>SXGQ01454251.1_pt1 | contig 37872 bp, 41 predicted proteins | sample 3178371 | NCBI WGS metagenome assembly SXGQ01 (sample SAMN11356859, study PRJNA531348) | freshwater metagenome | isolation source: freshwater sample F1-20 | place: China: Fuxian Lake, Yuxi | collected 2017-12-25 | reverse complement strand
TGATGTAACGGGTATTTCACTTGATGTTGGAGTTGGAGTTATTGTTGATGTTGGTGTAACGGGTATTTCACTTGATGTTGGAGTTGGAGTTATTGTTGATGTTGGTGTAACGGGTATTTCACTTGATGTTGGAGTTGGTGTAACAGGTATTTCACTTGATGTTGGAGTTGGCGTTATTGTTGTTGTTGGTGTGAGTGTTGGGGTTGGGATAGGTCCAACAGGGTCAACAAACATCAAATAAAGGTCGTTACCGACAATAATATACTCATCATTATTTGTAATGATTGGGTCAATTAACTCTTCAGGAAGACTAGTCGGTGTTGGAGTAGGTGTGCTAGTTGGGTTGAATGATGGTGTTGGTGTTACAGTTGAGGTAGGTGTGGTTGTTTGTGTAGGTGTTACTGTTGGTGTTGGAGTAAGACTTTCAGTTGGAGTTACTGTTGGTGATGGGGTTACGGTAACTGTTGATGTTGGTGTTGATGTAACCGTTATTGTTGGAGTTACGCTTGGCGTATTTGTTGGTGTTACTTCAGGTGTAACTGAAGGTGTAACTGAAATTGTAACCGAAGGTGTCACATCAGGTGTCACATCAGGTGTTACCGAAGGTGTCACTGAAGGTGTCACTGAAGGTGTCACTGAAGGTGTCACAGTATTAGTGGGGGTTACCGTTTGTGTTGGCGTTTCTGTATTAGTTGGTGTTGGGGTGCTTGTTTGTGTTTCGGTTACAGTTGGGGTTGGAGTTTCAGTATTTGTTGGCGTATTAGTCGGTGTCTGTGTTGGTGTTTCAGTCGGTGTCTGTGTTGGTGTTTCAGTCGGTGTCTGTGTTGGTGTGTTAGTCTGTGTTGGTGTTTGAGTACTAGTTTGAGTGGGGGTTAAACTTGGTGTTACCGTTGGTGTTGGTGTGTGAGTTGGTGTTACCGTTGGTGTTGGTGTGGGTTGTGGAGACAATGGATTTGGAACGTCAGGATAAATTGATTTAACCATAGTAAGGTCATTCTCAACAATTCTGACGATGTAAGTTCCAAAAAAACCATATTCAGGATTAGCGTTTACTTCAAACGGTAATACTCTATAACCATATTGAAAAGTAATTGAAGTACCTGTTGGAATAAAAGAAATTTCGGATAATTTTCCGTTATATAAATTGGATGATAATGTTACACTATAACTCATTTAACTACAACTTGTTGATGGTGATGTTGTTAATCCGACTTGATAGTATCTTAAACCATTCTTTACTATATATGGTTGGTCTGACGCTCCAACAACGGTACATGTTAGTCGGTTATCCCAATCAGCATACGATGTTGTCTGACCTGTCCATGGAGATAAATTTAAGGCGGATGATATTCTGTCAATTCTACAACCATATGCAATTGTTGGTTGACCCGTACTATCTGCAGCTCCGGCAAACAACAAACCAATTACTTTATATGACCCCGAAAAATTGGCAATTACCGCAGAGCCCGAATCTCCCGGTCCACCTGGCCAATAACATACATTACCTGAAGGAATTGTGGAAGCACTTTTAACCCAAGCAAATACATCCGACATCTTTGAGGTAGCACTACCTCCTTGTAAATCATATGATAATGTTATTGTGATTCTATTATAAAATGGTATTAATTTACAATCACCTTCACCCTTAGGTCCTGTTGTTCTACCTGTACTAAATAAAAATGGTTTTGTTGTTAACAAATTATCTATCTCAGAGGTATTGGCCCAAGGTAATTGTCCAGTAATACCCGTAAACCCAACTTGTGTTAATGAAGTTATATTATCAATATCCGATTCTTGTAGTGTCAGTGTTGCTAAATCAACATAATTAATATCTGTTGGGGTTGCACCGAGTTCATACATTGGTTCATAATTCTTAACATAACCTATATTATCTCTTGGGGAAACACCTCCATCACCTGATTGTATGACGATATCTCCAAGTGTGTTATCCACCACACCATATAAGTTTCTTTGTGTTGTGTAAAACGCGTCAGGTATTGCAACGTGATTGTTTGTAACACCAACCAACATATCGGTTTCATTATCAACGGCTATTAATCCCATAGTACCAATACCACCTGTTACTGGATTACTTATTGATACCCCTTGTTGTAACGGTCTAAACTTGTTTCTATTTGTTGGAAAAGATGGTGGGGGACAAGTAGTACAAAAAGGTTTTGCAATTCCTATTTCTAATACATCGGTATTTAATGATTCACCACCAACATCTATAGTTTTGGGTAATCTTTCGTTCTCAGGTATTTGGTCTAAAGGTTTTTTTTCACTAACAAAAAAAACCATACAAAGTTCATCAGTAAAAACTCCATTTTTTTGTTTGTACCCCATTCCAACACCGTGAACATAATCAGGTGTTGCACTATGTAATTCTTCTGATATTTTTTGTATTAATTCTTGATTCATTTTTCTATAAATATCCGTTTAAACTTTATGTGGGTACATGTAAAAACACGGTATATACCGCAAGATTAGGTGTTGGTGTTGGTGTCGGAGTTGGTGGTATTCCTCCTATTGCTGGTGGTGCGGGGTCATTCATATCAAAACCCGCTTGGCAAGATTCAAGGTTATAGGTAAACGTTGCAAATCTTTCGCCTTGAGGTTGACAGAAACTTGTTGCTGGTCCTGATATTGTTTTATTGGGTGATATAAAGGTTCGTGTTGCTTCAGGTGAATCATTGACCCAACCGTATGTTCGGTTTGGTAAATTAACCAACCTCATAGTACCTCCTTTATATAAATCGGCTCTAACGTTTATTGGAGTAATACCCGCCTCCGAGAACCACCAACATCTTAAATCCAACTTTAATTCACTATTACTTGGAAAAAGTTCGGTATATTTTTCTATATTAATAAAAACGGTTTCAAATCCCCTACCAGTATTATCACCACCCCAAGTCATTATTGTATCAATAAAACTATTTGGCCAGTCGCCCAATAAAGGATAGTTTAAACCACTATTTGAATTACACCAACCTAAATATTGTGATTGAGTTGTGTCGAATAACCCAACTTTAATATCCAAATCCTTACCCGTTATAAACTCATATGTCATTACAATATAGTCCATACAAAAGATTATTGGGTTTTCAGGAACATTCTCACAAGGTATTTCTTCACCTAAACATTTGCAATAAGGTTCTCCATCACCAATAATATATTCACATCCATCAGGACATGTAATTCCTGTTGGTGATACTTCGGTTATTGGTGAACAATTTCCATTTTCTAACTGTTCATATTCAGGAGGACAATCACATTCGTTAATTACTATTACTAAATCTTCAGGAATTGGTATACAACTTGGACAAAACGGATTAAATAAATCGTAATCATTTTTTAGAACCCTAAAATTATGTTGTATTTCTGGTGATAAAAGTGGTTCGTTATAAAATCTAAATTGGGATATTCCCCCATCAAAACTCCCAGCAAAATATTTTTCTAAATAAATATTATTTGTTAAAGCACTTAACGAAGTTCCACTCATTATATTGTCAGGAAATAATTGTGGGTCTTGTTGGTAAATGTTATAATCTGAGGTTGGTATTCCTGTAAAAATTAAATTATCATGAAGGCCTTGTGTCCCCCCACCTATTGACATATTAAACGGAACTCCAATCTGTCTTTCTTTAATTGTATCTAATCCCCTTGGTATAATCTCTTCAAAGTTGTCAACAATAAAGAACGGCATCCCATTAACGTAGATTGTGAACGTTCCTATTCTATAATCTTTTTCTAACAACCAATCGTTGTTTAATTCCACAATTTCAATTCTTTGTGGCGTGGGACTTCCTGAATTGGTTGTTGGCGGCATTATTAAAGATAATGTTTGTCCAACTGTTTCGGCACTATAAGGGTCTGAGGTTATAATACCTAAACCTCCTTTCCATAATAAATCACAATCGTCATACCATCGTTTTCGTTCCCAAACCGCATCTATTTGAACCCAATGTTCTTGGTTAGAATAAGTTGTACCTGAACAATAATCGTATATACCTTTACTTGAACAAAACTCCTCAAATGTATATCCAGTCACCGATGTTCTACCTGTTATACAAGTTCCTGAAACTTCACAATCCCCAGTCATGCGGAATACTCTAACACAAACACTTGGATTATTTGGGTCACCGCTTAATCTTAATGCAATTGCGTTAGACATCGAATCGTACAATGGGTCATGTTCGGGTTCGTTCAATATGATATCACAAGGACCACAATTACAATAATAACAATCGCATTGACCGTGAACCACAGTTTGACCTGTTGGTGGATAAACATATTCACAATTCGAATTGGTTATTGCCGAACTTGAACAAGCACAAGTATGTAAATCTTTTAAATCTTTTGTAACATAGGTATAACCTGATGTCTGCCCCGAAGCGTGATGCCAATATTTATTTTCGGCTCTTGAACCCAAATAAAAAAATATATTTTCATTTTCAGGGTAAAACCCATTTAATGTGGTGTATCCCGAGGGTGGAAAAAACTCATCAACAAGTCTGGGCTTAATCATCATCTCAACTGTCCAACCTTTATTCATACGAGTTGGTAGAGCATCATAATCAAAACCAAACAATTTGTAAAAACCTTGATAAAATCCCCCATAAAACTCTTGGTAAGTTCCAATAGTGGATGCACTTTTTGTTACAATATTATAAACACATCCCGAAGGAACGCCCGAAAATCTAATATTAGGACTCGCGGTGTATCCTGTAACTTGGTGAAACTTCATTTCTCTACCAAATGAATATCGATTAAATTTAGATGACCCTGTTAAAACACCATTTGTTATAGTAATACTTTGACCAGTCATGCCAGTCACCAAACCATTATCAGTTCCTGTAAGTCCAATATCGCACAACGTTTGAGCGGTTATACAATTTGGATTAAATGTGTCAGGTGTCCAATAAGCACCTGCAACTATAATATTATTAAAATCATATTCACCATACTCAATATTGAACGTTTGTGTGTTTGCGGTACTATTAAAATTTATATTAATAGGTAATGTATTACCATCACCAACCCCTATAACATATGGAGAAAATACAACTTCTTGATTAAAATCTCGTTCGTCTGATGCTAAAGAAATGTCTTCACCGGTATATCTATTGATTAAATACCATTTATTATAGACATATTGATTGATGTTTTGATAAGCCATTTGTACATAAATACTTTTATGATGTATTTATAGTAAGAAATTATGTTAGAACTTAATAAAGAATATTTCGCCAATCCTTATTATTTCTTTTTAAAAGAAAACAGAAACACTATTGATGTGTATTTTTCTGTTCAAACCACATTGTCTGAAGCCAGAAAAAAAGATGAAAAAATTTCTGTTCCAAAATCAAAAGAAAAAGAATTAAAATCAGTTATTTCCAAGTTGGGAAAACAAAAAAACAAAAAATACAACTTGAATGATTTGAAAAAAATTTTATCAAAAGTTGGAAAAAATAAAGATGAGTTTACCGAAATAGTAAACTACGATGGTTCCATGAGTGATTCGTCAATTCCAATCTTAGATATGACAATGCATCCAAGGAAAACTATGGACCAAACCGTTAGAGCAACAAGAAGCCCAAAACCTCCTTATACAGGAACATATCGTGTTTATTACGGTGAATCAACCGAAGATGAGCCAACAATTCAAGAAATTGATTATTCTGATGCGTTTGGTTATGAAGAAACCGAAGAATTGGACGGAAAAGAAACATTTAAGTATTTGAAAGATAAAATGGAAATGGACCCTGAAGAGGCTTATAACAGAACAAAACAATTTGGTAAAGACCCATCAGGAAAAAGAGATAAGAGTTCAAAATACTACAAAGACAAAAATTTTGTTACTAAGGCAACGTTGTCTGAGATTGAAAAACAAAAAATGAGAAAGATGATTGAGGATATTATCTCTAAGAAAACCAATGACTATGAATTATCTCAAAAATCAGAGGCCAGTGAAATGTTGAAAAAGAATATCAAAGTTTTGAAAAAGATGGCCGATAAAGAGGGTTTATCCCTTAGAGACTTAATGAATTTATTAAAAAGTGAACAGTAATTTATACGGTAAGGATTTCTCAATTCCTGACGATGTTAGGAACCATTTGGTTGTAATGTATCAACAACATGGTGCTGCGGGTCAAGGTGGTGAGGGTTACCAAAGAAATAGACAATTACAAAACTCACCATCATTGTCTTACCAACAAGCAAAACGAATTAAAAATTTTTTTGATTCTTATAAGGGCGACCAAAACGGGCCCGATTTTAATTTGAATGGTGGAATTAAGATGAAACAATTTGTTGAGTCAATTTTGTCGGGAGCTAGAAGAGGGTTGGAAATGACCGACAAAAATAAAAGAGAAACAGGGATGCAAATGGATAGAGAATACACATCTAAACTCCCAAATATGAACATTTCACCATCTAAAGAACACAAAGGTGGTAGAGAAAAACACATGAACGAAGAAGTCGTTCAAAGCCTAAAAAGGATAAATGAAATAATGGAGAAACTATGGCAACTTTAATTCCGTTGGATTACTCACAACCAGCAAACACTTTAACCGCAATTGCTAACAATCAAAGAACTGTTAATCAAGTAAAAAATGACTATATACCTACCGCAGATGAATATTCTGTAACGGCACCTGACGCAATGGCAGACGGAGATGCTTTTGGTAGAGGAACGGGTATTTTCTTAGATGTTTACAATGAAGATGGTGGGACAATTGTAGATGTTGTTGAGAGAAAATTAGAAATAAAAATAAACAAGTACAATAAGAACAAAACTTATCCCGACTTTTAATGAAATTGACCAGTTCACTTAAAACAATTTTGTTAGAAGCCGCAAATTTGAACGACGTTCAAAAAGCGGTAAAAAACAAAGAAGTTGTTGTAATTTATTACGACGGTGATGAGCCGGGTGGTAAAGGACTGCGATTAATTGAACCGGTGTGTTTGGGTTATTCTAAAGCAAACAATTTAGTGTTAAGAGCGTGGGACTATGAAGGTGCATCTCACAAAGGATATTTAGGTGTTTTACCTTTACCAAGTTGGAGAATGTTTAGATTGGATAAAATTCTTTCATTCAAACCCACAACAGAAAAATTTGATACACCAAAACCAGGATATAATTTTACTGGTGACAAAAGTATGAATCGTGTTATTATTAACAGTAAATTTGATAATATACCTAGAGCATAATTATGATGGACGAAAATTCTTTAATGCAAAAATTAGTAATGGCCAAAAAGGTTATGGACATTCACAACGGAACCCCAAGAGGGTCATCCAGAAATATTAATATTCCCGATGTAGAAAATTTTGATGTCCCTGACGCGAAATATAACATACCAACAGACATGTTAATGTCTGAACAAGCGGTAGTACAAAAACAAAATAATTCTTCAGTTCCTGCAACAAAAGATAGAATTTTAAATTCAAAACTACCTGATGAGATAAAAAAACTCATGATTGAGCATCCAATCTCACAACCAGCAGGTATGACAGGACCGTCTATCAGTGATGATTTGGTTAATAAAGCATCTAGATTGATGAAAGACAATTTATTTTCTGAAGGAACTAATTCGCCACAAAAACAACCTCAAAGACAAACTCAAGGACAAAATGTTCCTGCAAACACTGATTTAAAGAAATTAGTAAAAGAAGCTGTCCGTGAAATTTTGTCAGAAAGTGGATTGTTAACTGAATCAACATCCAAGTCTAATGACCAATTTTCATTCAGAGTTGGTCAACACATTTTTGAAGGAAAAATTTCCAAAATCAAAAAACTTAAGTAATCTTTGATTTTCTCATAATTTTTAATATCTTTTCCTAAAAGATTAAGATGTCCAAAATTAAAGTATTAGTAGTTCCGTCTGACAGAACGGGCGTAGGTAAATTCAGGTCTGTCGACCCACATATTTTTTTACAAAATCAATACCCAAATGATTTCCATATTGATATTGATTACGAACCAAACATGGAAGACTTGAACTATTGGTCTAACTATCAAATTGTTCATTTTCATAGAACCATTACACCTGATTATGACAAAAGTAAGGATTTTGTTGAAATGTTAAATTTGTTAGGAATTATTACTATTATGGACTTGGATGACTATTGGTTACCAACAAAAGAACACCCAATACATCCAATTATTATACAACATAAAATTCATGAAAAAATTGTTGCCAATTTGAGAGTTGCAAAATATGTGTCAACGACAACTTCATTGTTTGCGGATGAAATTAGTAAGGTCAATAAAAATGTTGTTGTTTTTCCAAACGCCATTAACCCAAAAGAACCTCAGTTTTGTGAGCCCACAATTGAATCCAATAAATTAAGAGTTGGTTGGTTAGGTGGTTCGTCTCATTTACATGATATAATGTTATTAGAAGGTTTAGGTCACCACATGGAAAGTCATAAAAATGATGCACAATTTTATCTTTGTGGTTTTGATATTCGTGGTGTTGTAACTGAAATTAACAAAGATACCGGAGAACAAACCAAGAGACCAATTAAACCACACGAAACTGTTTGGGCGAGATATGAAGAAATTATTACCAATAACTATAAATTAGTTGGAGAACCTTACAAAATTGAATTGATGAAATGGAAAGAATTTGAAAATTCGTCAAGTTGGGATGACAGTTACTACCAAAGAGTTTGGACAAGACCTGTAACATCATATGCTAAAAATTATTCAAAATTTGATGTATCTTTGGCACCAATTAAGAATCACATATTCAACAGAATGAAATCACAATTAAAAGTTATTGAGGCGGGTTTTTACAAAAAAGCATTAATTGCGTCAAATGTTGGTCCATATACAATTGATTTGAAACATTGCTTAGATAATGGTAACTTTGTAGACGGAAACGCTATGTTGGTTAATGAAAATAGAAATCACTCAGATTGGTATAAGTTTATTAAAAAACTTATTCAGAACCCAAATATGGCTAAAGACATGGGTGAAAGATTGTATGAAACTGTTAAAGACACTTACGATTTACACAACGTAACAAAGGCAAGAGCGGAATTTTATAAATCAATTGTATGATAGATATACCTTTACACCAAATTTTATTTTTAGACATTGAAACCGTAGGTATAACATCTACCTACGATGATTTGGAAAAAAAATACCCTATGCTTCATAAGCAATTTCATAATTATTTTGATTGGTTTTTGAAGAGATATCCCGAAGACTCTAGTCTTCCACCTAAAGACATTTATCACAATAGAGCCGCTTTGGTTCCCGAGTTTTCAAAGATTGTCTGTGTCTGTATGGCGTTTGTTGACAAAGAAGGGAAAGTTCGTTCACAAGTTCTAAAAAATGATGATGAGTACGCTTTGTTAAAAGAAGTAAATCATTTGTTTGAAAGATGTAGTAATTTAGGTTTTTGGATGTGTGGTCACAATATTAAAAATTTTGATATACCCGTAATGATGAAGCGAATGATGGTTAATGGAATTCAACCATCAAAACTATTACCTCGTTATGATACAAAACCTTGGGAAGTCAGAGCGATAGATACTTTGGAAGTATGGAGAGCCGGCAACCCTTGGGGACTTGCTTCGTTAGAATTGATGTGTGCCGCAATGGGTGTTGAGTCATCTAAAGAAGGTGAAGTTACAGGAAATAGAGTACATGACGCATATTGGTTGGATGGTATGTTAGATGCAATTGCGGATTATTGTGAGAGAGACGTTTTAGTTTTAGTAAAAATAATTGATAAATTAAAAAATTTAAGATGAGCACATATTCAGAAGATTTAGAAAAAGAATTACAAAAACTTTTAAAAGAGTTGGAACGTACTATGGGTGAGGCCATTGCTGACATGGAAGTAAAAGAAATTGAAGGAGTGAACTTAGAAGAACTTGAGAAAAATTTTATAGTTCCAAAACCTAAACAAAAGTTAAGTTACGAAAAGATACATCCAAACGCTATTGACCCTATGTACAACTATCCTTCAGATAGTGGGTTTGATTTACATTCTACAGAAAGTTTATCAATTCCACCCTTGAGTAGAATGTTAGTTCCAACAGGGTTAAAACTATCTATTCCGACAGGATATGAAATACAAGTTAGGTCCAAAAGTGGTTTGGCTCTAAAACAAGGACTGATGGTTTTAAACTCACCTGGAACTGTTGACCAAGGATATACAGGAGAAGTTAAAGTTATTTTTTTTAACACAAATCAAACAAATTATCAAATAAATGTTGGGGACAAAATTGCTCAAGCGGTTCTATGTCCCGTAATGTGTGGTGAGGTTGTTGACTTGTTAAACGTTGAAAAGATTGAAGATGGGGAAAGAAGTAATAATGGTTTTGGGAGTACGGGTATATGATAACGATAGGATTTAGTACAAGAAAAATTGATAATTCTTATGTAGAACATATCAAAAAAACATGTGGTAATAAAAAAGTTCAAATAATTCCCGTAGAAAACAACGGTGAATTTTCACTAACCCAAGTTTATAATAAAATTTTAGATGAGGCGGAAAATGATATTATTGTTTTTTGTCACGATGATTTAAATTTTGAAACAACAGGTTGGATGTATAAATTAAAATCTCATTTTGATAAAAATCCTGAATACGGTATCATAGGTTTGGCTGGTACAAAATATTTACCGCAATCGGGAAGATGGTGGGAATTACAATCCGCAATGTATGGAATTGTCAATCACAAATCAGAAGGTAAACAATGGGAATCAAGTTACTCAAAAGACATTGGTAATAAATTAGAACCAACAATTATTGTTGACGGATTGTTCTTTGCTGTAAACAAGAAAAACATTGTTGAAAGATTTGATGAGTCAATTCAAGGATTTCATTTTTATGATATTGATTTTTCATTCAGAAATTACTTGAAAAATGTTAATGTTGGTATTTGTACTGATATCCGAGTAACTCATTTATCTATTGGGCAAACCAATGAACAATGGGAAACTAATAGAGAAATTTTTGCGGAAAAATTTGCAGAAAAATTACCAATAGATATTACCGAACCAGAAAAACATGTTAAAACTTTTATTTTTATTCATGACCAAGATTTATTATTGGAATTTGAAAGAATTAAAAAGTTTATTGGGTTTACAGGATACAAATATGTTTTTGTGGGTAATAGACCTATTGATAAAATTGAAGACATGTCTAACGTAATTATTTCTCGTAATTATGAAGGTAATTTAGAGGCGTACCCTCAACTCACTTCATTTACAGGTTGGTATACATTGTGGAAACACAATTTGATTGACAGTGAATACGTAAATTTATTTGAGTATGATATTAATTATGTACCTGATTTTGAAACAAACATGTATAAGTTTTATTATGAAAGGGCGGAGTTGATAGGTTATATCCCATACCCATCTCATCACAACATGTTTGTTAAACATAAACCGTTTATTGATGGATTGTTCAATGCAATAAAATCAATTTATTTAGTGGATTTAAAACAAGCAATTGACGAGGCGGTTGAGAAAAAGATTTTGACTTATTGGTCGGCAACATCTAACACCACATTTAGAAAAGATATTTTTGAAAAGTATATGGACTGGTTTGTTCCTTTAGTAAATTTAATTAAAGATGATAAAAACGCCGGTCATTACCACGAAAGGTCAATTACGTTGTTTTCAGTTTTAAACAGAAAAAAACTTTCATTAACCGCAAATTTTATTAAACATTTTCAAATGGATTCACATAAGACGCAAGGACATCATGTGGATAATGAGAGTGTAATGGAAAAATTAACCACTAACGAAATGTCATGACAAAATACGTAAGTTTCAGTTTGTGGGGTAGTAAACCAATATATTGTATTGGGGCAATTAAAAACGCAGAACTACTTTCAAAAGTATATAACGGATGGAAAATGGTGGTGTTTTATGATTATACCGTACCACAACCAATAATTAGAAGACTTGATGAAATGGGGGTAATTACAATTGATGCAACCACATTTGAAACTTACGGAATGTTTTGGAGATTTTTTGCTTACACCATTGATGATTGTGAGTATGTTGTTTTCAGGGATGCTGATTCTCGTATTTCTGAAAGAGAGTTTTCAGCGGTGGATGGGTGGATAGACAGTGGTAAAACTATTCATGTTATGAGAGACCACCCAGCACACAGAATACCATATGGAACTAATAGACCGGGAATATTAGGTGGAATGTGGGGTATTAAAAAAACAGAATACAATTTGTTTGAGGACATGGTTTCATTTATTGAAAATAAGGAATTAAATTATGGTAGTGACCAAACTTTCTTATCAGGAATTTATGATACTTTCCAAGACGATATGATAATTCACGACGAATTTTCTGACGGATTAAAATTTCCTTTACCACGTGTAAACAAAAGATTTATAGGAGAAAGAATTGATGCGAACGAATCTCCATTAACAAATGACCATTTAAGTATACCATGAGAAAAACATTAGGTATTGCAATACCAACATATCATAAACATATTTCTTATTTAAAAGATTTGTTGGATTTAATTTCTGAGTCTACAGTATTACCTGACCAAGTTTCAATATCGGCCTCAAGTTTTAAAGGTAATGAACCTGAAATGGGAAACTACCCATTTGAAGTAATTTTTACACCAACAAAAGAGTCAAAAAATGCCGCACAAAATAGGAATATTGCGGGTTCAAAATTAACTACGGACATAATATCTTTTATAGATGGAGATGACTTACCTCACATCAAAAGAAATGAAGTTATAGTTCAATATTTCCAAGAAAATACACTTCCATTAGTCCATTCTTATTTTACAAATAAATTACCTTCAGATAAGATAAAACATACAAAAAAAGATATTGAATTGTTTAATATTGAGATTGGTGTAGTAAATTACGTACCTGATAATAGTATTCAACCAATGACCAAAAATAGAGTCGTTTCATTTCATAATGCACATATTTCTCTTTTAAGAAAAGATTTTGAACAATTTAAATATGATGAGGAAGAAAGTTACAGTAGAAAAGAAGATACGTTTTTTTGTAAAAAATTAGTTGAGTCAGGAATTTATTTATCATTCATGCCTAGTGAATTAAGTGTCTACAATAGATATATATAATGAACATCATATATCATCATTTAGGATTAGGTGACCACATTGTTTGTAATGGGTTAGTTAGAAAGATAGTAAATAATAATGAAACTTTTGGATTATTCGTTAAAAAACATAACGTTGATAACGTTATGTTTATGTATAAAGATTTAAAAAACCTTGAGTTAATTCCAATAGATGGTGATAACAATGTTCTTGAATTTCAAAATGAAAATATTATATCTATAGGACATCAGAAACTTGGAATTACTATGTCAGAAAATAATTGTTTTTGGGATGAGGCGTTTTACAAACAAATGAACGTTGATTTTAAACAAAGATGGTTATCTTTTTATTATTCCCGAGATTTTGGTTCCGAAAAAATGATGTACAATAAATTAAATCCAAATGACGAAGAATTCATTTTAATTCACAACACTGACTCAACAGGTACTGATAGAATAGATTATAGTAAAGTTTCTGAAAAATATAAAAGGATTTTTATTGAGAAGGCAAAAACAATTTTTGATTATGGATTACTAATCGCCAAAGCAAAAGAAATACATTGTGTTGATTCGTCATTTAAACATTTAGTCGATTCTATACCAAGTATGGGTAAATTATTTTATCACAAAAACTATAAACTTAAAATATCTTTAGAACATAATCATAAAAAAAATTGGATAATAATATGACAACAGAGGGACAAATTTTAGATGGGAGTCAATTTGGTACATGGATTGACAAAATAATCACAGATTATAAACCAAACACTATTGTTGAAATAGGTACGTGGAAAGGATTAGGGTCAACAAAAAGGATTATTGATTCTATTGAAAAAAACCAAATAAAACCAACATTTATTAGTTTAGAAAGTAATTTATCGTTTTATGAAACCGCAAAGAGAAACTTAAAAGACAAATTGAATGAGGTAAAACTTATTAGGGGGCGAATTGTAGGTGAAGAAGAAATAAATTTATTTTTATCTGAAAATAAAATAACCAATCAAATGCAAGATTGGTTAAGAAGTGATTTGAATGACTACGTATCTTGTGAAAATGTGTTAAACCAAATTCCTGAAACAATTGATTTTTTACTTCTCGACGGTGGAGAGTTCTCAACGTACCATGAATGGGTTATTTTAAAAGACAGAACTAAAATAGTTGCTTTAGATGATACTTTAACACTAAAATGTAAACAAATAAGAGAAGAGTTGTTAAATGATGAAAATTATAAAGTAATAATTGATTCATCAAATAGAAACGGTTTTGCAATTTTTATAAAAAATGAACACATTTCAGTTTAATAAATTATCAGAACTACACAATGGTAAAACTATTTTTTTTACTAAAACAGATTTTATTGTTAGTGATTTGATTGAAATTAGTAAATCAAAAAATGATGTTATTTTAATATCAGGAAATTCAGATTATGTTATTGATAATGTTCATTTGAAATTAATTCCTAACAACTTAAAAGTTTGGTTTGCCACTAACGCAATTGTATCTCACCCTAAAATTGTTAATATACCATTAGGTATTGAAAACTATAAACCCGCATTAAGGGAAGGACACGGAATAGGATACGATAGGGTCAAAATCAAAGATGATTTTATCTCAAATTATGTTGATAGGTCACCTAAAGGACTTATGTACTCTAATTTTAATGTTCACACAAACCCAACTCATAGAACACAAGTAAAAAATATTTGTATACAATCACCACATATAACATGGGAAGAACCAACCTTAAGTGTAGAACGTTTCTTTGATAGGGTATTGGATTTTGAGGCGGTTGTATGTGCTCAGGGTAATGGTCCTGGCGATAACCACAGAATATATGAAACTTTGTATTTAAACAGAATACCAGTTACATTTAATAAAACATTATATTCATTATTACATCATAATTTTCCTGTAGTATTATTAGATTCACCAGAACAACTTTTAGATTATAATTTTATGGTGTCAGAAATTAACAATAAAAAAACTAAAGTTTGGGACAAAAATATGTTAGATTTAAATTATTGGAAAAATCTAATTTTATCTTATACTTAATTAACTTAAAAACATTTTTAATGGAAAAAAAACCAAAAAGAAAACCGACTTCACCCATGTCAGGCGAAACAACTCAAACACCAAAAAATAAAAAAGAAATATTAACTCAAATAATCAAAAAACCGACTAAAGAAAAATTTTTAACTGAAAATCAAAGATTATACTATGAGATTTTAAAAACTAATCAAATCACTATATGTTCGGGACCTGCAGGTGTTGGTAAATCATATATCGCTATGAAAGCGGCTGTTGACTTGTTGGCAGACCCAAATTCACCTTATGAAAAATTGATGATTGTTAGACCAGCGGTTGAGGCGGAAGAAAAATTGGGGTCATTACCTGGTTCATTGGAAGAAAAATTGGACCCATATATTAGTCCATCGTATTACTTGTTAAACAAACTAATTGGTAAAGAAACTAGAGAAAGAATGATTCAATCTGATTTTATTGAGGTTCAAGCATTGGCTTACATTAGAGGTTGGAATATTGATAATACGATTTTGATTTTTGAAGAAGGTCAGAATAGCACACCAAATCAAATGAAACTTTTACTTACTCGTATAGGATTTAATAGTAAATTTTTTATCTCAGGTGACTTGGAACAAACCGATAGATATAAAGATAAAACACATTCTGGTTTGTGGGACGCAATTAATAAATTTAAGAATATGGATGAAATTGGTGTTTTTGAATTTAATGAAAAAGATATTGTCAGAAATCCTTTGATTACAAAAATCTTAAAAAGATACGAAGAATGAAAATTGGAATTGAAATAAACGGTGTGTTACGAGACATCGTAACTAAAATGGAACAGGTCTATCAAAAATATTTGATAGATGAAATGGAAGAGGAACCTGATTTTGTTTATGAAATGAACTTACCTGTTACATCGTTTGAGTTTGGTAGCCACTTCAAGTTTAAAGACGATGACGAATTTTATCATTTTTTGTACGAAGAATTTGTTATGCAGTTGTTTGGTCACGCACCATCAACCGAAAATTCCACATTTTGGGATTATGATGAAATGTATCAAAAATATAAAACTAAACACAGATTTGTTTTATTCTCTGATGACATTGGAAAGGCAAAACCTGCAACCTTATTTTTTATATCAAAATTTGCGTGTCAATGCGATAAAATTGTTTTTATAAATAAATTTAATGAAAATGAATTTTGGGATGAAGTTGATATGATTGTTACAACAAATCCGGTATTACTATCTAATAATAATGAAAAACTTATGGTAAAATATGAAATGCCATTTAATAAAGACATTGATACAGAATTAACTATTTCTAATTTGAAAGAATTGGATATTATTTTAGAAAAATTTACAAAACATGATACAATTGATGGGTGAGAACTACTACTTTGATTTGGATGTGATTAATGATTATATTAATATTGAATCAAAACAAGTGGTAACAGGTGATACCGACCAACATATTTCCGTAGTTAAATATGAAATGGTAAAAATGATGATGGAAATTGTTGTTACAGAACAAGAAGAAACTGACGAAATGTTAGGTCATAAAGGTTCAAATAACTTAACACTCCCATTCAAAATAGCGTGGAATACCCTACTAAAACACAAAATGATACAAAGTTTATAATATGGAAAACGAATTAGTTTTAAAATTAGAAAAATCAATTGAGCAAATTCAAAATAAAAACGCTAGAATTTATTTCTTTGTTCAAGAAACCAAAGGCAACGCAAAGGCATCAATCAGATACATTTATGATTTTGCGTTAGGTCTTTACAAAGATGGTCACAACGTAATAATGTTAACCGAAAAAGCGGATTCAACACCAGTCAACACTTGGTTGGACGGTGAATATAATCAAATTCCTCACCAACCTATTGAAGGAGGTACATTAGCAATTTCTCCAGAAGATTTGTTTTTCCTTCCTGAAATTTTTGGATTTGTTATGGAACAGATTAAAAATTTACCTTGTGCTAAAATTGTTATTGCTCAAGGATATGACTATATCTTGGAAACATTACAACCTGGCGCGTCATGGTCTGACTTTGGATTTTTAAAATGTATTACAACCTCGGAAATTATGAAAACCAAGGTAATGAAAACAATGAGAAACGTATCTTTTGATATTATTGAACCATTAATTTCTGAAACATTTGTAGAACAAGTTTTACCACCTAAACCAATTATTTCAGTTCACACACGTGACCAAAGAGATGGTATTAATTTGATTAAAGAATTTTACTTGAGATTTCCTCAGTATCGTTGGATTACCTTTAGAGATTTGAGAGGAGTATCTGAAAAAGATTTTGCACAATCAATCAAAGAATCATTCTTGTCAGTATGGATTGACCCAACAAGTAGTTGGGGTTCATTTCCTCTCGAAAGTATGAAGGTAGGTGTACCTGTTATCGGTTTAACTCCTTTTTTGAAACACGATTGGATGACTGAAGATAATGGTATTTGGATTGAGAACCCAATGAACTTTACTGATATCATTGCTGATTTTGTTTTGAATTGGTTAGAAGATAACATCACACCAACACTAATTGAGTCGGGTAAAGAAACCGCTCAAACGTTCTCCGATAGAGAAACTTTCAATACTAAAGTTAAAACGTTAATTGACAATATTTTTGATGTGAGACTTAATAATTTTGAAGAACAATTAACTAGATTAAAAGAAACAAATTAAAATATGAAAACTTTCAATATTTCAGTAATATTACCTATTAAATCTGCATTGGTAAAAAACTTTGACGAATACTTTGTAAATGCGGTAAATTCTGTTTTAAATCAGAAAAAACAAATTAACGAATTGGTTATTGTTCACACCGCCGAAGAAAATTTGGTTGAGAAGTTGAAATCTTTTGATTTCTCAGGTCTTACAGTTAATTTGTTACAATATAATGGTAAACCAAACTTTTGTTCACAAGTGAATTATGGTGTTGAAAATTGTAATTCTGAATGGTTCTCTATTTTAGAATTTGATGATGAATATTCACCGATTTGGTTTGATAACGTTGGAAAATACCTTAATCATTTTGATGATGTTGAGACTTTCTTACCAATTGTAATTGATATTGATACCAAAGGGTCTTTCGCAGGATTTACTAATGAGGCAACATTTGCATCTAGTTTTACCACAGAAATTGGTATATTGGACAATGAAATTCTACATTCATATCAAAATTTCCAAATTGCTGGTATGGTCATGAAGAAAGATAAGTTTATTGAGTTAGGTAAATTTAAACCATCAATGAAATTGACCTTTGGATACGAATTCTTTTTAAGAATGACTTATCATTCTTTAAGAATTATGACAATTCCTAAATTTGGATACAAACACTTGAATATGAGAGAAGGTGGAATTTTTTGGAATTACAAAAATGGAAACCATGTCATGAGTGAAGATGAAGTAAGATTTTGGATAGATACCGCCAAAAAAGAGTACTACTTTATTGATGACCGTGAAATAAAGTATGATGTTCAAATGGATTGATGTCGGTATATGAAACAACCACAACAACAGTTCTTTCAAGAAAAAGGGGACGTAAAGTCACAAATCAAAACTACTTTGATGTAGAAGAAGAAATGGCTGTTAGAATGTATTTGACAGCAACAACATTTAACGAAAAGAACGAAATCTACAACCAATACCTAAGAGGTCCGTTGGATAAGATGATTTCCTCGATTATTAGACGATACAAACTTTATAGAAAAGATATGGATTTTAAAGAAATCCATACTGATACTCATTCTTTTTTAATGACAAAAATGGATAAGTTTAAACCTTCGAAAGAAAAGAAGGCATATTCTTATTTTGGAACAATTTGTAAAAATTATTTAATGGGTCAAATCATTAAAGACCAAAAAGATATGAATCGTAAAGTTTCATATGAGGATATATCTTCTAATTTAGAAAATAGACCAGATATGGTTTATTATTTAGAATATGAGATTGTAGATGCTCAAAATATTATATCAGAATTTTTAGGTGAATTAAAAACAACAATAGATGGTGGTGATTTAAACGATAATGAAAGAAAATTAGGTTTAGCATTACAAGACCTTTTTGAAAATTATAAAGAAATCTTTTTGGGAAATGAAAATAATAAATTTAACAAAAACGTTATTTTATTATCATTACGTGAAATGACCAACCTATCAACGAAAGAAATTAGAAGTGCGATTAAAAAATACAAAAAACTTTATTATGTAGTACTTAATGGTCTTTTGGAATAAAAAACCATAAAAAAAATATTTATAGTTATGCCAAGACCGAAAAAAAAAGAAATAGATACTTCGAAAAGTTCTATTTTATCACTTTTACAAGAAGTATACAACGAATTAGTTGAACAAAGAAATACCGCCCTTAGAGTCCAAAATAAAATGTTAGCATTATTAAAAGACCCTGAGGACATGACATTAATTGGCCCAGTGTTAGAAAAACAACAAAAAATAATTAACGATGTTGTTGAGAAAAAATTAACATTAGCAAAATTACAAACTAATATTTGGGAAAAGTCTTCAAAACAGGAAGATGACCTTTCATTAAATGACAGTGATGAAGAAATGCTTCAAGCACTTCTTCAAAAAGATATTGATGGAATTAACCAACAATCATTTAAAATGAAATAATGTCTGTTGATTTAAATGATACATATAAACAGGTTGAGGGTAAAACAAAGGCCGTAACTACTTACAATAAAGTAAAGAAAGACTATCTTGCTGCAAAAAAATCGGCTGACGGTGCTGAGGGCGAATTTCAAGAAGCAAAAGACAAAACAGTTACCCAACTTAATCAATTACAAAAAGAGGAGGGTAAAAAAAGATTTGAACGTGAAATTAAAAATCAAACTGACAGATTATTTGACTTATTAAAATTACAGTCAGGTACTGGGAGTGTAAATGGTGGGACTAGTTTAGAAACTACAAAATTTTTGAGAACAAAATATGTTGAAACAGTTAATAGAGTTCAAACTCAAGTTGAAACTATTTTTGTTGAGGAAGTTAAAAAATTATTAGGCTGTGACCAACAATTAAAGTACGGTGCTCAGGTTGTGGATATCCCAATCGCGTCTATTGATTTGTATAAAATATTATACGACAGTCCTGAATCAGTTTCGGGACAAATTCATTACGAAACGGAACCTGTAGTTGTACAATCATCACCGTTTTCAATGAATAGAAATCTATTTGATTTAATTATACAAGGTGTACCATATTCAACAACACATGGAGTTGATTATAAAGGATATTCAGGTCAAGATTTATTTGATATTGAGTATATACCAACAACTGAAGTATATAGAGTAAGTTTGAGAAATAGATTAGGTGGTGATAATTTGGTTACAGATTTTATATCCGATTATTATCAAACAATAAAAGTTTTAGATATGAGAGCCCTTTGGACATCTGTCTTAAACAACATACTAACAATAGACTATTCAATTTCAAAAAAAGGTATTGGTCAAATTCAGGACGAAGAAACTTTTATGATTATTCTTAAAAGAATTTTAGGTTTATGTTTTGACGATAGACAAGAAATTGATGTTGCAGGAACTTCTAAAGTACCTGAATTAGATGGGGTGGATGATGCGTTTTTTGAAATGACAGACATTGATTTAAGAACGATTGACCAAATTGAAAATAATGCAAGACAAGGGGTTGTTGAATTTCAAGATTGTACCAATGTTAAATTACCTGTCAACAATCAAGGTTTATATAATAATCTCAGAAAAATTCAAGATGGGCTACCCGCAAAAAATTTAGATACATTAGTGAATGGAATATTTGACGATATTCCAAATAGTCCTTATTGGCCAAAATTGGAAAGTTTAAAAATAACGATAAATACCAGTATTATTAAAGAAGTTCCCAAGGCAATAATGAAAAGTTTATTGTCCCCGAAAGTCCTGTTACCATTGTTTGTAATGATGAAAGCGTTGAATCAAAATTTGGCCAACAATATCACATCGTTAAAAGATTTTGCAAAAAAGTTCAAACGATTAGTTATTAACGTTATGTCAAGAATTGGCGCTTTATTTGTTAAAGTCATGTACGATTTAATCATTGGAGATTTAAAAAAATTATTAAAATCGATTACAAAAGACATATTGGGTAATAAATTACAAAAAGTTTATAGGGTAATTGAACAACTTATATCAACAGCATCTTTAGTTGCAAATTTTGTTGATGATTTTAGAAAATGTAAAAATTTAATTGATTCAATTTTAAATGCAATAGAATTGGCGTTAAAAACGTCACCAATAAACATACCGGCACCTTTGTTAGTTTTGGCCGAGTTTAGGTCAGGATTTGATGACGTTAGGGCTTATATCAGTGTATTAGAAGAATATCAGAGAATTGGTATACCAACGGGACCAATGCCTGATGGTTCTCCAAATATTGGGTTGTTGGCAAAATACGCAGAAATTATTGGTGTTGAAAGAGAAAGAGATGCAAATGGTGTAACTAAACAAATTATTACCGCCGCAGACGTTGCTCAAATCGCTTCGGTTGGTTTTGTTACAAAATCAGGACTAGTATTATGATAGATTTAGGAAAATTAAATATTGAACAGGTTAATGAAATAATCCAAAACATAGATTCAAAATCAAACTCAGATTTGACAAAGGTTATGGATTTTTTAAGGGAAGACTTTGATGAAACAAAGGACATAATTATTGACCTTACCAAACACTTGGACAACATTGAAAGAATGTACGACTTAATACATAACGAATTCAAGAGAAGAACAAATGGCTGATAGCATAGGTAAAAGTGATAAACGAATACTCTATTCAGGGTTAATTATTAACGCTCAAGACCCAATGAATTTGGGTAGACTTCGTGTTGAACCGGAAGATAAATCCATATTGGCGGTTATACAGGCGTATAATATAACTGAAAAAACAAAATGGAATATGGACCCGAATAATGGTCCTATTGACCCTTTTGTTGTTAAACCATTATTACCATTATTTGTTAACTTACCAATGTTGGAGAATGAAAGAGTGAACATTCTTTATCAAAACTCTTTGTATCCTTGGCAAGATTCTTACTATATTCCATCAATGTTTTCATCCCCCATGGCAATTCCATTTGAAAATTACCAAGCGATGAAACAACAAACCGCTCAAGGGGCTCAAATTAAAGGGTCATTGGCGTTAAGGGATAATGAAGGTAAGTTCAATAACCCACAATCGGCTGGTGTATTTCCAAACCCCGAAGATTATGGAATTTTGGGTAGGGGTTCTGCGGACATTATTCTTAAAAAAGACGAACTATTACTAAGAGCGGGTAAAACACAAAAATTAGATGTTAATGAATATCCTATTGGTTACACAAGAAGGTCGTTTATTCAGTTATCAAACTTCAAAGAAGGTTTAAGAAAAAGTGACACTCAGAAAACATTTAGATTACAAGCCGACGAATTGTTTGTTAAGTTTTTAGTGGAGTGGGATATCCAAAATTTGGATAACTTATTTGGTAGATTTACAGGTTCTGTAAATGTATATCGTCTCCCTCTATCAAGAGACACTACAACAGAAACTATTAAATATAATTCTGATTTAAGTGCCTTGTCTCAGATAGTCTTTAATCAACAATTTATCAATGTTAGTTTTGATGAGGCCGTAGAAATTATTAATGGTGTAATATCAGACGTTGCGTTTGATATTTTAACGATATCACAAACAGGTGAAAGCGGTCCATTGTTGGGGGATAGATTTCCTTTTATTTTTAAACCAAATATTACCACCATAACATCGGCATCAGGTAATACCTCACAAAACAACTTTGATAGGTTTTATAATAATGTTCAATTTATAGACGCTAACTATGAAGACCCATCAAAACAAGACAATGGTTTCGGTATTGTTTTAAATGAAAATGAAACAGGTAAACCAACAAAAACGGTATTTTCTGAAGTAACCCCAACGGAAGTTGACCCAAATCCAACCACTTATGGTGTTTTAGGTGGAGACAAATTATTATTTCTATCTCACTTGGCCAAAAGTTTGGATATTGAAAACACAATATATGGTTTAACTCAAGAACAAATTATTAACACCGTATTACCACAAACAAGTTCATTAGTTAGGGGTGAGGAGTTATTGGAATTGTTAAATATTATTGTCAAATTCTTAGTTTCTCACGTTCACTCATATCATGGATTAGCACCGGTTCCTGTTGGAACTGATGGAACATCTACCGCACAATTGTTACAAGAATTAAATAATGCTGCAGAAAAAGTATTGAATCAACATATTCGTTTGAATTGATATTTATAATAGATGTCAATTTTAAATTCATATTTCAACAGAAACAATACCATCATTGAAAATAGTTATACCAATACAGGTAGGAACCCTGTTATGGAATTGTATTTTGGTTCAAATCAAAATTCATTTTCACCTTACAGTTATAGTAGGTTTTTATTTTCATTAGATTTAACTTTATTAGAAGAAAAAATCGCTTCGGGTCAAATATCCACCGGTTGTACTTCATTTTCATCAATGACACATACACTGAAAATGAGAAACACATTATCTTTTGATGAGGCGTTATTAAATACAACAACTTCTGCAGGTTCTCAAAGAGCAACATCCTTTGATTTAGTTTTATTAAGAATTCCTAAGGTTTCTGGAACCACTGGTTCACCTCAAACATGGGACGAAGGGGTTGGATATGATTATAGTGATTTACTTCAAACACAGACCTCCTATTTGGGTTCTTTCACCAACAATACTTTCTTTGATACTGATACGTTTTCAAACAGACCATCAAACTATTACCAAAGAAGTACTATCGAAAATTGGTCTGTACCAGGACTTTATAATAATTTAAACTCATTAACAGGTTTGACCGGTTGTAACTATTCAGCATTGACAATCGTTGATGAACAACATTTTGAATTTGGTAATGAAGATATTGAATTTGACATGTCCAATGAAATCAACGCAATACTTGATGGTAGTTTAACGGGAGTCACTGGATGGGTAATCGCTTATAAACCAGCATTTGAGAATATAACAGGTCTAACAGACACTTATTCTGTTGGTTTTTTTACAAGACATACTCAAACTTTTTATGAACCATACTTGTTAACAACTTATGATGATTTAATACAAGATGATAGAAACAATTTCGCCTTAGGTAAGACTAATAAACTTTATTTATACGTTTATAATCAAGCGGGAGAACCCGCAAACTTGGATTCAAACCCAACGGTAAATATTGAGGATAGTTACGGTGTTGTTACCCCCGCATTAAGCGCCCTTACCTCTTGTTTAAAAACCAAAGGTGTCTATGAAGTAACAATTTCACCTATTACAGAATATAACACACCATGTTTATTTACCGATATATGGAACGATGTCTATTTAGATGGTGCGTCTTTGGGTGAAATTACTAACACTTTCGCCGTTAAACAATATGTAAACACAGTCACGGTAGGTTCTATGAGTAAAGACCCCGCAATATATGGTTTTGATTTTTACGGAATCAAACAAAGTGAAAAGATACTTGACACCGACATAAGAAAAGTTGGTGTTGTTATTAAAAGAGCATATTCTGCGGCAGAGACATTACAAAAAATTTCCGCACAATACAGAGTTTATGTTATGGAAGGAACTACCGAAGTGTTGGTACAAGATTGGTCAAACATAAACAGAACCCCAAATGAATATTATTTCATATTTGACACTCAAGATAAAATACCCAACGAATATTTTATTGACATAAAAGTGAATAGCAGTGGAGATGTGAATACTTATAAGAAACAATTAAAATTCCAAATAGTTAACGCAAAATGAAAAAAATTATAAAATTGACAGAGTCTGAATTAAAAGTATTAGTAAATAGAGTTATAAGAGAAGGGGGTGACCCAAACTCACAAAGATATATGTTCTTTTCAAATTTAGAACAAATGAAAAGACAATGTGAAATGTTATTAGAAATGGACCAACAACAAATTGAATCTATTTTAAGTAACGGTCATGATTGGGCTCAAGACCACATTGCTGAGGCAAAAAATAACATGGACCAAGTTTTTGATTTTTTAATGAACGAAACAAAAGATTCTGATGGTGAAGAAATGAATGATGAAAAAATTATGGGGTCTATGATGGAAGGTAAGAAAAAAGCGGGAACCAAATTATGTGCTAGAGGAAAATCCGCAGCAAAATCAAAATTTGACGTTTATCCTTCCGCTTACGCTAATGGATATGCCGTTCAAGTATGTAAAGGTAGAATGCGAGGTTTAGATGGAAAAAAGAAATGTTCGGGTACATATTGTTAAATTAATATTTTTCCCATAATTTTGTAAAAACAAACAGTTATGGTTCAAAATCTACAACATAAGGTTAAACGATTTATTCAAAAACAGGGTATCAAGATACAAAAAATTTCTGACCCCACTAGATTAGTTAAAAGTCAACACGAACGAGAAGGTGTTGATATATGTAGAAAATTAATACCATTAAAAGAAACAAAACTTTTAATAACACCCTTATCCCCTAAAAAATATATTAGAAATGACGAATTAGATGTATACGTCATTATTGAAGGAAGACACGTCAACATTATTAATCACGTGTACAGTTACTCTATTGTGATGGAGGGTAAGGGGATGGAAGCAATTATGGAAATGTTTAATAACGAACTTGAATCAAGAAGACAAGAATTTGAAACGGAAATTACTTCAAATATTAAACATTCTCTGAAAACAATTTCAAACAATATTAAGTAGTTTTGTGTTCTCTTAACACAGTCTTAATCAATTCTCTGAGAGATTCATTTTTTGGTTTGTAAGATGTCATAACAGGTTTTTGACCTTTACCTGTTTGTGTGTCTTTTTTTTCGGCCTTTCTTTTTTGGGTACAAGCGGCCTTTTTTTGTGAATCAGTCATTTTTGATGCAACACCTGCGGCTCTACATTTTGGGTATCCTTTTGGGTCGGCATCGGGTCTTCCACATGGAGGATGTCCACCCCCCTCTTTTTTTCTACATATGTTTACCCAAGGGCCTTTTGGTTGTTTACTCCCTTTGGGTTTTTTTTTGGTTCCAAACCAAACACCTAAATCTTCTTTTATTGTATGAACATTGTGAGTTGGCATTTCGTGACTTCCGTCTTTACCCTTTTCCCATACACCAACAACTGTTTCAATATTGTTTTTCATGGTTTTTTGTTTCTTCTTTTTATTTGAATCGTGTTTAGATAATTTTTCGTAAGGGCTAAGTTCTGACTTTAACCATTTTTTTAAACCCAATTCTACGGGACCTGAATAAGGTCCTGAAGTTAAGGTTGTTGAAGTGGCTTCGTTGATTGACTTTTTTTCCATTTTTTGTTATATTAATAAATATCTCTTTATGGACAATAAAAAAACTCTCGGAACCATTTTTGACACAATTACTTATGACTCACTCACTCAACTTGATAACTTGATTGATACTATGGATGATGTGCAAATTAAATTTTTAACAACTAAAGCTTTAGAAAGTTCATTCAATAGAGGAACATTTACTTTAATTGAATGTGAAATTATTTCAAAAATAATACGTAAAACTTCATATACAGTCATTGATAACTCAAAAACCGTATAAAATAAAAAAGGGTCCCAATTTAGGACCCTTTTTTATCTACGTTAAGATTGATTATCTCAATTCTCTCAAGTCAAATGTTCTTACGCCATCAACTGTGATTCTACCATAGAAACGGTTGTTAACCATTTTCTTAGCGTATCTTGTCATGATACCCTTGATAGGTGTGAAGTTGAATGGGTTGTACATTGTTGGAGTTAATTGTAGAGGTACATATGGTGCGTAGATGTAACCTGTGTCTAACAAAGATGTTCCTTTGTGACCCAACAACACTTGGTTAGCTGGGAAGTAAGGGTCTCTGTAAACTTGGTATCTACCTGACAAAGTACCTACTCTTTCAATACCCATGTTATACTGGTCCTGTTCAGGAGCCGCGTTTGATACGTGGAAGTACTCCAAGTCATCAAAGATAGCACTGATTTCAGATGATACAACAATCCAGTTAGCTCCACCTCTCAAAGTTGATTTGTGAATCTGAGCAGAAACTTGGTTAATTGCTGTAATCAAAGTTTGGTTCCAGTCTTTTTGTGTGTATGATGTAGTTTGAGAAAGTCTCTTCCATCCGTTGTAATCCCATCTTAAGTTCCAAGCCGCACCTTTTCTCAAATCTCTCAAGATTTCTCTATCAATTTCTGCAGCGATTTGCTCTGACAACAAAGCCGTTAATTCAGCCTCAGCGTCAATGTTATGGAATGCCGCAACGTCTTGTGCTAATTCGGGAGACCATTGTGCTCTCAATTTTCTTTCAGTTACAGAAACTGTTACAGATTCCAAATCAAAAGAAACTTCACCAATTTTATCTTCAAATTCTAATTCTTCGTATCTTCTGAAAATACCAAAGAATGCTTGTGTAGGTTCTAATCCATCATTACCTGTAGTATATCCTGAGTAACCATCCAAACTGTTAGTTGCACAATCAATACATACTGGTTGTTGTAAATCAACTTCCAAAATAATTTCTCCGTTGGTATTGCAAGTGTCATTGAATGAACCACCGTTACCTGTTGAAGGCCAAACTGTTTGTGTGTTTGAACCGTAGTTAACAATACCTTTACCGTAAATTTGAGTTACAACTCTGAACAACAATGGTTGAGAAACACCTGCTAAATCACTCATAGTCAAACCTGACAATGCTCCTGTACCTGATGCTCCTGCAGAAGCCAAAGTTCTAATCTGAAGGTCAGACAAGAATTCTTCAGTATCCATTTCGTTACCGTTTGGTCCGATAAGTTTACCAGCACCGCTGTTAGCAAAACCTTTCATTTTAATGATTACTTTTCTGAATTCAGTGTTTGCGCTCAATCCCCAATCTACCAAAGTACTACCAACCCATCTTTGAACCCAAGTTGTTGCAGTAATAGCTGAGAATCTACCTTTAGAGTAATCAAATAAACCTGGAGGGTCTAATTGTGCTTCGTTACCTTCATAGAACAAATCGTAAAGATTTTTTCTGTAGATAGGGTTGTAGTCACCTGAACCTGCGTTTGTTTGAGTGTAACCAAGATTTGGGTCACCTGGATAGTTACCTGGAGAACCTACAGGTGCGTAGTGTTGACCTGAGGAATCAGCATAACCTGCTGCGTTCAATGAACCACCAGAATAACCTTGAATTTTAGGTACAAAGTAGAACAATTTACCGATAGGTAAGTTCATAGCTTGTACAGATACGATGTCGTTAGCTAACAATTTAGAGAATACCCTTCTCACGATTGGAAATACAACCGTTTCGAATGAACCTGAGTCAGTCGTAGAAGCTGCCTCGTTGATTAAGTGAGACGCTTGGTTCTCATACAACTGTGCAACGTTCTCTCTGTTGTGACCTTTAAGTCCTTCTAAGAAACCTAGTTTATCCCATTTGTTAATAGTGTCTTCTTTGATAACTTTAAGGTGCTTAAGACCAATGTTACCTACTAGACCTGATTCTAATAATGCTCCCATTTTATTTTTATTTGTTTTTTATTTTTACTTTATTTATTTTTATAATTTACTCATCAAATCTTTCATTCTTAAGAATTGAGGATTTTCATAAGTTTTTGACTCAATCAAATTAGTTGCTGAGCCGGTTGACGCTGTTTTGTCAATCTTTCTTTCAAAAGACTCACTAACAACTTTACTTGAATCTTGTGACAATTCGTTTTTGATAGAGTTGTAAAGAGATTTTGACTCTTTTAACGACTCAACATCATCAAATCTTCTCAAAATGTTAATTTTTTCTGGTTTTGATGTAGAATGTTCAGTGAACAATCTTGTAGCGTATGCCAAATTTGAATTAAAAACCGCAACTTCGTTAAGTTTTTCTCTGAAAACATTTAAAGCTTTTCTGTACTCTTCGTTCTTTTCTTTCAGAACTTCAACTTCTTGCTTTAACAATTCGTTTTCATAAACGTAATTTCTGTTATTAGTGATTCCTTTTCTTAAACCACGACCTTCTTTAGAACCATTACCGTATGTTCTGGCAGCCTCTTTATATTCAAATTTCTTTTGACCTGGTTTCATACCAACACCTTTAGGTTTTTGGATAAATGATGACTCTTTGGTCTCAGATTTTTTAACATTAGAGATACCTTTTTCAGGTAATATTTCTTTTTTATAACCATCAACTTTAGTTTGTTTTGTAGGTTTCATAGGTTTTGACATATAGTTTCCTTCCTTTGATTCTACCTTCTTTAAACCCCTAAGTGCCGATTTTGGTGTTTTATTTTCTTTAGCTTCGCCCTTATTCTTCATTTTACCCATTACAGGTTTAATCATGTATTTTGCTTCTTTCACAGTATCATCATCATCATCGTCATCAGATTCGTACATTTCTTCGTCCATTGACTCATCCATTTCTTCATCCATAGATTCATACATTTCTTCATCCATAGATTCATACATTTCTTCATCCATTTCTTCGTACATAGACTCATCCATTTCTTCGTCCATTTCTTCATCCATAGTGATTTCGTAAACTACTTCATCACTATCGTCCATAGCCTCATCCATTTCTTCATCCATTTCTTCGTACATCTCTTCGTCCATTTCTTCGTTCATATCTTCTTCCATTTCTTCGTTCATTTTTAGGATGTATTCAACATCATTTTCATCATCTTTGATGTGAATGTTTTCACCATCTTTGTCAATTACGAACGAATCTTTGTTAGGGTCCATTTTTTTGAATAAACTCCAAAGTTCGTCTCCACCTAACATCTTAGCGTCATAGACATCAACGTCTTCTTCATCATCATCATCTGTGAAATCCAAATCACCCATTACTTTGGTATCATCATCCTCATCATCACCAAGACCTAAATCAGGCATGTTAGACATATCAGGAGCAACGTCACCAACTTCAATGTCAGTTTCCACTGCATCGTCGTCATCTACTTCGGGTTGTTCGTTTAATTGTTTGTTCTTAGTCTCTTTAGATAAAGACTCTTTTACCAATTCAGAGATTTCTTGAGCCATAGTTGCCCCAAGTATTCCTTTTGCATTTTCCTGCACTACGTCTTCCAAATTTTTCATTTGTTGTAATGCTTCTTGGACTAAATCTTTTTCAGTCATTTTCAAGTTAGTAATTTGATACATAATAAATATGTTCCAACTTGAAAAAAGTCATTTTTTTGGGCACGATAACCCAATAAAAATAAAAAACCCCTCGGTTAGGAGGGGTTTTTTTAATCTTCAATTACTTCATCAATCTTACTTTCGGATACCGAAGTAATTCTCCAATCATGTTGAAAACCTTGATATCGTGAAGTAACCTTGGTTTCTACATCGGTTACTGAGTAACCTCTAACCAACTTTTCTTCTCTAATTTTTTTTAATTTACCTGAATTTTCATCAGGTAGTTCGTACTGTACTTTTGCTACAAAATATTTTTCATCCATGTCTATAATATTACTTTGATAAATAATCGGACAATTTCTTCATTAAGTCAACCGATTTATCAATTGACCCTTGAGATTTTCTTTGGGCCTCCTCATCCAAGTTTTCTTCAAAGTTCTTTCTCTCTTCAGGGTCAGTGAATAAATAAGCCCCTGGTGTGGACGGGGATGATACTAAGTCAAAACAAATTAATTCAAAATCATCTTGAACTTCATTTCTATCTCCAATCTTTTTTAATGAACCTACTCCACGAGAAGATATACCTAAAGTAACCCCTTGTCTTAGTAAGTTAGCCGCTTGGTCTCCTTTAGTGGAAACAATACCTCTTTCATGGAAACCAGGTGAGGTTAATAATTTTAATTTACCCATCAAAATTATACCGTCCCACCAAACATCCGTGATTATGTGAGATACACGGTCCAAATCAATTAAAGATGATTCAGGGTGATTTAATTCTGAGAGGGATGTCCCTTTCTGAATTATTTTTTTATAGTTGTCTGATTCTCTTTTTAAAATTCGTTCAGGGTAAATTCTTCCGTTTCTATTTGGTGTATTATATTTTTGTAATACGGCATAAAACTCAAAGGGCTTTGAATAATCCAACATGTCTTTCTTCATTTGTTCCATCAAATGAAGATTGCTCTTTTCGTTTGGGGATAAGTACCCCGCATCGTATTCAATCAATATACCACGCCCTGTATCGTTAGGTCCTAATATCTTCATAACTTTTAGTTATAAATATGTAGGAACACTAAATAATTTCCTTTTCAAGTTTAGAAACGGTAAAATCAAAATACGGGTTTTTTTTCATATTTTCTTGATAAATGAATTTTGCTATTTTTTTTAATTTGTCTTTTAATTCATTTGATTTGAAATCCATTTCTTTTTTTATAAAAAAAGTCATTTCCAAATTAACAAAACTTTTTTTATTTATTTGGATTCCACTTGTTCGTAAATCCAAATCAACGATGTAGTTTGGTGAGAATGTTTCAAAATCAACCACATCTAATATATTGTGTTTTATGTTTCTACTTAAGTTTGCAACCACACGATTCCAATTATCACTTACAATTTGGGGAATTGCCCATGTTTGAATATTTAGATAAACCGATTTCAAATTTTTAGAGTCCACAGTACCATACGTCACTTTAATAGAATCAAATCCTATTATTTTTGAGGTTTTTCCTTTTTTCATTAATTTTGTACATATAAAATGTTTATTTTATAAAAATATACAAACAGAATGTATTTCAGTCAAACTTTTTTTAAATTATGAGTGTATTTAAATTATATGTTAAAAGTTGAAATTGATAAAAATACCGGATTGGAAAAAGCCTTAAAGATTCTCAAAGGTAAGGTTATTAAAACCAAACAAAATGAAGAATTAAGAAAACGTACTGAGTATGTAAAGAAAACAACTCAAAAAAGAGAGAAAATGAAAAAGGCAAAATTTAAACAATCCATCCAATCAAAAACAGAATTATAACCCTTCGTATAAGTTTTTTAACTTAACGTAGTTGTACTTGTTATATTCTTCCTGTTTTACTAATGAAATTGTTTCATTAATTTTATTTCTTGTTAAATCATCGTGATTACTTTCAGATAAAACATTTAATTTGTCTAAAGTTTTTTCTTTGTAGCCTTCAAACAAACCATTTAATTCTTCATCATTTTTTCCCAAAATATCTTTCAAATTACTTTTGGTGGATTCGTCTAAAGACCCAATATAGTTTTTAACAACATTCTTTCTAATTATTTCAACCGAAGATAATGGAATGTTTAAACTTTCTTTTTGAATAGGTTTTTTAGTTAGTGATTCAACAATTTTAGTCTTAGCTAAAATCTTTTCTTTCAACTTTAATGGGTTGGTATTAACCAAATCATCAATTTTACTGTATCTGTTTTCACATACAGTAGAAGATACCCATTTGTCAAAATTTGTTGTTTTTACAACTTTTGATAATTCTTTAATCTGAGAAATAGATTCATTAACATACTCCTCAGCAAATGATTTATTAAATCCTTGTTCTTTTGATAATTCAGAATACAAGAAATACATTTTTGATAAATTTTTATTTTCCAAAACTAATTTTTGGAATTTTTTTATATCATCAGAAAGTGTCTTACCAATGTAAGACTCTGACAACAAATATTCTACTTTACTAAATTTTTCTCCAAAGTTCATGATAATAAATATTATGAATTTAATAATCTACCCAATTCATCGTCCATATCACCCAAAGATTGTCTTCCTTTACCTAAATCTAAAAAATCATTTGGGGTTAAGAAATCACCTTCTAATAAAATGTTATAGTTATTTCCTCTTCCTTCAGGAACCGTTTCTCCGCCAGGAGGAGGTGGTACTTCTCCACCCGGTGGTGGACCACCAAGTTCTCCGCCAGGAAGAGGTGGTGGTGCCCCAAAGTCACCTCCGCCACCAAGTTCAGCACCTGGTGTTGGTACACTACTACCTGTTTGACCACTAAGTTGACCATAAAGTTTATCAACATTATCAAACAATCCTGTTTTGGTAATAACTGTTGCGGTATTGGTCAATTCAGCGGCAACTGCCTTTTCCAATCTTTGTTGTTGTAAATCCAACTTAATTTCTTCATCAGAGAATCCGAGTATGTGTTTTTTAGCCCATGATTGTGATGTTGGTGCAATACCTTCAATAGTCGTAGTTGCGTCTTTATATAACAACATTTTTTCTTTCCACACATCAATAGCCAATAAATCGGCTTGTTTTGACGGGTTTGTTAATCCTAAAGTAAAGTTACCTAATTCGTCTTCAAAACCCAATAAGAACAAGTGAACAATTGCCACTTTATTCAATTCGGCAATCATAGATTTTTGTATTCTATTAATTGTTCTGGCAAAACGAATATCTAATAATGATAAGTTCTTACCATCACCCACAGTTTCTTCAAATCCTAAAAATGCTTTTGGTATTCTCAACGCAGTTAACAATTTCTTTTGGATATATTCAATGTCAGCAATTTCGGATAAGTTTTGAGCCCCTGGTAAAGTATCAATTGGACTTGGTGAGGATGGGTCACGTACAGGAACAAAGAAATCTTGGTCAACAGCCATTTGATTGTATCTCATATCAACATTACCTGTTTTTGAGTCAGTAACTTGGTCTCTCTTGAAGTTATTGGCAAATTTTTGAACATATGGTTGAACGTCTTTGTCGTCCATGTTTCCAACATAAACTTTAAATACACGTCTTTCAGGTGCTCTTGATGTTCTATAAATTAACATCGCATCTTCTGCCAAAATTAATTGTTTCCAAGTTCTACGAGCTTTTTCCAACATGGATGTTCCATAAGGAAGTCTTCTATCGTCACCTAACAAACGGAAGTGAGCGACTTCCCACGATTGGTATTCCATTTGTTTATTTTTCCAAGCAAATTTTAATGCTTTTTGTTCGTTTTCTGCGGTTGAAACTGTATTTGGTGTCATACCTCTTTCAATACGTTCCATTTCAATGTTTGGTAACTGGAAGGAACCTACCACCCCTTTTTCAGGGTCAAGTTTTAGAAACACAAAATTATCACCATACTTACATACGTTTCTTGTCCACATTTGTAAGTTTGTGTTAACGTCCAAAACATTGTTAAACAAATCAGTTAGAATTGATTTAATTCTTTTTGATTCAGAATAAATCTGTAACATAAATCCGTTTTCATCTACCGTTGTAGATTCTTCAGCATATGCATCCAAAGCCGCAGAAATTTCAGGAGTGTACTCCATACTCTCGTAATCATAAAATGCAGATAGTCTAGTTGGTTCGTAATATACGGCTTGTTGGTAAAGATTATTTTCTATTTTTGCCCACTGATTAGAAAGAAACGCAGTTTGTTGTGCTTGGAGTTTTTCTAACTCATATTGTCTTTTGTCAGTAGTTCTAAGTAATTCTTTTTTATCATACTTGTAGACAGGGGCATCTTGACCCAAAAGGGAATCGGGTCCAAAGGTTTGGGTTAACCTCTGCCATATAGTCATATTTTCGCTCATATCATTAAATATAATTTGATATTGATTTATTTAAACCCCATTCCACCAAAGACCCAACGATAATCTTGATAATCTTGTCTGGTTGGTTGATTTCTGTAAACATTTTTATCACTTTCTCTATCGTTAAAGACCGGAATGTTTGGATTAAACCCTGTTATTGCCGAATTATCGTGAGAATTAACCGTCCAAGACTCTAACATAACTTTTGTTAAATCGTCAACTTTTTTCAGTTGGGTAAATGATATTTCACATACATATAGAGCCATTGCCAAACTCATCAGTAAGTCATCATGTTGACCTTTCATGTGGTCAGGTCTTCCGTTAAGATAAACAAAAGTATTCATCTCATTTAATAATCTAGATGAATATATTCTAAACCCGTGTCTCATCCCCTCCTCAAAAGCACTAATAATTTGGACACGTTTTGAGTTAAAGTTAATACCAGGTATTTTGTCTGCAGTCTTTGGGTCATATTTCCACTTATTACCCAACTCAACACCGTCTACATATAAATCTCTATATCCAAGTTCTTGAAGTTTTCTTGATGTGGCGACACCCATTCCACCCGTGATATCAATTACAATATATGCAGAATACATGGTAGCCCACTTGTAGGCGATTTCGGCCAACATATCAGGTGGGGTTTTACCAACATATTCCAACACTTGTTCTCTTTCATCAAAATCAATAATCTGTATGGATGAAAAGTCTTCAGAATCACCACGAGAAACGTCCACACCCATAACATATTTGTGTCCCATAACAGGTTCTTTCCATATCCACAAACTATTTGCCATCATTTTTGATGATGGTTCTTTAATCATGGTTTCAGAAATTTTTTGAAGTAGGTTTGAGTCAAATACGTTATCACCTGAACCCAAAAAGTTACACTCTAATTCCTGAGATATTTTTCTTTTATCATATTTTAACTTTTTAACCATCGCCTCAAACCAAGCGGAACATGGTTTGTAACCTTTGTTCATTAATTCTTTGATATCGTTAATATCACGTTGGTATGGGTCTCCACTTAAATCAAGTATTTCTGTGTTAGGGTAGTTGTTTCGGTCTAACAAGAAATCAACCAAACTATCTGTTTTAACCATATATAAATCTTTGGTATAACGTGGGTCACGATACCAATACATGTCAGATACTTTGAATTCGTTAACACCTTTTGCCGCCTGTTCGTAAATACTATAATAAATTGCGTCGTATCCGTTTGGAGTTGATATTACAATCACTTTACCACCTGTGGAAAGTGATGCCATACAAGCCGCCCAAAAGTCATCATCGGCATCAATATACGCCGCCTCGTCAAATATAAGTATGGTTGGGGTATAACCACGAAGTGCATCTTTTGATGTTGCTACGGCTTTTACTTCACATTTGTTTGTTAGTTTAAAGTGTCTTGCGGCGTTTTTTTCAGGTGAGAATCCAACGTTGACCCATTTTGGCCATTGTTCGGTAAACTCTCTAACCTTGTTTGCCATTTCCACGGCAGTATCTAATTTGTTGGCAATAATCAATATTTTCTCAGGTTTGTTTTTGTTGGCAAAAACCAATCGTTTTGAAACCCAAGCGGCGGTTACCGTTGATACGCCCGCCTGACGATACTTTAATGCAATGTTTTCGTTGTAAGAATCGTAATCCTGAATAAGTCTAACTTGGTCCGGAAATAATTCCAACGGAACGTATTTTGACTGTGTGTTATCGTACGTATGTAGATAAGTCTTTAGTGCGTATGGTGTATTCTTAATACACCTTGCAGTTTCTAAAAGTAATTGTTCTTTAGTTATAGCCATAAAAAAACCCTATATCAATAAATATAGGGTTCTGTTGTTATTTAGAAGGACCAATTCCCATACTACTCAGGAAATCATCTAAATCCTCAAATCCGTCATTACCATCATCTGTTGGTAATGTTGGTGTTTCATCATCACCGTAGTCTTCATCATCACCGTAGTCTTTATCATCACCGTAGTCTTTATCACCATCCTTTTTAGACGCATTTTCGCGTGATTTTTTTGCCTGAGCTAAAACATATTCAAATTCTTTTTTTGCCTTTTCATTATCTTTAGGATTTTCGGACAAAACATTTCTAATTAATAATAAAAATTCTTCAGCAGGTCTTCTATAAAAATACATTTTAAACCAGTTAGGTAAATCACCTACATCGTCTTTGAATAATTCATCAGGTAACAAACTTCTCAATTGCCCAACCATACCAACACCGAGTCTTATTTGGTCAGGTTCTGCCATCATTGTGTCTGTTTGACCCATAACATCTGCTGCGGTTACTGGGTCTTCAGGTAAACCAAATTTAGCTAAAGCCGATTCTACCGCCTTACCTAATTCGTGAACCATAATGACAAATGTTGTTGCTCTTACTGTAAGTTTTACTTGAGGTTTTGGACACCAATTTGTATCATCATCTTCAGGATTAACTTGTGATTGAACCTGAGGAGTTTGACATAAGTAATCGGCACCATTATAACTAACGATATCACGTTTATTGTATGTTTGGTTTGGATTCCATTCAGGATAACTTTTTTCGTCAAAATTAGCCTCCGCAGAACCTCCGGCACCTTGACCTGAAGAAGACATTGCTTGAATCATATCGTCCATTGTCCAGTATAATAAATCATTAGTTGCCATAATTTTAGCGTAGGTTCTTTGTAAATCAGGGTCAATAGCATCTAATGCAGATTTTACACTTGGGTCTAATATAATCCAATGGAATTTTTTAGCACTTCCTTGAACTAATGAATTTATAATTTGTCTTTTGTGTTTTTCTAATTCAAAATCCTCATCAGTTCTTTCCATTTCAAAAGATGGAAAAGAAAAATCAGGTGTTTGCATTTCATCCTCTTCTTCCTCATCTTCATCATCGTCGGGTTGTTGCTGACGTGGTTCAGGTCTTGTTCTAAATTGTGATGCTGGAATACCATATAAATCAACAAATTCAACATCAAACAAATACGAACAATCATCAATACTATACTCTTTTTGAATGATGTCTATGGCGAAATTTATTAACCTGTTCATTGTTTCAGGGCTACCCATTTCAAGACTCATAACTTTCTGAACATCTCCCAACATTTCCATTGCCAACATTCTAATAACAGATTCTGAAGATAAATTTTGTCTTCCTGTGAATCTACGAGCCATTTGAATAACTTCAGCAAAACGTTGACTAGCATTTTTTTCCAAGTACGATGATTCACCAGGTACTTGTGGAATTGCGGGATTACCTTGGAAAATAGTTTCACC
>SXGQ01059018.1_pt1 | contig 37910 bp, 26 predicted proteins | sample 3178371 | NCBI WGS metagenome assembly SXGQ01 (sample SAMN11356859, study PRJNA531348) | freshwater metagenome | isolation source: freshwater sample F1-20 | place: China: Fuxian Lake, Yuxi | collected 2017-12-25 | reverse complement strand
GTCGCCCTTGCCGTTGCGCAGCCAGAACCCCGCCTGGTGCGGGATGTCGAGCTTGCCGTTCGGGTCGTTCGCCAGGCAGTGCCGGCCGGTGTGGTCGTGCGAGCCCGAGCCGAAGACCGTCGCGTCGTTCTGCGCGACGTGGAAGTCGATCGTCCAGGGGCGCAGCGCGTCGGTGAGCTTGGTCATCGCCTTGTGGAACTCGGCGGGCTCGTAGTTGTACTTCTTCGGCACGAGGCGGTGAGCCTCGGCGTTGGCGCCGAGTGTGTAGAGATGGGTGTGCGACATGTCGGCCTGGAAGCCGACGACCTTGGGCATGCCGACCTCCTCGAGGAGGTTCACCATGTTCTTCCAGGAGTGCATGCCGCCCCAGCAGATCTCGCCTTCGGCGGCGAGCCGCTCGCCCTCACCCTTGGCGATCTTGCCCGCCTCGCGGAAGGTCTGCGCTATCAGCTTGGTGCAACCCTTCGGGTCCTTGTCCCAGGCCGTGACACCCGTGGCGCTATCGATGCGAACCACGCCGTAGGGACGCACCCCGAGTGCGCGGAGTTGGCGGGCGATGCGGACGGCCTTCCGGACGTGCGTGACGAAGTTGGCGCGGGCCTTCTCGCCGCCGACGGCGGAGGCGTCGAACCAAACGGGAGCGACCACGGAACCGACCACGAGGCCCTTCGATTTGATCTTGTTGGCGAGGGCCTTGATGCCGTCGTCCGAGATATCGATGTCGGTGTGAGGATTGTAGAGGAACAGATCGACACCGTCGAACTTCACACCGCCGACTTCCGCCTTGGCGGTTAGGTCGAGCATGGTGTCGAGTTCGATGAACGGTTCGGCGCCGGGGCTGCCCTTGCCGACGAGGCCGGGCCACATGGCGTTGTGGAGCTTCGGGAAGTTATTGGCGGACATGTGCGGGAGTTTGGAGGTTGCTGCGGTTGCGGTTGGATTCTGGGTCACCGGGAGCGCCGGGGCGGCCGGGAGGCGGGAGAGGGGTAACCTCGTGGGAGGCGCTCACGCCCGCCCGGCCGCCACCGGCACGCCCGGTGACAAAAGGGGCGTTCAGAACTTGTTCTTGCGATAGGCGCCGATGGCGGGGGCGTTGGGGTGCACCTCGGGGCCGAAATAGCGGAGGACGACGAGTTGCTCGACACGGCTGGTGTTCTCGAAGGTGACGCCGGCCTTGGCGGCGTCTTCGGTGCAGAACACCTCGTCCTCGGTGAGCTCGTGGAAGCGGATGAGCTTCGGGCAATCGAGGTTGAGGTTGTTCATGCGGCCCTTGCCTTGGACGGTGATGAGGCCGTAGGCGCCGCCGTCCTTGATGACGCACTTGGCGCCGGGCTCGACGGTGAGCTCCTTCGCGGTGAACAGCTGCTCGCCGGCCACCTTGCCGTACACGATCCAGCGGTCGACGAAGCCCTCGCTGCGCGTATCGGCCACCGGCACGGGCTCGAGGTAGTGGTTGTCCTTGAAGTTCGGGTCGGTGTTCTCGTCCCAGTCGAGCTGGTCGACGATGAAGTCGAGGTCCCGATGCTTGTTCTTGGGCATGTCCTTCACGAGCAGCGACCACGGCACCTCGCGACCCTCGACGAGGGACTGGTACATGCCGAAGACATCCGAGCCCCATTGCGGCTCGTAGGTGCAGAGGGAGCCCGGGGCGTGGAGCACGCAGGGCGGGATGAGCCAGCCGGTGCCAGGCTTCAGGCGGTAGGCACGGGAGAGGTCGAGGATGCCGTTGTCGCCCTTGTTCCAATTCTCGAGGCACTTCCGGACCTGCGCCTTGGTGGTGCCGGGCTCGAGGCCCATGAACGTGTACGGGAAGTTGTTGCCGACGTTGTTGTGCTGGGGCGGGAAGTAATACGACTCCGGCTTGCCCTCCTGGCCGACCAGCTTCGCCTGCGCGGCGCTCTGGTGCATGTGGTGCGGGATCGGCCCCATGTTATCGAAGAACTTCGAGTACACCGGCCACTTGCGGTACTTCTTCCAGATCGCCTTGCCGATCAGGCCGGCGCCACACTCGTCGACGGCCTGCTGGAGCGTGAAGCGCTCGCCGCCGATCACAACGTAGCTCAGGCCCTCGTCGGGCGTGCGGTTGTCGTTGGCGGCGGGCGTGGTCGACGCGAACCAGCGCTCGTCGATGCCGCCGCGGTTGAGCCCGAACGCGTAGAGGTCATCGGGGTGCAGCTTCAGGCGTTTGCCCGGCTGCAGGAAGGAGCGCGGCACCCAACAGGGGGCGAGGCGCAGGAGCCCGCCGGTTTCGGCGAGCGCCGCCTCGACGCGGCTCTTCACGTTGGACTTGATGGTCTTCAGATCCTTGACGGATTTTTTCGGCATGGGGAGAGGGGAAGAGGCAGGGAAAACGGGGAGGGGACGTGAACGAAAAAGCGTACTCCGCGGCCTTGCAACCGCCTAGTAGGCCGGCGGCGAAATTTGGTGAAAAAACGTCGGGCGCGGTAATGGGAGACGCGACTGGCATGGTTGAGGGCCCAGCCTGACCTCAGGCGGGCTTCGCCCGCGCGGGTGAATCAAGAATGGAGACGAAGAAACACGAATCAAGAGGCCACCACGAAACACCCTCCGTCGCCAAGCCTATGGAGGGCAGGCAGCAAAGGTGCGAAAGGGATCGAGGAGTGTGATGAATAAATTTCCGAAAACAGGTCGCCTGCGGAACGCGCGGGAAACGCGGAAGACTCATACGCTTGCCGTGGCGCAGTTTCCTGTAGCCTGGGTCCGGCGACCCCGGACTATGCCGATGACCACACGGCCGAAGGCGGTTCCGACAGTAATCGCTCCGAAAAAACACGGTTTTGACGCAAGGCGCTGCGGATGAAAACGGATAGGTCGGAGCCCTCGGATGAACAGGTCGGTAAGGTTGATCGATTCTTTACGCGCTCCTCAACCGTCCCGCCCGCCTCCGCGCTTGCCTCGCCGCGCGCGCGCCCGACGTTTGCGTCCGTGGATTCCCCGCCGTCCAAAGACCCGCTGCATGGCGTGACGCTCAAGCAGCTCCTGATGGAGCTCGTCGAGGAATTCGGCTGGGCGGAACTTGCCCAGCGCGTCGACATCCGCTGCTTCCGCTTCGACCCGAGCATCAACTCGAGCCTGGTCTTCCTGCGTCGGACGCCGTGGGCGCGCGAGAAGGTGGAGGAAATCTACGTGCAGTGGAAAACGCGCCGGTGAGGCTCGCGTACACCTTTCCCGCACGCAGCCCGTTGGCTTTGCGCTGAGCCGAGACTCCGGACTCGCGACTACCATGCACCCCCGCAACCCGCACCGCGACGGCTATGACTTCGCCGCTCTGACGGCGGTGAGTCCGTCCCTGGCGCCGTTTGTGCGGACCGCGCCCCATGGCGGGCCGACAATCGACTTCGCCGATCCGGCCGCGGTGAAGGCACTCAACGGCGCGCTGCTTCTCCATCATCACGGCGTTCGCTCATGGGATCTCCCGCCCGGCTACCTATGCCCGCCGGTCCCCGGTCGGGCTGATTACCTGCATGCGGTCGCCGACCTGCTGGCCACGACGAACGGCGGCGTGATCCCACAGGGTGCTGGCGTACGGGTTCTCGATGTCGGCGTCGGCGCCAACGTCATCTTCCCGCTGCTCGGTCATCAGGCGTACGGCTGGAGCTTCGTGGGCACGGAAGTTGATCCCGTCGCGCTGCGTCACGCCGCCGATATTCTAGCGGCCAATCCGCGGTTCGCGTCCGCCGTTTCTCTCCGGCGGCAACCCGCGCGCGAATGCATTTTCGCCAACGTGGTCGCTCCGGACGAGCGTTTCGCACTGACCCTCTGCAACCCGCCGTTCCACGCCTCGCCCGAGGCCGCCGCGGTCGGAACCCGGCGAAAGTTGCGCCAACTTGGCGGCGGTGTCGCTCCTCGTCTGGCGCGAAATTTTGGAGGCACGGGTTCCGAGCTTTGGTGCGCCGGCGGCGAGCTCGGCTTCATTCGCCGGATGATCGCCGAAAGCCGCGGGTTGGCCGGCCGGGTGCGCTGGTTCACCACGTTGGTCTCCAGCCGCGAGCATCTCCCGCCGTTGGAACGCGCGCTGGACCGCGCCGGCGCAGCGGTCATTCGCGTGCTTCCGCTTGAGCACGGCCAGAAGAAAAGCCGCATCCTCGCATGGCGCTTCGCCCTTTGAACATTCAACGCCCTGACCCCCTCGATCGGACTGCGGGGACTGGGTCTGGCTAACGTGTTCGCAGGACTGGAGTCGGGAGTAATCCGGTATGACGGGCTGCTCGCCGGAATGGGGGCTGCCGTTACGCGCTCGGGGCGACGGGCAACCTCTCGACCGCGACGGTGGAAGCTACGGTTTTTATTTTCTGCGGCGAGTCGGACTTTACCCCGCCGGATTAGATGGGCTGCGCGCCGCGCCGGTTTACTCCCGCCCCGGCTCACCTCTGCGCCCGGTAGACTACCTTTCCGTCCACGTCGTGCAGGCGGAGCTCAAGGCTTGCTCCGGTGGCCGTTGGAGTGACTACGCCGGAAAGGAATCCACCTTGACCGGTGCGGAGGAAGCGATGCTCCGGACGTGGCGTCTTTTCCTCCCAGCCGCCGGCGTGGGCGGCGGTCGACGGCCCCACGCTCCATTCGTTGAGTGACGTCGCCGGGTCCACCGAGACGTACTGCCAGTGCCGGTCCCCGGTGATCACCGTCAGATTGCGGTACTCCGAAAGCATCCGCCTGATTTCCTTCCCCTCCGTCTCGAAGCCGGCGTTGGCGTAGTTGTCGTCCTTGTTGCTGCGGTCGGGACCCACGACCGGGACGGTGGTGATGATGAGGCGGTGCGTGGCGGTCGAGGCGGCCAAGGTTTCCCGTAGCCATTGGATCTGGCCGCGACCCCAGAGCGTGGGCGGGGGCGTCCGCTTCTCCGTCCAATCCGGGGTGCGGTAATCCCGGCCCTCCGTCAGCCAGACCTGCAGATCGCGGCCCCAGCGGAAGGTTCGGTTGGCAACCTCCGGCAGCGCAGTTTGCTCCCGGAACAGGCGCACCCCGTCGGCGTACGTGAGCTCGCCGGTTCGCGTCAGGGGACCGCAGTCGTTCGCCAAGATGTCGTGGTCGTCCTTCATGAAGAAGGTGCTGCAGGTGCGGTGAAAGTCCCGCAGGGTCGGGAGGGCGAACATGCGCGCCCAGTGGTAGCGTGCGAGCTCCCGGGTCAGGGCGATCACCGGTCCTTGATCGTAGTAGACCACATCCCCGGTGTTAACGAAGAAGTCCGGCCGCATCGCTCCCATCGCGGGATAGATCGCCAGCCCGTCCGGGCGGTCGATCTTCTCGTACTTCTGGCAGGTCATGATGCAGAACACGACGGAGCCGCCTTGGTCCGGCGCGGGAGCCGTCTTGAACTCGCCCGATTCCTCATCCGTCCGGCTTTCGCCGGCGCTCCGCCGCGCCTGCACCGAGATCTCATAGCGGGTTCCCGGGGTCAGGGCCGGCAGCGAATGGACCGCGATCCCGTCGCGTTGCGTGGAGGTGGCCCGCCACGGCGTCTCCCTCCAAGGGGCGGTCCCCTTGGCGCGGAATCGAACGCGCGTCTCCCCCTCGGCGGCCGGCGCGCCGCCCGCCGCCGCGCCCAGATCAAGCCCCGCGGGCATCTGAACGACAATGCGGGTGTCCGGGAACGCGCGGTTCTCCCGCAGCGGCACCGGCGCCCCGGTCGCCGCGGCAAAGGCCTCGACCCGGGGCAAGGGGCCGTTCGCCGGGTTGGCCGCGGGCCGCAACGTGACGCGGGTCCAGACGTCCGCCGTGGTCGTCGTCACATTCACGATCTTGAAACCGGTGGCCTGATGCGCACCCACCGCCGAGAGCGGGGCGAACGCGACGATCAGGATGAGGCCGGCCGGTAGGCGCGGACGGAATGAGGCGGGCATTCTGGAGGGGCTCAGCGGGACCAGTTGACGCCGAACGTCCACAGCGACCCGTAGGCGGTGGTCTGGAAGAAGCGGGCGTTCCGCGGGGTGCTGGGGCCGTAAATCTCCGTCGTGGCACCCTGGTCGGTGACATTACGCAGGTTGGCGTAGACCGACAGGTTCCGGCGCAGATGGTACTCCGCGATGACGTCGATGAACGTCGAGGGCGGCTGCCAGTTGTAGGTGCCCGGCTCGATGCTGGCTCCCGCGGCGACGGCGTTGAGCCTCGTGCGACCGCGATGGTTCAGATTCACGCGCAGGTTGTAGTTCTCTCGGGTGAAGCTGATGCCGGCGCTGCCGCTCCGCGGGATGTAGCCCGCGAAGTTTCCGCCGGTGTCGCCCACCACGCGCTGGGAAGTTCCGTTGGCGAAGACCTCAAAGCCGCGGGCCCAGAACGGGAGGAAGGTAAGGCTTTGGCGGTAGTTGAAACTCACCCCTTCAAAGCGAACCGCGTCGGACAGATTGTACTGGGTGGAGACGTTGTAGCGCCCGTAGGCGTTGGGATCCAGGCCGTAGGCGGCCAGAAACTCCGGCGTGGCCGGCTGCACGCGGCTGCCGAAGAAGTTGCGCACTTCACGGCGGAAGGCCGCGACCGAGACCACTCCGACGCCCTGGAAGTAGTGTTCCAGGCGCAGCACGACCGAACGGGCGGCCCAGGGAGTGATGTCGACGTTATTGACCACGATGCGATTCGTCGCGCTGTCCCCGGCGCTGGTATCCGGCAGCGTGAGGCCCCCGGCGTACTGGTTGTAGTCGGGGCGCCCGATGGATTCGTAGGCCGCGAGGCGTCCGAGAAGGTTCTCACGGAAGGCGAAGCTGGCGTTGAGGCTCGGGAAAAGATCCTGGTAGGAACGTTCGGTTCTCGCGCCGCGCTCGATGCCGGTGGCGCTTCTCCGTGGATCGGTCAACGGGCCCGCGGCCGTGATGGAGGTGCGCTCCGCCCGAACGCCGGCGACGATCTTCAGGCGCTGGTCGAGGAACCCGAAATCGGCGCGAACGTAGGGCGCCGCGAGCCGCTCCCGGGCGAATTTCGAGGTCGCGACGCGGTTGCGCGCGGTCGTCGCGGCGTTGGTGGTGAAGTTGCCCGGCTGGGCGGCGTAGTGTTCCCACACCTTGCGGTTGCTGGGCGCTTCGGAGGCCGGGAATCCGTACGGCAGCACGCGGAGCGAGAAGACCGGGTCCAGAAACGGCGCGAGGGCGTCGTCGCCGACCGCGGCGGTGGTGCTGGCCACGCGGTCCGCGCCGACGTAGTTGAAGGTCTCGGAGTTATCCGTGATGTCGCGGATGCCCTCCTGGAGTTGGAAGCCCGCCTTCAGCGTGATCGGAATGCGGGTGGCCAGCTTCCGCCCCACGTTGCCGTAGGCGGTCTTCTGGGTGTCGCGCGTGGCGTTCTGCTGGCTCGCGGCCGAGGTGAGGGCGTAGCCGTTGATCGAGTAGGGGTTCTGGTCGACCCCGGCGGCGTTGCGCACGGTGATCGTGCCCGGGCGCAGGTAGGTGACGTCGTCGAACGAGATCGTGAGCGCCCGCCGGATCGCGTTGACGGCGCGGAAATAGCCCTGGCCCACATCGTGGTTGTCGTCGGTGGCGGAGGAGTAGCCGAAGCCGAGATCGGCGTTCCAGTCCGGCGACTGGTGCCGCCAGGTCAGCGTGGGCATGACCGTGCGGTTGAAGCGGTTTCGCTCGTTGTGGATCATCGACACATTGCCCGCGCCGGCCGCTCCACGGACGAAGGTGGAGGAGAAGCCGCCGGGCTGCACCGCGCCCGGATTGAAGGTCAGCGAGTGCAGCGTGAACTGCACGTCAAAGGACGAGTAGAGAATACCCACGGTGACCCGGTCGTTGTCCGACAGCCGGAAATCCGCGGACGCGGCCAGCGATTTGCGCGCCGTGATCTTCGGCTGGTCCTCCACGCGGTAGGCCGAAAGGTACGGCTGGGTGAAGGAGGTGGCCGGGAAGCCGGTGCCGGCGGTCGCCACGCCGGTGCCGCGCCAGGTGGACTGCGAGCGGTCCTGCGCGGAGTAGCTCGTGGAATCGCCCGCCGAAAGCGAGAAGCCGAAGCGCTTGTTCACCGGAGCGGAGTACGAGAAGTCGAACCCCGGGTAGATGTTGCGGGTCGGGCTGGGCCTCGCGCCGGGTACCTTGTCGAGGCTGCGCGCGTTGTCTCGCAGGCTGAGGTACACGTTGGATTGGAAAAGGGGCCGCGCCCGCTCGAAGGAGCTGCGCGTGACCATGTTCACAGTGCCCGCGAGGGCGGAGGCTGGCGACTCGGGGGTGGGGGTATTGAGGACCTCGATGCGCGACAGGTTGTTGATCGAGACCATGTCCGCCATGACGGTGCGGTTCGTGCGGCCGCCGTCGGCCGAGGCGAGGTTGAAGCTGTCGATGGTCACCGGAACGTAGTCGGGGGGCACCCCGTCGATGGAGATGCCGCGGGCGTTGCCGCCGGTGTAGCTGACGGTGATGCCGGGCAGGAACTTGAGGAACTCGGCCGTGTTGCCCTCGGCCACGTTGCCGAACTGCTCCGTCGACACGACCTGCTTGATGTTGGGCGCGAACCGCTGCTCGTTGATTGCGAGGGCGGAGGCATCCATCTCGCGCGAGGTCGAGACCTGGAAGCGGCCGAGTTGCACCACGCCGTCGCGCGCGGTCTCGGCCCCCAGGGAAATATTGAGCTCGGTGACGCGACCCGCGCCGACTTCGGCCGTCCGCACCTCGCGCGGCAAACCGGTGTAGAAGGTCTGCACCTTCACCGCCCCCGCCGGAACCTGCGACAGCCGGTAGCTGCCGTCCGCCTCCGTGACGGTGGACAGCGCGGTGCCCTCGATCGAGATGCGGGCGCCCTCGAGGTACTGCGCGTTGCGCTCGTTCAGGACGCGGCCCTGCAGGATCCCGGTCTTGTCGGGGCCGGCGGTGGTTTGGGCCTGACCCGGGGTCAGGGAGAGCGCGATCCACGTGCCGATCACGCCAAGGAGGGAGGTTTTTTTCATCGGATAATTCTCGGTTTGGCCGTGCGACCGCGGGGAGGGCCGGCCTTCCCTCCGGCCGGCGGCCGGATCCTCGGCCGCGATCGGATTGACCATCAGGGCTCCTGAACTCACGTCCTCCGCGACGACTAGACCCGTGTCGGCGATCAGACGAGCGAGCGCCTCCCCCGCGGTGTACTCGCCCCGGACGGGGTTGGTGGTCACATGGCGCACCGCGTCGGTCAGGTAGACAACCTCGCGGCCGGAGATCTCGACGAAGCGCCGAAGAGTCTCCACCGCGCCGCCGCCGGGGATATCATACTTCCTCGAGGCGGTCTCGGCGCCTAGCGCGGTCACGGCTGCGCAAGCGAGGGAGCATGCGGCGAGGGAGGTGACCGGACCGCATGGGATCAGGTTATTCATCAGCAGGGGCAGACCACGTGCCTTTGAGACGCAGCCGCGGACCAAACGGGTTATACGCGTGAGCATCTTGCCCGCGGATTCGGTCTGCTTGTCAGTCCGTCGCTCGCAGCACGACGGTCCTCTCGTCTCTCCGCTCGACCGTGATGCGGCCGCTCGATTCCAGCAGCCGGAGGAACCCCTCGACGTTGTCGGCGGCGAACGCTCCTCCCACCCGCCGCACACCGATCCGGTCGTCGCCGAGCACGATCTGCGTGCGGTTGCGGCGGTTGAACTCGGCGGCGACTTCCCGGAGCGGCGTCTCGGCGAAGACCAGCCGGCGCTCCTGCCAGGAAAGCGCCCGTCGGACGGCCTCGGGCGTCACCTTCTCGATGACGGGGACGCCCCCGGGAGGGAGGGAATCCTGGATCAGGAGCGCCGGGATCCGCGCGCGTTCGTGCGCCTCGAGGAACGCGGAAAACCCCTGTCGGGCGCTCACTCCGGGGGAGCGGCCGGACGGCGGTGTCGGCCGGGCGGTGTCGGCCGGGCGATCGACCACGGCGACCTTGCCCTCGGTCACAAGCACCTCGACCGCCCTTGAGCCGATCAGGACATTGAACGCCGTGCCAACGGCGCGGACCGAGACGCCCGCCGCCTCGACCACAAAGGGTCGGCCCGGATCGTGGGCCACGGTGAAGTGCGCCTCCCCGCTCATCAGTGAAATCCGGCGTTCATCGGAGGCGAGAACGACCCGAACCTCGGTGCTCGCGTTCAACTCGATCACGGAGCCGTCGCCTAGAACCACCCGCTCGTAGCCGCCGGCCGATGTCGCGTGGGAGTGGGATGTCGGCGAGGCCGGCCGCCAGGGCCGGAAGGCGACGGCCGTGATGACGACCGCGGCGGCCACGGCGGCCACGGCGGCCACGGTACGCCACCCACGGCCTGAACGTCCGGTGTTTCGCTCCACCGGGCGGGCGGGGGACGGGAAGGTTATGACCGGCTGCAGGTCCGCACGCACTCCCGGCATTTTCTCCAGGAGGTCGCAAGCGGCCTCCAGTCTGGCGACCGCCGCTGCATGGCGCGGATCGGCCTGTCGCCAGCGCTCGAACTCCCGTCTTTGGGACGAGGAAAGTCCCTCGGAGCGGAGGGTGAGCCAGTTCGCCGCCACCTCCTCGATGGGGTCGTCGTGATCCTCGGGTCCGGATGCCGGTGTCATGCGGGGTTCCCTCGCTCGCCGGTGGTGCGCGGTGCGCCCTCGATGAGACCGCGGTCGGCGAAAAACGCGGCGCACCGCCGCATGCCCTTGGCCATATGAACCTTCACGGTCTCGGGTGATATGCCCAGTTGGGCGCCGATCTCCTTGTAGGTGAGGTTGTCGAGGTAGCGCAGCATGATCACCTGCCGGCAACGTTCGGGCAGGGCGCGCACCGCCTCGGCGAGCACCTCCAGTTCCAGTCGTTGATCGAACTGTTCGGCCGTGCCCGGCTGTTCGGAAAGCGCCGTCAGCTCGATGGCCTCCGTCACGGCCTCGGTCGGCTTGGCCCCCCTTCGGCGGAAAAGATCGTAGGCCGCGTTGCGCGCCGCGGTGAAGAGAAACGCGCGCGGGTGGCGGACTTCGCCCCTTGCGCGCTCGCGTAGAAGGCGAGTGTAGGACTCCTGCACGAGGTCGTCGTGCTCGCCCAGCGTGGGAAAGCGCGCCTGCAGGTAGGCGCGGAGCGCGGGCTCGTGAGGTTGCACCTCGCGTTCGAACCAGCGCGAGACCTCGGCTTCGCCGGTCACCGGAGCGCCTCCGGCCCGTGGGAGCGCGCGGACACGCATCGCCTCGGGGTTCATGGCTTGGTGGGCAACGACGGGCCCAGCAGCAGGACGGTGGCGACGATCACCACCCATCCGGCCAGATCGAGCCACACGCCGTGGCGCATCATGGATTTCAGGGGAACGCAGCCCGTGCCATATGCCATCGCGTTCGGGCCGGTGGAGACGGGCAGGAGGAAGCCCATCGAGCAGCCCAGACAGGCGGCGAGGGCCGGCTTCAGGGGATCGACCCCCGCCGCCTGCGCGACCGCGATCGCGATGGGCACCACCATCGTGGCCGAGGCCGTGTTGGTGGTGGTTTCGCTGACGACGATCCCGATCGCGGTGAAGAGCAGGGTCAGTCCCACGACCGAATGGCTTTGGAAGATGGTGGCGAGTCCCGTACCGATCCAGTGAGCGAGGCCGGTGGAGAACATCAGTTCGCCGAGGCACATGCCGCCCGCGAATAGCAGGATGGTGCCCCAGTCGATGCCGGCGGCATCGCGCCACTCGAGCGTGAAAGACTCCCGTTTCGTGTCCGCCGGCAGGATAAAGAGCAGGGAAGCGGCCAGCAGGCCGATAATGCTCTCCGGCGCACGGGCATTGATCCAGAGGAAGACGGGATCCGCCGCGCCACGTTCGGTCAATCCGGCGATCAGCCCGGGAAGCATCCAGAATGCGACGGCGCCGATGAACACGCCCACGACATTCCGTTGGCCCCGGGTCCAGGGGCCGAGTTTCGCCCGCTCGTTTTCCAGCAGGAGGCGGTTTTCGGCCAGGGGAAGGTTGGGGAAGGGGCAGTGACGCCGGAACCGCCAGACCAGAAAGACCGTCAACACCGCCGCCACCGGAAGACCGAGCCGCATCCACTCGAAGAAGGTGATCTTGTACCCAAGCAGCCGCTCGACGGCCCCTATGCCGATAAGATTGGGTGGGGTGCCGACTGGCGTTGCCATGCCACCCACCGAGGCGGCGAAGGCGGTGATCAGCACCAATCCGGCCGCATAGGGGGTGGCGCGGAAGTTGGCCGCGCCCTGCCGGAGGCCGAGTTCGGCCAGGATCGACAACGCGATCGGGAGCATCATCGCCGTGGCGGCCGCATTGGAGACCCACATGGAGATCACCGCGGTGATGCCCGCGAACGCCACATACAGGCGCCCCGGGCTTGCGGTGACCCAGGGCAGCGTGAGCAGACCAAACGCGAAACGGCGGTTCAGCCCGTGTTTCAGCATGGCCTCACCCATCAGGAAGCTGCCGATGAATAGAAAAACAACCGGATCGGAGAAGGGCCGGAAGACCTCCCGGGCCGAACCGAGCCCGGCGGCCACACACAGCGCCGGGGCGAGCAACGCGGTCGCCGCCAGTGGAATCGCCTCCGTGATCCAAAGGGTCAGCGCCATCCCGACGATGGCGAAAAGGTGCCTCGCCGGCTCGGAAAGGCCCGGGATCGGCAGAAACCAGAGTATCACGAGCACCGCCGGCGCGAGGTACCAACCCAGCCTTCTCCGCAAGCGATCGAAACGCTCCTCCGCTTCCGAGAGGTTGCCTCGGGGGTTGGGTTCTTCCTGGGAGAGCGGCATGATTTTGTTCCGACGCTCGCCGTTCTGGCGGTAAACCTCTGGCAGCGACCGATTCCGGAAGGAAGGCGGTCAAAGCGGAGGTTGCGGGGAAGAAGGCGACACGAACGTGACCACCAGTCAGACGCAAGATTCGGGAAAACGGGTTATCCCCTTCAGCGCGCCCCCTGTCATGGGGTCAGGGCGTTCAATGTTTTCGGCTGGTTTTAACAACGAACGCCCTGACCCCATGGGACCAGCGGGTCAGAATTTGAAGGAATTGCCGAGCGACCAGACGCGGGGCGGGCCGACGCGGTACTGGGCCACCCGGTAGGCGGTGGTGAGCTCCGAGCGCACCGGGATGAGGTCCTGAGCGGTGTGGTTCAGATTCTGCACGCGCAGTTCGAGCGTCCAGTCGATCCGGTCGCGGAACAGGCGCCGCTTGTAGCGCAGCCATGCGTCGATGTTGGTGATCGCCGGGGCGATGTGGGGGCGGTTGATGTCGGCCACCAGAGTGTCGCCCACCAATTCGGTCGGGTACCCGATCACCGCGCCGTCCTGCCAGCGGGCGGCGGTGCCGATGCCGAAGCCCTTCAGGGCGCCGCGGGTGAAACTGTAATTGGTCACGAGGTTGACCCGCCAGGCGCGCTGTTCGGTGGAGACGCGGCCTTCCTGCTTCTTCTGGTTCCGGTAGGACGAAAGCACGTTGGTCTCGATCCACTGCGCGACCGTCATCTGGCCGTCGCCCGGAACTGGCGCCGGGTGGCTGATATAGTTCGGCGGCACGGAAGCGGCGTCGTTGAAATAGCGCAGGGGCCCGATGAGGCCGCCCGAACCGAGGATCGGCTGCACCTTCGACCAGAGTTCCGCGAGGCGCGGTCCGTAATTGTCGACGACGGTTTCCTGGTTCGCGACGTTCAGGGCGACGCGCCAGTTGTCGTTTGGATTCCAGGTGAGCTCAACCTCGGTGCCGCGGCCCACGATGTCCTGGGTGTCGCCTAGATTCGGGATGTCGGTTCGCGCGTAGTCCCCGCCCGACGCCGGCGCGTCGAGGCTGGCGGAAGTCCGTGTGCGCGGGGGAATGATTGAGTTGAGCCGGCCCAGGGCGTCCATGGCCAGGGCGTAGTTGGGAGTGGCGGCGCCCTGGTTTCCGAGCCGCTGGGCCTCGATGAGAAACTCAAGCGGCTTGAGGATACCCTGGTTCACCAAGGTGGAGTACTTCGTGTTCGTGCCGCCGTTGGCGACCGCGCACTCGTAGCGGTTGAGGCGGACGACAAACTTCGATTCGAGCAGGTTGATCGTGAGGCCGTACTCCTTCGTGCGCCCGGAGGGCGAGGGGAGTTGCGCGCCGTAGATGTCGTTGGCGGTGGCCCCGAGACTGAAGTTTTCCGACTCGCCGTAGTAGGCGTTCACCTTGCCTGCCAGCGGCAGGGGAACCCAACGGTCGGGCCATTTGCCGACCACGGACCACGACGTGGTGCGGAACTGGTCGTCGATGCGGTTAAGCAAAGCGGCGGGGGTGGTAATCGAGGCGCGATCCGCGAGAAGGTTCGGACCGGGCAATGCCTGGCGGATCTCCGAGACCACGGAATCCTGCCGCCAGCCGTACAGTCCGATCAGGTGGTTGCGCAGAAACGACGCGTTCCATGTCGCCGCGAGGGTGCCGACATTCTGGGTGTTGCGGGAGAAGTCCTCCATTTCCGCGCCGGTCTGGAGATTGAGGGTCTCGTAGGCCGCGGTGGTCGGGTTGAACGTGCGCAGGGCGATGGTGCGGCCCGGGTCCCAGAGTTTCTGGGAGGTGAGCGGCGTGAGCCGGACCTCGCTCTCGGACCTCGCGCCGAGCACCGAGTCGCCGAGATAGACGATATTGTTAACCTTACGGCGGCTGGAACCGAGCGGATCGGAGGCGCTGAAAACAAAGCCCCCGTTCGTGTTCTGGTAGTACTGGCCCCAGCTCGCTGACTCCTGCCGCTGATCGTACGAGCTGCCGATGGCGGTGAGCGTGTGGCGGCCCAGCCAGCCGGCGACACGTGAGCCGGACCACTGCCGCTTGGGGTCGAACTTGGCGAAGGCCGTGGCGCGGAAGGATTCGCGCTCGTCCTTCAGGGTTCCCATGCCGACGCGGTCCATCAGGAACGGCCGGCCGAGATTGGGATTCGGCTGGCCGAGATAGTCCTGCATCAGATCCACGAAGATCCCGGAAAAATTCTGGAAAGGGACGTAGGCGCTGCGCCGGTAGGTTTGATGGTCGTATGCGAGCTCGAGGCCCGCGCGGCCGTCGAGAATCGTCTGCTCGAACACGACGTTGTGATGGGTCCACTTGTCGTGCTGGAAGGCCGCGTCACCGGAGAGCATCCGGCGGGTGAAATCGAACATCGCGAGGTTGGTGAGCGACACCGGGATCTGCACCGGGTTGGTGCGCCACGGCTGTTCCGGCACGAGGTAATTGTAGGCGGGCGCCGCTCCCACGCCGTCGGGGTTCATGGCCGGGAGCGGGTTGTTGATGGCCGTGATGTTCGACTCGATCGCGCTGCCGCCGCCCACGGCGCCGCCCGGGTTAACCGAGCCCGGTAGATAAACGGCCGCGATCTGGCGCGACATGTTCGGATGGAAGAGCATCCGCGGGTTCGTGGCGCTGTTGTCGTGGTAAACGACGGCGTTGCGCAGGATCGCGAGCTTCACGTCGTTGGGGATGCTCGCGGTCGTCAGGTAGGCGTTAGTGGTGCCGGCGGGGCGCCACGACTGGGCGATGGGGCTGTAGATCAGGGGGTAGGCGTCCGGCACCGAGAGATTGGCGCCGGGGGTGGCGGCGATGACCGCGCGCATCCGCTGGACCATCAGCGGCTGAGTGCTCAGCCAGCTCGCGATCGTGCTGGACGGGGGGATCGTGTTGGGCCGGTTGGCGCGGCGGCCGCCGCTCTCCACCGAGCCCCGCACCGTCGCTCCCGTCCACGGCCGGTAGGTGACGGCGCCGTACTGCCGGTGGTCATCGTCGAACGCGGGTTCCTGGTAAAACCTCCGGTCGTCGCGCACCGCGGCGAAGCGCACCGCGAGCCCGCGGGGGATGATGACGCGGTTGAGATCCGTCTCCGCGCGGAAAGAGCCTTCGCTGTCGGCGTCGACGCGCACCTCGTAGGTGTCCTTGAACTTCGCGGTGGCGAGTTGCGTGTTGACGATGCCGGCGGGGCTCCCGAGGCCGAAGAGGATGGCGTTGGCCCAGCGGTTGATCTCCGTGGTCTCGGTGTTGAACCGATCGGACGGAATCAGACTAAGGAAGTAGTTCCGCGTGAGATCGGCGCCGGCGATGCCGCGCACGCGCTGCGACCCCTGCGGGTTGACGCGGGAGGACTGATCGCCCGTCGAGGTCGTGCCGACGTTGAAGTCGCTGAAGTTGCCGTTGATGCCGCTCGCCTCGGTCGAGGTCGTGAACAGAAAAAGCTGGTTCAGGTTCGTCGCGCCGACGTCCTGCATGAACTCCGGCGTGATGATCTGCACGGATGAGGCGATCTCATCGACGTTCATCTTCAGACGTGAGCCTGCGAGGGTCTGGGAGGCGTAGTAGCCCTTGAAAGCCTCCGCGGTCACCTGAAAGGGCGAAAGTTCGAGCACTTCCTGCTGGGCCGCGGAACCGGCCGTCGAGCCGGCGGGTGGGACCGTCTGGGCCGCCAGCGGCGGCGCGAGAAACAAGGAAAGGGCGGGGAAGAGGCGGGTTCCCATGTGGGTATAAAGCTGCGAATTAAAGGGGCGGGGCGAAGGCGCGCGAAGCAACAAAGCCGCGGTGAAAAAAGCAACCCATCCGCCGTTCGCGGCGGGCTCCCGCTCAACCGCGAGCGGCGGCGCGAGCCAGGCGGTCGTTCAGGGCCTCGGCGAGGCCGGCGCGGCCGGGGATCTTCTCAAGGTGGATGCGGCTGTGACCCGCCGCGTCGAGCCGTCGCAGCAGTGCGAAGAGCCGCCGGGCGGCCCCGCGCAGGTCTCCCCGTGGATCGAGCCAGAAGATGTTGTCTCCGGTCACGCCCTTGGGCCGGGCGGCGAAGACCCACGCGTCTCTCTTTCCGCCGGCCTTCACGTCCTTCGTGGACAGACGTTCGTGCAGCGTGACCGGGGTCCGCGGGCTGTAGTGGCGCTTCAACATGCCGGGGGCACGTTGCGCCTTGCGCGCCGAGCCGGCCGTGCGGCCGGAGCCGACCTTCCGGCCCAGCGCTGTTTCCACCTGCTCGCGCGCGATCGCGCCGGGACGGAGCAACCGTGGGCGGTCCGGATCGCGCACATCGATGATCGTCGACTCGAGTCCCACCGAGCAGGCGCCTCCGTCGAGGATATGGCCGATCCGCTCGCCGAGTCCGGCGCGAACATGCTCGGCCGTCGTGGGACTGACATAACCGAACGGGTTTGCGCTGGGCGCCGCGAGGGGGCGACCGGTCACGCGGAGGAGCCGGCGGAAAAGGCCATGCGCGGGCACGCGCACCGCGACACTGCCCAGTCCGGCCGTAACGATGTCGGGCACCTCGGCACGCTTCTCCAGCACAAGCGTCAGCGGGCCTGGCCAGAAAGCATCAGCCAGGCGGCGTGCGGCGGGATTCAGGTACGCGATCTTCTCCGCCTCCTGTCCCGAGAGTACGTGCACGATCAGCGGATCGGTGGGCGGCCGACCCTTGGCGCGATAGATTCGGGCGCAGGCCTCGGCGTCGAGCGCGTCGGCCGCCAAGCCGTAAACCGTCTCGGTGGGAACTCCCACGAGCCCGCCCTGGCGGAGGACCTTCGCGAGGAGATTCAGGTTGGACGGGGTGCCCCTGAAAAGTCGCGCGGAGCCCCTTCGCACGGGCGGCCTTTTTTTCCGATTACTCACGTGCGTTGGCGCAGGGTGGGACCGTCGATCCAACCGGCGGCGATGGTGGTGGTCGATGGCCACTCCGGCACCCCCGTCTCGTTGCGTTGCAATTGGGCGACGAGCAACTCGACCGCACGCAGTCCGATGATGCGGGGCCGCAGGTCCAGCCCGGCACAGGGCCGTGTTTTCATGTGGATATTCAGGCACACGAAGCCGTGCGTCTCCGGCACTTTGGCGCCGCACGACTCCATCCATGCGACCGCCTCGCAATGGTGCCCGAGCACGATGTCCGGCCGGTGTTCGCGGAACCATTCGGCGAAAGCGGCGCGCTCAAAGCGGTCCACGATCAGCGGCGGCACCAGGGGCTCTTCGCGCTGATTCTCCTGGTAGGCGCGGAAGGCCGCGCTCCAACGGTATTGAAGCCGCTCGTCCTGGTGCCGATGCAGCAGCAATCCCGGGCGGCGGTAGCCCATCGCGCGCAGGCGGTGCAGCGCCGCGAGCAACGAGCGGTACTGGTCGGAGCACACCGTGTGCAGCTTGGGACGCTCGATGATGTAGTCCGTGTAGACTCCCGCCAGGCGCGACCAATCCAGAGCCGACAGATCGGGCGCGTCCCAAGTGGGCAGCAGCACGACGCCGCTGATCCCGCGCGAGAGCAGGATGGAGTCGAGCCGCGGCACGGTGAGGTCTCCCTCGCCCACGTTGAAACGCTCCAGCTTGAACCCGAGCTCGCCCGCCCGCGCGGCCATGCCGGCCACCAGTTCGCGATGGTAGGCCGCGCCTTCCCTCGGCCGGTCCGGTTCGGCGAAATCCACCCCGGCGATCACCCCGCGGAAGTCCGCCCCGCGTGATCGGCGCAGTTCCGACATCAGCGCCCCCGCGAGCGGGTTTCGCCGGTATCCGGCCGCTTCCGCCGCCTTCCGCACGCGTTCCGCCGTGCGCGGGTCCACGCGCGGCGATCCTCGCAGAGCGTCCGAGACCGTCGTCCGCGACAGCGCGAGGTCGCGGGCGAGGGAGCGGAGTGTCGGGGCGGGCATGGTTCTGACTGTCAGGATTGACCGCTCCGTCGCGGGTTTGGCAAAGCGTTTCTCGCCGGCCGGAAGCTGGGCAAGGGGTATCAGTTTTTACTGAAGTTCGGTAATTCCACCGAGCCGCGGACGCGGTTTTCCAGATCCTCAGGGCGTGCGTCTTCCTCGGTTTCGGGAAAGTGGCCGCCTACAAGATCGCATCCCTGCTCCTGGTGAACCGGGAGGCGGAGGGGACGGCGGTGGAGCGGGTGGCGGTCGAGGGCCACCGCGAGCTGAATCATGGGGGTGGGCGGCGGCCGCGTTGAATGAGGCCCTGCAGGGCGTTCTCATCATCGTTTCGTCGGTCGTGCGAATTCCCGCGGGGCTCTCCGCGATCGTGCCGCGTTTCTTCGGGCTGCTGAGTTGGGTGGCGCCCGGCGGATGCGCGGCCGGTTTTCCGCTCGGCAACTTCGCCCGCCCGGGATCGTCTTTCCGGGCATGAAACCTCTTCTCGCCGTCGCTTCGGCCCTGGCGCTTTTGGCCGGCGAGGTCCGCGCGCAACCTGCGGCGGCCGATCCCGTGGTCGAGCTGCCCAAATTCGTGGTCACCGACAGCCGCGAGTTGCCGCCGCCCGAGGCGTGGCGCTACGCGACCATCCCGGGCTTCGAGATCCTGAGCAACGCGTCCGACAAGGCCACGCAGCGGCTCCTGCGGGATTTCGACATGTTCCGCCAGGCGCTGGGCCATGTCTGGCCCCAGCCCGCGCGTCATCCGCAGACGACGTCGCTCATCCTGTGCGGGCGGCGCAACAAGTTCGACGCCTTCGTCCCAAAGGACCGGTACGTGCCCGACGCCGGCTTCGCCAGCGTCTTCCTGAAGAAAGGGCACGGGACGGCGATCGTGATCGACCTGCAGGCGACGACCCTGAACGTCCTGAATGTCGACGGCGCCAACGACGCGGCCACGGGCACCGACTCGGGTCTGGTTTCGGTCGACCACGACAAGCAGCTCTACCGCGAGTATGTGCGCTATATCCTGAGCCGCAGTGAGCCCCGCCTGCCGGCGTGGGTCGAGGAGGGGCTGTCGCAGATCATCATGCGCATGGAGTTCGACCGGCGCTGGATCTCCTTCGCGAAGCTGGAGGATCCCAACACCGTCTCGGCGCAGGCGGCGATGGTGGCGCAGATCAACGCGCTGGGCGCGGGTGAGGAGGGCGCGGAGGCCATGGCGCTGCCCGGCGCCCCGGCCGAGGACCGCGACTTCAACGCCGCGCTGCAGCGCAAGGCCCTCGTGCCGCTTGACAAGTTTTTCGCCGTCGCGCACGACTCGCCGGAGTCGACCAACGTGCTCGGCAACAATCGCTGGGCAAAGCAGGCGTACGCGTTCGTGCACATGTGCCTGTACGGGTTGAACGGGAAATACCAGAAGCCGTTCGCCACTTTCCTCCAGCGACTCGCGAAGGAGCCGCCGAGCGAGGAACTGTTCAAGCAGGTCTTCAACCGGACGTACAAGCAGATGCTCATGGAGCTGCGCGGCTACATCGACTTCACCGTCTACCAGCATCGCGAGTACCGCTCGAAGGAGGACGTGATCGTCGCACCGCCGCCGCTCGCGCTGCGGGACGCCACCGAGGCCGAGGTGGGGCGCATCAAGGGCGAGGCCATGGTGCTCGCCGGGAACGTGCGCGAGGCCCGCGCGCAGCTTTACGCCCCGTACGCCCGCGGCGAACGCGATCCCTACCTGCTGGCCGCGATCGGACTTTACGAGAAGGAGCGCGGGGACGCCGCCAAAGCCCGGAAGTTTCTCGAGGTCGCGTTCAGCGCCAAGGCGAAGCGGCCCGAGGCGTGCCTCGAGCTCGCGCGGTTGCGCTCCGCCGAGGCGTTGGCCGCGCCGGGGGCCGATGGCCGCCTCACCGCGGCGCAGGCCGCCGGCATCATCGCGCCCCTTGCTTTCGCCCACGGCAAGACGCCGCTCCTGCCGGCGATCTATGATCTCGCCGGCGACACCTGGGCGCGCAGTGCGGGCAACCTCGGCGCGGACGAAGCGAGGATGATGATCGAGGGCGCGCAGCTGTTCCCGACGCGTCTGAAGCTGATCTTCCAGGCCGGCGTCATAGCTCGCGACACCGGCGATCTCCGCGCGGCCCACGCGCTGGCCGACCACGGCGTCAAATGGGCGCCCGAAGGCTCGGCGCGGCAGCGCTTCGAGGCGCTCAAGGCCTCGCTGCCGCCGGCCCCGCCCGCGCCCCCGGAGGCGACCGGCGCGCGGTCGCCTCCCGCCCGGAAGTGACCCGCCATGTTTCGTTTCCCGCGAATCCTGATCGCCGCGTCTTGCGCCGCCGCGTGCGCCTCCGCGGCGGAGAAGCTCCCGGCGGAAGGAGTGGTGGAGCTGCCGGCGTTCGAGGTGAAGGACAGCCGCGTGCTGCCCCCGCCGGAGCAATGGAAGTACGCCGAGATCCCGGGCTTCGAGATCCTCTCGCGGATTTCCGAGCGTGAGACGAAGCGTTTTACGCGCGACTTCCTGCTGCTGCAGGAGGTGATCGAGGTGATCATGCCCGGGCTCACCCGCGGGCAGGTCGCGGTGCCGACCGCGCTCATCCTGTGCGGCAGCCGCGGCAAGGGCTTCGAGGAATTCCTGCCAGCTGACCAGCAGGACGAGCGCTACGGCACCAACAGTCTTTTCTTCCGCGATCCCGAGCGGGCGGCGATCGTGATCGACTTCGCGCTTTCCGAACTGCGGGTCGACGCCGACACCGTGGAGGAGGCCGATCCGTACCGGGCCTTCTACATCGAGTATTTCCGGTTCCTGATCCGCCGCCAGCTGAACGCCCCGCCCCCGCCGTGGTTCGAGGAGGGCTTGGTTCAGCTGTTCGGGTCGGTCGATTTCTCCACGAAATCGATCACGTTCGCCCAGATCGGCGACGGTTTCGGCGCGGAGAAGATCGGCGACTTCAACCAGATCCTCGCCAAACGCGCGATCATGCCGATGGGCGAGATGCTCGCGGCCGGGGGACCGCGGGCCCGCACGCGCGAGTGGAAGGCGCAGTGCTACGCGTTCGTGCATCTCTGCCTCTACGGCAACAACCGCAAATACCAGCGGCCTTTCCTGCAGTTCGTCACGCGGGTCGGCGAGGAGGGGCCCTCGGAACGCCTGTTCAAGGAATGCTTCGGCAAGACCTATCGCCAGATGGCGCTCGAGATCCGCGGGCACATCCAGTTCACGGTCTACAATGCGATGCGCTTCGAGGCGAAGAAGGGGCAGGCCGGTCTGCCCGAGCCGCCGCCGGTGGAGCTGCGGGACGCCGCCGACGCCGACGTCGGCCGCATCAAGGGCGAAGTGCTGCGCCTCGGTCGTCACGGCGACGCGGCGCGCAACGCGCTCATCGCCCCGTTCGTGCGCGGAGAACGCGATCCCCGTTTGCTCGCCGCCCTCGGGCTCGACGAACTGCAGGCGGGGCGGTCCGAGCGTGCGGAACGTTTCCTCGAGGCCGCCGTGCAGGCCAAGGTCGTGCGTGCCCGAGCCCACCTCGAACTTGCCCGGTTGCGCCTCCAATCCGCCCGGGCGAAGCCGGCCGGCGCGGGGGGCGGGCTCGATTCGGCGCAGGTCGCCGCCGTGCTCACGCCGCTCTTCACCGCGATGAAGCAGCCGCCGCCGTTGGCCGAGGTCTACGCGCTGGTCGCCGACACTTGGGCCGTTTCCGCCGCTCCGCCGCTCGCCGAGCACCTCGGCGTGGTGATCGAGGGGATCAACCGTTTCCCGCGCGACCTGGCCCTGCTCACCCGGGGCACACTTCTCGCCTTGGAGCGCGGCTTTCCCGTCGAGGCCCGCGCGATGGCCGAGCGAGGCGTCAAGCTCGCGCGCCAACCGGCCGAACGCGACCGTTTCCAGACGCTCCTCGCCGGGATGGATCCCGCCGCTCCGGCGAAGCCGGCCCCTGGAGCTGACAACGCCCCCGCGGCCGAGTCCTTCCTTGAGCGATCCATCTCCCTTTCTCGCCCTGAAGCTGTACCGGAGAAGCCGGCCACAGCCAAGAGCCCGGGCAAGTGAAGCGTGCGTCCGAGCTAGAGCGACGCTCCGGCATGCGGTGGGTTACCACGGAGGGTCGCTGATGGACCCCGATGAAGAAGGCCATGGCTCGGTGTAGCCGCGGCCGCCCGCCGCGGATGATACCGGAATCGTGACGGCCGACTTGTCCTACGTCCTGTCCTCCATAGGCCCGGCGAAGCAGGAAGGCTCGGCGGGGGAGCAAGGCCTGTCCCGAACGGTTTCGCAATTTTGACCGCGGATGTCCCAGCGCGGCTCCGCCGCAACCGAAGGGGAGTTGAGTTGGGACACAGAGGTCACAGAGGCCCAGCCCGAGTTCACGGAGTCCGATCCACCAGCTGAAGCCTCGGGTCGCGGTGCTCGAGCCTTCGCTCCGTTCCCTCTGTTCGCTCCTGTTGGCCGTCTGGGTGGGGACGTGAGGTGACGGAGGCCGCGGGGTCGAATGAGGTCTTACCGTCTCCAACGTCTTCCGGCATCCTCCCGTTCTTTCCACGCTTCCTGTTCGAAACACCTGCCTGCGCTCCCTGAGCCTCTTCGCGGCCAACTCAAGAAATGGCCGCAAGGAGGCGCTTCAGGCGCAAAAGTCGGGCCTTTCCCTAGGACATCCGACTCGAATCAAAGGCGACCCCGGAGTCCCGTCGCGGCCGGCCGGGATCCTCCCATTACCCGTGATTCTGGGTGATGGGTTACTCGTCGGCAGCACGGTTCCGGTTTGGCTGCGGGCGATGATTTACGCCTCCGCCCACTCTTCCAGGGTCTGATCAGTCCGAAAAACGGTTGCCAGACTTGATATCGTATGTACGAAATCGAGTGGGCAATGTTCGCTTGGGACCTGCAAAAGAGCGCCGCTAATCTTGCCAAGCATGGGATAAGCCTAGGCGAAGCCACCGCTCTTTGGCGGGGAACCATCGTGACTCTTCCCTCCAGGAATCCCGGCGAGATGCGGCATCTCGCCATCGGGTTCATCGCCGGAAAGCTTTGGACGGTGGTCTACGCGCCACGGGACGACCCCTTCCGCCTGATTTCCGCCCGCCGCTCCCGAATCCATGAAAAAACCCTCTTCGACCAAATCACCGGTACCGACCACGGCGGCTAACCTTGAAGGCCGCTTCAACCGTGGACGGGACGTTCTCGACTATTTTGATCCCTCCCGGGCCGTGGTCACGCACGGCGGGGCGCGTCCCGGCGCGGGCCGGAAGCCCTCGGGCAAGCTGCGCAAGACGGTGAAGCTGACGCCCGGAGCAATCCGGCGCTTCCGCGCGTTCGCCCGGAGGGAGAAACTCGCGGACTTTTCCTCGGCGCTCGAGGCGGCCTCGCGACTGGTCTGAACGATCAGTGCCCCCGGCGTCCGCCGGGCTTCCAAAATCGGAGTCCCCTCAGCGGCCCCGCGCCTTCACTTCCGCAGCCAGCGGGCGAGGGCGGGGGCGTGAGTGCGTATCTCGGCGGCGGCGAGGGCCGCGACGGCTTCCGCGCCGGCGGCGACGAAGTGGGTGTCGTCTTTCCGGCCATCGGGGATCTTCGGGTGCGTCCCGGGGGCGATCCACATGAAGAAACGTCGCGATGGTTCGTCGCCCTCGGCTTGCAGCCAGCGGGCGGTCGCCTGCTCCAGTTCCAGCAGCGGCGCCTTTTCCTCGCGCGCCACCGCGCGCACGGCGTCGGGGTAGGCGCCGTGGGTGGGTACCAGTTTGCCCTCGCGGTCGAACTTACGGCGGCAGACGGGCGTCGCGAGGATCGGCGTGGCGCCGCGGGCGCGCGTCTCGGCGATGAAGCGGCGGAGGTTGTCGCGGAACGCCGTCGCGGGGTCGGTGTACCGTTTCGGATCCTCCTTCTTCTCGTCGTTGTGCGCGAACTGGATGATCACGAAATCGCCCGCGGAAAGATCGGCGGTGAGCTTCGCCCAGCGGCCCTCGTCGATGAAGCTCTTGGTGCTGCGGCCGTTCATCGCGCGGTTGTCGACCTTCACCGCCGGATCCATGAGCGCGCCGAGCGCCATGCCCCAGCCGCGTTCCGGCAGGTCGAGGGGCTTGTCGGACATCGTCGAGTCGCCGGCGAGGAAGACCTTCGGCGCGGCAAAGAGCGTCGGAACGAGCAGGGCGAGAAGCAGGAAACGGCGGGCGAGGTTTTTCATGCAGCGGGCGGCGGGGCGGTCCATGGAAGTTGGTCGAGGTCGACGTTCCCGCCGCTGAGGATGATGCCGACGCGGAGGCCGGAAACGTCCACCCGGCCCTCCATGATCGCCGCGTAGGGAACGGCGGCGGAGGGCTCGACGACGATTTTAACTGCATCCCAGATCAGGCGCATCGCCGCGATGATGCCGGCCTCGCTCACGGTGACAACGTCGTCGACCCATCGGCGCGTGATCTCGAAATTGGGTTCCCCGATCGAGGTACGGAGACCGTCGGCGATCGTTTTGGGTGCGACCACGGGCAATCGTTGGCCGGCGCGGAACGAACGCGCGGACTCGTCGGCCGCCGCGGGCTCGGTCGCCACGACGCGCACGGCGGGCCGCAGGGCTTTAGCGGCGATGGCGGTGCCGGCGAGGAGGCCGCCTCCGCCCACGGGGCAAAGCACGAGGTCGAGTTCCGGGACGTCCTCCATGAGTTCCACCGCGGCGGTACCCTGGCCCGCCATCACGCGTTCGTCCTCGTAGGGATGAACCATCGTGGCGCCGGTGCGGCCGATCACCGCCGCGCAAGCCGCCTCGCGGGCGGCCTGGTTGGGTTCGCAGAAGGTGATCTTTCCGCCGTAGCTCTCGACGAGCCGCACCTTTGTTTTGGCCGAGTTGGTCGGCATCACAATGTGGGCGGGGATGCCGCGCAGCTTGGCGGCGCGCGCGAGAGCGGCGGCGTGGTTACCCGAGGAGTGGGTGGCGACCCCGCGCAGCGCCTCGGCGTCGGCGAGGGAGAAGACGGCGTTGGCGGCGCCGCGCGCCTTGAACGCCCCCATCTTCTGCAGGTTCTCGCACTTGAAGAACAGCCGGCCGCCGCAAGCCGTGTCGAGCCGCGCGTTGGTGAGCACCGGGGTGCGCGTGATGTGCGGCCGGATCCGGACGTGCGCGGCGCGGATGGCGGCGAGGTCGAGGGACATTCCGGCCAGCTTGCGCGGTCCGCGGCCGCGGTGCAAACTCGACGGATGGTCAAGAAACTCCTCCACACGCGGATGCGCGTGAACGATCTCGAGCGCACGGTGAAGTTCTACGAGCACGCGCTCGGCCTCACGGTCGCGCGGCGCAGTGTGTCTCCGCGCGGCGCGCAGGTGGCGTTTCTCGCCACGCCGGGGAGTGAGGAGGAAATCGAGATCTGTCAGCTGCCCAACAGCCCCTCGGTGCAGGTGCAGCCTGACCTGATGCACCTGGCGTTCGAGGTCGACGATCTCGCCGCCTTCGCCGCGGAGCTGGCGCGCAAGGGTTACCCGCTGTCCGACGGCCCGACCACCACGGGCAGCGGATCGGTGATCGCATTCATCGACGCCCCCGAGGGGTACGAGGTCGAGTTGATCCAACGTCCGCGCGCGCGCTGAGCGCGCTCAAGGCGGGGTCCCGTAGCCGGCCTTGCGCAGGATCGCGCGCGCTTCCTCGCTGGCGAGAAAGTCGAGGTAGCGGCGGGCCGCCGGGTTGGCGGCCCCTCTCGTCGTGAGCACCACGGCGTGGTCGAGCGAGACGCCCGGATGGTCCTCCGGCGACAGTTCGCGCCACACGCCGCGACCGGCGAGCCGCGGCGATTTCACGGCGGACAACGCGACGAGACCAAGATCGGCCGCGCCGGCCTCCACGAACTGCACCGTCTGCGTGAGACTGTCGCCGAAAACGAGTTTGGCCCGCGCCTTCTCCCAGACGCCGGCGCGCTCTAGCGCCGCTTGCGCGGCCCGGCCGTAAGGAGCGGTGGCGGGTTGGGCGAGCGCGACGCGGCCGACTCCGGGGTGGAGCGTGGCGGCGCCGAGGTCTTTTAGATCCACGCCGGCGCGTGTGGTCCAGACCACCAGCCGGCCGGTCGCGAACACCCGCAGGGTCGCGGCGTCGCCGCCGCCGCGGGCGACGAGCGCCCGCGGGGTGTCCACGTCAGCCGACAGGAAGACGTCGAACGGTGCGCCGTGGGAGATTTGCGCGAACAGGCCGCCCGTCGGTCCGAGCGCCGACGTCACCTTCACCTCGGGCGCGAAACGGTTGAAGCCGGCGTGGAGGGCATCGATGACGTACGCGAGGTTGGCGGCGGCGGCCACGGAAACTCCGGCGCTTTCAGCCGGGCGGCCGGCGGCCGGCCAGGCCACGAGCAACGCGGCCAGCAGCGGGAGCGAGACGCGGGGCACGGGCTTATTTCGCCTTCGCCGGGCGCACGTTCTCGAGGATCCAGTCGTCGCCCCGGCGTGACATCATCCCGGTGACGGCGTCGCCTTTTTTCGCGGACTTCAGCGTGGCGGCGTCGACCTTGAACATCATGGTCATCGCGCGCATGAAGCCCGGGATCTCCTCGTGTTTCACCATGAGGGCGGAGCGATCGGGCAGCACGGAAGTGATCACTCCCTTGAGCGGGTAGCGCTTCACCTCGCCGGCGGACTCGGCCTTGGCGGGCTCGTTGCAGCAGCACGCCTCGCCCTTGGGGCGGTCCTTGCAACAGGAGCAGCCGCAATTGACACCGGGTGCGGCGTGGAGGGCGGAGAGGAGTCCAAGCGCGGCAGCGAAACGGAGCAGCGAAGAGACGAAGTTCATGGTGGAAGGCTGGAGTGCTTCCCGATGTTTGGCGAATCGGGTTTGGGAGGGTTCTGGGAACGCTTTTACGGAGGCAGATTCGTTTCGATACGTTTCCAAGAGTTCACGCCGATTTTCCTCACTCCCTCTCGCTCACCCTCATCCCTCCCGGCGCGCCGGGTTCTCACCCCCGCGGCTGGAACCGCCGGCGGTAGGCGCTCGGGGTCTCATCCATGATGCGGCGGAACTCCTTCGTGAAATGGCTTTGGTCCGCGAAGCCGAACTCGCTCGCGACCTCCGCGAGCGACTTCTTGGTGAAAACCAGCGGGCTGCAGCTCATCCGCACCCGCAGACCGCGGAGGTAGTCGTGCGGCGAGGTTTGGTAGGCAGCCTGGAATTGCCGCTCGAACGCGCGCACCGACAGGCCGCAGGCCCGCGCCAGGTCCTCGTTGGTGATCCGCTCCGCGAAATGCTCGCTGATGAAGCGGATGGCCACCCCGCGCGGGGCGCCCGTCGCGGCCGGCGGCATCGCGCCGGCGTGAGGGAGCGGACGCGTGACTCCCGCGGTGCCGACGATGCGGCCGGCCGCGTTGCGCAGCGGGACTTTCGACGTCACGCACCAGCGCGCCGTGTGGTCGAAACGGCCGACCAACTCGACACGGGAGAGGATCTTCTCGCCGCGGAGCACGCGTTCGTCGTCCATCCGGTATTGGTTCGCGAGCACCTCGCCGCAGAAGTCGTAGTCGGTGCGCCCGATGATCTCCGCGCGCGTGCGCACCCCGAAATTCAGCAGGAACGGCACGTTCACCCACTCGTAGTGGCCGGCCTCGTCCTTCATCCAGAGCGGAGTGTCCTCGAGGTAATCGAAGAGCTCGATGACCTCCGGTGCGACGGTGCCGATGCGGCTCAGCGTCGCGAGCATGGTTTCATCACCGGAGGTCATCTCGTCATCCCAACCGTCCGCCGCGGCGCGCGGCAAGCGCGCGGTCGGCCGCCAAGGCGGGTTGGAAGTCTCGCTACTTTTTTCCCCGTTTAGGTTCCTCTTTTCCCTTCGTTCGGCGAAGGCAGGGGGCCTACCCTCGAGATTGTGCAATCATCCGAGACCAAGTTCTCTGACTCATTCGTGCGACCCGATGTCCTTGTGGTGGGTGGCGGCATGGCCGGGGTGATGGCGGCCCTCGCGGCCAAGGCGCCCGGCAATAACGTCCTGCTGGTCGACAGCTCCAACGTTCTCGGGGGTCAGGGCACCACGGGCGGAGTGGCCGGGTTCTGCGGGGATACGGCACGAGTCAACCGACCCTTCGGCGAACTGATCGGTCGTCTGGAAAAACACGGGTTCATCGAACCGTATCGTCCGAACGACGACCGCCGTGCTTACGACTTGGAATGGTGCGCGTATTTCCTGCAGGAGATGGTCGTCGCGGCGGGGGTGGAGCTTCTTCTGCACACGCGAGTCATCGGCGCCCGGGCCGAGCGGGGACTGGTCACCGAAGTAACGCTTTCGACCGCCGGCGGACCGCTCGTGGTTGCCCCGCGTCAGGTAGTCGACGCGTCGGGGGGCTGCGTGGTCGCGGCCTCGGCCGGTTTCCCGTTCATCCACGAGGGGGCCAACCGGCAGCTGCCGATGAGCCTCTACTTCACGCTTTGGGACAGCGGCCGGCCGGTCGTGCCCGTGCTGCCCGAAGGCTGCCCGCGTTGGCGTTCCGACGACGAGATACCGATGACCAGCCTGCACTGTTTTCCCTCCGGGAAAGTCGAGGTGAAGATGAAGGTCGTGGGCTTCGACGCGGCGGACGGCCGGGGAAGATCGGCGGCCGAGGTTTTCGCGCGCCGCCAAATGCACGGCTTGATTCACTATCTGCAGACGGTGGGGTTCCGCGGGCGCCGGCTTGACACCCACGTTCTATCCTCCGTTTCCCGCGGTATCGGCGTGCGGGAGGAAAGAAGGATAGTCGGCGAACACATGCTCACGGAGGCGGAGGCCCGTCGGACGGTTCTCTTCGATGATGCGGTCGCGGTTAACACCTACCACATCGACTATCATTGGCCGGACCGGGCACAGCGCGCGGGAACGGGCATCACGGACATGCTGGATCCCCACCACCTGCCGCTGCGGATGATGATCCCGAGGGGCGCGCTCAACTTGCTGGTGCCGGGCCGGGGCGCCTCGGGGGACCAGATGGCGATGAGCGCCTATCGCGTGATGGCGGTGGTCGCCCAGATGGGATTCGCGGCGGGCCTCGCGGCGCGCCAGGCGGTCGAGCGCGGGGTGGACCTCCGCGGGCTGGACGTGGCCGCCCTGCAGGCAGCAATCACGGAGGGGGGGCAGTCGCTCGATCTCTCCGATTACGGCGACTACCTGCGCGCCGACCGCGGGGGTGACGAGCCCGTGCCCGGCGCCCTTCCCGCCGCCCTTTCGCTCCGTCAGACGCGCCACTCGACCTTCGAAGTGGCCTGGGACGACGGTGCCGTCCGCGGTTGCGTCCGCCGGATCGAGCGGCGTTGGGTCCCAGCGGCTTCCCCGGCGGAAAACGCGCTGGCGATGGCGGGAGAAACCGTGCGGCTTGATGACGGTACGCGGCTGCGGGTGACTGCGGCCGAAGGGGCGCTGCGGGCGGAGTTCGCCGGACCGGGGGCGGCGTGGAGCCCGGGGCGGACCCTGGCCGCGGCTAACCCCGCGGTGGTGCCGGCGGCGATCGCGACCCGGGTGGGGCTGGCGATCGTTTACGCCGATCCGGCGGGCGAGGTCCGTTTTTGGCACGGCGCGCCGGAACGCCTCCGGGGCCCGTTGCCCGAGCCGGCGGCGGTGCGGCTCGACGCGCCGCCGCACGAGGTCCACGGCGCGGAGGCGGATCCTGCGATGTTGCCCTCGACGGGCGGGCGCGCTTGATCGGCGCCACAATGCCGTCGGTCCCGCGAGAGCGTCAGCGGATCCTCGAGGCGCTCGGGCGCTGGCTGGAGGCGCCGCCGGCGCTGCCGGTGCACCGCGTGCTGTCTGGCGAACGTCCGCGGCAGGCGCAGCCAGCCTTCTTCATGGAGGCGCCCCGGCTGATCGTCGTGACCGAGGGCCGCGGCCGCTTCCTGACCGTCGAGGAGGGGAGCGAAGTGGTCTTCGACGTCGCGGCGGGGCAGGTGCTGTTCCTCGCCCCCTGCACCTGGATCTGCCCGGTGCCGCGGAAACCCTACCGCTCGCTTGGCGTGGTGCTGCGCCCGGACGCGACGCGGCTCACCCTTTACGCCCGCGAGGGGATGGCCAGCGACGGGAGCGTGACCGGCGGCTACGAGGCGCAGTGGCTGACCCGGGAGACGCTCGGCGCCAAGGGCGAGCATCTCTTGCAACTGCTGCGGGACGCCCCTGCACCGGGGGTGGGAGAGCGGTCCTTCCGGATGCTCGCGGAGCTCCTGCTGGCCGAGCTGGCCGGTCTGGTCGCGCGGGCTCCGGCCCACGACCGGACGGGGCGGGGAGTCCTCTGGCAGTCGGTCTGTGACTACCTGTCGGACCACTGGTCGGACCCGCAACTCAGCCGCAAGGGCGCCGCCGCCTTCTTCCAGCGCCATCCCAGCCACTTCTCGCGCTTCTTCCACACTCATGCGCGCTGCAATTTCCGGGCCTATGTGAACGGTATCCGGCTGGAGCGCAGTCTCCACTTCCTCCGCGACCTGCGCTACAACGTCACCGACGTCGCCTGCCGCTGCGGATTTTCCGACGTGCAGTACTTCATCCGCTGTTTCCGGCGGCGCTACGGATTCACCCCCGGCGAATACCGGCGGCGGCAGGAGGGCTAGCGGCCGCCGCAACCTTTTTCCCATTCTTGCGAGGAAATTCTCCTGCGTCCCGCTGTGCCTCCGGCCGAATACTTCCCCCCATGCGCACCCCCTCCGCCCTGCTCTTCGGCCTGCTCGCCGCCCTCCCGCCCGTCGTTGCCGCCCATCCGAATCCCGTCGCCGGATCGCCGCATCCGGTGCGCAACCCGGCCTCGCGCGTGATGCTGGCGGTGCCCGGCCTGCCCGCCGATTCCCACGCGATCGATTTCGCGCGCCTGCCCCGCCTGCCGGTGGAACACTTCGTGGTCAGCGACGTGCGCGCCCGCCCCGAGACGCCCGTCCCGGCCGGCCGACTCGAGAAGGATGTCGGCGGCGTCAACCAGCACAATTACCTCATCCACCACGCCGGACGCTACTGGGCGATGTGGAGCGACGGGCCGCGCATCGAGGACATGGTCGGGCAGGTCGTGAAGTTCGCGACGAGCGCCGACGGCCGGCGGTGGGAGGCCCCGCGCTTCCTCACCGGTTACCCGCCGGGCTCGGGTCCCGGTTCACCCCACTACAACACCCGTCGCAAGGAGGGTCTCCGCTACATCGCCCGCGGCTTCTGGGTGCGCGAGGGAGAGCTGCTCGCCCTCGTCTCCCTGGACGAGGCCGCCGGCTTCTTCGGGCCGAGCTTGGAGCTCCGCGCTTGGCGCTGGAATGCCGGCGCCGACCGCTGGGACGACGCCGGTGTGGTGCAGAAGGACGCCATCAACAATTTCCCGCCGCAGCGCCTGCCGACCGGCGAGTGGGCGATGACACGCCGCAAACACGACTACAACCGCACGGGCGTTGAACTGCTCATCGGCGGGGTCCGCGCCCTGAATGACTGGACCTCGGTGCCGGTTGTGAGCGGTGCCGGCGGGGACGTTGCGCTCAAGGCCGAGGAGCCGATCTGGTGGGCGCTGCCCGACGGCAACCTCGTGGCCCTTTTCCGCGACAACGCCAAGAGTGGCTACGTTTTCCGGGCCTTCTCCTCCGATGCCGGCCGCACGTGGAGCCGTCCCGTGGCTACTGATTTCCCTGACGCCCGTTCCAAGCTGCACGGCTGCCGGCTGCGGGACGGGCGGTACGTGCTCGTCTCCAACGCCAATCCCGCCGGCCGCGACCCGCTCACGCTCGCGGTCAGCCGCGACGGACTCGTCTTCGACCAGTTGTTCTACCTCGTGGGCGGCCGCCACGTGGACTATCCCCACGTGTACGAGCACGCCGGGCACCTCTACGTCGCGCATTCGGGCGGGAAGCAGTCGGTCGAGATCCAGCGCGTGCGGATCGCGGACCTTGGGGGAGCCGGCGGCGGCTGACCAGGGGTTACGCTACCTTTTTCCCTTTCTTGTTAGAAATTTCTCCTCTGCGTCGCGTCTCGCGGCCGAATCTCCTCGCGGCATCGTCCGCCGGTCTTGCCCCTGCGCCGGTTCCCCTTTCCTCCATGCACGCCAATCCCACCCCGCGACCCTTGCGTCCGTGCCTCGCCCTGCTCGCCCTTGTGGCGGCATTTCTCATGCCGGTCGCCGGCTTGCCCGCCGCCGAAGCCACCTCGCGGGGTTCCGTTGCCGGCCGAGTCGTCAACGCGGCCACCGGCGCCTATCTCGCCGGGGCGGAGGTTTCCGTCGACGGCGGTGGCAGCGTCCTGACCGATCGCGAAGGCACCTTCCGGCTCGAGAGCGTAGCGCCCGGACCACGCCGGCTGCGCGTGTTCTACACCGGCCTCGAGGTCGCCACGCCCGCGGTCGAGGTGCGCGCGGGGCAGACCGCGACGGCCGAGGTGGCGCTGTCGTCCGGGGCCCTGCAACTGGCGGCGTTCACTGTCTCCGCCGACCGCGAGGGCGAGGCGGCGTCGCTCACCCGCCAGCGCACCGCTGCCAATGTTGTCAACGTCGTCTCGACCGACGCCTTCGGCAGCGTGGCCGACGGCAACATTGGCAACCTGATGGTGCGGCTGCCGGGGGTCTCGGGGGAGTTCGAGAACGGCGAGGTCGTGGGTATCCGTATCCGCGGTACGCCGGTGGAGTTCAGCGCCCTCAACGTCGATGGCGTCCGCGCCGCCGGGGCGTTTTCAGGCTTCAACACCCAGGGCGACCGCGGCGCGCAGAGCGACCAAATCCCGGCCGAGTTCATCAAGGAGGTCGAGGTGACCAAGGCGCCCACGCCGGATATGCCGGCCGACTCCATCGGCGGCGCGACCAACCTTGTCACGAAGTCCGCCTTGGATTTCAGGGACGATGTTCTGACCTACCGGGTGGGCTTCAATTACAACACCTTCCGCGAGGATCTGCAGAACCCGACCCCGAACGCGGCGCTCACCTATCTCACGCGGCTCGGCCGCAACCGGAACCTCGGCATGGCCCTGTCGCTGAGCTACACGGACACCGAGGCACCGCGTGACCGTGTGCAAACAGTGCGGAACCAGCCGGACGGCCGGGCGACGCAGGCCCGCAGCCTCTCCAACGTGAACGAGCGGGTCCGGATGGGCGGCGGGCTGAAGTTCGACCACCGGCTCGGGAGCGGCCTCAGCACGTATCTGAAACTCCAGTACAACTACTATTACTTCGACAGCCCGCGGCAGGTTTTCGCCGGCACGCCCGCCGGCCCGACCCAAGTGGCGGACTACGCTCGCGTCAGCCGGGCGCAGATCGAGGCCGGCGCCCAGCCGCGCAGCGCGACCAACGTGGTGGCCGGCGTCGCCCCCGGCTTCACGGACGGCTTCACCGAGATGCTGGCGGTCTCGTGGGTGAGCGAGGGCACCTGGAACGTGAAGCTCGGCCGGCAGTACCTCGGGGAGATCGGGGCCGATTACCGGTTCGGCGGCGACCAGCGCCTTTCCGGCCGCTTCACCTACAACCCGTCCAGTTTCGCGAGCAACCTCCGCACCTTCAACCTCGCCTTCCAGCCGCTGATCGGAATGTCGGTCGACACCCGCGGCAACCGCTCGCGCCCCGTCTTCCGCCAGACCTTCGGCCCGTCCATCGGGATGAACACTGACTGGCGCAACTACCGGGCGCGCCTCCTCCAGCAGCCCGAGAGCAGCGACGAGACGATGCTCAACGCCAAGCTGGACTACACCAAGGAATTCCGCGGCAGACTCCCGCTTCAGCTGAAATTGGGCGGCACCTGGCGGCAGCAGGACCGCGTACTGCGGGTCGCGCGACCGAACTGGACCTTCACCGGTCCCGACGGCGTGGCTAGCACGGTTTCGGCGACCGGGGCCAACGACGACAACCTCGCCCAATTCATCCTGCGCGATCCGGCGCATCCGCTCTTCGACCAGCGCAACGGGGTCTGGCCGGACCTTCCCGGCGTCCACTTCCCAACGGTGTGGCAGGTTTTCGGCGCGCAACCCGGGTGGTTTGCCCCCGAGGGGACGTCCGTCACCGCTCCGCCGGACGTCAGCGAGCTCACCGAGGACATCCTCGGCGCGTACGCCCAGTTCAGCCTCCAACTTGGGCGCCTCAACGTGCTCGGCGGGGTGCGCCACGAAACCTCCAAGGTCGATGCCTCCGCGCGCAACTCCGATTCCCGCCGGCCCGCCGTCGCGCGCGTCAACCGCCAGCGCACCTACGACGATTACTTCCCGAGCCTGCACCTGCGTTACGCGCTGCGCCCGAACCTGACCGCCCGGGCCAGCGTGACGACGAGTGCCGCGCGCCCCAACATGACGGACCTCTACCCGACGACCACCGTCAGCTACAACGCTGCGACCGGCCTCGGTAGCGTCACCCAGAACGCCCCCGGTCTCCTTCCGCAGCACGCGCTCAGCTATGATTTCACGCTGGAGTACTACCTCGAGCCTGCCGGGCTACTTTCCGCCGGTTACTTCCGCAAGAATCTCACCAACTTCCTTGTGCGGACGGTGGATGAGATCGACTTTGGCGCGGACAACGACTTCGGCGGCGACTTCGGCGGATTTACCCTCAACACGACCGCCAACGGGGGCAAGGCCACTGTCGAGGGATGGGAAATCAACTACTCGCAGCAACTGGTCTTCCTTCCCCGGCCGCTGCGAGGGCTGGCGATATTCGGCAACTACACTTCCCTGCGCACGGAGGGCATCTACGCGGCCGGCGCGCGCGCGCTGGCCGGCTTCATCCCGCGGACGGCCAACGCCGGGCTCACTTACCGGTGGCGCAAGCTCGAGACACGGCTCGCGTGGCGCTCCACCAGCGCCCAGCTCCGCAGCTACAACGCCAACATCTTCGCCCAGAGCAGCTTCCGCCCCTACGAGACAACCGACTTCAGCTTGAAGTACGCCTTCAGCCCCCGGCTCGGCGTCTACTTCGACGCGATCAATATCGGCAACAACTGGCCGCAGAATTACACCGGCGAGGACCAGGGGCGCGTGACGTTCGCCGATGACTACGGCCGGCGTTTCAACGTGGGAGTCACGGGTAGGTTCTGACCGTGGCCCTGGTGCCGTGGTGCGCAGTCGGTCATTCCCGGACCGATATTAAGCTCCGCGCGGCTTCCGCCTTCATGATCTAAGCATGAACGTAACCGCCCGGTTTCCCGACGTGCTGGCCGTGGGGCTTTATCTCGCGATCATGCTCGCGATCGGGTTCGTCTCGGCCCGGCGCAGCTCTAGCTCGGAGCATTATTTCGTCGGGCACCGCAACTACTCGGGCTGGCTGGTGGGGCTTTCGATGCTGGGAAGCATCATCAGCTCGACCACCTTCCTCGCGCTGCCGGCCGCCGCCTACGTGCTCGATTGGCGGCAACTCACCGTCAACCTGATGGTGCCCTTTGTCGCGGTGCTCGCGGTGGTCATTTTCATCCCGTTCTTCCGGAGGGGCCGTCTGACCTCCGCTTTCGAGTACCTCGGACTCCGCTTCGGCGCCACCGCCCGCCTGTACGGCGCGGCCGGATTCATCATCCTCCAACTCATTCGTCTGGCCCAGGTGCTTTTCCTGATGTCCTTGCCGATGGAGTTCATCACCGGGCTGCCGCTCGATGTGGTGGTCGTAGGCGCCGGGGTGTTTGTCGCCCTCTACACGATCGCCGGCGGCATGGAGACCGTCGTATGGGCCGATGCCGTGCAGGCTGCGGTAAAAGTGCTCGGCGGTGTGCTCTGTCTCATTTGCGTCATCCGGGAGGTTCCGGGAGGCCTCGCGGAAATCATCGAGGTCGGGCAGGCTCATCATAAGTTCAGCGTTGGCAGTCTCGATTGGGACCTGACCCAGCGGACGTTCTGGACGGTGGCGATCCTCGGGGTGCTCAACTGGCTCAACATTTACTCGGGCGAGCAGACCATCGTGCAGCGGTATGTTGCGGCCAGAAGCACCCGCGAGGCGCGTAAAGCCACGCTCATCTTTTCGGGGATCGCCGTGCCGGTTTGGACGATGTTTTTCTTCATTGGCACCGCGCTCTTCGTGCTTTTCAAAACGCGGCCGGGCGGGGCGCCGGACGGGCTGCAGCCGGACCAGATGTTGCCTTATTTCGTCCTCACCCATGTGCCGGTCGGGTTGGCGGGGGTGATCATCGCCGCGGTGCTGGCCGCCGCCATGAGCGCGATTGATTCCGGCGTGAACTCGATCGCCACCGTCACGGTGGTCGACTTGCTGCGCCCCTATCTGGCACGAGGGCGTGAGGATCGTTATTACCTCCGGGCCGCGCGTCTGGCGACGGGCGCGGCCATCCTCGCGGCGGTGGGAGGGGCGTTGCTCTTCTCCCGGTTGGAAAAGGAGAGTATGAACGACGTGAGTCTCATCGTCTTCAGCGTGCTCGGAGGCGCCATCACCGGGGTTTACATGCTCGGCTTTTTCTCCACGCGGGTGCACGGCCGGTCGGTGAACATCGCCCTGGCGGCGGCGATCGCTCTCAATCTTTACCTCGGTCTGGGTGTGATGAAGGTGTTACCCGAGGCTTGGCGGATTCCGCTGCACAGCTACTGGGTGGGCGCGGTGGTGAACGGGGTTTTCATGACCGTAGCCTACGCTCTCGCGAGATTCTGGCCCGAGGCATCCCGTGATCTGGCCGGACTTACGGTTTGGACCCCGGCCTCGTCGGACAACTGTGACGCCGCTGCAACCGGACCGGATCGTCCGGAGGCCGAGGTCAGTCGTTGAACCGCTGGCGGGAGTTGGTGCGCAGGTAATCGGCGATCTCCTCGGCGAAGAGGGCGCCGAATTGCTCACGCTTGCGTTCACCCATGCCGGGGATGCCGGTCATGTCCCGCTCGGTCGCCGGGTAATGGCGGGCCATCGCGCGGAGGGCGGCGTCGCCGAGGATGATGTAGGCCGGCACGCGGCGTTCGTCGGCGAGTTCCTTGCGCAGCGCGCGGAGGCGCGCGAACAGGATCTCGTCGCACTCGACCTCGCCGGCCCGGCGCGCGGGCGCCTTCCGCGCCGCCGGCAGGTCCATCGGTTTCGTGAGCTGGATCGGGGTGCGGGTCCGCAGGACCTCGAGGCCGGAGTCGGTCAGTTCCAGCGTCGCGAATTCCCCGGGTGAGACCGCGACGTGCCCGAGGCGCATCAGTTCCCGGGCAACGGCACTCCAGCCGCGCTCGTCGAGCTCGGGGCCGATGCCGTAGGTGGTGAGCTGGTCGTGGCCCCAGCGGCGGATCTTCTCGTTGTCGGCGCCGGTGAGGACGGCGACGACGTGGCGCAGGCCGACGCTGAAGCCGCTGTGGCGCGCGATGCGGTAGAGGCAGGAGAGGAATTTTTGCGCGACGACGGTGCCGTCGTAGGTCTCGCGTGGCTCCAGGCAATTGTCGCAGGCGCCGCAGGTGGCGGTCGGGAATCCCTCGCCGAAGTGCGCGAGCAGCGCGACGCGGCGGCAGCCGGCGCTCTCCGCGTAATTGACCATGTTGCGCAGCTGGTCGCGGGCGATCTTCTGCTCCTGCGCGTCGGTGATCTCGTCGAGAAAGTGGGTCTGCTTGGCGATGTCGCCGGGGCTGAAGAGCAGCAGGCAGTCGCCCGGCAGGCCGTCGCGTCCC
>SXGQ01650855.1_pt1 | contig 37949 bp, 24 predicted proteins | sample 3178371 | NCBI WGS metagenome assembly SXGQ01 (sample SAMN11356859, study PRJNA531348) | freshwater metagenome | isolation source: freshwater sample F1-20 | place: China: Fuxian Lake, Yuxi | collected 2017-12-25 | reverse complement strand
ATCCTGCTGAACAAGACCGACCTCGTCGGGAACAACGAGGTCGTGGCCCTCGAGGAAAAGATCCGTTCGATCAACGCCCTGGCCAAGATACATCGGACCACCCAGGCCGTGCTCGGTGTCGACCACGTCCTGAATCTGCACGCCTTCGACCTCGACCAGCGGATCAGCCTGAACGGCGATTTCCTCGAGAAGGAACTGCCCTTCGAGTGGTCCGGTGCCTACGAGCTCAAGGCCGGCACCCACGAACTGGTCCTCGACGCCGGAGCCGACCCCGTCATGGGCGTGGTCCTCCTGCCCCTCGAGACCCCGGCGACCGCTCCGTGCGGCCACGATCACAAGCCTGGCGAAGAGTGTCATCACGACCACGACCACGGCCACGGCCACGGCGAGGGACATGATCACGGTCATGACCACGACCACAGCCACGAGCATCACCACCACGGCGAGGACGGGCACTGTCATGGCGGGCTGCATGAGGCGTTGCACGCGGCCGAGGATCTGGCCACCAACCTGTTCACCCACCCAGCGACCCCGGTGCGACCCGGCGGCGAACTGAAGCCCGGCCGGAAGGTCTACAAGCTCGTGCTCGGCACCGAAACCTCCCGGTTCAAGGTGGCCATCCCCGAGGCCGGAGCCTATGCGCTGTTCACCCAGCATGGTCTCGACGAATTCAACGGCCGCCTCGAAGCCCACGGCCATCGCGTCGAAGCCGGCCACGTCCACGAACACCATGGGCATCACCACACCCATGACGCGACCGTGACCAGCGTCGGTTTTGAGGAACACCGGGAGCTCGACGCCAAGAAGCTCAACGCCTGGCTCAGCGAACTGCTGCAGACCAAGGGACAGGACATCTTCCGCATGAAGGGCGTCCTCAACCTCCGGAACAGCGCGAACCGCTATGTCTTCCAAGGGGTCCATATGCTCTTCGAGGGGAAGGCGGATCGCCCGTGGAAGGACGCGACCGAGCGCAAGAGCCAGATCGTCTTCATCGGACGCAACCTCGACCGCGAGGCCCTCCAGGCCGGGTTCCGCCGGTGCCTCGCCTGAACCGGGATCCCACCCAATTCCGCGCGATGCCTCCCCTTCGAATCCCGGAACGACCCCTCCAGTGGACGCGGTCCCCGGGCGATTTCATCCAGAGCGTCTCCTGGTCCCCCTCGGGCACCCTCCTCGCCGTCGCCGAGTCCGGCGGACCCGTCCGGGTCCTCGACACCCAGACCGGCGATACCCGACAGGACTGGTCGGGACACGATGGCGGGTCCTTCGCCGCCCACTTCTCCCCGACGGAGGAGCGGGTCGTGAGCGTTGGGCAGGACGGACACGTGCGGTTCTGGGACCCCGCTCACAGCGAGCCCCGGAACCAGATCCCGGTGTCCTCACAATGGGTCGAGCTGGCGTCGTGGTCTCCGGACGGACGCGGCCTCGCAATCGGGGCAGGCCGCGAGGTCCTGCTGCTGGGGGGCGACGGTACGGTCCGCCATCGGCTGCCGACCCGGAAGACGACCGTGACAGCCCTGGCCTGGCGGGCCGATTCCACCCGGATCGCCGCGGCGTCCTATGGGGCCGTCCAGATCTGGGATGCCCAGTCCGGCGAACCCGAGGTACCGCTCGAGTGGAAGACCTCCCTGATCTCCCTCGCGTGGAGTCCCGACCACCGCTGGCTCGTCGCCGGAACCCAGGAACAGGCCGTGCAGATCTGGGAACTCCCCTTCAAGCCGGGCGAGGAACTCGCCATGAGCGGCTACTCGGTCAAGGTGCGCGAGCTCTGCTGGCACTTCGGCGGCCGCTACCTCGCCACCGGCGATGGACAGGAGATCATGGTCTGGGACTGCCAGGGCAAGGGTCCGGCCGGGACTTCTCCAAAGATCCTTTCGGCCCATTCCCACCGCATCACCCGCCTTGCCTACCAGCGTGCCGGACACCTCCTCGCCAGCGCGGATGAATCCGGCGACATCCTGCTCTGGAACGCCGGCAAGGGAGGCGCCCCCCTCCGCCGCCACCGAACCGGAAAAGGCGTCAGCGCACTCGCCTGGAGTCCGGATGGACGTCGACTGGCCGTCGGATGCGAGGACGGCACCATCGCCGTCGCCCTCGTGGAGCAGTGAGACATGGGCTCCGCGACAGCTTGGCTCCTCGGCGCCCGTTGATTCGTCCGGAAACCCGCGTTATCTGTCGTCCGATCTCGGTCTGAATCCTGCAGCTCTCCAATCATGATACCCTACGGAATGTCCCTCGACGGTCTGATCTTCATGATCCCAGCCCTCCTGCTCGCCCTCTGGGCGCAGTTCAAGCTGAGGTCGAACTACGAGCGCTACTCGCAGGTCGGCACCCGCAACGGACTCAGCGGTGCCCAGACCGCCCGTGAGATCCTCGATCGCAACGGACTCCAGAACGTCGAGATCTACGAGGTCGAGGGCACTCTGTCCGATCACTACGACCCCTCGAAGCGGGCCGTCTTCCTGTCCACCGACGTCTACCACGGCAACAGCGTCGCCTCCCTCGCCGTGGCCGCCCACGAGGTGGGCCATGCCCTCCAGCACAAGCTGTCCTACGCGCCGCTCAACCTGCGGATGGCGCTGGTCCCCATCACCGGCATCGCCACCAACCTGTCGATGTTCCTCATCCTCGGCGGCATCTTCCTGGGCTCAGTCCTCGGACCGATTTCCTCGACCCTGCTCTGGATCGGCGTCGGCTGCTACGCCCTCATCGCGTTCTTCCAGCTGGTCACGCTGCCAGTGGAATACGACGCCTCCGCGCGGGCCAAGGTCCAGCTGCTGAAGCTCGGCATCATCGACCCCCGCGAGTCCGAGGGCGTCGAGCGCATGCTCGGGGCCGCCGCCCTGACCTACGTTGCCGCCATGGTCTCGGCCCTCATGGAACTCATCCGCCTGTTCCTCCTCGCCCGTTCCCGCGACGAGTGACCCCGGCCACCCCGCCCGGGACCGCATCGGGTGCCCCATCCATCGGGAGCGCCCACCGGTCCCGGGCACGGGGTTGGAGTTCGATTCCGCTCCGGGTCACCCGGATCTCGTCCACCTCCCCGACCCGGTGGATGCGAATGGAGGGATCCAGACGCCACCCGGGGCCGCCGCTCCTCCTACCCACCCCGGCCCCTGAATCCTCCACGACCACCTGTCCGGGACGGATCCTCCGGACCAGCCGTTCCCACGCCTCCTGGTTTGCCGAGGACACCTCGGTGATCAGCAGGTCCGGGGCGTCCAGTCCGGTGGGCCATCGACGCCAGAGATCCTCCCGGGCGCCGGGACCCAGGTCCGGCAGGATCACCACGCGCGCCGATCCCACCCTCCCGGCAAGAACGACCGCGTTGTCCGCCGCGGTGGTCCACCTCGACCCAGCCGCAGGACTCAGGACCTCCCACCCGTTCCACCTCCCGGTCCCCTCGGCCTGACGCAGAGGCACACCCCGACGACGCGCCTCCGCCAGCAGTCCCCGGAAGTAGGGAGAGCGCTGGCGTGTCTCCCCGGTCCAGATCTCGGACGGCCGGAAGGCCTCGAACAGCAGCGACGATCCCCCGGCATGCGCGGCATCCGCCCGGAGGATTCCCAGCCAGGGCAACCGGTTCCAGCCACGGGACCGCAGCCACTCGACCAGCAGTCGCCCCCCGGAGGGATCCGATCCCACATTCAGCACCCAGTCGCCCGACCGTCCGGGAGCGTCGACCACGATCATGCCGCCGCGGAGGACGTCGATCCGTGTGGAAGGTGTGCCAGCCACGACAAGGAGGGCGGCCAGAACGACGCAACCGCCCGCGACGGCGAAGCGGCCTCGCGTCGACCCGTCCTCGCCCGCGGCCGACGCCCCCCTCCAGCCCAGCAGCGCGATGCCGGCCAGGACCAACAGCCCCCAGACCAGGATCGGAGGTTCCGCGACCGAGACACAGGCCCCCGGCCACGAGGCGAACCAGCGGGAGAGGGCGACCAGGATCTCCATCCAGAGCCAAGCCCCCGCATTGAAGAGTCCCGACAGCCCCGGCCACACGGGATGGACGAGCATCGACGCGACACACGCTACGAGGACCAGGCTGGAGATCGGGATGACCAGGAGGTTCGCCACCGGGCCCACGAGGCTGACCCGGTGGAAATGGTGGATCGTGAACGGCAGCGACACGACGAGGGCGGCAAGGGAAAGAAGGAGACCCTGGACGACGGCCCGGACCCCGGGACGCAGCCAGCGCCTCCACCGGGGCTGCAGTTCCGGCGGCAGGAAGGGATCGCCCCGCATCCAGGGCTCAAGCCAGGAGCCTCCTGACCACAGGGACTCCCCCACCATCAGCCCCGCGACCGCGGAGACCGACAGCTGGAATCCGGCGTCGAAGACCTGTCCAGGATCCAACACCACGATGCCCACGACCGCCAACGCCAGGGAGTTCGGACCCGTACCTGGACGACGCAGGACCCAGCCTCCCATCAGCACCGTGGTCATGACGGCCGACCGCAGCGCCGACGAGGTCCCGCCCGTCGCCAGCGCATAGAACCAGAGCAGCGGGACCGCCCCGCATCCGATGAGGCGTCGATCGACCCGGACCACCCGGAGAAGCGTCACAAGGGTGGCCGCGATCAGGGCGACATGGAGGCCGCTGATGGCGAAGACGTGAAGCGTCCCGGACCGGGCAAAGACCTCGGTCAGCTCACGACCCAGACCGCTTCTCCATCCCAGGGCCATCGCCCAGAGCAGCCCCGTGGAGGTGTCGGCCGAAATCCCATGCGACAGCGCCCCCTGCCCCCAGCGCACGAAGCGCACCGCCCAGGGGTCGGCTTCCCGTCCCGCCTCCGGCACCCGCCACCCGCTCGATGGATCGGCCTCGAGGGTGAAATGGATTCCATTCCGGCGCAGGTACCGGCGGAGGTCGAACATCCCGGAGGCGACCGCCACCGGGGGACGCTCCAGGAGCCCATGGACCTCGATCTCCCGCCCTGGTTGCACGCCCTCCGGAAGTCGCCCCTGCGTCTGGACCCAGATCCTTCCGGAGACACGTCTCCACCCCTGGCGCCCGGGATCCAGCTCCGCGACCCGCAGTTCGAACCGGGAACGTTCATGGAGGCGTCCCCGCCGGACCTCCGACCGCACGACGGGCATCCCGACGACCGTGCCCCGCACCGTGGCCTCGAGGGGATCGCTCCAGACCTCGAGTCGGAGATCCGACGGATGCAGCGGGGTCTGCTCGATCCACCACAGCAGGGATCCCAATGCCATCCATCCCCAGCACCGGGACAGGTCCCGGACCGACGCGACCCGGACGAAGGCGAGGAGCAGCAGCGGGAGTCCGATGAGGATCGAGGTGGCGAGCCCGAACCCATCACAGAGGGAGACACCCAGGATCAGCCCCACCGCGGGACCGAGCCATGGAAGTTTGAGGAACATCCCGCCAGCCTAGGCCCGTTCCGCATCCGGGGATCCTCCCCAAATCTGGGGATACCCGCAGGCCGCACCCGATCACCATGTGAGTCCCTCTTCAGCATCGGTCCGGATCCGGTTCCAGTCGGACCCTGGGGCGATCCCCAGGGTGGGTGGGTGCCGCAGTGCCCTGCGGCACTGGGTGCGGGAGCACCCACCCGTGGAGCCTCCAGTCCACCCGTCATCCCAGCCGGGACCACGATCCGCCAGACGAGCCCCTCAACGGCCCCGCCGCCGCATCTCTCAACTCTCGACACCCAACCCTCAACGTTCTCCCCATTGCCCTCCGCCTCCGTGTCTGCGCGTCCCCATGTGAGTCCCTCTTCAGCATTGTTCTAAAACTTGTATTTCTGGAGTGGAGCTCCATGAAAACGAGGTAGGAGATACCTTCGATGATCGAACAATCCCATGCCATCAAGGCCCTTGGAAATGCCCTGGAGGCGAATCCTGTGGCGGTGCTGCTTGGACCCCGCCAGTGCGGCAAGACCACCCTCGCGCGGGAGATCGCAGGGCGGCGGGGTCGACCTTCTTCGATCTCGAACGGCCAACGGACCAGGCCCGGCTCGGGAATCCCGAGCTGATGCTGGAAGGGCTGAAGGGTCTCGCGGTGATCGACGAGATCCAACGGATGCCCCAGCTGTTCACGGTGCTCCGTCCGCTGGCGGATCGGCCGGGAACCCCGGCCCGCTTCCTCCTCCTGGGCAGCGCCTCGCCGGATCTGATGCAGGGAGTCTCGGAGTCGCTCGCGGGACGGGCCGGATTCGTCGACCTCGGTGGTCTCGACCTCCGGGATGTGGACGCCGACAAGACCCGGTCGCTGTGGCTTCGGGGGGGGATTCCCACGGTCGTTCCTCGCCAGGAACGAACCCTCCAGCCTCGCTTGGAGGCAGGACTTCATCCGGACCTTCCTCGAGCGCGATATCCCCGCCCTCGGGCTGCGGATCCCGTCGGAGACCCTCCTCCGCTTCTGGACGATGGTCGCCCACCACCACGGGCAGATCTGGAACGGGGCGGAACTGGCCCGGGCCCTCGGGCTTTCGGAGAAGACCGTCCGGGGATACCTCGACATCCTGACCGGGGCCTTCGTGCTGCGGCAGCTCCAGCCCTGGCACGAGAACATCGGCAAACGCCAGTACAAGGCACCGAAACTTTACGTCCGTGATTCCGGGCTGCTCCACGCGCTCCTCAGTGTGGAGAATCGCATGCAGCTCGCGGGGCATCCGAAGCACGGCGCCTCCTGGGAGGGATTCGCCCTGGAACAGGTGATGGAAACCCTCGCCACCCGCCAGGCCTTCTTTTGGGGAACCCACGCCGGGGCGGAACTCGACCTCCTGTTCTTCCGGGGCGGGAAGCGGTACGGGGTGGAATTCAAGTGCGCCGACGCCCCCACCATGACCCGCTCCCTCCACATCGCACTGGAGGACCTCGGACTGGAGCGGGCCTGGATCGTGCATCCGGGAGCCCAGTCCTACCCGGTCCACGACAAGGTTTCGGTCTGCGCCCTCCCCGAGCTCCTGGATGAGCTGGGCTGACGCCCGGACTCATCCCGAGGAGCCTCCCGTCCATCCGTCCCCACCCAAGGCTTCGAGCCTTGCCTTCTTCCAGATCCGAGCTGCATTTCCGGGACCCACCCCATGGTCATGGACGCAAAAGCCGTCCAGCGTTCAGGAGCGGTCGAGAAGGATCGGGAACCGGGTCGGACGCACCCTGCATCACCTCGCTGCAAACGCACAGGATTGCCCCACAGTCAGCCAGGTGGTCGAAGATGCTGTGCCAATTCCTCAAGGGACGAGCACGACCTCGATGATCGGACTTTCGCAGCCCGGGGAACGAAAGACCTCCTCGGCTAACCGGAGGTACTGGCTCGGCACGGGGTCTGTGCCGACTCGGAAGTCCACCACAACGCGGGCAGACCGGATCACCTCGCGGTTTGCTGCGATGAATCCCTCAATCTGTTGGCGAAAGTCCCGGAGTATCCGCGGATCCATGGAATCTGCATGGGTGCGGAAAAAACGGCTGGGAATGGCGCTGACAGGTGCCAGCGGATGAAGGGTGCCAGCCTCATCGGTGGAATTGATCCGTTCCGCAAACCGCCGTATGACCTCCACATCAAGCCCATGCCTGCCGCGGGCGTGGATATCGAGGATCGAGAAGCCAGACTCGCCAACGGTGAGAAGGTGCCAGTTTTTCCAGTCAAACCCGGTGTCGTCGCCGCCTCGGTGAGTGATGGTGATCATTGCTCGAAACAAGCCCCGGACGTTCCTGCTGTCACGTCGAAACGCCACTCGATTGAAGCGAGCCCGCCAATGGCGGCCTGGTTTCCAAATCGGATTTTGTCAGGCATGCGGGAAGCCGTTGATCCGCAACGGAGAAGCCAGGACGAATCCCGCGGCCTTGGATGAATCGGCCGGCGGAGGTCCGATTCCCGAGAAATCGGCCGTGCCGTCGAGCTATTCGCTCCGGATTCTCCCCATGGGAGACCTGCATGCAGGAGAGCCACTCCCGGAGGTCACCCCAACCCATGGAAACCCTCTTCAGCATCCTGATGGGACTCGGTCTCCCGGCGGCCTGTGGATTCCGGGTCTTCGTCCCGCTCCTCGTCGCCGGCATCGGCATCCACGCCGGGCCGCCATCTCTCAACTCTCAACACTCAACCCTCAACCTTCTCCCCCTTCCGTCCGCACCCTCCCATCCCAACCCCCGATCCAGATCCCAGCGACCCCGGACCTCGGCCCGCCACCTGGCCCTGGCTCAGGGATTCCTCGGCTGCGGCCGGGAAAACACCTGCTTGTCGTCCAGATGCAGCGCGGTGATGGCGCCGTCCTGTCCCGTGTCGAAATGGACATAGGACCATCCACCGCGGCCATCCCCGAGGCGCGTCCGGAACGTGTCATGGTGCCAGTGCTGGAGCCGGCCGTGCAGACGCGTTGACGGGCCAATGCGGAGCGTCAGGTCGCCATCCTCGAGCACCACGTCGACGCGACCCCATGCGGGGTGTCCATAGGCTCCCACATACGCACCCAGCGGGTGCGAGGGATGAGTGTCCCGGATGCGCGCGGCCTCGCGTTCCGCGTCCTTCCTCTGCTTCTTCGCGTTCACCCCGGCGTAGAGCTTGAGGCACTCGTTGTTCCAGTCGCGATCCGGCGCGCCGGTCCAAAGGTCGATGACCTTCCACAACAGCGCGTGCCGGAACTCGGCGTGATCTAGGTTGCCCAGCACGTACACTCCCAGATGCTCCTCCGGCACGAGTCCGGCGATGGCCGTGCGGCCATCCATGCTCCCCGTGTGCATGGCCACGAAATGGCCACGGTAGTCCTGCTGGAACCAGCCAAGGCCGTAGGTGATCCAGTGGGATCCCACGAGGCCCGCCGTCGGGTAGGCGGACTCCATCGGACGCACCACGGCCTGGGGTGCCAGCAACTCGGCGAATGCCGCCTCGCTCACCAGACGCCTGTCTCCCACCTTCCCGCCCGAGGTCCAGAACGACATCCACTTTCCCGCATCATGCGCGGTCGTCCATACACCACCCGCCGCAGGCACGCGATCGACCACGACCTCCTCGATGGCCTGGATCTTTCCGTCGATCTCGAAGTGGGCCGTCGAGACATTGGAATCCTGCCGCGCCGCCATCGACTGGTGGGTCACGCTGCTGCGCGTCATTCCCAGCGGATCGAGGATCCGGGTCGCAATGAAGCGTTCCCAGGGGAGTCCGCTCGCGGCGACCACCACCTCCCCTGCCGCTTGGTACAGCACGTTTTGATAGAGCCAGCCGGATCGCAACGAGTCGGTCGTCGGCGCCATCCGCATCCGTTCGAGGATCTCCCGGGTGGTGAGGTCTTCGCGGCCCCAGAGCAGATCGGACTCCTCCATCCCCGACGTGTGGCGCAACGCGTCGCGGATGGTCACGTGCTCCGTAAGATAGGCGTTGGGAAGTCTGAACCACGGCAGATGCTTCGACAGCGGGTCGTCCCATCGCACCTTCCCTTCGTCCACAAGGAGGGCGATCGCCAGCGCCGTCATCGCCTTGGTTGTCGACATCATCCCGAACAACGTCTGGGTGTCCACCAACCCGTCCCTTCCGAGGGCACGGACCCCGAATCCCTTCTCATAGACCGCCACACCGTCCTTCACGACCACGATCGACAGGCCCGGGATTTTCCAGTCGGCCATGCCACGGACGATGAAGGCGTCGAGGGTGGCGGCGGTCTCCGGGCCGATCCGATGCTGCCCGGACCGGTCCGTCCCCGGCACCGATGGCGGCGGAGCGGGATCGGCGCACTGGGAGGGAGTGGAGATCCCAAGGATCAGGGCACCCAGGGCAGCCACCCGGAGACGCCCCGTCGCCGCGCCGGGAAGCTGCATCACCCTGTGGAGTTCGGATCGGAGTCCAAGGATCTCGGGCAGACGGGTGATGCCGGCCAGCCAACGGCGCACTGCGGGGAGAATCATCAGCCTAGGGAACACGTTTCCCCACCCTCCGCCAACCTCCGTCTCCCACCTCCTTCTGCCCCTTCCCTCCGCATCACCGTGTGAGTCCTCGTCCGCCCCATCCTCTCCCAACACTCAACTCTCAACCTTCTCCCCCTTCCCTCCAACTCCGCGTCACCGTGCGAGTCCTCTTCCCGAGGCCTTCCGCCCCGGACCCCCACCCTCGGGTCACAGCACAAGGTTGACCGTGCCGCCACGCCCACGCCCCTTCTCGATACGCCCGCGGTCCACCAGATGGTTCCGGACTGCGTCATATCGGGATTCCTCCCATCCCAACGCCTGACGCAGCCTCGAGTTGGCGACCGAGGTCCCATCCGCCGGCAGCGCCGCGATGAACGCCTCGCACAGGTCCTCGGTCACCGGCCCACCAAGGGAATCCAGGGCACCCTCCTCCGACACGGCATCCACAGGATCGTCCAGGTCGGCCGTTTCAGTGGCCGGCTCCTCGCCGTCCGGGACGGACCCTCCGGACAACCTGACCGAGTCTCCGGCCAATGGGGTGCGGATACCCGTCGGGAACCCAGCCGGTGACGGACGCCTGAGGTGGATCTCCTTCCCGCCGGCCCCGGCGTAGTCACGGGGCGTGCAGGTGAGGAGGATGACCTGGAGACCCCTTCGGCCCGCGAGGAACAGCATGTCCTGGATGCGCTGGACCCGTTCCGGGTCGGAATACGCGAAGGCGTCGTCGAGGACGATGGGCAGGCACCCTTCGTGTTCACCGGCAAGAACCTCCGCCATGGCCAACCGGACGGCGACCGCCACCTGCTCCCGGGTGCCGCCGCTCAGGCTGTCGAAACCAAACGTCGACACCCCCGCGCCGGTGCGGCCCAGGGACACCCCGGTCAGGCCCTCGACACCCAGCGTCACATGCCCCTCGGTGCCCGGGCCAAAGATCCTTTCAAGGTATCCGGACAGACACTCCTCGAACGGTTTCGTGAACTGCCGGGCCAAGGCCGCCTGCTCCGATTCGAACAGCTGGTCGAGCAGCCGCAGGGCATCGCCGTGGATCCTCATCCCCTCCCAGCGAGCCTCGGCCAGACGTGCCTGTTGGAGGGCCATTTCCGATACTGCCCGAAGATCCTCCTGCCCCCCTCCCTCGAGCTTCACCTCGGTCCGGATGACTTCCTCGCGGGCGTCTTTCAGCTGGGTAGCCAACCGTTCCTGACGGGCGACAAGCCGATCCCACTGGTCTCTCAGGCAGGCGGGCTGCAGCTCGACCATCCGGCCATGCACCTCACGGCGGGACGCTTGCAAGCCACCGATGCGGACCTTGGCCGACTCGATGCGCTGCAGCAGATCCTCCGGCCTACCGTTCGAGTCCATGAGGACCTGAAGCTGCGCCCGATCCACCAGCAGTTGGTTCTCGAGCTCACCCGATTCTGCCTGGGCGGCCGCGAGACCGTCGCCGATCTGCCGAAGCGTCTCCCGTGACTGGACACAGCGGAGCCTCTTGTCCTCCGCAGCCTTCTCGTCGGCCACCTTGGCCAGCTGGGCGGTCTTGGCCCGATTCTCCAACTCCGCCCCATCCACATCCAAGGCGACCCCGAGGTCTCGAACCAGACCCGAGAGGCGGCTCTTCTCTTCGAGGATCTCCTGGTGACGCCGTTGCCGTTGCTCGAAAGACTTTTGCACGGCTTCCGGATCCAGGGCATCCAGGGCCTGACGAGCTGCCGTGACACGGGCGGAGGCCTGGCTCCATTCCTCATGTCTGGACTCGGCGGAGACAAAGTCCGCGAGACCGAAGGAATCCAGTTCCCCGCGAAGCCGATCCCGGGCCCGTTCCAGTTCGTCGCGAGCCTCGCCGAGGGCATCACCGCCTCCGGGCCGGATCCGGATCCGGGTGCCTCCACCCACCAGGATCACTCCATCCTGGGTCAGCACCGTACGGCTTCCGGGCGCCGCGTCGGCTCCATCAATCGTGACCTTCTGATCGAGCGAGAGAACCTCCACCTCGGCCGCCATGGCCTCGACGGCCGCCCGGGCGGCCCTCAGGTCGGATTCAAGTCCACGAAGGCGGTTCAGGGATTTCCTGTCGAGGGCGGGTTTCGCGGCAAGGAATACGGTTGCCGATTCGAGGTCCTGCCGACGCTGCTGAAGGCTCGAGAGATCCTTCCGACACCGTTCGAGATCCACTCCGGATTGGAACTCATCCAAAAGCACCTTCCACCATTGGGACAGCAGATCGGCCTCCCGCGCCGACGTCCGAGCTTCCTCCCACTCCCGTTCAGCCGCAATGACCTCCGATTCGAGCCTCGCCTTCTCGGATTTCACTGCGTCGAGGTTCTGCCGCAGCGGACTGAGCTTGCCGTCGGTGATCCCGATCCTGCTCCTGAGCTCAATCATGCGCTGGAACGTGCCTTCCCACAGGGTGCTCTCGGTGGTCACCGTCGCGATCTCCGCGTCGAGACCTGCAAGCTGGGCCTCCATCGCTTCAACCTTCCGGAGACCCGATTCCGCCGCCTCCAGCTGGACCAGATTCGAGCCTCTCTCGGTCTCCCAGTCCCGCATCCGTTCCCGAAGTCCGGACAGCTCACTGGCCAGACTCTCGCGTTCCGCCCACCGTTCGGCGGCCGCGTGGGCCGTGGCGGCCCGCTCCCGGCTTTCCCGCTCCGCCCGCTCCAGATCCGACCCGGCCTTCGGTCGACCGTTCTGGTTGAACATCGCCTCGACCCGCTCCGCGAAATGGCCCGCGGTCCTCTGGTCGAGCTCCGACTGGAGGAGCGCGGCGCCCCCCATCGCCTGAAGGCGACGCATCAGGGCGTCATTCTGCGTGCCCGCAGCGGGTCCAGGATGCTCCCCCGCACTCCCCTGCCAGACCCACAGATGCCGCCACTGTTCGAGCATCGCCCGGCCCGACTGATCCGTCGGATTGCCCAGGAGCCCGGCCAGACGACGCTCGGCCTCCTCCGACACCAGCGTCGGCACTCCCGCCGTCGAGAGCGAGACCCGACCCCGGGATCCGGCCCCGAAGGACTTGACCAGCTGCCAGACCCGTCCTCCTGCCTCGAACTGGAGACGGACCTCTGGCGCCTCCCCGGAGCCCTCCGACGCCATCAGCCGGTGGTGTTCCGCATTGCCCCGCGCCCGCATGAACAACGCCCGGTGCAGCGCCTCGACCAGCGTGCTCTTGCCGCACTCGTTGGCCCCGCCAACGAGGGTCAGCACCCGGTCGAAATCCACCGTGAGATCCCGATGGATCCGATAGTTCCTTACCGTGGCGGAGATGAGCCTCATGGCGAGGTCCTCCCCGCACCCACCACCGCCAGATAGAGTTCCCGCAACGCTTGGGCCGGCACCCGGACATCGTCCCCCGCACCTCGGCACAGGTCCATGAGCCGTCGCGCGACCGAGGCGATCAGGGGATCGGAGACCCGCTGGGTCAGTGCCTCGAGCTCCGCATCGGTCGGCGCCATCCGCACAGCGTCGTCCACGCGCAGACGGATCAGCCGTGCATCCCAGTCCGCAACAAGACGGTCCAGCCGGGCCTTCTCCTCGAATCCCAGCGCACCCCGCAGCCCGAGTCGCAGGAGATCCAGGCCCACCCTCTGGGCGAGAAGCTCGTCGAGACGACACCGGAGCAGGTCCACCCCGTCGTCGCCCGTGAACTCCCAGTCGAGCTCGTGCCACCCCACTGCCGCTGTCCGACATCTCTCGACCCGCGGAACGCCTCCCCTCTCCACCTCCACCACGAGGACATTCCCGGGATCGTGTCCACTGCCCTTGGGGAACCGATCGGGCTCGGGCGTGCCGGAATACCAGGCCCTCGGTTCCACCTCCCGGGTGCCATGCCAGTCCCCGAGGGCGACGTAGTCGACGTCGTCCATCGGCAGCCGGTCGAGATCGATGAAGTTCGGCACCTCGCCACAGCACTCCTCGTCGTCCGCAAAGCTTCCAAAGCCCTGGATGCTCCCGTGCGCGATCACGATCCGGGGGAGATGCTCCGGGACATCCCGGATCCCATCCCGCAGCCAGGCGGTGGGATCCTGGACCTCATGTCGACGGGAAAGGGAGCAGGGCAGCAGGACGGCCGACTCCGTGGCGAGGGGTGTCCGGTCACCCAGCAGGTGGAGATTCGGAGACAGCTGGTCACGCTGTCTCCGGAACGACTCCGACTCCCACACGCTTCCCGCGCCGGCGTGGTCGTGGTTGCCCCCGATGACGTAGAACGGGACCGGAACCCTGCCGATCTCGCCGCAGCATCGGGCGATCGTCCTGGGATCCGGGGCCACCGAATCGAAGAGGTCACCGGCCACCACGACGAACGACAGTCCACCGCGCCGCACGACCTCGCCGATCCGTCCGATGGCCTCGAACCGCGCGCGTTGGAGATCGAGACGGGCGGACTCCTGGGTCACGCCTCCGAAAGGTTTGCCGAGCTGCCAGTCGGCGGTATGGAGGAATCGGACTCGGGTCATGGGATGCGACTAGAAGCCACAGGAATTGCGGACCATCAAGCGTTTCCCTCTCTCGACTCCCGACTCCCCGAATGCCGCCTCAACGCCCACGGACCCCGGATCGATCCGCAGGGTGGGTGCGTGCCGTGTTGCCCTGCATCACTGGGTGCGACAGCACCCGCCCCTGACCGGGAGCTGGTCCCGCAGGTCCCCATCTGAACCTGCTATGCGCAGCAAACCCAAGAACGTAGCCGGTCTCCTCCAGCACCCCCAGAAACGGGGTCTCTCAACTCTCAACACTCAACTCTCAACCTTCTCCCCCTTCCCTCCGCGTCACCGTGTGAGACCCCTTCTCGGCCCCCCTCCGTGTGTCCATTTCTGTCACCGCGATCCGATAGGATCGAACCCGACATCGGACCGATCGTTCTGCCAACCCAACCTTCATTCCAGGAACCACACCCTCCCATCCCATGAGCACCACGACATTACCTGCCAACCGGCTCGACACACTCCCTCCGCTGCTGCATCCGCTCCACGCCCATCTGACCCGTGACGGCATGGATCTCCACCTGGTCGTCGAGGAGGGAGGCCTGATCACTGCGATCACGCTCGAACGCCTGGAGGTCCGGTTCCGGTTCCAGCTGGAAGGCAACGACGGCGGACTGACGATGGAGGCGAGCCTGCCGTTCTGGGTTCCGGTGGACCGGAGGGCGACAGTGGCCGAGTTCATGATGCGGATGAACTGGAAGCTCAAGCGGCTGATGTTCCTCATCGACTTCGATGACGGGGAGATCCGGCTCCGTCACCACAGTGGCCTGCGTGAGGGTCCTGTGGATGTCGAGGAGGCGGAGACGGGCCTGACGATCTGTTGTCGGATGCTCAACATCTTCGTGCCGGCCCTCGTGGCGGTGACCTTCCAGGACAAGTCCGCCGAGGAGTCCGTCGCCCTCGCCGAAGAGGAGTTCAAGGCGGCGCTCAATACGACACGGAGCTGAGCGGGGATGGGATTTGATGGGTAGCCCTGCCGATCCAACCAGTCGGTTGGGAATCCTGAATTCATCCGTTTGGACCTTGGATGACACTTCTCCCGCACTACCAAAGATGACCTAAAACCACTGTATCTCCGTTGGAACTCAACGCCGTAAACCCGCTCAAACCTCCACCCAGACGCATCCTTTTCTTCATCCAAGAACGCCTTTTTGTTCCATTGATGCTTTCTCAACAGGCTTTATACCGAATCGTCAGTTTCTTTGGTGTTGGTAGGAAAAAACAGAAACCGTATTGAATTATTTTGATCCAAAACAAATTTTATCATAGTCAACCACTATTTGACGTAATCACAAAAAACCGAACCATCGTCACTTGAATGTAAATGCATCAGCCACGATCGGCATCTTCCGCTGCAATCCGGAGGTAATGCCAGCGAACAATCCATTTCCGCCCTCAAACCCCTTTTCGAATATGAATACATCGCTCAACCCCGGCTTCAGTTCCACCACTCGGAAATAGTCGTTCAATGGAAGAATTTTGTTGGTCTTCGCGCGGACAGCAATGACCTCTCCTTCACAAATAGATTCCGCATCCTTCGCCGAAAGATTAAACGTCTTTTCTTGGAACCGATCGAATCGGGACACAAGGTCAAACCCCAAAAACCGATAAATTTTAATGCTGCTTCCCGCCCGGACCGCAACTCGGCTTTTCGGAAGAAAAAACCCATTTAACTTACTGGTCTGTCTCAACCCGTCGTAGAGTTGGTCAAAAAAGCAGTGCAGGTTTTCCTCTAGTTTCTTCAAACTTTCCAAACTGATGAGTCCGGATTTGTGGGCCACTTCTCTGTTTCGAATCTCGATCAATTCGATTATAGCACCTCTTAGCCCTGTGATCGTTCTCATCCATTCCTTGCAGGAGTCAAGATTAGCATCATTGCAGGCGACCCAATCGAGCCACTTCGACCAATCGCCCAGTGATATATTCGTCGTCTTGAGGGCATCTATCAGATCCGTCGATGGCCTCTGCTTGAGGGGCAACTCGCCGCCCAATCGAATGTCAGCCATCCCTAGCAAGGCGAGGATTCGTATTACATTTCCAAATGCGGTCAACCCAGTGAGTACTTTGAGTTCGGCTGGCGCACGTTCCCAGTCCAGCAATGGAGCCTCCAAAAAATACGGCAACGGATTGATCGCCCGGCGCAACTCATTGTCCGGCGTTGGTAACCGTTGTAGGATATGGTCGATCTCTTCGTGGCGAGTCCCCCATAGAGCGCGTTGGCCAAGGGCATCAGGTAATATCGTCGCAAGATGGGTAAAATTGTCCAATTGTTTGGATTTAATTTTCGCCGAATGCGCCAAACTCAAGCACTCGAATGCGATCCGCTTTTGGTGGAACAACGAAGGCAGGGAAATCGCCGCAGTTCCCGATGGCTTAAAATCTTCAGTCACCTTTACAAATGCATAATCCGTAAGCGCCTTGAACCCTTGGGGATTTACTTCGCTCAAAAAGAATGGAGCAAAAACAGTTGGAAAAAAATCGATGCCCAAATCCAAATTCAAATAGGAAAATCCGCCAAAGAAAGCATACCAAAGCTTCGTCCTCAGCATACCTAGGCTTTTGGTCCCAACCAGGCAATCCTCCTCAGTCAGCGTCGACGCCACTTCAAAACATTTGCTTCGCAAATCACTTTGCTTCTTACCTTCTTTATCAAAGGCCGCAAGAAGCAATTCTGCCGCTGTAAGCGTTTCGGTGATGCCGTTTTCAGTGACATCGATTCTATGTGAGTTCGGCGGCTGGTTCTTAATTTCTTCCAGAATCTTCCGCCGCCGAATTTGTTGAAGTGGCAGACTCATCCACGGCACCGAGTTTTTAAAGTGCTGTTGGATGATGTCATAGATCAAGTGAACTTTTACCCAAGGAAGTTCTTCAAGATTATCCGACAAGTCATCTGGAAACCTGAAGAAGGGGGCGTAAACCGACCTAACTATGGATGCCGGCATCACTTTTGGGGCGTTCTCGTATAAGGGTTTTGCCAATCGGCGATCCTTGAAGAGACTTAAGTAGTCCACCACTTCACCCGGACTCCGGACCGTGAAGAACTCAGTAATCTTGCCGTTTTTTGAAGACACTTCCCCAAGAACTCCTGCATTGCTTATCCAAAATAATGGATAGTCTGCAGATCCGTAATCGAATTCAACCTCCCTCCATTGTAACGTTTGTAGGTCGAACCGATAAGTCGCATTAGGCTCATACGAAATTACGATGCCTTCATCGAGCCAAATTGGATAGATATCCGGAGACATCGGGAAGCCTGCTTCGCAGAAGAAGCAGTCGAAGAAACCGTGAGGATTGTCGGTGACGGTGACGGATTTGTTATTCGCGTAGTACGCATTTAGATCGGCGCACCAAGATTCTAGGTCGATTCGCATTTTGAATAAGTTTATCCGCAATTCACCTATTACGTTTCATCTACATTCCGCAACCCAAAATTTCCCTTGTATTTTGAGGTTTTATCCTTTTTTTCCAGCGGCAGATCGAAAGGACCACTTGAACTAAAACGGGTGTATGACTAATTAACCCATGAAACACAGCGGAATTGTTGGCAGAAAGTACTGGACCCGTTAATTGCCGCTGAAAAGTGTTTCAAAAAAGCTGGTCTAGTTTGGGTCTTAAACCGCCAAGTACGTCGCCTTTCCAAATACTATCCGGCTATTGGGTCAGCTTAGGTTTTGCTGAGTGCGCATCCATGGATAGCTGTGAAACATAATTAGTAGTTACAATTTTCGAAATCTGCACGCAAAGTGCTGCAATAACCGATCGCTCGAGGTCGAAGTTCATCCGTACTGGGTCTGCGAGTAGATTTATCGGGCCATCACGTGGTTTCGATGGAATCAGCTAGCGACGGCGAGGATTTGGAGCTTTTCGAACTCTGTTTCGGTCAAATCCATCGACACGGAATTGGTCAATCGCCGTAAGCGGACCCGGTGAGGGCGATCTGATGTCGGAGGCTCAATATCTTCGTGCCGGCCCTCGTGGCGGTGACCTTCCAAGACAGTTCCACCGAGTCAGTCCGGCGAATAGATCGATTATGGGTGTTGGCATGATGACGACCTCTATTAACCCGGGAAGAAGCCCTCTGACAAAGCACGCTTTTCGGCCTCAACCAATATCTGAGACTGCTTATCGGATGGAAACTTTCGGGGAATGTTGCATGCCAGCTCAAGAATGTTTATCTCCCTCGAGGACAGTTTGTGTTTCTCCTCGTTCCATTCACGCATTTTGCACCAGTATTCCGCCCCTTTTTCAAGAACATAGGTCTGCACCTTGATGCCATCTTGGATGGCGTCATTCATACCGGCTTCCTTCTCCAACTCCTTGTTCTTTTGATGGTCGATCAAATACTCGGAGACGGAATCATCCAACCGCAGCTTAAGGGCTTTTACCGCCTTCCAGCAGTCATCGTCCTTTGCCCACTCGGTCACATACGATGTTTTGCCCGAAGGCGGGCTAGTGAGCACGCCATTGACCTTTTCGGCGATCTCAAGCAATTGGTTGCCGATGGGTTCGGGGGTGATTTGTAGGCCCCAAATCTTGAGAAAGTCGAGGTGCCGTAGCTGCTGATTGATCATGTCGGCTAACTTGGCTAGGGCATAGGTGACGATGTTGGCCTTGTAACCCGCATACCACGCCGCGCGATGTACAGCGGCATCAAGGTCGCGGAATAGAATTGCCTTGGCCACGAGCTGCTGAAACCAAAGCTCGGTGAAGTCGCGTCCCTCACCCGCCTCCCACTGCTTCCCAAGCTCGCCCGCGAACCCGCTGAAATTTTTCTGGGCACCCTTGCTCACTTCGTGAGGCCGGCAATCAAACGTCCTAACATATTTTGCCAAATCAGTCTTGGTAAACATCTGAGACTTCGGATTTTGGAGAAGGAACTTCCTCTTCTCCGCCGCGGTAAGACCCACTTGTTTGTTCATGAACTGTCCACGCGCACGTTCGTAGAACCAATGGGTCTGCTGCACATGGCCAAGGCCCGAGGGAGCCCAAATGCGGCGCGAAAACTCCTCGATCTTTCGATGGAACGGATGATTGGAGAAGAAGTCAGCTGCGTTGACTTTGTTTTGGGTGTTGGAAAACTCGGAAATGCGCGGAACAACTTCATCCACCTTTTCTTGGGCGACGACCGTCAGCTTTACTTGAACGTAAACTTGCGAGAGGTCAGCGCTTCCTCCCTCCTTTGTCTCAGCAGTGAAGATGGAGGCCGTGGTCTGGCCCCCATTGACTATTTGGAGATTCTTGGCCGAAAGCATCAACGTGTCCCCCGCGGAGGTTGTAACCTCCTCAGCCGTGGCGGATAGGCCATTGTTGAATGAGAAGAACATATGCGGCTCGTTTACTAGCGTATTCCGCATTCCCTTATTGATACTGCCACGAAATTGGAGAAACGTCCGAACGTTCTGTTCCAACAATCGCTCACCATGCTCTTCGTATAGGCGGGCCACGATCGTTCCCGGAAGAACCAAAAGATAAGAACGCAACGACTTCCCGTTTTGGTGCGCCGGAAGACACGGAATGCCCTTTTTGTCATAGACGCTGAAATCCACCTCGATGTCTTCCCGTCCGCGGCTAGAAGTCTCAATTCGGTAGATGCGCTCAAAATCCCAGACCTCACAAGAGGTCTTTAGGCCGAGCATTACCGACTGAGATAGTTTGGTGACTCGGGAACTAAGTTTGGCGTTGGACAACACGACGAGGACCAATTGCTTGACCTTGTGGTGCTCCTCCAAGATGAACCACGCCAATTCTGCGACGGGCATTGATTCGTCAAGCGATTTGACGAAATCTCCCTCGTGACATAATTGCACAAGCCTTTCTAGCTTTTTGAAAGACTCATTAACTTCAGTCTGGGTGAGCTTTTCGAGCGCTTCGCCATCGCGGAAATCAGCGACGAAAAGGGTGAGCCGAGCCAAGGATGGATCGAACACCCACGCATCCAGAGCAAGTCCTTTTTGGGAGTGCTTGTAATCCGTTTGGGCGAATTCCGGTATTGCACCCTCCGCCTCTACCATGGCGCACATCTTCTCCACGAAGGTGCTGCGAGTGTAGTTCGAACCGACCCCGGCCTGCGCCAAAAGGTCCTGACGGTAATCTTGGAAGAACTCTTCGATACTCATAGGTTAAGACGGCCACCATTTGGGTCGGCCAAGGAATTTGACACAATGCTCCAACCGAAGGGTGTAGGAAACCGCTTCGATTCCCGGCGAAAGGCTTTTGGCCAAAACACGGGGAAATCCGTCGACCAATTGATAGGATTTAACCTCCACTACGGAGAATAGATGCTCATCATACTCCTCCCGTGGCAGGTAACCGGCCAAATATAGGAGATCATCAAATCGCTCCCGTGTGGTCGCCGAGGCGCTCACTAGCTCCTTGCGTAGGTCTGAGACCAAGGCGTTCAAAGAAACCGTACCCGGTGGGCATTCGGTTTGTCTCGCCAATGTGTAGACCACTAAATAGCCATAAGGAAGCTGGGGACACAGTTGGTCGGCGGAAGAGATGCGGACTACTGGACGAGATCCGCCAGCTTGGCATTTGACCTCGATGGCCGTCTCGCCAACGGCAAAATCTTGAGGTGCCTGCTCAGGTCCACGCCAAGCTGTCACAGCCGTATCAAAGCCGAAGGAGGCAGCCAACGGTTTCTGGAGAAACAACAGCTCACCCATCAAGCCTTTGATCTCCTCCGGGGAAAGGATTTGCGGGCGATTGCGCCGAAGCAATTCCTGCCACCGGTGGAGACGGTGGAGGATTACTGCTGAACCAGAAGTCTCTTCACCGACGAGTTTAGTGGCACGGATCAAATCCGAGCAGAGCGCAAAAAACATCTCCCAATCCGCATTGTCTTGCAGGACGAGCAAGAGTTTTCCGCGAAGCCCCTGCAGTACCACGCAGAGTTCAATACCCGACAAAACCGGCAGGGATCGTTTGTGCGGGAGGGCCGCAGCTATTGCATCAAAAACGAAAGAATAGCGGTTCTTGGTGTCAACACCCCAATAAAGCTTTAGCGGATGTATCTCATCAGCCAGCCGGACATTGAGGTCCAAGGTGGGTTTCTCGATCACAGCCCAAGGATTTATCACAATTAATTCTCCTCCGATTCTTCCTCATCCACTGCGTAGTTCTGCTCCCACCATTTGGTGTTCACGACATACTGCACCAAGTTTTTCGGCCGGGTGCCAGCGGCCGAACTCCCCGGAAAGCTGAGCGCATAAGCCGGAATGATGCGCGACGGAACGGATTTGTCCTCGTCGGAAACCAAAGTGAAATAAAGCAGTAGTAGTGGATTGCGTCCGGCGACCTCGCGATATCGGCGATCCGGGATGTTCGGGCCGTCGAACGTCTCCCTCACAACCCTAATTTGGTCGTCTGTCAGACCTGCCTTTTCGTCCCCCTTGGACCCAACCCGGCGCTTGTTGAATATAATCTTATTGTCGGTCAAAAGCTCAACGGTCCTATGGATGGGTGCGACCATTCGATTACCAACAGAATGATCCTTTGCATTGCACGCGACAGATCGCAGCAAGACATCAATAACCAATGGCGTTTGAGCCTGGGCCTCCAGCAATTCGATATACTGAACCAATGGCTCGGAGTAAGTGAGGAGACACTCGGGATGATTGGAGAATCCCTCGACGGCCGACTTAACAATGGAGGCAGGAACATTCTTCCACAACCACCCCAAAGGGTCGGAAACTGCCGTTTGAACCTTGTCGCACTCACTACAGACGGTTTCGAAAACGCAAGTGTTCTGCCTTACACTTTCGGCGTCCCCAAAAACGATGCTGGTGGAGGCGAGGCGTCCCTCGAGCGCAATCTGCATCGGAACGGTCCGGCCCGTGCGCATCTTGTTCCTCGCAGTGACGATGAGCGCAGTAGGATGGCTCCTCACACGCAACCCGAAATCCTTCGGGGTGAGTCTGGCTCGTTCCATGGCCTTGAAGTCGCGTCGCAACTCCTCAGTGGCCTCAGCAATGTGGGCATACCAGGACGAGGCGGCCGGTGTCATGTAGATGCGACACACATCAGCAAAACCGTCCCGGTATCCAAACCAGCGGCCCATCTGCATCAGGGTGTCATACATCACCGTGTTGCGCAGGAAGTAGCTCACGAGCAACCCCTCGAGAGTCAGACCGCGAGACAACCCCAGCCCTCCAACGGCGATCACGCTGCGCCCGTCCGGATAGTTTTTGGAACCGTAGTCCAGCGTATCCTGCGACCCGGAATTGATGACAAGAACCTCGATGGGCGACGCTGATTCCTTGAGGCAACCCTGGACTTGGCTCCAGGAAAATCCGGCTTCGGAGAACTCACGATCGAAGTCCGCCTTGAATCGGACTAGGTCACCATTTTGAAGGGCTGCACTGGAATCCAGTGCAGCATAGTTTGAAATGCTCTGCTTGAGCTGCTTTAAGTAGTCTAGAACCAAGCCGGCTAGAACCGCCTGCACACCGGTGAACCGGCTGGCGTTAACCATCATGGAGTGGCACTTGCCGGTCTGTCCTCGGAGCAAGCGCAACGCCTTGGCCATTATAAAACAGCGCATGGCACTACGCAGCGATTCAGGCAGGGCCTTTGGGACAAACGATATCCCGTGATGCAAAGGAAGCAGGATCTCGTTATCAACAATGTCGCGAACACAGTCCAAGTCCGCCTCATCCGTGAATAGGCGATTGGGGCCGACATAGTTGTCGGGCGGATCCAAGCTAAGTATGAAATCACGCGGGAACAGATCCCGGTAAAGGACGCCAGTCTCCATCTCGTTCTCGGAATCAGGGTCGATGAAAATGTTGGCGAAGGGCGTCGCGGTGTAACCGACAAATGAAGTGCGCATAAACAGCGACAACAAGTTTCGAATCGCCATGTTGATAGCTGCAGGCGTTTCATCGTCCTTTTTGGTATTGATCGAAGCGTAGTCTGCCTCGTCATCGATCAGCAGCATCGGAAAGTTTTTGAGGTTGTGCCGATTGTTGCTGCTCAACCATTCACGGAGATTCTCCAAGGTGGACTTGTTCTTCTTGATGATCAGCACAACGGGCTCATTCAAGGCGGCAAGGTCCATGGCTATCGTTGTAGCCGTCTTCTTCTTGAAGTCCTCGAGGCTGGTAGTGAAGCAGACCGGCCGCCGCTCGGCTCCGAAAGCATGCGCGCCTACCGGCTTTTTTTCCCGGGTGCACCACCCAATGAAATCCGCATCGATGCGTTCCTGAGTCTGAGTGCGGAGCGAGTTCAGCGTGCCGGCCAAAATGATGATTACCTTGTAACCCGCGTCCGCAGCCTTGCAGAGCAGCCCGGTATAATTGGCAGTTTTGCCCGACTGTACGTGACCGACCACAAGTCCCTTCTTCGCCCAACTCTCCTCGTTTGCCGGATCCTGCAAATGGTCGAGGATCTTGTCCGTCAAGAGGTCGAGCGTATTGACGACATGCGGGGGAAAAGACTTTTTGAGCAAGTTCTTGCGATATCGCCCCCAATAATACCATTCGATGTCGCCCTGACGCTGGGCCAGCCAAGGCAGATACTGCTCCGACTCGAATAGAGCACCGATCTCCATCCGAATTGAGAAGCGCGTTTCAAGGAGTTTCACCACCCGATCAAGCTCAACCTCAGGGAGCGCACCATCGGAGGGGATTCCAGCCATCAATGCCAAGACCAAGGCCTGTGCCTTCACGATGTCACGTAGGGCTTGTTCAGTGGGCGGCTGTCTGTCTTCAAGGATCACAGCGACGGAATCGGTAAGCTTATTGATGTCAATCATTGATATCACCCTCCACTCCAAGTAGCTCTTCGAACAGCTCCGGCGAGCAGGTAAAAAACTCCGATTTTCGGAGCTGCTCACGAAGCTTGTCACCGGAAAATCCGCAGGACCGCAACGCACGAACGAGCTGGGTTCCAACCTCTCTCACGGTGTGCTCGTCGGGGCCCGCGCGGTCGAACTCGGTCTTGTCGTCCGCCGCATCAGCATAATACATGTCATAAGGGAACGCCGAATTGATGAGCTCAATGCACGCACGCAGGGCCTTGGCTTTCGCATCGGTCATCCCCTTCATCAAACCCATGATCAGCGGATGTTCGCAATTGACCAGGTAACGAACCCGGCCCTGAAAAACCTCCCGTCTCCAAACCGGCGTCACCACCCGATTGCGGATCCGCGCCGCGCGGTTGGTGAAGACAATGCGGCCGGAACCTGAGATTCTTTGTATGATGCGCCTCAACTCATGGCGGACAGACTCTGGGGGGCTAGCTTGCGACTTTTTGATGTCAATCCGCCATAGGTGATCCAAGGAGTTCGGGATATCCACTCGAATGCGAATAAGCTTGTTCAGTTCATCCTTCGGAATCAGCCGAAACCACGTCGCCTTTATGATGAGCCTCTGGTTCCGGTAGACATAGAACCCTTGGTTCTGCAGGTATCCTTCATCGCCACCCAACCGCTGATAATCCGCCATGGATGCAGCCTTGCTGGAATGAGGCAGGACATAGGGCTGGACCACGATGGTCTCGCCATTGATCAGAATGCGTTCGACAGGGAGCTCTTGACGCGCCGGTACCGGAGTGCCAAAGGGGTCGAACGGGATCAACGGACTGCCATTAAAATCGATCAGCAAGCGTTTCCGATTTGCCGGGCCGGCTAGAAACCGATGGAAAACCAGCTCAAGGTGTTTTCGGGCTCCATCAAGATGCTCAGAAAATCTAGTCTCGCCGCCGGGTGAATCAGGGTCGCCCAAATTGGTATCAAGCTTGCGCCACAATACGATTGTGCCGGACTTCCGTCCTTTTGGCCATGTCTGGATCAGCTCAGACAACAACGTGTCGGCGGAGATGGCGCTTTGATTCAGCTGGGTTGCCTCCCAGTCCAGCGAACTGCTTTTGGCAACGTCATCCAAATCCCATTTGCAACCAGACATTTCGTCGCCCTTGACGGACACGACCGACAGCTGGCGGCACTGTGAAATCGATGCCGTTTTCAACCCCAAGCCGAATCGCCCAAGGTCACGAGGGTCCCGGATCTCTTTGGGGTCTCGCGATCCGAGGCGCATGGCCTCCATCAATTCCCCGGAAGACATGCCATGACCGTCATCGCAGACCGCGATCCAAGGCCGGCCGTTGTTCCAAAGATAGCGGACTGATATCCGAAGTGCGTTCGCCGTGATGCTGTTGTCCACTACGTCCGCCAAGGCGGTTTCAATCGTATATCCTATGCTGCGCAGGGACTCGAACAACGCCGAAGGGAGGGGCTTGAGCGGAATCCTCATCGGATTGGCCTCCCCCGGATTACAATCATGTCGGTGCATACCGTGCAAATTTCCGAACCATGCTGGGACACTCCCACACGGTGAAGCCGACCTCCATCGTCAAACTTACCGGCTTCTTTGGCAGGCAGCGCTGAAGGAATGGAAGGCATTGGTGGGAGTGCTTTTCCTTGAATCTGTGGAGACGAGGGAATTCCGGCGGCAATCACAAGCGAGGGCCAAAACAAGCGTTTTATTCTTTTATGGTTTTATTGATGGCGCTCATGGAGATGTCAGCGGCGAGGCAGGGAAAAGTGGTGTGACTTGGGGCTTGAGTGATGGATCTTGGAGGATGAAGTCTGGCCTTGAAAGAAGGAGATAAGAAAAAGTGCAAGAAAATGCTCTAAGTCATCCCACAGTGCTGGAAGAACGAACACTGGCTTGTTTGAGGCGGCCGCCATCCATGTTCTCATCCTGGATGGAGCCGGCTTTCATCTTCCCGACGGACATGCCGACCTGCCCGACAACGTGCGGATCGTCACGCTCCCACCCTACAGTCCGGAACTGAACCCGGTGGAAGGGCTATGGGACCAGCTCAAGGACAGCCTTTGTAACCGAGTGTTCACCAGCCTCACCGAACAGCGGGAGCGTATCGTGTCATGGTTGCAGACCTGGTGGTCGGACCCACGCCGCGTCCGGTCCCTCATTCCGGACTGGCTCATGGTTCAAGCAAACGCTTCCTCTGTAACCATTATACCGGTGTATCAGGGTGGTTGGTATGAGTCCCATGGGACAGCCGACAGCCTGAATACCGCGATCCTCCGGACCTGCTCTAAAAACCCTTAACTGTGTTCTTGGCTCGCCACCCCAGAATCCCGCGGGAACAGCTGCCTCCTGCCCTCTTCCCATCACCCCTTTGGGACGGCTTTGATTTCATTTCTCTCATCGGCTTGGACTCGCCTACGTCTTTGATTCACTTCGAAACAACGACCTCGTTTCTTCGTTCCTAAACGAGTCAGGCAACTGTCTTGTGCTCAAGCCCAACGATTACGGCGCAAAGGCATTTCCCTAGGTTGGTCGCAATAATTGGCGGCACCGCATTCCCAATCTGTCGGTAGCCTTCCTTCATGGCACCGGAAAATCGGAATCCATCGGGAAAGGATTGGAGGCGGGCGGCCTCCCTCACGGTGATGCCTCGTGCCTGGTCGGAATCGAAGTGGATGTGGGAGTAGGTATCCATCTGCAGATGGGCCACAACCGTCCGACTCGGATGGTTCGGCTGCATCTTCCACCACTTGCTCGTGAACTTCGTGGTATCGTAGGGAGGCACCATCTCCCGATGCAGCGATGTATAGAGCGGATCCCCTTCCCTGATCGCCTGCCCCGACCGACGACGCTGCTCGATCTCGGCAAGGAAGAGTTCCTCGTGGATCCGGTGGGCCGCAGGGTATTCGTCGCCGGGATTCATCCGGGCGAAGACCTCGAAATCGCGGTCGACGCGACGCAGCATGTTGCCCGAGACATATCCATCGGTGCCGAATCCGGGCCAATTCCGCATCCCACGCTGGTAATCGCATTCCGGGGCAGCCGAGTAGGCCAAAAGTCCTTGGAGATCGGTACACCCAAGGTTGCCCCCGTTGCGATTGCGGGACCGGATTACGGGCAGGTCACGAAGCGCCTCGGCCACGGTCACGGCAATCGGTAGATCCGCATCCGCCACGGGAGGCATGACACCCCATCGGGGGTGGTCGTGGACCACCCCCGCCATGCGACTCCGGATCTGTCGGACCTCGGATTGTCTGACGATCCGATGGGTGGGAGCCGGAAACGGAATCGGCGAGTCGGAGACGAGTCGGTGGACCGCAAGGATGAAGACGCGCTCCCTGAGCTGGGGGACGCCGTAGTTGGCGCTGTTGAGGATGGTGAAATGGGATCTGTATCCGAGGCGATCAAGCTTTTCGCAGATCTTCACCGGAACGACGTCCGACCCATAGCTGATCGCATCCGGAACATTCTCGATGAGGACAGCGAGCGGTGAGCATTCCTCCACAAACCGCAGGAACTCGAGGTAGAGGGCTCCCCGTTCGTCCTCGAGGTGGGCTCCAACACCACGCAGGTTGTCGATCTTTCCGCGTCCGATCCTCGAGTACGCCTGACACGGGGGCCCTCCCACCAGCACGTCCACACCCTGCGGTCCCGCCGCAAAACTGCAGGAGGCAAGGGCCTCCGCAGCCGTCTCGTTCACCAGATCGACCGATGGGGAGGCCCTCAGATGGACCCCTGCCTCGCGCCGCAGATTGCTCCACCAGGTACGCATCGACGGTGCATCGATGTCCAGTCCGGCCACGGCCTCGAATCCGGCCCGGGCCATCCCAAGCGATATTCCTCCGCAGCCTGCGAACAGGTCGACACACCGTGGTGTGCCCCCGGCTCGGATCCGCTCCAGCTTGCGCAAGATGGCATCCTCGTCGATGGAGTGACGGACCCGTCGTTTCGGCCCCCCTTTGACGGCCCTTCCGGAGTCCGGCATGGGACCACCGTCGAGGTTTGGCAGAGGTGGAACATCGGGCAGTCCATCCTTTACCGGATCGGATCTCCCGCTCCGAACCAGATCCTCCTCCGCCTCGCGACAGATACCACCCATCAGGGCATCAAGCCCCTTGGCGTCGAGGGCGTGGAGCTCGACAAACGCCGCCCTCCTCAGAAGCCGCTTGGCGGCGGCGCGCATCAGGCTGCCTTGGTTCACGCCACCCTGGTCCACCCTCGCCAGAACCGTCCGCGCCAGCTCAAGCACGGCGTCGGAGTAGCCCACGAGGTGCGGCCTTTCAACGAGTGCGATGAAATCGTCCTCGAGAAGCCGGCGGAGGGTGGCCCAAGGATCCTCCGACCGGGCATCACGCAGCAGACATGCCCGCCACCAGAGCCTTTCGAATGCCTGCCGGAAGGACCGCCCGCCGACCAGCCAGCGATCGATCAGGGCCTCCCGCGAGCCGCCCTCTCTCGCGGGAAACCTCCAACGGACCAGATCCGGAACGAGCACCACCGACAGAAAGTTCCAGACACCGGGTTCAATCGCAGCCGCAGGTGCCAATCCAAGGGTTTCATACAGCACGATCGACATCTCGATGTCGGCCGTTCGTGTGTCACGATCCACCTCCGACGGATATCCACCCAGCCTTGCGGCATCCGTCAGCCGTTCAGCCAGCCTTGCGAGAACGACATGATCAATCGGTGTCCCACCCAGCGGATCATGCCACGCGAGGGGATGGCTGACCGACCTTGCAGACTGACACGTCTCCAGAGATGCGACCGCAAGCTCCTCCACGGTCCTGGACACCGCGGGCGAGGGATCAAGGCGTGGTGGACTTGTCATGATCCTCATACCGGCTGTAGAAACCCGAGCCTCGCCTGCAATTCGACCTCGAACCCGGTTGGATCGCTTGCAAGGCGGGAGGCCACCGCCCGGGGATTGCAGTCGGGAAATCGCCGGCGGAGCGTCGAGCGCAGAAGCGCCCCAAAGGATCCCTCCTTCCAGTCACCCAAACCAAGCCGCTCGTGGCATCGGAGAGCAGCCATCACAAGCTCCCGCTCCACGGCGAATCGCAGCAGACCCTGGATTTGACCTGCCTGCGGATCCCTCGAATCGGAGGTCAGTGAACGGACCAACGCCTCGTTCAAACGGTTGATGTACAGTCTGACCACCCGGGCCACGGGGGCCTCGAGGTCCTGCGAGTCCATGACGATCCTCCACGAACTGCCAACCTCGCCGAGTCCTGAGGCCTTGAAGTCGACGCATGCGACGGGAAACCGGGCCGCACCGAGGGAAACGGGCCGTCCAACCGGATGGTCCTGCCAAAGGATGGATCCGGTCTCCGAGGCCACCGAGGGATCCCCTTGAGAGGACCGCCTTTGATGGAGGCATACGGCGGCCTTGACGAGGATGCAGCCGTCTGCGGATCCGGCGGGGATCGACAGCCTCAGCGTGTGTCCAGCTGGTCCATCGATCAGGGTGTCGGGGGAGGATCGGTGCGAACCCCTCTGATGCGTGGTGGTGCACATCCAAGAGGCGACCACGACGACTTCATCGTTGTGGGACAAACCGGTGGAACCGATGAAGCTGTTGAGGTCCAGTTCAAGCCGTCCGGTCAGGATCAGCTCATCGGTGGGGACCCAGTGGTCAAGGCGATCACCAACGAGCATCCCCTCCTTCTCTGTGACCCACTGGGGAGGACGGACCGAACCCGGATCGGCCATCCGATGGGGAGGAATGACAATGCAATTCATGTGGCCACTGCCCTCCCTGAGACACCGACCGAAACCTGGACACCCCTGGGGATCTCCATGAGGAGCTCCCATCGCCGCGGCGAGTCACTGGAGAGGACAAGCTCCTTCGATCCATTGACCCCACCCCCTCCCACACTTCTCCAGCCAAGCATCCGGATTCCATCACCCGATGCCTCCGACTGCCTTTCCGTCGCTCCACCAACAAGGACGATCCCCGCCGTTGGAGTGACCGCGATCCTCTGATCCTGTCCAAGCTTGGGGCTGCTGAATCGCAGGGCCACGACCCGCCGGCCATCGATCCATTCCACACGTTCCTGGTCGTCGAGCCTCAGGGCCACCGCGCCTTTTCCCTCGTCGTCCATGACCTTCCTTCCAACGCCCCGCCTTATCGAGCGCGGAGGTCCGGCAAGGAGCTGGGCTCCCAGTCGGGCGCTCAATCTCGCGATTTCGGCACCCGGCCTGATGTCGATACGGTTCCCGATGGCTTCCGCCATCGAATCACAGGCGGTGCGGATCCGCCGGAGTGCGATCCGGACGAAGCGCTTCTGTGATTCGTCATCCAGTCCGTCGGGCAGCCAGTCATCATGGGCTGGCGGCTCGGACTGGGCGAAGGCCTCCTCCATCGCAGGATCCTCATCAACCATGAAGACCCCCGCATAGCCCTGCCCCCGGGCCCCCACCGGGGAACATGGGAGGTATCGGATCACCTGCCATGTCGACCTGAGAAGCGCAACGTGGTGTGCCCGGTCCGCACCTCCATCCGGGAGATCGAGGAGATCCGTGAGGACATGACCTTCGATCTTGAGACCGCCCCAGAGGGTCGCCTTGTGGGGACTGCCGAGGGGCCCCAAGCCGAGCCTGCCCAGAAGGGCCTGCGGTTTCTCGGAGCGGATCTCATGTGTTTCCAAACCGTCCGGGTGGCCCCCTCGAAGCGCCCTCAGGGACCTCACCATCGTGCTGAAGGGTTCCACCTCAGCGGGGCGGGGCATGGGAACAGGCCTACCCTCGATCGAGACCGAGAAACCGATCCACGGCCTACCGGAGGGAGCGACCTCCATCCGTGGCCAGAACCACGTGGCGAGGGTCTCGGCCACGACCCTTGCCGTCTCATGGTCCACCCGCCTGTAAGGCTCAACAAAGAGAGGGGCAAGGACGGCGATCGCTGTTCCTGACTCGCCGGCGACAAAGCGCGGAATTCCGATCCTATGGGCCAGGTCGGCCGCCTCGGCTCCCCGAACAGGCCCCATCCCCTCCTCCATCGGAATGCCCCACCAATGGCGTCCTGTGAATCGTTCGTCGTCCGAAGGACTCCAGAGCGAGAGGCCGATCAACCGGTCCTCGAGGCTGCCATCCGGCTCGCGAGACCTCGAGTAAGCGATGATCGTACCGGCCCCGGATGCTGTGAAGAGGGACGACTTGCCAAATCCATAGGTGCCTCCCCCCCGCTGCAGCGAGGCGCCCCTGCCGATATCCCGGACGAAGCGGATGAAATTGCGGGTGCGGTCCTGTTCGGGTCCCGTCCTCGGCACATGGAACAGCGGGCCGTTCAGTCCGAGGGTGCCGCTGTCCCGAAGCACCAGCATTCCGAGACCGGCGGACAGCATGGGTCCAAGAGGATGGCCCTCTGGAACATCCCCAAAAAGCTCCTCTCGCAGCGAATAGGCCTGCGTGGCGGTCGCGGTCTTCAGATGCGCCTCGTAGTTGATGCAGCCGCCCTCCTTGTCGATCCGCGCATCCCAGGAGTTCTGCACCGACTCACGGATCAGCAACGACAGGGCATCCAGATGGGAACGGCCAAGATTGCGCCGGATCGCCCCACCCGAGATCGATCCCTCCGGGGAGAACCTCTCCGATTTGAGATGGCAGCGGATCATGGCAAAGAGTGCGCAAGGGTATTTCCGCCGGGGATCAGCTCAAGGCGGAAGCCGCGATATCTCCGCCGAATCGAGCACCGAACGGATCCGCTTGAGTATGGGGTCCATACGCCCCCGTCTGAGGCTGTGCTCCCACACGTGCATCGTCGTCCAGCCAAGGGCGCGCAGCGCCACCCGATTCCGACGATCCCGCCGGCGATTTCCATCGATCTTGGCCTTCCAGAACTCCGCATTGTTCCGGGGCTGGGTCCCGTGGAGAGGGCAGCCATGCCAGAAACAGCCGTCAATGAAGATGGCAAGCCGGGCCCGCACGAAGACAAAGTCAGGGCGGACTAGGCGCCTCGCGCAGCCATCGGAGGGCGGGATGCGGATCCCCACGTGACGACGCCATCCGCGGATTCCGCAGGCCCTGAGCAGCCTCACCATCGCCAGCTCCGTCGACTCGTTGCCGGTGCCGCGGATCCGAGCCATCGCGCGACTGCGTCCAACAATTCCAAGGGGGTCGATGCCTTTACCCATGGGCTGCCGGAAGCTATCCAAGGACTCCGGACACGATCTCGGCGATGCGTCTCGCGAGAAGGGGTGGAACTGCATTGCCAACCTGCCGGTACTGGTCAGTCCTCATACCCTCGAAGTGGTAGTTGTCGGGAAACGTCTGGAGACGGGCCGCCTCACGCACCGTCAGGCTTCTGCACTGGGACGGGTCCGGATGGATGAAATAGTGACCGTCCTTGGAGATGTGGGAAACCACTGTGGTGGAGGGACGGCTCCGGATCTGCACCCTGAAACGGTCATTGAACTTCGTCCGCTCGAGGGCGGCGGCGACATTTCCATGGTCCGGCAGCAGCTGCTGGGGAAAATCTTCGAGCAGAGGCGATCTGTCCCGGGCAACCGCAAACGCCGCCGCGAAGAGATACCGGTGGAGATCTCCAATGATGTGGCCACGGGTGGAGTGGTTGGTGATGCCCGGAAGCTTGGGATCACAGAACCAGTCGGAGAGCATCCGGGGCTTCGGGCAGCACTCCAGGAATTCAGCCCCTCGTCCAGGTCGGGACCTCAGATCGCGAAGCGCCTTAAGTACGGGGCCAATGACATCCTTCGGAACGCTTCCATCGGCGAACCACGGTTCGTCGGAGATACTTCTGACCGCCTCCGCCCAGGATTCCGGTGAATCCTCCTGCTTGGAAAGACCGCTGCGGAGCGGCGGGAGATCGTCGATGACGTCTGCGACGGATGGACTGGGCAACTCCGGCAGGGTCCCGGGGCGGCGGCCGATGTCCTCACGGATGCCCACGATGATGATCCGATGGCGGGCCTGCGGTATCCCATGGCGCTCGGCCCTGACCACGAAGTCCTCGGGTTCGGCAGCCCCGAAGAGATCGAGCCCAACAGGCGCCAGCGCATGGAGCCTGTACCTCACGGGTTCCGATGCGACGCACGGCATCGCACGCGCAGGGTCCCGGAGATCGGACAGGATGCGGTCGAAGGTCCTCTGGTTCCCGATCCGCGCGGAAAGCAGCCCCTTCACATTCTCCATGACAAACACCGGCGGCCGATGTCGCGCGAGGATCCGAAGGTAGTGTCGATAGAGACCATGTCGCGGGTCGGATTCGTATCGCTCCAGCCCTTCACCACCGATCACACGGGAGCGGCCGACGAGGGAATAGGCCTGACAGGGTGGGCCACCGATGAGGACCCACCGTGCAGCCCTGCCCAGTCCCTCCACGATCCGTCGATCGATCTCCTCATCGGGCGTCTCCCTGCTTCCCAGTTCCGCGAGCCAAGCCTCGGCATCGGAGTCCTTGGCCTGCCTCGGATGGGCCGCCCAGAGGTCGGATTCCGACAGGCGGCCGGCCAGATGGTCGTAGTATTCCCCGGGCACGGCACCACGGGGAAACTGACGGAAGAAGGCCCGAAGCCGCAGCGTTCTCCTCGCCGCCGGGTCCTTCTCGACCGAGAGCGCGATCCGGAAGCGGGCGGCGCCGGAAGGCTCCTGGACCGACGAGAAGCCCTCCCCCAGCCCGCCGGGACCCGCAAAGAGATCGATGACCGGGATGCCACTCATGGATGTCTCATCGGCCGGAACCCTGTCCGCTGTCGCGTTGCACCGTCGTCGTCACCGTTGGGAATCGAATCGGATCGGGTCACAACCCTCAACCCTCAACCCGGGGTTTTCCGGATGACGAGCGGACTCACACGGGGACGTGGAGGCACAGAGAAAGTCGGGGGAATCAAGACAGAGGCGATGACGGTAGGGCTGTGCTCCGCCATGGCCCCACCTGAACCCGCGGCATGTGGCGCACCCGTGAAGGGGATGGCACCGACCCACGCGTTAGAGGATCCCGGCAAGGCTGTTCGATCCAGTCCACCCTCGCGGCGAAGATGGGGACGACACGGAGGTCATCCCTTGAATGGGCGCTCCCGCGCCCGGTGATGCAGGGCACTGCATCACCCACCCTTCGATGCCTTCGGCCTCGGCACTGTCATCCCACCGGAGGCCCGGCGGTTCGGTACCCCGTCCTGTTCCCCACTTCTCCTCCGCGCTTTCCCTTCGCGACTCCGCGTCACCGTGTGAGTCTCCTCCCCCTGCTTCTCCGCGTAATCACCGCGGACGCTGGCCGATCGCCTCCAGGAACGCCGCACTGCTCGGAACCTCCAGCACCAGCCGATGCCACTCCCGGAGTCGGTCCGCGTCATCGACCGCCTCGAGGCACCGGTTCCAGGACGGATCCCAGTCCGTGAACCGTGCCGCGACCAAGGCTTTCAGCGCCTCGATCCATCCATCGCGCAGCCCGTCTCGTTGGCCCTCCTGTCGACCCTCCTGTCGACCCTCCTGTCGACCCTCCTGTCGGCCTTCCTTCAGACCTTGCTTCAAGCCCTTCTGCCGGGCCTCTTCAGTGGCTTTGTGGAGGGCGTAGCGTTCAAAACACGTCAGGAACGTCCTCGGGATCTCTGTTTCGATCTGTTGCATATCCTTGATCAGTCGCTCTTCTTCCACCGGTGGCAATGGGATCGCCCATTCGATCACCCGCGTCAATGCCAGCCCCTTCTTCCGGCTGTAGCCCTTGGCCTCCAGCATCCGGACCAGCCGACGGATCAACGCCAGCTTCCCCACCCTACGGGCCGATGGATCCTCCCGGTGTCGTCGCGCCATCCGCTCCGCCAGGATCACGAAGCTCACCGGGTTCAGATCCGCCTCCAGCTCCGCATCCGTGAAGTCCGACAGCTTGCAGATCGGAAACCGGAACAGCACCCCCATGTCTCCGATCCCGGTCTCCAAACGGCCCGGACGCCACCCCGGATCCGGATCCGCCAACACCGCCAGACTCAGGACCGGTCGCCTGAACCTCCGGACCAAGGCCACGTGGTAGAACAGCATCCGGTATGAGAACTCCGGGTCCACCGTGCTCTGCACCTCCACATGGATCAGGATCCAACCCAGGGTCCCGTTCCTGAGATGCACCTCGGCCAGGATGTCGACGAACTGACGGGGTCGGGGAGAATCGCCCAGCATCTCGCGCAGCTCCTTGTCGAGGAAACGGACCGGCTGGGTCCAGTCGACGACCGCAGCGACCTCGGAATAGAACCGATCGAGACACTCCGGGAAGAACTCCTGGAAGGTCTCCTTCCAGATCGCATCAGAGTCCGGTCCCGGTGGTTGCATCCATCCAGTCTGGCAGGGGCGCGATCCCCTCCACCATCGCCAGATTTGGGGAGGGGACGAGGCTTGCGGACACGCGGAGGGGCAAAGAAAGGACTCACACGGTGACGCGGAGTCGCGGAGGAAAGGCGGGGGGGATCAAGACAGAGGCGATGCCGGGAGGGCTGTGCTCCGCCACGGGCCCATCTCGATCCGCCACAGGTTGCACACCCGTGAAGGGGATGGCACCGACCCACGCATTAGAGGATCCCGGCAAGGCTGTTCGATCCACTCCACCCTCGCGGCGAAGACGGGGACGACACGGAGGTCATCCCTCGAATGGGCGCTCCCGCGCCCAGTGATGCAGGGCACTGCATCACCCACCCGTCGATGCCTTCGGGCTCGGCCATGTCATCCCACCGCGTTCAGGTCGATCACTTGACTCCGCAACGAACCCCAGGCCTGTTCATACGAGGCCCTGGTGGCAGATGATGGCACCCAATGAGATGAACGTTCGAGTAGGTTGAGGCTTGGGGAACCTTGCCGGAATCAAAGTGCTGTCTCCATATCCTCCATGGTCGAAACCCTGATGCCACCCATGCGTCCCTTCGTCCCGAGGACGTCGTTGCCGTTGGCTGCCTTGACCCGCCGAGCCCTCGAAGCCAGACTCAATCGCAGTTATGACCGCCACCCCGTCCACCTCACCGTCGACAGGTTCCGGACCTGTTTCCCAGGTCCCGGTACGGCGGGCGTCGATTGCCTCGGTTTCGAGTCAGCCGAAGGCATCCATCGCTCAGGCGCTCAAGGGTTACGCGTATCTCAAGTCCCGCAGCTCCCGGAGTCGGTCGCACAGCTCAGCCGCCTGAGCGAAGTGGACCGGGCTGGACGCAAGGCGATCCGGGCATGGATCGAGTCCGACGGGGCGTTCCACGACGAAGAGCTGTTCCTTGCCCATTGGAACGGGCAGGGAAGGATTGGGGGAGCGGAACATCAGGTACACTTCGAGGAGTCCTCCGGTCGCTGGTACAAGCGCCTCTACCGGTGTGTCCTGGGAAGCACATTCGGTGACTATTTCGACAGGATGCTTCTCCACGCTGCCGTCTTCCCGGAAACAGCCTACCGACTTGAGGGATTCACCCTCAACCCGAGGAACCGCAGCATCGCTCCTCTGGTATCCCAGCCCCACGTCTCCGTCGCCATCGACCAGCCACCCGTATCCAGGGAGGAAACAAGGGCCCTGATGGCGGGCATCGGATTCGAGCCCGTGCGGCTCCGTCATGCTGGCGTTGTCGACGACGGCTACTTCGCCTTCTACCACCCCGGTTGCGGCATCCTCGCGCATGATCTCCATGACGAGAATGTGGTCCGAATGCAGGACACTGGGGAATTGGCCGTGATCGACCCCTACCTGTCCCTTGCCCGCCGAGGCACCTGGGCAGCGATCAAGCTGTCTGAAATCGGAATCCAAATCCTGCCCGACGACCCCCTTCCCTGATGGCCATCACTGGGGTTGATGCCCTGTCTCGGCGAGCCGTTTTCCGGAGCCCGGATGACTCACACGGGGACGCGGAGGCACGGAGGAAAGGCGGGGGAGATCAAGACAGAGGCGATGCCGGCAGGGCTGTGCGCCGCCACGGGCCCCACCTGAACCCGCGGCATGTGGCGCACCCGTGAAGGGGATGGTACCGACCCACGCGTCAGAGGATCCCGGCAAGGCTGTTCGATCCACTCCACCCTCGCGGCGAAGATGGGGACGACACGGAGGTCATCCCTACCTCGAATGGGCGCTCCCGCGCCCAGTGATGCAGGGCACTGCATCACCCACCCGTCGAGGCCTTCGGCCTCGGCAATGTCATCCCACCGGAGGCCCGAGATTCGTTGGCCAAGCCTGTTCCCCACTTCTCCTCCGCGTTCTCCCTTCGCGACTCCGCGTCACCGTGCGAGTCCCCGTCTTCTCCGCCTGATCACTGCGGCTGCCTGCAGATCGCCTCCAGAAACGCCGCACCGCTCGGAGCCGTCAGCACCAGCCGATGCCACTCCCGAAGCCGGTCGGCGTCGTCGACCGTCTCGAGGTGCCGGTTCCATGACGGTTCCCAGTCCGTGAACCTGGCCGCGACCAAGGCCTTCAGCGCCTCAATCCATCCATCGCGCAGCCCGTCTCGTCGGCCTTCCTGTCGACCTTCCTGCCGGCCTTCCTGTCGGCCCTCCTCAGCGGCTTTGTGGAGGGCATAGCGTTCAAAACACGTCAGGTAGGTCCGGGGGATCTCTGCTTCGATCTGTTGCATATCCTTGATCAAACGCTCCTCTTCCACCGCTGGCAATGGGATCGACCACTCGATCACCCGCGTCAAGGCCAGCCCCTTCCCCGCGCTGTAGCCCTTGGCCTCCAGCATCCGGACCAGCCGACGGATCAACGCCAGCTTCCCCACGCGTCGGGCCGACGGATTCTCCCGATGCCGTCTCGCAATCCGCTGCGCCAGGATCACGAAGCTCACCGGATTCAGGTCCGCCTCCAGCTCCGCATCCGTGAAGTCCGACAGCTTGCAGATCGGAAACCGGAACAGCACCCCCATGT
>SXGQ01896817.1_pt1 | contig 37959 bp, 46 predicted proteins | sample 3178371 | NCBI WGS metagenome assembly SXGQ01 (sample SAMN11356859, study PRJNA531348) | freshwater metagenome | isolation source: freshwater sample F1-20 | place: China: Fuxian Lake, Yuxi | collected 2017-12-25 | reverse complement strand
GGACTGGCGGTCGAGGTCAAGACCACCACGCAGACGACCGAGGGGGCAGGCCCGTTTCGGCTGCTCAAGGCCGTCAAGGGCATCGAGCGCAACACCAAGCAGTTTGAGCGCCTGACCAACAGCGCGCCGGCGTGGTGGTACCTGGTGATCCACATCGGCAAGCTCACAGCCAAGACACGGTCCGAGATGATGCGCGCCCTGCTCGACTGCCCCGCCGCGCTCTTCGAGGGCGCCCGTGCAGACCAGACGCCCGACGAGGTGTGGGGCGTCATGCCGTTCGGGGACCTGCTCGACATGGTGGAGCGCCGCCTGGAGGGTCTGATCAAGCTGGCGCCCGCTGTAGCGCCCCTCGTGGCACCCTTGCGTCAGCTCGACCTCCTGCCGGGCGATGAGGTGCCGAGTGTGACCATGGACACGCCGCTTGATGTGCGGCCTGTCTGGACCGCCCCGCTCAGCGCGGTGAAGCACGAGCGCGTGCTCGACAACATGTCGCTTGTCAGCTTGATGTCGGCGTTGACGCGCGAGTGGGACGCCATCGGCACCGAAGAGATGTGGCGACGCGTCTCGGTCATGCCGACCCTCGACGAGGCCTATCGGCAGATGCTTCTTGAGCGAGACAAGAGCCGCGATCAGTTCTTGACCAGCTATGTGCTCGGACGAGAGTACCGCCGCCTGCTTGATAAGGTTGGCGTGCATGATGCGGTCGTGCTGGCCATAACAACAGATCGCTACTTTCGAGAGGGGGAGCAGCAGCGCAATCGCATCAAGGCCGCTCCCCTCATGCCCGAAGCGATATACAAGACCCCGAAAGAGCGGAACGGTGTGGTATCGTTGGAGAGCGTTAATGTGTTGGCGCGCATCGGTGCTCTGCTCTGTCGCTGGTCATAGACTATGACCGATCTGACCCTCAACGACCTCCAGCGCGCCGTCATCGCCGGTCTCCGCCGTCGAGACAAGATTATCGCGGCGCGCTGTGGTTGGGGGTCGGGCAAGACCACCTCGCTCATCTTCGCGCTGTGGTTTGTCGCCAAGACCCGACCGGGGACAACGAGCCTCCTCATCACCGACACGACGCCGCGCTACAACTCCGTGCTCATGCCGGAGATCGAGAAGTGGCTCGCGCCTCGTGGCTGGGTCTACAACCACACGCTCCACAAGTGGACTGACACGCACAGCGGCAGCTCGGTCCTCTGTCGGTCGTACTATCGACCTGGCACACGCGACGCCTCGCACAACCCGCTCGAAGGCATCAACGTCACGAGCGGCGTGGCGTTCGTTGACGAGTGTCAGACCCTCGGTCCCGAGGTCGCGCACAAGGCGCTCGGGCGCCTGCGCTCGGGACCGTCCCCGACAATGGTCTTGGTCGGGCTCCCGGTGGTCGATGCGTGGTGGTGCAAGATGGCAGAGCAGGCGGGTCATCTGCCCCTGCTGTTCAGCTCGTATGTCAACCAAGACAACCTGTCGGCAGAGTGGTTCGAGGCGACCAAGCTCCTGCCGCCGGACGAGCGCGAGGCGATGGTCATGAACAGACCCCGCCCGCCGAGCGGCTTGGTCTACAACGAGTGGAGCGAGGAGACGCACGTCATCGACGGCTTCACCTATCGCCCTGAGATGCTCGGGCGCATCGCGATTGACTGGGGCTTTCGGAAGCCGAGCGTGATCATCATGGCGCATGACGAGGAGCGCGAGGCGACCATCATCATCAAGGAGATCAACCCGCAGGAGGTGACGCTCGATCAGCTGCGGACTCTGATCCTCGCTCACGCTTGGCCTCGGTCGCAGATGGCGAGCGCGCCAGGTCCGCGCATCTGGCTCGACAGCGGCGTCGCCGACAAGGCGGGTCACGCCCGCAACGACCAGACGGGGCGCTCGGCGTTCGCCGTGCTGTCTCGCTCGCTCGAGGAGGGCGGCATCGGGCTCCCGCTCAGAAGCACGACCGACCCGGTGCGCGTCGACATCCTCAACGGCGTGCAGAAGCTCAAGCGCGCCTTCGCCCGCAAGCAGTATCTCATGACCCGCGAGGCGTGGAACGCTGGCGAGCGCGCCCTAGGCAACAGCTTGAGGAAGGCCCTGCTGAGCTACGCTTGGGACACCGCCGAACAGCCCAAGAAAGACGGGCGAGAAGACCCCCTTGATGCTCTACGGTACGACTGCATCTTCGCCTATTGGGCTGACGTCGTCGCACGTTATCAGCCGAGGACGGCGGCTGTGGACAAGAGCCGCCGCAATGCGCGACCATCCACAGCCGTCTTCTAGCTGACCAAGGAGGTGCCATGAGCGAGCCCATCACGACGACACTCGAACAGCACACGGTGTTGATCATTCTCGCCTCAACGATCAGCTTCGGCGTCACCGAGATCGTGAAGCCCTTTGTCTCTGCGCTCGCCGAGGACCGGGGGAGGCGTCGCGCCATCGTGCGGCTCCTCGCCATCATTAGCGGTGCGGCAGTCGGCTACACGCTTGGTCCGTCTTGGCTCGACGTATGGTTTGGCGCCGGCGCAGGCGTGCTCAACGCATGGCTCGTCGCCGTGCTCAAAGAGAAGATCGAGAAGCGGCTCGATGTTCACCCTGACCGCATGCCCTACGACAAGACGCCGCCGCCGAGCGGCGACCGCAACGACAAGGAGGAGCCATGAGCGCAGTCGATCACCCGGAGCATTATCGAGCCGCCACCGGTCACGAGGCGATTGAGGTCATCGAGGCGTGGGGCCTCAACTTCAACCTCGGCAACGTGGTCAAGTACATCTCCCGCGCAGGCTACAAGGATGACCACATCGAGGACTTGCAGAAGGCGCTCTGGTATCTCCAGCGCGAGGTTGATCGCCTTCGGTCGGAGCAACCCTGAGCCATGTTGGTTGACGAGCCCCGCCCGATCATCTGCCCGATCTGCACGCAGCGCACCTCAGCCAAAGGAGGGCGCATCACGCCTCACCTCAGCGGCATGCGCCGAGGCTATTGCACCGGCACCGGCATGGCGGTTCAGCCCTACCAGCCAGGCGAGTTCGACCCAAAGGGCAAGTGGAGAGACCCCGACGATGAAGAGCCAACCCAAGACCCATGACCGCTCCTCGATTATCGAGACATATGCTCGATCGCGATCGCTTCGTGCCGCCGCCAAGGAGCTGCAACTCCCCCTCGCCCTCGTCATAGACACGGTGCGCGAGGCGGGCGTCATGCGCCGTCCAGGTGCTGTGTTCCTCGGCAAACAGCGCCCCGAGCTACAGGGCAAGCGCGAGCCCTCGACGCACCAAGGCACCGCGACCCCACAAGAGATCGTGGCGCACTACCTGCAAGGCTACGGCACAAGCGCCACCAGCATCATGCTGGACGTGCCCGAGTGGCGCGTCCGCGAAGCTGTACTCGACGCGGGCGTGCAACGCGCCCCGAGCGGCAAGGGCGGACTCGTGTTTTCGCTCAAGCGCGTCGACTTCGTGGCGCGCGACTTCGTGTGGGACCTAGACGACATCGTGGCGCGCCGCGCGAGAGGCGAGACGTGGAAGCACATCCACAAGAAGCTCGGCGTCACGTGGCACCTAGAGAGCTTGATCCGACACGTCACCGCCGCGCGCCCTTCGGTCAAGACGCGAGGGCGCGAGAGCACTCCCGCACGCCAGCTCACCCCCGCGCAGCTAGAGTCCGCCATCCAAGCGCACCTAGACGGAGACACGCACAGGCAGATTGCCGTGCGCCTTGGCGTATCCATCTCCCACTACTATCGGCAGCTGGCCGCATATAAGGGCATCGCGAGACCATGACGACTGACTCAGCCTCTACGCGCGCGAGATTGCGCGCCCGACTGCGCGGCATGCTGTTGATCGAAGCAATGTATCCTCGTCTCGCTCCCGACCTCATGAGCAGCTACAAGGAGCGCGAGCTTCTAGACCGCATGCGATGCGCCGCTATCGTGTGCAGTCTTACTCTCCTCAACCAGCCGCTCAGAATCCCCGTCAACCTAGATGTCTTGGAAGCTGTCAACCTTGCGATCAAGAAGGGGCGGAGAGATGTCGATGCACAGGAGGATGTGACATGACAAAGACCCATGATCTACGCGAGAGGCTGAGGGCGCAGCTGCTGAGCGCGCCTGACCCCTCTGTTCAAGCCGCCTGCGTCGCCCTCCTCGCCGAGATCGAGGCGGCGCTCGATGAGGCAGATGCGCGCGAGGGAAGCGCTGCCCCTGTTGACAAGGTCGATACTAGCGCGCCATAGTGGCATCAACCCATAGACACCTCGACGAAGCAGCGTCCCCCACCTCTCCGTCGAGGCGTTTTATGGACTACTCCGAGACAGACCCGCCGCGCCACATGCGGGCGCTGCACCCTCGCTTCACGAGCAAGGGCATCAGCGGGACGCAGCTGTCGGGCGGCGTCATCTCGGGCTATGAGCGCAACGTTCAGCTGACGGGGCTCAACTGGGTCACTGAAGCTGAGGACATGCTCAGGACTGACCCGGTGGTGCGCCGCTCGTGGCACATGCTACGGCAGACCCTCTTGAGCGCGACCTGGCGCTTCGAGACCGCCGACGACACCGACCCTGTGGCGATCGAGCTCGCCCGCTTCGCCAACGAGGCATTCGGCCTCGACGGCTATGCAGGTCAGATGTTGCTCTCGTGGGAGGAGCAGCTCAGCTATCTGCTCGAGTTCGTCCCGATCGGCTACCGCTACGCGGAGGAGCTGTATCGCGTCGGTCCTGACGAGAACGGCAAGATCAAGGTGTGGCTGGATCAGTACGCCGATCGCGAGCCGAGCGCACACATGAAGTGGCTGAGCCGCGACAATCAACACCTCGACGGCGTGCTCCAGAACATGGTCGGCATCGGGAAGGTGCCTGAGCCGATCCCCGCCAACAAGCTCCTCCTCTTGACCCTCAATCGAACTGGGTCGAACTTCGAGGGCGCTGGCATGCTGCGCCCTGTGTGGTGGTGGTGGAGGACCAAGCAGCGGGTCGCTAACCTCATGTGCGTGGGCGTCGATCGTTGGGCGATACCTGCGCCCAAGGTGAAGGTTGACCGATCAAAGGCAGAGATGGCGGGGCTGACCGATGCCGACATCAACGGCATGGTCAACGAGGCAGAGGCTCAAGCGCAGGCGTTCCTGAGCGCCGAGCAGTCCTATCTGATCGAGAATGACGTCGTCACGTTCGACAACTACGCCGCCGCTCCCAACCTCTATGCTCAAGGGCCTCTCGACATTATTCGCGAGTGCGACAACCAGATCAGCCAGGCGTTCCTCGCGCAGTTCGCCAACCTCGGCATCAGCGACACCGGGTCGAGGTCGGTGGGCGAGGTGCATCTGAGCGTGTTTCGCCGAGCCGCGATCAACCTCTGTGATCTAATGGCTTCTGCGGTCAGCGGTGTCGACCGTCGAGGCGGCGGGACAGTCGGTCGGCTCGTGCGGTGGAACTACGGCGCCGTTGACCCTTCCAAGCTCCCTCGCCTCACGCACAGCGGGCTCGACACCGACGACCTTGCTGATGCTCTGGGCATGCTGCCAGCGCTGGTGCAGTCGGGCCTCTTGACGCCCGACGACGATCTTGAGCGCGCCATTCGCGAGCGCCTTGGCGCAGGCGACCTGCCCGAGGGCGCGAGCCGAACGGCGCAAGAGCGCACGACCCCGGCGGCGCTGTCCCCGGTCGCCTCTCTCGCCGAGCAGCTGATCAGGAGGCGTCATGGTTCGCAGGGCTAAGCAGACCACCTTGCAGGTGGCGCACACCTTCGCGGTGCCGGACAAGTACGCGCACATCAACTTCAAGCCCCCCAAGGGCGTCGTCGAGGCAGCAGCGCGCGCTCTGCGTCGTCGCGCAGACAAGCCCCCCTCACAGCGAGGCATGACGCCCGTCGGGCTCGCTCGTGCTCGTGATCTCGCCAACGGTCGCAACATGAGCCCCGCGACCGTGCGCCGAATGCTTGCCTACTTCACCCGCCACGAGATCGACAAGCAGGGGTCCACCTGGGAGGACTACGGGCCGGGTCGTCAAGCGTGGGACGGTTGGGGCGGTGATGCCGGCTACTCGTGGGCTCGCAAGGTGGTCGGTCAGATGAACTCGGCAGACGAGCAGACCAAGACCCTGCGCGCCTATGGGGAGGCGACACAGATGGCGCCGATGACACCAGCGGGCGATGTCATGGAGGGGCTGACGGTGGGGCGCCCCTTCAAGACGTTGGCGCTTGGCAGCGTCTCGGCACGCCTCTCGGGCGAGACGCTTGGCGAGGTGGACCGACCGCTGTTGGAGGAGATGGTGCGGGTCTACCGCGAGCGCCGCGACGATGACCCTGTGATCATCGACTGGCAGCACGCTTCCTCTCCGTTCAACCCTGGTCCCCCTGCCGCGCCCGATGTCGGCGGGGCGCTCGGGCTGATCGTCGACCTCGAGCTCCGCGAGGACGGTCTATACGCCACGCCCGCCTACAACGAGCGGGGGCTCAAGGTCGTGCAGGAGGCGGGAGGCGTGCTCTGGTCATCGCCAGAGTATGTCACCGGCGACATCTTCAGCCGCGACGGCGGCGCCAAGGTGGGGAGCGCGCAGCTCCTCGCCATCACTCTCACACCCCGCCCGGCTCAGTCGAACTCGAAGATTGATCGGGTCACACTCAAGGAGTCTCTCATGGACGACATGTCCCCCGAGGAGCTCAAGGCCGCGCTCGCCGCTAAGGACGCGATGGTCAAAGAGCTTGAGCAGAAGATTGCCGACATGCAGGCGGACGCCGAGGCGAGCCTCGCCGCCGAGATGCCCGAGGGCGAGATGCCCAAGGACGATAAGGAGGAGAAGCCTGCCGTGATCGTTGTCGATGGCGAGAAGCGCGACGACGAGATGAAGAAGATGGGCGACTACAAGAAGATGAGCGAGAGCCTCCTCAGCGAGATCAACACGCTCCGCGCCAACAACAAGCAGCTCAGCGAGAAGCTCGCGAAGATCGAGGGCGAGAAGAACGCCGCCGAGCGTCGTGAGGCTGTTGCCGCTCTGCTGCGCGAGGGCAAGGTCGCCCCCGCCGAGCAGGCTGCGGTCGAGGCCGCTTGGGACGCCCGCACCGCTCAGCCGATCTTCTGGAAGATGTTCAGCGAGCGCCCCGCCAACAGCGCCGTTCCGCTGGCGCAGGTCGGGCATGGCGCGAGCGGGCAGGAGCTCACTCACGCGAACCTGGCCGAGCAGGTCAAGGCGCTCGCCACCGAGAAGAGCATCAGCTTCTCCGAGGCGCTCAATCTCTTCCGCACCACCAACCCCGATCAGTACCTCGCCGTCTACGGCGCCAAGTAAGGAGAGCCCATCATGGAGCTTCAGAACATCGTCAAGTCGTTCGTCTGCGCCTCGGCTGTGACCGAGTTCGCCATCGTCGCGATCAACTCCGCCGGCAAGGTCGCCATCGCCACCGACGCCACCTCTCCCGCCGTGGTCGGTGTCGCGCAGCGCGCCGCGAACGCTGGCGACAGCGTCGAGGTGCTGATCTTCGGTGTGACGCGCGTGATCGCGGGCGGCTCGCTCACCTTCCTGACGACGCCGACCCTCGCCGTGACCACCGGCGGCAAGGTCAAGAGCGGCCTCACCGCTGGCGACTATGCCGTGGCGCGCGTCCTGCCCAACATCAACCAGACGAGCGCCGCCGCCAACGAGCAGCTCTTGGCCTTCTTCTTCGGTCCCACGACCGTCAACGCCTAAGCGAGCGAGGTAGACTACTATGGCCTCTTCCTACAGCAATCTTCACCCCGTAGACCAGATTCTCAGCTCGCTCGTCGTCGAGGCTGTGCCCTCCGACAGCCAGCTCATCGCCGACAAGCTCTTCGAGAACATCAAGGTTCCCGAGCGCTCCGGCACCCTGCTCCTGGAGCAGACGCGCAACTTCATGGGCGCGGGCGCGGGCCTCGACCTCGAGCGCGCGCCGGGCTCTGACCGCGTGTCGATCGGTGGCTTCGACCGCTCCTCGATGACGTTCAAGGCGCTGATCTACAGCGCCAAGGACAGCATCGCCATGGAGGACATCATCGACTCGCAGTACCCCGGCAGCGAGGAGCAGCGCACCGCCAAGAAGGTCGCGCGCGTCATGAAGCTCGCCAAGGAGAAGCGCGCCGCCGACCTCCTGTTCAACACCGCCAACTTCACCGGCTACACCGCGACCTCGACCGCCACCTTCGGCGGCAAGTTCAACGCCGCTGGCGCCGAGCCGCTGAGCTACCTGCACCAGCTCAAGGACACCGTGTTCGCCAACGCGCACGGCATCGCCCCCGACACCCTGGTGATGGGTCGCGACGTGTTCCGCGCGCTGGCTCGCAACCCCGAGGTGCGCGGCTACGTGGGCAGCTCCGCGCAGGGCATCGCCTCGGGCAACCTCATCCTCAGCGACGCCGCCGTGAAGCAGGTGCTGTCGGATGTGCTCGGCGTGCCCAATATTCACGTGGGCGAGGCGCGCATCGACAACGCCGTCCCCGGTGCCTCCTCCTCCGAGGGCTACATCTGGACCGGTGACAGCGTGTTCTTCGGCATCCTGCACGGCTCCGACGCGGTGGTGCAGAAGGGCGGCGCCGTCAAGGCCATGCCGGTCGCGGCGCTCAACTTCGACTTCGGTGGCATGATCGCGGGGCAGTATGACGACCTCGGTCGCATTCGCCGCTATGTGTGGGCGGAGGAGGTCCACACCTTCAAGATGATCGACGCCTCTCTCGGCTACCTGCTGACCGACTGCCTGTAAGATGCGCTGTGAGTGCGGTCGTTCCGTTCAACTGCTCGCAGAGGGCGACAGCGCCGACAAGGTGGCTGTTGCTGATCTGACCGCTCAGGCGAAAGAGCAGGAGGGCGGGCGACGCGCGCTCACCTTGGCGAAGGTGAAGGAGCTGCGCGCCGAGATCGAGGCGGGAGACGCAATGCGGCGCGCTCTGGGACAAAGCAGGAAGAGCCTCCTCGACACCCTGGAGGCGGCTCTCTCTATAACCTCGCCCGAGGCGCTCTTGGCGATGCCGAGAGACGCTCTGGCGGACTTCGTACTGCAAGCAGGCTTCGGTCTGACCCTCGATGACTTCATTGTGCAGTCTGACCGGGTCGCCGCCGCCGCGCTCGAGGCCGTGCAGGTGTTGGAGCCCAACGCCACCACGGCGACCATTCAAGGGCAGCTCGACGCGTTTCGCGTCGCCGCCGCCGACAATGTCTTTCAAGACGTGATCATTCCCGACACGACATCGGCGGTGCGCTCAGCGCTTCAAGGTATGACCTTGGGTGTTCCTCTGCGCGCCTCGATGGGGCGCCTGTCTGCTCAGCTTGAGCGTTCAGAGGGGCGCCAGATCACCGAACTTCGAACGCAGATCGCATCCTATGGGCGGCAGGTCACCGCCTCAGTAGGTGAGGCGGCGGGGCTCGACCTCTACCTCTACACCGGTCCCCGAGACGGCATCACTCGTCAGTTCTGCAAGCCGCTGATCAACAAGGTCGTCGACGAGGCGCAGATGGCGAAGCTCAACAACGGGCAGGGGCTGCCTGTTAAGCTGTCGGGCGGCGGCTACAACTGCCGGCACTCGTGGAGCCCTGTGTCGCAGGGCTTCGTTGACGCGGCGAACCTCACCAGGGCGACAGCCGCCGACATCACCAAAGCGAACGCAGGAGCTTGAACATGAGGAAGGCTGTCACCGGGGAGACGCATCGCGTGGAATGGCAGGCACCTGGCCCCTTGACGGGAGTGCCGACCGCCGCATGGCGGGAGGAGGGGCAGACCTCCATCATCAACCTGACGCAGACCCGCGCAGATGTCTCTGTGTCAGCAATCGCCGCCGACCGTCGTACACTCACCGTCGCGAACCAGGTGACGGGGCTCCAAGCCGACCAGGCGCGCGCCTTCCTCGTCACAGCTGGCGATAGCATCTACCCTGTCACGCTGACCCGGTTGGTCGGCACCACGGCAATCTTGGCTGAGCCCCTGCCGCGTGAGATCGACCTCGGGGCGGCGGCGCTTCTCAGCTTCGCGCTGTGGTACGGCACCGTGCCGTCATGGGTCACGGCGAGCTCCGCGACCTATCCCATGGAGATCACCTATTCCATCGACCGGGGGCAGGGGACCGAGGTGCTGGTGCAGCGCGATCTCTTCAAGGTGACGCCTCGCCCCTTCGCGACGGGGCTCGATCACGACGCACTGGTGGGCATGATGCCGCAGCTCGCCGACATGGTGCCCCGACGCCAGAGCGACTTCTCGTCGCAGATCGCCGCCGCCCTTGACGAGGTCGTCCTCGCCCTGCGCGACCACCTTAAAGACCTCGATCTGACCGAGGATGAGGTCTTTAACGGCGGGGCGTTCATGAACGCTCACGCCTACGCGACGGCTGTTCGCATCTATGAGGCGGCGCTCCAACTCGACACCGCCGATCGACTGCGCGTGCGCTACGAGGAGCTGCTCAAGCTGGCCCTGCGCCTCGTCGCGATCGACAAGGACGGAGACGGCATCGTGGACGATGGCGAGCTCGACAACGCGCAGGTCGGTGGCTCGGCGCGTGACCTGCGCGCCTCTTGGAAAACCTACACCAAGAGCCCCAACGACACCTTCTTCAGCCCCGCGCGCGGCATGCGTCACTGAGGGCTGATCATGCCGATGCGAGCCACCATCAGCCTCAACCTCCCGGCGGCGCTCTGGACGGCTCAGCAGTCTGCGGCGCTCGCCTCCAACGTGGTCGCCTCAATCAAGATGCGGACGAGTGAGGGGCTCGACACCAATGACAAGCCATTCAAGCCCTACAGCAAGAAGCCGATCTACATCCCATTCAAGGGCGCGCGCCTCAAGCCCAAGGGCGGTCGCGTATCGAGAACGGGTCGGTCGATGTTCTTCGCTGGCGGCTATCACGAGTACAAGGTGAAGAGCCGCAAGCATGGCGCAGGGTCGAGCGCGCTCGTCGACCTCGTGGCGAGCGGCATCCTCATGAATAACCTGGTCGTGCTTCATGCGGACGCGCGCCGCTTCGTCATCGGGCTGACACCCGAGGTCAGATACTACGGCTACGGCGTCAACCAGGTGCGCCCCTACTTGGGGCTATCGTCGAGGCAGGTCGACATCGTTGTCAGAGCGGTGGAGAATGACCTGCGCGCCAACTTCGCCCGAGGAGGCAGAGCATGAGCCAAGGCATCTTCGCGGCGTGCGCCAAGCTCGAAAGCATGATCGAGGCGATCACGCCCAAGACCGACATTCATCATGGCTTCACGGCGATCAACGCCCGCACCGGTGGCAGGGTCGCGCCCCTCGAAGCACGACAGCACACCAACCGGTCTTTCGAGATTCGCTTCTCAGGCTTCGCCGTAGACGACGGGGCGGCGGCGCTCTCAGGTCGGCGACGCGCGCCGCTGATCATTCGCGTGAAGTATGAGGTGCCTGCTGAGGAGCACTACCTCGAGCGCCTCATCAACGAGGATGCCGCGCTGATCCTGCGCGCCATCAAGGGTCCCGACTACGACCTCAGCACAAGCGGCATCGTCTCGGTCATCCCCGGTGAGCCGACGGCAGAGCCCCTAGTCGACCCGACCACAGAAGCCAACTTCATCATCCTGTCCTTCCCCTTCGATCTTCTCTATCTGGAGGCTTGAACATGGGCGTCACTCACCGCTCTCTCAGCGTCGCCGTTGAAAACTCTTTCGGCTCGCTCTCCACCTCGACGGGTCTGCCTGACGCCTCGGGGCTGTCGTTTGTCTCGCTCCCGTGCGAGCGCGACCCGATCCTCGTCTACGGCGACGCGGTTGTCAGCGAGCGCAACGACGCGCGCGACGGCTCCTTCGGGATCGCTCCCGAGCCTGACACCGTGTGGGCCAGCGGGGCGCGCGTTCGCCGTCGCACCGGGCAGGTGCAGCTCCGCATCGACCTGACCACGATCGGGAGCGTCGCCGACACCTACGCCGCCAACTACCTCGGCTATCTTCTCGGCGCTGGCTTCCTCTCCAACGTGTCGACCATGAAGAGCGACACGCTCACGAGCGTGACCAACGTCAACACGCTCGTGACCTCCAATGCCGCCGACTACTCCATTGGCGGGCTGATCAGTTCCTCGGTCAACGGTCGCGCCGAGTACAGCGCCGTGACCGACAACGACGTGAGCGGCAATGTGACCGTCAGTCCCGCGTTCTCGTCTGGCTTCAGCGGCACGCCGTTGGTTCGTGGGATGCAGACCTGGTTTCCCGGCTCCCGCACCTTGACGGGCGACCGCAACTATTCGCTCTGCTTCCGCGTCGACGGCGTGGGCTTCCGCTCGTTCGCTTACGGCTGTGTCTTGGAGAGCATCGCCTTGAGCCTCGACAACGGGCGCGTCATGGCCGAGATGACCTACCAGAGCGCGCTCATCCAGGACGACCACGGCAACGCGGTTGGACCGATCGAGCCCACCTACAACAGCGGCGCCCCCGCCTTCTTCCGTGGCTCCTATGTGGTGGTCAGCGCGGCGTCACCGCAGCAGAGCGGGACGGCGACCACCGGCGACACTCTTGGGCGCATCGCCCTCGATGTCGAGGATTTCAGCCTCACCATCACCAACACGCTGACCCCTGTCGGGCATAGCAACAGCCTCCTCGCCATGAAGGACATGGAGATCAGCGATGTGTCGGTGGAGCTGTCGCTGACCGTCAGCGACCCCAACACCACCATCAACAGCGACTTCTTCAACCGCACCTGCCGTCAGGTGTTGGTTGGTTGCGGCCCTGTGGGTGATGGGCTCGGCGCGGCGTTCATGCTTCCTGCCGCCTACCTCACCGCCGACCCTTCAAAATACGACGTCAGCGGGAACGACATCACCAGGCAGACGCTCACCTACGCGGCGGGGCGCTTCGCCGGCGATGTCAGCAACAGCGCCGCCGGCAACTCTCCTGTCCGCATCGCCCTCGGAGTCTGACATGGCCTTCTCCTTCATGCCCTCCTCCACAATGACGCTCGATGTCGTTGTGACCTGTGACCCTGCCGTCGTCGCTACACCAGAGCAGGCCGCCGCCTATCTGGAGAGCGGTGACATCGGGAAGCTCGGAGGGCATGAGGGCGCGACCATGTTCACGCTCAAGGCGCTGTCGCCGCAGGAGCGCGAAGAGGCTGAGGTGCGCGCCGGCGCATATACTCGGTCAGAGCTCGGGCGCCTGCTCTGGGTCGAGGCTCCCGACGAGCTGAGAGCCCGTGCGGCGTGGCATCACGCGCTCAACGAGGACGAGCGCGCCGCGCTGGCGTCCTACCAGGCCTACATCAACCGCGTGTTCGTTGAGATGGTGAAGGCGGCGCTGATCATGATCGACGAGCGCCCCGTGTCCAAGAGTGGTCCCAACCCCCTCGATGACATTCGCCCCGAGGCGCACCGTGTGCAGGTGATCGCCGAGCTGACGCGGCATGTCCAGCGTATGTCCCTTGTGGGTCAATCGGGAAAATAGCACTCGCCGCCGCTGTCTGGTTGGCGAACGGCGGCGGCAGGGCGTGGTCATGTGACCAATGCAGAGCGCGACCGCAGCTGCGCCGACAGAGGGGCAACTGCGGCGGCCCCTTCCTCGAAGGTCTACCCCAGTCGCAGGTCGACGACGAGGGGCGCTTCGTGCCCGGCTATCGCGTCGCGCCCGATAGCGGCGCCTCGTTCAGCGACCTCAAGGTGAGGTCATGCCCTGTGGCAGACGCGAACCGCCTCGCCTCTCTGGTGCATGCCTACGCCCGACATCGGGCAGGGCTGTCCTCTCTGTCTGACATGTTCCCGAGCGCCTCCTGTGCGTTGGTGGAGGCGTTTGATGTGCTACACTCGGCAACCGAAGAGATGATCGCTCGACAGCGAGAGCAGGCGCTCAAGGAGACTTCCCATGGCTGAGAACCAAGTACAGATCGAGGTCGAGCTGGTTGGACAGAAGGAGGTGGGGGCAGGGCTCGACAAGATCACTAAGGGCGCCGAGGGGCTCGGCGAGACCTTCAAGGGGGTCGGGGGCATCGTCGGCAAGACGAATCAGCAACTCGGCGAGGGGCTGTCGAGCGTCAGCGATGCTCTCGGGGAGACCATGGGGGCGGTGGGCGGCGTCAAGGAGGCGTTCCTGTCGATGGGGCAGGGCGGCGCCATGAGCTTCACCGGGCTTCTCGGTCCCTTGGCCCTCGTCGCCACGGCGATCGGCGCCGTCTATGAGGCTTACCTGCAACTGTCAGGTGAGGCGCAGAAAGCGGAGCAGGAAGCGGAGGCGATGGCGGCAGCCGCCAACGACCTCCAGAGCAAGCTAGAAGCATTAGCTGAGGGCGGCGTGGTGCTGACCGCTGATGCTCTCAAGACCTTCACACGCGCCACTATTGACGCGCAGGTCGCCAAAGAGAAGCTGATCTTCGCCTATGAGAAGCTGACGCGCGCCTATCAGAACGAGCAGAAGGCGCAGGCGGAGAGCCAGCGCTTGCAGGAGCGCTTGAACGAGCTGATGCGAGACAGCGCGGCAGCCGGTGGTGAGCTGGTTGCAGTAGGTGGTGAACTCGCGCGCGCTCGTCAACGCGAGGCGAGCGCCACCGACAAGCTCAATCGGCGCCTGGAGCAGCTCCAAAAGCAACAAGAGCAGGTGTCGCTCGCGCTCGCCGCAGCCGGCAAGATGGAGCGGGAAGCCGAGGAAAACACCTACGACGTGGTGATCGCCAAGGCGAAGGAGCTGAGCGAGCGCAAGAAGGCGCTCGACATCATGGAGGCGGAAGCGAGCGCGCTCGATGACGAGGTCAAGGCGCTCAAGAGGCTCCTCGCCGAGGAGGATGCGCGAGCTCGCGCCAAGCAGATCAGCGCGGCAGAGGACGCGCTGAATCTGGAAGCGCTCAAGCAGATGCGTGACGAGCTCGACCGCCAGGTGTCCTCAGTCGAGGCGGACGTCGAGGCGCAGTCGGCGCAGGCCAAGGCGACACAGATTGTCACCGATGCGCTCAAGAAGCAGACCGAGGCGAGGAAGGCGGCGGCGGCGGCGAGGAAGGCAGAGGCGGCGGCGTCGCTCGCGGCAGACAACGCGCGCATCGCCATGCAGAGCCAGATCAACCAGCTCGACATTCAGCTGACCAAGGAGGGGGAGGCGCAGAAGCTCGCGCTGATCGAGGAGCGGCGGCGCGTCGGGCTCGAGGTCGCGCGTGACGACGCGATGAAGCGTGCCGTTGTCGAGAAGTCGCACCAGCTAGAGCTCAAGCGCCTCAGCGACGAGCGCACGGCGAGAGAGAAGGCCGCCGCTGAGGATCGTCTCAAGGTGCAGGCAGAGGAGATGCGCGCCGCCGTGGAGATGGACTACGAGCGGCAGGCGTTCGACCTGCAACACCTACAGCGCACCAAGAGCCTCTGGGACGGCTTCAAGGAAGGGCTCTGGTTCAGCTCTGCGGAGACTGATCGACAGATCGAAGAGCTACAACTCCGCTATGAGAAGGAGTACGAACTCGCGCAGGGGAACCTTGAGAGACAGACCGAGCTTGTGCGTCGCTTCGCGGTCGAGCGCACGAGTATTGAGCGCGCTCAAGCTGAGGCTCAGCGTCAGATCGTGTCGAGTGTGGTCGAGGAGTATGGCAAGGGTGTCGCCGAGGCGGCGGTGGGCTTCGTTGTGTTCGGAGACAGCTTCAAGGCGGCGACCGCAGCGGTGCTTGATGGGCTCGCCAAGCAGTCCGGAGTACGCGCGCTCATGGAGGTCGCAGAGGGTCTGGGGGCGTTGGCGTTCGGGAGCCCGTCTGCGGGGGCACACTTCGCCTCAGCTGCGAAGTTCGCGGTGGCGGCAGCTCTGGCGGGGGGCGCGTCGGCAGCCGCAGGAGGGCGCGCTTTTGGAGGCGCAGATGCGAAGAAGAACACCGCCAACGGCACATCCCCCTCTGGCTCTCCGCAGACGAGCGCGACGCCGACTAGGGCAGCCGCGACGCAGAGCCAGATCGTCTACAATGTCAACTTCGGCGGGGCTGTGGTCTACGACACCAAGCGCGCCGCGGAGATGGCCATGGCTTCAAGGATCGACCGCCGTCGAGGCGAGATGAGAGGAGCGCGCTGATATGCCGATCTATGACCCGTCTCCCAACTTCGCACTCATCGCCGCGTTCGATGCGCGGCAATGGAGCGGTGCCAACCTTTTCAGCCAGCTCGCGCAGACCGTGACCATGCCGACCTTCGCCGCCGGAGAGGGTGTCTACGAGGACGCGCTCTTCTTCCTCAACGGCAGGTCGAGCGCATCCACCTTGGCGCAGATGGTGACGAGCCGCTCCAACTTCGGGAGCGACTGGCAGGTCTCCATCAACGCCGACGACCTGTTGGTCATCTCCAACAGCTCCAGCGCGTTCAGCGTCGCCCCGATCGACGACGATGTGTTTGGGTGGGGGGCTCAGTCGTCAGCGCTCGTGAGCGGTCGACATACGATCACAGCCTCGACGACCTGGGAGCGGGGCACCTATGAGGGCGGGCGCTTCACGCTCACGAGCGGGGCGACGACATTCAGCGCCCCCTACTCGTCGAGCGGCTACCGTCCGCGTCAGGACATCCTCGCGCTCCTGCGCTCGCGCAGCTCCTTGAGCGATGCGGACACCGGCGACGCGCAGACCTGCCTAGAGGCCCGACACGAGGCGGCTCTCAGCTCGACGAGCTCAACCGTGTTCTGGCTCATCAACGATGACGGACATGTCGAGGCGTACTACCCGCAGGTCAACGGGGCGATCACTTGGCTATCAACGACGTTCCGCGACCGATTGGGCTTTAGCGGCTCTGAGGTGGCGGTTAGCACGTCCACCGACTACGTCAGGCTGACCGCAGCGAGGCCTCTGCCCGGGGCTCTGTTCCCCTCTCGGCCCTATCAGTCGCACTACCTCTCGACGGAGACCTTGAGCACTGCGCGCCGCCTCCTCGGCGGGGGCTACACGAGCTCGTTTCTGGGCTCGTATGTGACGAGCAATCTGACCTTCGACCTCGATGCCCTGCTCGATCAGAAGGACATCTATCGTCACTTCACAGAGGGCTTCCTGCCCTACTGCGGCGAAGGCGAGCGCATCAACTTATATCAGTGTTGGGGCGACCCGAGGCGCGCTCTGCGCGAGGGTCTGATCAACGCCGAGACGCCCGCCTATAGCTCGCTGTACACCAGCGAGAACAACGGCGCGATGGGGCGTCTGCGTGCGTCTATGAGGTCGACCGACTTCGACTTGGTATTCGGGGAGCTCCAGCGGCGCGTGCCGGTGACCATCAGCATGGAGCACCTATGAGCAACAGCTTCGTCTCGCCGCCGACTATCGCCGACCCTCAGACGGTGGTTGCAGGTCTGCCGATCAGCGCGGGCGCTATCACCGCTCTCGGGCAGACCATCAACTACAGCTTCGCGCAGGGCGGCATCTCGAATGTCATCTCTCAGGCGTGGATCGATGGCGCATGCTCGCAGAGCCTCACGACCTATCAGAGTATGTGTGAGTGGACGCTCCCCGCCGCTTCGACGATGCACCAAGACCTAGAGGTCTACCTGCTGGTGCATGGCACCGGCTCGATCAGGCTCACTCTCGCCATGGGCGGAACCACCACGGTCGACGAGGTGGCGACTTCGGGCGGAAGCGAGGCGCTCTATCTGTCGACCTTGAGCCTTGCCACCTTCACGGCGACCTTCGGGACACTCACACTCGAAGCCAAGCGCACATCTGGGGGCGCCATTCGCATCGCCTCGATCATGGCCAGGTGGGCGCCGCTGTCGTCGCCCCTGCCGACTGAGCAGGGGACTATCGTCGGGCAGCTGTTCACGCCTTTGGGCATCTCGCGTCTTGGCGTCGAGAAGCCCTTGAGCGCGCGCGTTGGGCATCGGATGCTCGACAACCTCACAGCCCTTCGCGGACGCTTCCGCACTTGGGTGTCTTGGTCGGCGGTGGACAACGCCGACAACGAGGGCACATCGCTGGCCCCTGCTCAGTGGATCGGTGCCGGCGACCTGCATCGTCTGATCAGCCCGACGCACATACACGGCGCCGAGACGCTTCCTCTGGTCATCTACTGCGCGGTGCGCGCCGCCAACATCGTGACCGAGATGACCTTCGACATCTTGGGAGCACGCCAGACGCTGACCGCCAACGGATGGACCTTCTTGACCTTGGCGCTCGAGGTCGACGCCGAGCGCAGCTCCTCGTTCAAGCTCCCTGTCTATCGGGTCGGGCTCGACCCAAGCCAGCACAACATGAGCGAGAATGGTTGGGACGACGTCGTGGGCGGGGGCATCGCCGCCGCCGGTCCTGTGATCACCGCACTCTGCATCTGGGGGCCTTGATGCTTACTCCGACAGCTCCGCAGGCTCTTCCCGCTCGCGCCTCCTGTGATGCGGGGCGCATCGTGGCAGGGGCGACCATGGCGCAGATCGCCATCGGCGCGCTTCAGCTCTCGACCGTCAAGCTGTTGGGCGAGGCGCACTACCACCTTCAGCGACGCACTCTGTTCGGCTCGCTGCCCTTCCAGGCGAATGACGTCTTGGCGAAGGGGCAGGAGGAGACTTGGCAGCTGCTCTATGCCACCACACCGCTGACCAAGTACATCAGCTTTGAGATCATGTACTCGTCGATCTTCTACAACGACGACGTGCCGACCCTGCATGTCTCGTTGAAATCGGTGGTCGGCGGTGCGATTGATGGAACCATCGACCCCGGCGTGGAGCTTGACGCATACCTCGAAGCGCAGGACTCGCCGCGCGCCGAGCCCAAGCGGATCGCGTCTGGGTGGCAGATCAACGCTGCCCCCTCGGGCGCCGCCTCGACGGTGCCGCGACCGCTGTATGTCGCGCCAGAGTATCGCGGGCAGGTGGTCGCGGTTCGCATCGCCGCCGCCTCGACGGCGGTCATGGCTCTTCATCTGCTCGACATCTACCAGGAGGCGTGATGACCATCGACAGCGACCACGGGCGGCGAGTATTCGTCTTGCAGGTGGCGGGCCTGCGCTACCGCTACATGAGCCACGACATCGACCTGTCGGGCTCCAACCTCGACGCCAACATCACGACCGGCATCGTCTACGAGGACAAGACGGGTCTTGTCTCGATCGGCGCGCTCAGCGGCTCTATCGACCCTGCCGGCGGTGTTGCCAGCTATCAGGGAGTGAGCGTCACTCTTGCATCTCGCGGCGCGCGTGGTGACGCATCAGACCCTCATGTGGTGTTTGGTCGGTGTGGCGCTCGATCCGAGGTGACGCGCGCCAAGCTCACGCAGCTGATCGCCTACGACGACGACCCGACACTCCTGATCAGGGTGGACCGCGACCTGCGTGGACAGTTCACAACGCCCGCTCTGGTGCATGTCGGCGCGGAGACATTTCGCGTCTCCTCGATCACGGCGACGTCTCTGGTGTCGGGCGCTCGAGCGGTCGGCGGCAGTCAACGCCAAGCGCATCTGATCAGCATGGGGGGCACCAACGTCCCCGAGGTCACGACCGAGATCACCACCTTTCGCGGGCGGCGCGCAGTGCTGTTCGCGGCGCACCGCTATCCCGATGGCGGGCTCAGCGACTTCGTTGAGGTGATCAACGGCTTCATCGACAACTCGCCGCAGGTCGAGGACGCCGGCGAGGTCAGCTTCTCGCTGTTGCCCTTCGCCGCGCTCGCCTCCACAGCGTCAGCCGCCATCGGGGTGCAGAGCTACTTGCGGCAGGGCTATCACTACTTCGGCACGGTCGCGAACCGCTTTGAATGGGCTTGGCGTCTCGCCGGCCCGAATGAGCGCATCACCGTTCAGAGCGTGTCGATCAGCGCGCCCAACAAGACCATCTCGATCTCGACGACGCCCGAGCTCGCCGCGCTCTTCGATGCCACGCTGCCGAAAGCCAGCGACGGCTATGAGCGCTCGCATCCTCGCTTCCCTGCGCTCTACATCAACGGCACGCAGGCATTCATCGAGCCACATACGGTCACGGCGACCTACGTCATCTACAACACCACAGACCAACCATCAGTCGTGGCGGGCGACATTCTGCGCCTGAGCCCGACTGTGGAGATCAAACGGGTCGGCTTCGAGGAAGAGCTGGTCGAGTGGCCGACTGCGCTGGCGGCGGCTCTTGGCTCAGCGCAGTCCAGCAACAGCGTCACCGGTGATGATGGGTCGTGGGGGCGGGTGCAGATCGCAGAGAGCGAGCTTGTGTTGACGCCTAACGCGGCGTTCACGCCTTACTCGCTTGAGCTGCTGACATGGTCTAAGCGCAGCGTCCTGCTCAACAGCCATCCCGACGCACGCTATTGGGCACTCGTGCCGAGTGAGGCCCTGCGGGACGTTGAGCGTCTGCGCTATCCTGTTCAACTCGGCGAGGAGGCTCTCGCCGACCCGGGTCGCCCTGGCTCGTCGCAGTTCCTGTACCGCAACCCCGTGCAACAGAACGGGCGCGCATCGAGCTCGCGCGTCATGCTCGGCGGGGTCGCTTTGGCGTGGTATCAACTGCGTGAGCCGCTGATCCTCTGCGAGAACACCATCGGTCTGCCGACAGCGCCAGACGGGCGAGAGTATGACGTTGAGGTTAAGTTCTTCGACCGAGTGTCGGGGGAGGCGCGACGGCAATGGTTCACAGCAACGCACGAGAGCCAAGCGACCCTCGACGCGCAGCTGATCGGCACCTACGTTCATCTCAAGGCGGGATCGTCCGTCTTGGATAATGTGTCGTTCGGCGACTGGCAGGGGCAGGAGCGCGCGGTGCTGTTCCGGTCGTCCAAGTATTCGAGCCTGCGCCCTGGGCAGCTGCTCCTCCGCATCTTGGAGAGCGGCGGCGGCGGGGGAGTCAACGGCCCCTATGACCTCTACCCTGTCGGGCTCGGCATCCCTGACTCCGAGCTCGACGTGGCCAGCTTCCTGGCGTATGACTCAACCGCGGCGTTCAACCTCACCGGGGTCATCTCGGGTGATGACGCCGACCTGCGCGGCATCATCGAGGGCGTGCTCAAGCTCATGGGCTGCGCCATCATCATGCACCGATCGCCGACGACGGGGCGGTCACTCGTGACCTTGCAGCCGCTCGGGGCGGAGAACGCGCGTCTGGTCGATCAGGAGGTCGGCGAGGCGGATTGGCATGCCGACCCGCCGCCGAGGTGGGGGACATACGAGGACATAGTCACGCAGATCAGCTATCGCTTCGCGTGGAACGAGGAGGAGGGCAAGTATCTGGCAGAGCGCACATTCGTCAACCAAGAGGCGGTCGCTCGCTACGGCGGCGAGATGAAGAAGATCGACATCGAGGTCAGGGGGCTGACGATCGAGGATGTTGGAGACGGGGCGGGGGACAGCTTCGGCTTCTTCCTGCCGACCTCCGCGCGGCTCTTCAATCTCCTGTCGAACCCGGCGCGAGAGTGGGTCGGCTCGATCGGCACGGGGCCGTCGATGCTCCTCGATGTGGGGTCTTATGTGCGTGTGACCTCGAAGCACCTCAAGGGCTACGCCGACAGCTACGGCGTTTCTGAGCAGATCGGCTTCGTGCGCGGCATGACGCAAGACCTCATGGGCGAGGGCTGCCAGCTGGAGATGATCGCACTCGGGCTGGAACCTGTGACTTGGAACGCGACCGGGCTCGTGACCACGATCAACAGCACCACGAGCGTCACGCTCGCGTCGGCGCAGTTCAGCGACGACGACGCCAGCTTCTTCAAGGCGGGCGACGTGGTGGACTACCTCCCGCTTGCCAACGAGGACGGAGCGCTGACGGGGCTCGTCATCGCCACGGTGGTCGGACAGCTCGTCACCTTCACGTCTGTTCACAGCATCTCGACCACCGGCGGGACGCTCGAGCCCACATCCTACTCGTCAGCCAGCGCGAGCCACAAGGCAGACGCCTATCTCGCTTCCAACGACGCCCTGCCTGTGCTAGGTTCAGACCGAGCGCAGGACTACGCATAGAGACCCCGACGAAGCATCTACACTCGCCATCGGGGGCTTTATGGGCACGACCAAGACGCAGATCACCGACCGTCTCAAAGAAGCGCAGGACCGCATCGCCGAGTTGGAGGAGGAGCTGCGGCGCGCTCAGCGCCTCCAGGGGCAGCTTCGGCTTGACCTCAAGGCGGTCAGCGAGGGGCCTGCGCCCGAGCGGCGCGTCTACCCTTCCGATCAGGCGCGCAAGGCGATCAGTCGCGCCGAGGCAGAGTGGGAGCTCAACGTCACCGAGCCCGAGCATCGCGGCAACTGGCAGCGCATCAGCATCTACATCAAGAGCCGAGACGGGCTCGGGTGGACTTGGGAGCCCGACTATACCAAGAACGGACAGTTCGCGTGGTGCGGGGCGTTCGCCGCGTTCGCCTATGGCGACATGGTAAACTTTTCCATCCGTCAGAAAATATTTCCCTCATGCCTGCGGCTGTGGAACGCATGGGGCAAGACGGCGAGGTGTCGCGACGGCGAGAAGCCGCTTCCCGGTGACATCGTCGTCATCTTCAACAATCCCGCCGACAAGAGCGACGTCCAGGGCAACCACATCACGCTCTGCGTCGAGCCCTGCAACGACCTCGGCCTGTTCTCGACCATCGAGGGCAACGCGAGGGGGCAGAGCCCTGCGGGTCGCGTCGAGGGCGTGATCAAGCGTCAGCGCGATGTTCAGAGCATCGCCCACATCTACCGTCTACTTCCCGAGGACTTTGAGGAGCGTTGAACATGGCTGCACTGGGCGTCACCTATCCCATCAAGGCAGGCTCGATCAGGGGCTGCATCCACCTCACTAGCGTCGCCAACACGAACTGGAACACGCTTTCATCTGCCGATTTCAAGGACAGCGTGAGCGGCGCGTCCTGTGCGGCGGGACTGCGCTTCGTCTGGATCGGCGTTGTCAACCTCAGCTCCTCGACCGCCTTCTTCAAGTATCGAGCTGCTGCTGGCGCAGGGGACACCACGACTAACGAGATGCTGCTGCCGGCGCGCGCGTCTATCGACGATGACCTCGGCACTCTTCGCGACACCATCACGCAGATTGCCTTCAAGAAGGGCGCCTCTGACGCAGAGGTGTTCATCCTCGCCGGCTTCGACATCGCCTAAGGAGACACCATGAGCGTCAACATCAAGCTACCTGGCGGGTCAGCGGACACCGCCACGCTTCAGGCCGAGATCGACGCCACGCAGTCGGGCGCGGGGCTCGGCTCCTCAGGTGCCTACACGCCGCCGGCAGGCTCGAACTATCTGAGCGCGGCGACATCGCTCAATAACGCGGATAGCCTCTTGGACGCGCAGATCAAGTCGGTCTCTGACGAGGTGGACTCCCTGTCGGGGCTGACCTCGAATATCGAGTTCGTCAACGACGGCGTCAACGACGTGCAGGCAGGCATCGACGCGGCGACGGCGAGCAACACGCTTGTCTGGTGCTCCCCCGGCACCTATGGCGGCGCCACCGTCACGATCACCAACAAGGAGCTTCTCAAGCTGCGCGCCGAGGGCTGCGGGACCGGCGCGTTCGGCATCGTGGAGCTGACCGCTCGGGGCATCACCATCAGCGGGGCGAGCTCGACGCGCAACCTGGTGCAGGGCTTCCAGGTGGAGGGGCTGACCACCGTCGACGGCACGCAGGGCCGCCATGCCTTCGTTGACTGCCAGCTCCTCGGCGGGGCCACGATCACCAACGGCACCGCGAACTTCCTCACATTCAGGGACTGCGACATCGCTGGCACCGTGACCATCGCCGCTACGGTCACGGCGACGATCTACTTCATCAACTGCAACTTCGCTGCGGGTGCGTCGATCAGCAACGGGGCGGCAGTCGGGCAGGTCATCGTCGCCAACTGCGGCGGCTTCCCTGCTGCGGCGTTGACCTCTGTGACCATGGCGGGCCAGTCTGGGCTCTCTGACGGCTCGTTCCGTGGCTTCTTCTCTGCTCTGTCTCTGCCGGCGGCGCTCAGCTTCACCGGCAACACCAGCCAGTTAACCAACGGGGCGGGCTTCATCACCGCCGCCTCGGCGCCCGTGACCTCGGTCAACACGCTGACCGGGGCGGTGACGCTGACCGGGCAGAACACGAACACCAACCACACCGCGACCAACTACACCGCCGCGACGACCGCGTTGACATCACACATAGCCGGCGTCGATACGGCACTCGGGGCGCGCCCCCTCGCATCAAGTCTCGCCACGGTGGCGACGACGGGCGCCTACAGCGACTTGAGCGGCAAGCCCACCTTGGGCACGGCAGCAGCGCTCAATGTCGGCACGAGCGCGCTCAATGTCGTGCAGCTTGACGCCTCCGCGAAGCTCCCTGCGGTCGATGGTTCGGCGTTGACCAACCTGCCGAGCGCAGCGACCACGCTTGACGCGCTGACCGACGTGACGATCTCGAGCGCCAGCAACGGTCAGGCGCTGGTCTACAACTCGTCGACCTCACAGTGGGTCAACGCGCAGGTCGCGTATGCAAACGTGAGCGGGACACCGAGCCTCGCGACGGTGGCGACCAGCGGCGCCTACGCGGACCTCTCGGGCACGCCCACCTTGGGCACCGCCGCCACCGCCAACACGGGCACGGCGGCGGGCAATGTGATCGTGCTGGCGGACGTGGGCGGCGTGGCCAAGCTGCCTGCGGTGGATGGAAGCCAGCTAACTGGCGTCTCCGCGACCATCGCCCCGCCGACCATTGTGACCGTGACCAGCACGAGCACGCTCTCCACACCTGCCACGGGCGAGGCCATGCGTCTAGTGCGCGGCTCCTCGGCGTCTCCCATCACGCTCACGCTGCCCTCTGCGGGAGCGGTCCCCGTGGGCTTCTCGTTCGCGATCAAGCAGATCGGCGCGGGAGCCGTCACCATCGCCGCCGCGAGCGGGCAGACCATAGACGGCGCCGCCACCCTGGTGATCGGCGTGCAGCAGGACGCGCGCAGCCTGTACGCGATCTCCTCAACTGCGTGGGAGGTGTACTGATGACCTACATGTCCCCCAACGGGGCGAACGTACTTGAGACCAAGGGGCTCGAGGTTGCCATGTTTCGTTGGTCGGCGTCGTCGGTGAATACCACGGCCACGTTGACTGCGGATGGCTCCACCTGGGCGACCGCCCCTAGCGTGAGCAGCAACGTGATCACACTACCTGCGGGGCACTACTACTGCCTCGGCACGTGTGGCATCACGCGCGCAGCGACCTCCCAGAATGTGCAGTTTGGCTTCTTCGTGGATGGGGTCTTGAGTGGCAAGACTGGACAGACGGACCTGTACAACGGCGACGCGAGCACGAACGCGAACAGCGATCTTGCGGAGGCCGTGGTCACGGTCAACGCGGGGCAGAGCAAGACGCTGCAGGTGCGTGTGACCGCGAGCCAAGGCACATTCCCCACCGTCACCACGGACTCCGCGTTCGTGTTAATGAGGAGCGCGCGATGAGCTACACGCAACGCAGCGGAAGCGCGTCACCCTACTGCCTCTGCACCATGTCCACGGGCGGGTCGAACCAACAGGTGGACGTGTTCAGCGAGAGCTGGATATCGGGGGCACGCACCTTCAGCGGGACGGGGCTGGTCTACGGCTCCGTGCTGCCCGCCTCGACGGCGATTGGCGCACTCGGCTGCACCAACCAACAGATCACAGACCGGCGAGAGCTGTGGGGCGGGGTGTGGGATGACCAAGCCACGGCAAAGGCCGTCAGTGACGACATGTTCGTGACTTGGGCAAACGGAGTCTCGTGGGCGGTGAAGTCGTCGCAGTTCAACTTCCCCGTGGCGATGAACGCAGACCGCTCGCGAATCGTCGCGATAAGGATGGTGGCGCCGTGACGTACCAATCGTCCCCCGCGTCCACGGGCGGGCTCGCGCCCCCTCGCGGGCTCATGCTCCTGTACCCCAACTCCATCGCATCGCCCGCGGTCAACGCGGTGTTGCCGTGGGGCACTACGCAGAGCCTCATCGGCACACTCGCCGCAGACAGCACCGTCAGCGGAGGCAAGGTCACGCTGCCCGCCGGCTACTGGTACCTGGTCGACGGGAGCGCGCAGGCGGTGAGCTCCACGTTCGACGCCAACGACCAGCTGCAGTATCAGTGGCACAACGAGACAGCCTACATCGGCACCAGGGGGCGCGTGGCGTTCAACGGCACGTCCTCCTTTGCGCTCCTCTCCAGCTACGATGAACGCGCGCTCGCGCTTGTGTACGCGGCCTCCGCGCTCACGCTCTCCCTCCGCGTGCTCGTGAACTCTGGGGTCACTGGCGCGAACAGCATCGCCGAAACGCAGTACACCTTCGCGGGATTCGGTCGCGGGGTGGTGTATCAACTAGCGGGATCGGCACCATGAACACGCAACAGGCGAGCCAGCTACAGGAGGCGCCGTGAACCTGCCCGACGCGATGCAGCCTCGCCGCCGCGTGACGCTGTTCTTGTTGGGCTTCTGGTCGCTGATGCTCGGCGCCCTGTGCTTCGACCGAGGGCGCGCGTCGGTCAACGACGACACGGCGCGGCGAGCGCACGCCGAGTGTCAGTCGCGTCTCGACGAGGTGCGCCTCGACGCGGAAGAGATGCGCGTCAAGCAGGTCGAGGTCGAGGCGGCGAAGTGCCAGCAGCTCCTCAAAGCACAAGCCGAACTCCGCTGCCGTATCTGTGAGGCCTCTCATGCTCGCCCTGCCGCTCCTGCTCGCCCTGCACCTGCAACCGACCGACCTCCGCCTCGTTGAGCCGTTGAGGCTCACCAACGGGCTCGAGGTCGAGGCGGTCTACCACGAGCCGTCAGACAGCTTCTGCCTGGCGTTCTCCGACTTCGTCATGGCCCGCGCCGACCTCGATGGCGCTGTCGCGACCATCGAGGAGGAGCGGCGCGTCGCCGGTGAGCGCGTCCGTGTCTGTTCGGAGGACTGCCAGGTGACGACCCGGGCGCTGCACGAGCGCGCCGCCCGCCTCGACGCGGAGCTGATCGCGACGCGGCAGGAGCTCGCGCAGATGACCCGCTCTCGCTTCTGGTGGCGCTCCGGCGCCGTGGCGGTGTTATCGTTGGGCCTCGTGTCGGCGGTGGTCGTCGTCACGAGATAGAACATCGATGATCAGGGGAAGCGGATCATGGCTCAGAATGGGCTATTGGGCGAGGTCGCCTTCGTGGCGCAGTACGCCAGAGAGACTAATGCGGGAGGGCGAGAGACTTGGGACCAAGCGGTGCAGCGTGTCGAGGACATGCACCGTCGTCGCTTCCCGAGCATCGCCGAGCAGATCAAGCTCGCCTTCGACTTCGTGCGGCGCAAGGAGGTGTTCCCCTCTCAGCGCTCGATGCAGTTCGGGGGCGCCGCTATCGAGCGCAACAACATGCGCATCTACAACTGCACCTTCTCGCCCTGCGACCGCCTGCGCTTCTTCAGCGAGGCGTTCTGGCTCCTGCTGTCGGGCTGTGGCACCGGCTTCTCTGTGCGTCAGACGCACATCAAGCAGCTCCCCCGACTGCTGACACCTCGCGAGATGGCAGCGCGAGAGCCGCGCGTCGTGCGCGTCGAGGACAGCATAGAAGGCTGGGCTCGCGCCGCTCAGATGCTGATCGAAAACTACCACCATCGCGGCTACTACGAGCGCTACTACCAGATCAGCTTTGACTTCTCGCTGATACGCGAGAAGGGCGCTCCGATCAGCTCAGGCGGGAGAGCTCCTGGAGCTGACCCCCTCAAGGTCGCGCTCGAGCGCATCGACGCACTTCTACGCTCGCGCATCGTCACGGCGGGTCTATCCCGTCTGCGGTCGATCGACTGCTTTGACATCGTCATGTTCTTGAGCGAGGCGGTGTTAAGCGGCGGCGTGAGGCGCTCTGCCAGCATCGCCATCTTCGACGAGAACGACGAGCTGATGCTCAAGGCCAAGACCGGCGACTGGTGGCAGGACAACCCTCAGCGCGCCTACGCCAACATCTCCGCCGGGGTGGTCCTCGACGGCGACGAGAGCCGCGCCACCGTCGAGAAGATCGTCGACATGGCGAAGCAGTGGGGCGAGCCCGGCGTTGCGTTCTTCCCGTCTGAGGACATGGGGACCAACCCATGCGCCGAGATCGGGCTCTATCCTTACCTCGTCGAGCGACCCGACCCGCGCATGGGGCGCATCAGGGTAGAGCATCCCAACCTCAGCGTCACCAGAGGGCGCGAGCGACTGACGCAGGAGCGTTGGTCGTTCGCGTCTGGGTGGGCGGTCTGCAACCTGACCGAGATCAACGGCGCGCGCATCACGAGCGCCGATCATTTCATCGAGGCGGCCAAGGCGGCGACGTTCATCGGCACCTTGCAGGCCAGCTATACCGAGGTCGGCTATCTGACCGAGACCACCAAGCAGATCATCGAGGGCGAGGCGCTCCTGGGTGTCTCGATCACTGGCATGTGTGAGACGCCGAGTCTCCTATTCGCCCCCGCGCTCCTCGAAGCGGGCGCCCGAGCGGCGATCATCGAGAACCTACGGGTCGCAGAGCTGATCGGGATCAAGCGGGCCTCGCGCGTGACCACGGTCAAGCCGAGCGGAAACACATCGACCATCGCCGGCGGGGTCAGCGCGGGTGTCCACACTGCGCATGCGCAGCGCTTCATTCGGCGCATGCGGCTCGCCAAGGTCAATCCCGTCTGGCAGCAGCTGCGCGACAAGGTGCCAGGCGCCTGTGTCGATCTCGACGAGCACACCGGCGTTGTCGCCTTCGCCTGCGCGGCGAGTGAGGGTGCGTTGACCCGAGAGACCGACAGCGCGCGCGCACACCTCGACCGGGTGTCGCTCGTGTACAAGCATTGGGTCGCGCCGGGCTCGGCTGAGAGCCGCGTCGAGGGTCTGACCCACAACGTGTCCAACACATGCACCGTGCGCGCTGACGAGTGGCAGGAGGTCGCCGACTACCTCTGGGAACATCGACACCACCTGCGCGGCGTCGCGCTCCTCGGCTACTTCGGCGATCACCTCTATGACCAGGCGCCTTACCAGACGGTGGTCGGGGGTGAGGCGAGCGAGAAGGAGTGGGAGCGGCTCGCCGCGCTCGATTGGGGTGACGCCGCCGTCGCCCTCCACGCCGTCAAGGGCTCTGCTGACCTCCCCACCCTCGACCCCGCCTGTGCAGGTGGCACATGTCTCTTGTAGTGCTCGCCGCCTGCGCCCTGCTGATCTATGCGTTGTTCTGCTTGATGTCCTAGTCGTCGTACTTCCACGCGCCAGAGCGCTCGGCGAGCTCCTCGACCACGCGGGCGGCGGTGCCGTCAGCGACCTTGATCGCCTGATGCACCGCGAAGAGGAAGTCGCTCCAGGTGTCATAGCCCTCATCGGTGGTGAGGTCGGGCGTCTCGCCGTTGTAGGTGCAGGAGGAGAGCTCCTCGCGCGTCTCGGGCAGATTGCCGTCATCGTCGCAGAGGCCGCGCAGAGCGGCGAGATGGTGCTTGAAGTCGGTGATGTGCTTCATGGTCGAGGTATCCTATGAGGTCGAGGTTGAGTGTGGCTCAGAAGGGAATCTGCTCGCCGCCGTGGCCAGAGCGGGGCGTCATGTCGTCGTGGTCGAGGCCGGTGCTGATGTCGTCGTCGGAGTAGCGGGCGGGAGCACGAGAAGCGCGGGGAGCGCGCACCACCTCCTCGCCGAGCGACTGCGCGCTGATCTCGAGGCGCTCCTCGTCGCTGATGCTCATGTTGTCGGCGATCTCGTCAGGGCTGTAGATGCCGCTCACGCAGTCGGGGAACACGGCGCGCAGGCCCATGGTCAAGACGCGCGCGCGGAGCATCTGGCGGGGCATCTGCTTCCAGTTGCGGTTGCCGGTCAGCCCCTGCTTGGTCGCCATGTCGAGCGTGAAGGTGAAGGTGTGCTTGACCTCCTCGGGCTCGTCGTTGCGGGCGAACACCATCGTGCAGACGGTGTCGCTCCAGTCGCTGACGACCATGAAGCGGCAGAGACCCGAGGCGCGCACGATGCCCGACATCGCGTCAGCGCCGAGGCTCGGCTTGCCCTGGAGGACGAAGCTGTTGGCGATGGTGACGGCCATGTTGCCGCCGAAGTGGTGACCGAAGGTGGCGTGAGCGATCAGCGTCTCGCGGGCGTTGCCCTTGAGGGTCAGCAGGGTCGCGAGCTCCTTGGCCTCGTCGATGCTCTTGGGGGTGTAGATGCTGTGGGTGGTGGTCTTGGTGCTCATGATGTTCAATGCCTTCGTTGTGGTTGTTGTGGTTGTGGTCAGGGTTGAGTGGGTCAGATGTTGAGAGCGCGACGGAGGTAGGTCTTGACCTCCTCCGGCTGAGAGTGACGCGAGATGTGGTTGATGGTGCGCACGAGGCGGTGATAGTCGCTCGGGGCCATGTCGGTCGCCGAGCCAGCAGGGAACTGACCACGCTCGAACAAGAGCGAGTCAACCTCGCGCAGCACGCCATCGCGGTCGCTGTAGATCGACATCATGTCGCCGGTGAAGTTCACACGGCGACGAACGAGCATGACATCGACCAAGGCGTCGACGGTGTCCCTGTTAAGGGCCTTCTTGGCGTTGACCTGCTTCTCCTCCTCGATGCGCTCAGCGGCGCGCAGGTACCAGGCGAAGCCAACAGCGACGAGTGCTGAGAAGCCGATGAAGATCACGACGGCTTCGTTGGGGCTGAGGGGCATGGTCATCATTCATCTCCATTCGTCGGGGCGAAATCGGCGGCGGTGTAGGGGTGCTCGGTCAGTAGCGTCGCATTCTGGGCAAGCAGGGTGCGGACTGCCATGTGAGCGGTGGAATGGTTGTTGAGGACTGAGGATAGGTAGCCTTGCGTGATGTGGCTCTGCGCGGCGAGTGCGCCGAGCGTCCACCGCTTGGCCTTGAGGCGGGACTTGAGGAGCTGCTTCTGCTCGGTGGTCATGTTGACCTCCTTTCAGTCATCAACCTAGCGTCTCTCGCTCTCGCCGTCAAGAATATTTTGAACTAGATTAAAATATTTTGACCCGTAGGGGCATTGTGGTGTATAAGAGAGCAGCACAGAAAGGAGGCGCACATGCGCGCTATTGAGCTGCTGAGGATTGTCCTCGGCGCTGACCTCACGCCAACAGAGAAGCTGACTCTGATGGCGATCATTCACTCCGCCACGTGGGAGACCTGGGAGGGCCAAGCGAGCATCAAGCAGCTCGCCGCTATGAGCCGTGTCTCCGAGAAGAGCGTCAAGCGGGCGCTGGAGACCCTCACCGACACCGGGCTGATCTCGCGCTCGAGGTCTGTCTCGAAATATGGGGAGGTCAGCGCGACGAACAAGGTCAACTGCGAAAAGATTAGTGATTTCGCGGTGGGTCATGATGACCTAACCCTTGGTCATGATGACCCAACCCTTGGTCATGATGACCCCCCCCTTGGTCATTCTGTCCACAAAATAGGACAAGATGACCCCCCCCTGGGTCATTCTGTCCACAAAAGCGGACAAGATGACCCAGCCTATATACTGTCTTCTTCTGTTCTCATATCTGCTCCCTCTGTAGATATCTCTGTTGAGAGACCTGTTGATCGTTCTGCTGATGACGCCGCGCGCGATGATGACGCCGCGCCCGGTCTCGCGCGCCCTTGGCGCACCCTCCCGCCCAAGACGAACGCTTGGTTGCTATCGAAGCAGTACTACAGCCTCCTCCGAGGCCTCGGTCATCACACGGGTCTGCTTCAACTTCAGAATGCTTTGGCAGCCGAGAAGGTCTATCCCGAGCTGGATGATGTACACTCCTTCTTAGCCTCTCACCCTCACCTCATCGACTGACCCCGACCCTCATTGAAAGACCTCGACATGAAGCGCATCTCAGACCTCGACATCACCGAGGAGCTCAACACCCTCCGCGACCTGCGCGACCTCGCCGCCGCTCGTGAGCCCAAGCCGTTTCACGACAGCTCCTCGCTCACGCTCGCTGCGCTCGACGACCACATGTGGACCGAGGCCGCTGGCGGCTTCCTCTCGGTCAGGCAGCTCCCCGATTGTGGTCGGTGCTCCAACGGCTTCATCGCCGTCGACCGTGGCCTCTCCCATGCTCCTCCCCCGGCGCGTCCCTGCCCTCATTGCGAACTCCCCCGCCGCCGCTTCGCCCGAGTGCGCCACGCTTGTCTCCCGCTCGACGCAAAGGGCGTCTCCCTGTCTGACTATGAGTGGGACAGCAAACAGCAAGCAGACGCGATTCTAGACGCTCAGGCGTGGCTCCTCGGGGAGCGCTCCTCGACTGCGCCGAACATCCTCCTCCACGGCAAGCCGGGCAACGGCAAGACGACGCTCCTCTACGGGCTCGCCCTCAGCGCCCTCGATCGAGGCCTCAAGGTGCGCTACACATCGCAGACGCGCCTCTTCGATGCCGAGAAGGATAGCTGGAAGGGTGACACCGACAGCCCCTTCAAGAGCTGGCTCGACGGCGTCGATCTCCTCCTCCTCGACGAGCTCGGGGGCCTTGGAGGTCAAGCTCAGTGGACTGCGTGGTGGAAGGAACGGTCGCGCGAGATGCTCGGCGCCATATACGAGCGTTGGCGCGCACGCAAGCTGGTCCTCGTGACCTGCACCAACCTCGAGCCCAAGCAGCTCCTGTCGATGTTCGATAGCCCCGCCGCCGCCTCTCGCCTCGCCGAGATGGTGCGCGCTCCTATCCACATGACCGGCAAGGACCGCCGCTTGGAGGCTTGGGCGTGATCATGCAGAGCCCCGACGACTACGACTTCGACGACCCGAAGTATCAGGCAGAACTCGACCGCCTCCTCGACCGCTTGGCGGCTCGCCGCCGCGCTGGCCGCTGGCACTTCGACGACCCGCTCACTCGTCTGCTCGATGCCACCTTCGGCAATCCCGTGAGGCACCGGCCTCAAGAAGAGGAGGCGCAAGAGCCCGTCAAGCATCTTCCCGATGCACCGCCAGCGGCGAGCATAGTTGAGGAGCTGCGCGCCAACCTCGGCAAGCGGAAGGGTCGCAAGGTGAAGCAACGTACTGACGCGCCGACCCTCGACATCAAGCTGATCGAGCGAATGTTTCAGAGCGGGGCGTCACTCGAGCAGATACGCGCTCACCTGCGGGTCGGCGCTCAGACGCTCAAGCTGGAGCTGTTGACCCACCTACCTCATGTCGCCGAGGAAGCAAGCAAGCGCCGGGGGCGTAAGCCGAAGGAGATCGACATCGGGCGAGTTCGCCAGATGCGCGAGGATGGCATGGCGCTTCACCTCATCTCGGAGACGCTCGGGGTCAGTCACAATCGCCTCCTTGCGGCGATCGGAGCAGAGCCGAGCCTCAAGAAGCGCCTCGGGTCTGTCGATACCGCGAGCGTCCTACGCCTCCATGCCGAGGGGCTGACTCAAGCGCAGATCGCGGCAGCACTCGGTTGCGGTGACGCTTCGGTCTACCGCCGCCTGAAACAGGCACGTCTCGATGAGCAGACGGTCGCGCAACATGCGGAAGAGACCAAGGTCAAGACCCTGCGGGATCAAGGTTGAGGCTGGCGGCGAATCGCCGCCGATATGAAGGTCTGTCACAAGCGCCTCATGCGCCAATATTCTAGTTTCTAGCCACCACCTCGACCGAGACGCCCACGTTCGCCAAGTAGGCCGCCCCTCTCGGGTCGTAGGCCGCCCAAGTGATGACCCGCTCGATGCCAGCATGGTGAATGAGCTTGGCGCAGGCCAGGCACGGCGACATCAGCGTTACGAGTGTGCAGCCCTGCGTCGCTGCACCTCGAGCGCATGCGTTCATGAGGGCGTTCTGCTCGGCGTGATGACAGCCGACCTCGGTCTGCTCACCGCTGAGGCAACCCCGCTTGTCGCGCTCGCAGAAGTCGCCGCCGCAGAGTGACCCCGGCACGCCGCGCGGCGGTCCGTTGAAGCCAGAGCTGACGACGTTGTTTCGCGCGTCGATGATCAGCGCGCCGACCTTGCCCCGCCCGCAGGGGGACATCGAGGCGAGCAGTTGCGCGTGAGCGATCCATTGTTGTTTCCAAACGTCCTTCACGACGGGTCCGATCTGCGGTGTTGATACGCCGCTGGTCATCTGTGCTCGGGGCGCCGACGCGGGCTTCATCGCTCGCGTCGGCGTTCTTTTTTTCGCCTCAGCCGAGGCAGACCGACAAGGCCGCATCGAGCCCCGGCACCCCGAATGCCAGGTGCCGCACCGCGTCGGCGTACTCCCTGATCTCTGCTTGTGCGTGTTGTTCTGTTCTCAGCTTGAGGAAGTGAACGAGTGCGTGCAGAGAGCAGGTCCAGAAGCACTCCGACATCAGCGACAGAGGGAGCACTAAGCGCGCCTGCTCCTTCGCGACGCCGAGATCAAGCAGCTGCTCGTAGATCGCGAACGAAGAGCCCATGGCGCTTTCGTAGAGGAGCGCAGCCGCCAGCGACGCCTCGTCGCCGAGGTCGCCGCCGCTCCCCTGCTTCACCTTCGGCGCCGCCTCACGCCACCTCTTCGGGGTCCACGCCTCCTCCTCGAAGGTCACATAGCGACCGCTGATCTCGTTCCAAGCACAACCGACCTGGTGCTTCATCCATTGCCGAAGCACGAACACCGGCGCCTTGATGTGGAACTGGAGCTGTACGTGACGGAAGGGGCTCGTGTGCTCATGGTCCCAAAGGTAGCTCAAGAGGCGCTCGTCAGCCTCTCCGATCGACTGCACCTGGCGACCGTGCGAGATGCGCGCCGCGTTGACCACCGTGACAGCGTCCCCCATGTGGTCTACCAGTTCCACGAACCCATTGCCGACTATGCGTCGCGTCATGTGTGTCTCCTCTGTTTCGCGTGTTATGGCCTCGAGCCTCGGGCGCAGTGCCAGCAACACCAACACCTGAGAGACTCGACATGCTGAACAAGATCATCCTCATTGGGCGCCTCGGCAAAGACGCCACGGTGCGCGGCTCTGCCGACAAGCCCATTGTCGCCTTCTCAATCGCCGTCTCGACCCCGACCGCCGGCGGGGAGCGTGACACTCAGTGGTTCGACTGCGCCGCCTTCGGCTCGACTGCCAAGTTCCTCTCCGGCGCGATGCCCAAGAAGGCGCAGCTCGTCCTCGTCGAGGGCAAGATGAAGAAGAACAAGTACACCGACAGCAAGGGCATCGAGCGCGAAAGCATGGATGTCGTCATCGACAACTTCCAGTTCTTGGAGCGCAAGAGCGACGCGCCCGCCGCGATCGGCGGTGGTGCGACTTGGGACACCCCCCCTCAAGGCGATGCGCCCGCTTGGGGTGGCGCCCCTCCTCAGAGCGGTGTGCCCGCTTGGGACGATCGAGCCGCGTCTCGTGACCCTCGCGATCTCTGGAAGTGACTTGATGTGTCGGCGTCGAGCCTCTATGTTTGACCTCCCCGACGAGCTAGAGGAGCTCATCCGGTCGATCATGGACAGCCCCGACGATGAAACACCGCAAGACCAAGACGAAGGTCGAGCGCCTGAGCACGGCGCTCTATCAAACCCACTACAACGCCCTCACGAGCAAGATGAGGCCCATCGTCGGCGAGCAGGTCGATGACCTGGTCAGCGAGCTTGGCGAGCGCCTCGTGCGCAACGCAGAGCGATGGGACGGAGACGACAGCCGCGTGTTCTCCTACCTCTACGCCTCCCTCTACCGGCTCGCGCTCAATCGGCGACGCAACGAGCGGCGCACCGCCTACGAGTGCGATCGGCATCCCGACGCGCCGTCTGAATGGGACATCTGGACAGACCGCCGGGATAACCCAGAGGCCATCTGCATCGCGGACGATCTGCGCGAGAAGTGGAGGGCGGCGACGCCTTACTTCGAGCTGTTCGACCACCTGGCCGACGGCGGTCGCGTGTTCGAGTTCTGCGCCGAGCGAGGGCTCAACAGCAACACTACGCACAGCCATGTGCGCATGACGCGAGAGCTCATCCATGACATCGACAAGCGACTTGAAGGGGCTGGCTGCGCGAGAGGCGCTGACTAATAATGAGGAACGCCCGACGGCGCGCGCGCGCGATCTTCGGGTCAAGAAGAGCGCGCAGCTGCTCGACGAGATACTTCGGACGATCAGAGAGGGTCAGCCGATAACGAGAGCTGCGCGCCTGTGTGGGGTCAACCCCGACAGCGTTCATAGGTGGCGGCAGGAGGACCCCGACTTCAACGAAGCGGTGGAGGAGGCGCTCGAGTTCCAGATTGCCGTGTTGACCCGCAAGGTGGACCAAGCGAGCGACACCGACTGGAAGGCGGCGGCGTGGCGACTTGAGCGCCTGCGTCCGGACGAGTTCGGCGCAAAGCGGGAGGTCAGCGTCACCACGCAGAGCAACGGCATCGCCGAGGTCATGGCCATGATCGAGCAGACCAACGACAGCGTGAAGCCGACCGAGGGAGGCGAGGATTGAGCCACCTCTGCGCGATCTGGCTCGTCGCCTTGGCGAACGCCATGAGCGAGCACCCGCCCTCGGGCATCGACGAGGAGCGCGCCGTCGAGGTCTGCCAGATGGTGGTCGAGAGCGCAGAGGAGCACGACGTTGACCCGTCGCTGGCGGTCGCTGTGGCGTGGCACGAGAGCCGCCTGCGCTTCGGGCTCGTCTCGCCCTGTGGCGCTGAGGGGCCTATGCAGGTCATCGCGCGCTATTGGTGCGCCGATGCTCGAGGACGGTGGACCCCCAACGGCGAGCACGTCACGAAGGGCTGTGACCTGGTGGACGCTGGCACTCGAGCCCTCGACTACTACCTCACCAAGCACAGCTCGATCGGCGCTGCCCTGCGCGCCTATGGTGGCTCACGAGACTACGCCGATCGCGTGTTGATCTTGGCGGAAGCCATTAAATATTGAGACCCCGACGGAGAACGACATGATCAAAGAGACCGCCCGCATCATCGACCAGACGCCGCCGCATCAGATCGCGGTCGGCATGCTCCTCGGTGCGATCAACTGTCACGACCTTCTGCGCGTCATCAAGACCGAGGCGCACCCCTTCGCCTCGCCGACCGACGGCATGGCGGACATGCGTGGGACTGCCGACATCGTGGTGTCTTTCGACGGGGGCTTTCGGTATGGACTGGCGGTCGAGGTCAAGACCACCACGCAGACGACCGAGGGGGCAGGTCCGTTTCGGCTGCTCAAGGCCGTCAAGGGCATCGAGCGCAACACCAGGCAGTTCGAGCGACTGACCAACAGCGCGCCGGCGTGGTGGTACCTGGTGATCCACATCGGCAAGCTCACCGCCAAGACACGGTCCGAGATGATGCGCGCCCTGCTCGACTGCCCCGCCGCGCTCTTCGAGGGCGGCTGTGCAGACCAGACGCCCGACGAGGTGTGGGGCGTCATGCCGTTCGGGGACCTGCTCGACATGGTGGAGCGCCGCCTGGAGGGCCTGATCAAGCTGGCGCCCGCAGTAGCGCCCCTCGTGGCACCTTTGCGTCAGCTCGACCTCCTGCCGGGCGACGATGTGCCGAGTGTGACCATGGACACGCCGCTTGATGTGCAGCCTGTCTGGACCGCCCCGCTCAGCGCGGTGAAGCACGAGCGCGTGCTCGAAAACCTGTCGCTTGCCAGCATGGTGTCGGCGTTGACGCGCGAGTGGGACGCCATCGGCACCGAAGAGATGTGGCAACGCGTCTCTTCGGTGCCGACCCTCGCCGAGGCCTATCGGCAGATGCTTCTTGAGCGAGACAAGAGCCGCGCTCAGTTCTTGACCCGCTACGTGCCCGGACGAGAGTACCGCCGCCAGCTTAATGTGGTCGGCGTGCATGATGCGGTCGTGCTGGCCATAACAGCAGATCGCCAATTTCGAGACGATGAGCAGGGGCGCAATCGCAACAAGGCCGCTCCCATCATGCCCGAAGCGATATACAAGACCCCGAAAGGGCGGCAAGGTGTGACATCGTTGGAGACCATCAACGTGTTCACGCGCCTCGGTGCTCAGCTCTGTCGCCCGAAGTAGATTATGACCGATCTGACCCTCAACGACCTCCAGCGCGCCGTCATCGCCGGTCTCCGCCGTCGAGACAAGATCGTCGCGGCGCGCTGTGGTTGGGGGTCGGGCAAGACCACCTCGCTGATCTTCGCTCTGTGGTTCATCGCCAAGACCCGACCGGGGACAACGAGTCTCCTCATCACCGACACGACGCCGCGCTACAACTCGGTGCTCATGCCGGAGATCGAGAAGTGGCTCGCGCCTCGTGGCTGGGTCTACAACCACACGCTGCACAAGTGGACCGACACGCACAGCGGCAGCTCGGTCATCTGTCGTTCGTACTATCGACCTGGCACACGCGACGCCTCG
>SXGQ01488556.1_pt1 | contig 38032 bp, 45 predicted proteins | sample 3178371 | NCBI WGS metagenome assembly SXGQ01 (sample SAMN11356859, study PRJNA531348) | freshwater metagenome | isolation source: freshwater sample F1-20 | place: China: Fuxian Lake, Yuxi | collected 2017-12-25 | reverse complement strand
GGTCGGCTTCATTACGCTGGCGGGCATTTCGGTGCGCAACGGCATTTTGAAGGTCAGTCATTACATCAACCTGATGCGCTTTGAGGGAGAGTCCTTCACCAAGCCCATGATCTTGCGCGGTTCGATGGAACGTTTGAGCCCGGTGTTGATGACGGCCTTGGTGACTGCCTTCGCATTGGCACCATTGCTCTTCGAGGCCGAGCGTCCAGGCACGGAGATCCTGCATCCCGTTGCCGTCGTGATCTTTTCCGGTCTGATCAGTTCAACGCTGCTCGACACCTTTCTGACACCGGCCATGTTCTGGCTCTTCGGACGCAAACCTGCCGAAGCGCTCTTGCAAGACAAGGACGCTGAAGCGTTCTGACAGATCACCCGCTACCTCCACCACTAACTCAAAAGGAAATCTCATGAAACTTCGTACTTTCTTGATCACCTCGTCGCTGGTCCTAGGCGGACTTGCCTGGGCTGGACCTAACGATGGTGATCACAAACCCATGCACGGTGGTGTTCTAACCACTGTCAAGGATATCGACTATGAATTGGTCGCTTCGCCCACGACTCTGCGTCTGTACGTGCGTGACCACGGCAAAGCAGTCGATGTGTTGAAGGCCTCGGCTAAATTGACGCTGCTCACTGGCGCTGAAAAGCAAGAGGTCGACCTCAAGCCCGCCGGAGACAAGTTCGAAGCTACCGGCAGCTTCAAGGTTGGTCCGGGCACCAAGGTCGTGGCCATCTTGACGGTCGCGGGTAAGCCAACGACGGCACGTTTCATCATCAAGTGAAACTGCTAGCCCCATGAGCAGCACGTACGGTGGGCACACCGGTCCATTCCCAACCAGATCAAGCACCGGGTGGGTCTTGCTATCCGCTGCCTGGGCGGCCGCACTGGTGTCGACTTTTGCCGCGCTGTTCATCGGCGAAGTGATGGGCATGACCCCCTGCCAGCTCTGCTGGTACCAGCGCATCCTGATGTTTCCGCTGGCGGTGATGTTGGGCATGGCGGCCTACTGTAACGACCGCCGCGGAGCGGTCTATTCATTGCCGTTTGCACTGGGTGGCATAGCACTGGCTAGCTACCACAGCGCGCTCGTTGCAGGCTGGGTACCGCAGTGGTGGATTCCCTGCGGCGCCGGCCCATCCTGCAGCGATCAGAAGCTGGTGATCCTCGGCGACATTCAGATTCCGTGGCTGTCACTTCTGGCTTTTGCCGCAATCGCGGTTCTACTGCTCTTCTACCTGAAAAAATCCGCACATGAAAACCAATAAAGTGGCTGTCGCTGGCATCCTGCTCTTCGTTGTTGCCGCGTTTGCTCTGGGGGTGAGCCTGTATCGCAAACACGTTCACAGCGCCCAGGATCAGACAGTCAGCGCCGAGCAGACTCGCCTCGTGCGCATGCACTCGCCGATACTCGGCCCGCAGGGCGCGCCCGTCACGATCGTCGAATTTTTTGACCCGGCCTGCGAGACCTGCCGTGCGTTCTATCCCATCGTGAAGAGCCTGATGGCGAAGTACCCCGAGGATGTCAGACTGGTCATTCGCTACGCGCCCTTCCATCGGGGATCCGATCAGGTGGTGAAGTTGCTCGAGGCTGCGCGGCGCCAAGGCAAGTACCAACTGGTGCTGGAGGCTGTGTTGCAGGCCCAACCGACCTGGGCTGACCACAGCCAGCCCAATCCTGATCTCACCTTTGAGCTATCAAGGGCCGTCGGTCTGGACATCGAGCGGGCTCGGCAGGATATGGCCCGACCCGAAATGCAGGCACTTCTAGACCAGGATCTTGAGGACCTTAAAGCGTTACAAGTCAGCCGGACACCGACGTTTTTTGTCCAGGGGCGCAGCCTGCCCAGCTTCGGGCCAGACCAGCTAGCTGCCCTTGTGGCGGAGGAAGTCGCGAAGGCAAAACGATAAGTCAGCCGCGCCAGACTCGTACGAGTTTGATCGTCCAAGAAAGAAGAAGATGAACCAATCTTTTCGCAAAGCACAGTGGCATTGCCTCGCGATCGTCTTGCTCGTTGCCGACCAGATCGCCAAGAGCTACATCGATATGACGACCCCTTTGGGATGGTCGCATGAAGTCACGTCGTTTTTTAACCTGGTTCACGTTCTCAATCCTGGCGCTGCGTTCAGCTTCCTCGCTGGCGCGGGTGGCTGGCAACGATGGTTCTTCCTTGCGATCGCCCTCGCTGCTTCGGTGTGGCTCGCTTGGATGTTATTTCGGCCCCTCCGAAGACTGGAGGCGCTTTCCTACAGCCTCATCCTAGGCGGCGCCCTTGGCAACGGGTTCGACCGCGCTGTGCGCGGGCAAGTCATCGACTACCTTGATTTCCACCTGCGCGGTTGGCACTGGCCCGCGTTCAATGTCGCCGACATGGCCATCGTCGGCGGGGCAATTGCGCTGGTGCTCCAGTCGCTGATGAGCGTCGAGAACTCCGTCACAGCAAAAAATTCTCGGTGACCTGAGGCGACCCAGAAACTTCAACTCGGACACAGCGCGGGGGCAGGCTGCACAAGCGCGCCAGGGGCCATCGATGGACCTGACGCTACATTGCGAATAGGACGGGTCCGGGAAAAACGGGGGCAAGACCATGTCGCAGCTTGACTCAAGGAGTCGTCGTTAAAACACGTACCTGACCCAAACCCAGCTCGCTGAACGCTGGGTGTTGACGTATTAGCGTTCTTACATCTGTTTGTTGGCGTACTTTCTCCATTGAGGGGCAAGACATGAACACTGTGTTTCGACGATAGTCCACAGACCTTCCGAGCGGTTCACGATCGAGGGTTATGAAGCAGCCAAGCGGCCTCGGCCTCCCGGCGGGCGACGAGTCCCGGCAGCACTTTCCCGCCGCCAAAAACCCATCGGCGCAGTTCCTTGCCGGCCGCTAACCAGTCGCGCTGGTTTATTCGTCGCCGCAGTGTGGAGGTCTGTAAACGCCCTGCTCCTAAATTAAAGGTGAAGTCAACGATCGCCGCCAATCGCGAATCGGGCTCAGTCGCCAAGACCGGACAATACCGGAGCGTGGCGTTCGTAGCGGTCATCAGGTCATGCGCCAGATAGACGTCACCTTCTTCCACAGAGATCGGTGGATGCTTCGGATCACACAGACGACCGTAGCCAATCGTCCAATAGCCAGCTGGACAGATATACGGATGGGCGCGCCCAGGATCAGCCTTTGGAACGCGATGAAACCCTTCGAAGCGCTTGGCCAGATCGATAGCCAATTTCGGCACTTCGATCACGATCGAGCCCGATCGAAAACACGCCCGAGGAACCAGAAGTTGAGCACGCCTGCCCAAAGCGCCTGATCGGCCTCGGTCCATGCGTGCAAGATGGCCTCACCCCAGCCAGCACCAGCGGTCACTGCAGCGGCGAATGCTGCGGTTTTGGCAGCGCAGTACAGGCCCATGAACCAGTATGTGATGACAGGTCGAACGCTTGCAGAGAGCGCGTCGATCCAGGTCACTCCGGAAAGACGCCCCTGAGCGGTCACCGCCTCGCGCAAGGCTTCGATTGCGCCGACATTCCAGGCTGCTTCGGCCGCCGCACCGATCTCGGCCATACGCTGGGCACCACGTAGCTTCTCGAACTCCAGCGCCTTGTCTTGCATGGCAAGTTCGTGCCCACGCTCGCCCTTTCGATCGAGCCACTTCAGGATCTCGGGAGCCAAGCGAAAAGCGCCTCCGAGAAGGCCTCCGAGCAGCGTCTCGATCATTGGGAGCCTCCCATCAGCTTGAACTTGATGGCGGCGCCGACCAGCAGACTGGCCAGAATGCCCGTGGTCACCACCCGAATGGCCGTCTGCCAGGCCGTATGCCTAGCATCTCGCCAGGCATCCAGGAGGCCACGCAGTTCCCGGATATCGCGCGCCGCATGGCCGTTTTCCAGGCCCAGATGCGCCAGACATCTTTCCGCCCCTCGTTCGGCGGCCCGAGTCAAAAGTTCATCAAGGTCCTCCTGGCGCATGCTGAGGATCAATGGATGCTGGGTTTCATCGGTCAAGGTTTTCTCCAAAAAGAAAAAGCCCGCGCTGGCGTGAACCAGGCGGGCCGGAACAAGAAATTTCTTGGTACTAGGCAGCGACTACCGGAATGGGGAACGGCTTTGCCTTATGGCTGCCATCTGCTGGGGTCGGATGCACAAAACCGAACACATCCTTGCGGGCATCCGGGAGGTCTCCCTCGATGTAGACCGGAACTAGCCCGGTGAGGAACTCAATTCCTGCCGCGAAAATTGGCAGTGCATCTGAATATGCGTTGTTGCACGACACCTCCCACAGTGGCCCCTCCAAGAACATGCAGGCTCCTTTGCAGATTTGGAGCATTGGACAGTTCGGACATTCAGATCGATGCGACCAATGGGTAGCGGTTCGGAGGGCCACCTGATCGAGTTGGCTGGTGTGCCCAATGCGGTGAGATTCACCATTCGGAGCCAAAGCAGTGGCGCTGACGTTCTGACACGTAAGCACATTACCCTTGAGGTCCACGGCAATGGAGTCATGCCGATCCATGCCGCACTTTTGTCCCAGGCTGGATGCCGGCCTTTTGAACCTCAGCGAATTGACGAAGGACGTCACCCGATCCCGAACGCTTGCAATGCGGTCGGCCTTTCCATTCCGGATGTCGTGAAAAGCTTGGCGTCTGAATGAATGGAATTCTTCAGGTCGAAGCGATTGGCTGATGCCGCCTGAGTCATAGGCATCCACAAAACCGCCCTCCCCGATATGCACATCGGAGTCGCCAGTCAGTTCGACAAAAAAAGACTGGATGGCTGCTCTTGACTGGTTTTCACGATTGAGCATCGCGTTGAAGCTGAAACGCTCTTTCGGAGCCAATCGACGGTACAGGTCGAGGATGGCCGCCCTGGAATCTGGCTCTGCCAATGGGTCAGGACCACGCACATGCTGGCCAGGCCCATCGTGCGAGACGCTGACGGTGAAACCCAGGTCATCAAGCCACTGGTTGGTCGACGGACTCAGAAGAGATCCGTTGGTGATCACAGAGAACCTAGCCTCAGGATATTTCTCTCGTAAGGCCTGTGCTAAAGGTCGGAGCGTCTTGATGTAGACCAGCGGCTCTCCACCCCAGAATTCGATGGCCTCTGGCGGACTCATGACCCAGTCCTTCAGTGAAGCAAGAAAGCCATCGACATCCTCCGGGTTCGTGTCCACATTGCGGGCCACGAAACGCTGAGAACAGTATTCGCAGGCGTAATTGCATGACAAGCCGAGTGAGATTTTGAGAACGCGCGGGGACGTTTTACCCAAGGGAGTGTCCTTGCTCGTCACCGGCGCAGACGCTGGAGTGCTCCGCAGTGATGCATCGACCGTACGAACCAGCGATTGCCCGTGAAGGTCGGTCAAGCTGGAATCCGAATTGTCGTAGTGCAGTGGCACCACCTCATCCGTGCGTGGATCGACCGTGGTGATCAGGAATTTAGCCATTGTGTCTTTCCACCTTGATGTTGAGAAGTACCTGCATGAAGGGCGCATCTCCCATGTAGGTTTTTTGAAAATGAACGGCACGGGCATCAAATGCCACGAGTAATCCCCTGTGAGGCTGTATCCAGTACTTGGCGTGTGTTTCCCACGGCATCAAGCATTTGCCAAAGCCCGAGGAGCGCCAGTCTGGATTGCAGATGGCAAAGGCATTCGCCCCGTATCGATTCACCTGCTCTTGCAAGTCTTTTGAAGGTTCCAGTTCAGGACCATTGGGGAAATACACCGCCTGCAAGTGGCACTCATCCTCATCCGAGTGAGGCATGATTTCCAAACCTGCGGTACGAACAACTTCCCGTCCTTGCAGGTGGGTGATCCGCCCACACGGCCCCACAAAGTCCCGTTGAAGGACAGGTAGTGCCATCCGGGCCAGTTGAGATGCAGTTGGGACCGATCCGTCAAATATGTTGTGCGGATGCCGGCCCCAAATCTCACCCGCATCGGTCTTCATCGCGCCATGGACCTGCAATAGCGCCTGGTACAGCAGAAGGTCAAATGTGGGATCAGTGTTGAGGGACCATAGACCCACAGCGGTGGGAAATAGGTTCAACCTCATAGAACGTTCACCATCAGGTCATCGGTTCCAGAGAAATACTTGAATCCCACCTTGATCTTGGCCGAATCCCCCGCAGCCATGCCATCCGGTCTAAAGCTCGTCGAACCCGCACCGCCTGCAGTTCTGACGCGCCGGGCCACCAGATAACCCGCCGTAGACTCCATGTACACCTCGGCATCACGTTCTTCAATCGGCTCACCGTCTGGCGTTTCGAATTTGAAATTTATGCTGACTTCACCGTTGGACACGACATTCAGTGATGGCCCTCCGACAAAGCGGACGACGGGGAGCGTTTCTTCGCGAACCAGCGCCAATGTGATGGCGGGTATGACTTCGATGTTGTGACTGGCCTTTATCAACTCCGGACTGAAAACATTGAAGCCAAGCGTCCAGTCCTCAAAAGGCGATGACCTGAAGGGCACCAAGATGTGCCCGATCGGATGTGTTTGAAGAACCGATGCGTGATAGGCCTGCGCATCCATCTTCGACCCTAGGGTCGCAACGTAGAGATTGGGCGTCTGTTGAAAAAACCCCGAAGGTGTCCCGTACCTCTCCATGACCCCAACCGGGGCGTAAAGCATGAAACTGGCGTGATCTGAGAACTCAGCGTGCTGGCGCAATGTTTCCAGATCCAGCGTGCGCTGATAGATCGGATCGCCAAAGACACCGAAACCTCCGCGCCATTCAGCGATCAGGGCTTGATCAAAGAACTTGCCCCCGTTGGTGTGAAGTTTGGAAGGATCGCCTACGAACTCCTGCTGCATGACAGATCGGACGCTGAAGGAGAGGACTGATCCGTCGAGCGCCACATCCAAAGCGAATGGGGGATTCTTGTTGCCGATGAAGAGTTTCATGTCCTCTCCTCAGCAGCAATTGCAATCGCAATTGCAGTTGTAGCGCGTGGTTTGCGATCCAAAACTGATGGTCGACCCGCCATCAACCAAGCGGAGCATGTAGTAATACGGGGTCGGCGCCTGGTCGCCGCAGTTGTAGTAATCAGCAGTGTTCGCCACGCAATTAGGTGCGCCTTGCCAGCCCGAAGTCGGGTTACTACTTCGGAAGCAATTGCTGACAGCATTGAAGAAGTAGTCGTGCAGCCACCCGTAGTTGGCAGTCCACAACGAGCCGCCGTTGTTCATGTACATGTCCCAGTTCCCGTCGGACTTCAAAAAGCCCATGAGATTGCTGTTCACATGCAGCGAGCGAGTCACATTGTCCGTGTCCTGCATCGTGATCGTCGGGGCGGTGTTCTGAATCGTCAGGTTCCCAGTCATCGTGTCGCCCGACTTGGCCACTCGGCTGGACAGATCAATGTTGACTGTGGCGTTGCCAGCGGCATCGGGGCCGGCGCCATTGACGGAGCGCACAAAAGCAGCCGAGTCATACCCGTCCAACTTATCGGCATCGGCTGCCTTGGCCGTGATGCCGAGATACGTCGTGTTGTGGTTGTGCGTGCTCGATGCGAAGGCGCTGGCGTGCTGGCCGTCCAGCAAGTCGGCATCGAGTCCAGTCCCGGCGCCGTCGACGGTGAGAAGCTTGGCCAGTACATCGGCTGCGGTGTAAGAAGCCGCATTGAGCTTGGCCGCGAACTGGGCATCAATTCCGCTGGACAAGTCCATGATGAAACGCCAGTTGTCGGGGTTGACTCCGATCAACTGGTAGAGCTTCAACTGATCCGTTCGGTAGCACAGCATCCCCACCTGAAGATTGGTGGTCGGGTAGGTGGTGCCGCTGTGGCAGGAGATCGCCGTCTTGTCGTTGTTCAGGATCTCAATCAACGAATCCGAGAGCGTTCTGGACGATGGAATGTCGGTGAAGCTTTGCATCTAGTACCCCTGTGCAATCCAAGTGAAGGAGCCGGTCAATCTCGTGCCGGAACTGTTTTCGAGGACGGCGATAAAGCCGGAAGTGGTGACTGCACCCAGCAGCCGAGGGATGGCGACTGTCGTGCCACCCTTGTGGGTCGTGGTCACCTCGGGCGGGACACGAAAGTTGCGGGAAAAATAGATTGCGGCACCCGCAGCGGCATCGGTGATCTGGGCAGTGCCCCGGTCAAAGATGTCAGGCACATCGACTGTCACCCGCAATGCGTCAATGAAGCCGCGATCAGAGTTGCGCGAGTTCAAGATGGCTCGAAACAGCGCGCGCCTGTAGGTGTAGTCGCCCTGGATGAAATCCCGAAAGTCGGTGTAACCCGGCGGGTGGCCAGCTTCGACGATGGCGGCAAAGTCTTGCTGGGTGATTTCGGTGCTGGCGACGAGCATGTCGCTGATCACGCCGTTGGCATGCCGGCGGTATTGCTCGGCCAGCGCCAGAGCCTCACGCACTTTCAGGTTCATTGCCCTTCGCAGGGCGTCCGACATTGCGAAGCCCTCGGTCAGGTTGCGGCGGTAGGCCACCGATCTGCCCAGTACTTCCGCGATGGCCAAGGCTTCAGCCACCCGCTTGATGGATTGCCGGGCCGCTTTGTCCGCGATGCCAAACGCCTCAGCGACCGGCTTTCGGACCTGCTTTGCGCCCAGATCGCTGACACTCAGACTTTCACTGATGCGCAAAATGAAGGCGATCAGATCGGTGTAGGTCTCGGCAAACGCTACGGCTTCTGAGATGCGCTTAGTCATCAGCCGGTCCAAGTCGTCACCCAGTCCAAATGCTTCGTAGGCGTTCTTGGTCACACCGCGTTGTGGGGTCTCCGAAATCAGCAGGCTTTCTGCCAGGCGCTTGGTATTGCTCTGACGAAGCACGTCACCCCAAGCCAGGCTCTCCGAGGAGTTTTTCGTCAGGAGGCGAGTGAGGTAATCGGATGCTAGGAAGGCCTCCCGAACCTCCTTGCGATTGGCTTTTCCGACGCCCTCCGCAAAAGCCATTGATTCCACCCATCGAAGCACAAAGGCGATGAGGTCTGAATAGGTCTCTCCAAACCCAACTGCCTCGGACTCGCGCAGGGTCAACTGCTTGGCCATCCTCTCAGCGAAGCCCATCGCCTCGCTGGACCGCTTGGTCCACTGTCGTCCCGACGCCTCGACCACCGCGAGAGTCACGGCAACGGCTACGTTGTAGACAGCGGGATAGGCAGTGGTCCAGTTCTTCCCGGCACTGGCGCTCGACCACGTAAAGCTCGCCGACGCCCATGTGTACCTCGCTCCTGGGGTTTCGGCGACTGTCACTGTATCGGGCATGACAATCAGCTCATCGTGAAGGTAAAGACTGCGGTCAGGCTGTCATCAGCCCCCTTGTTGACCACCGGAAAAACCACTCGATCGAGCATGATTCCGGCCGTCGCGGCATTGAACACGCCCGCCTCGGTGAGGGCGCCCGTGCTGTCTCCAGCCAAGAAGTCCGCGGTGAACGTAAAAGTCTTGGTGCCCGCCGTGTGCGCATAGGTAGCGGCATTGCGGTCGATTTCCGTCACCAGGGCCGACTGAGTGGCCGCAGCCGCCGTACTGCCGGTGCCCAGTGCGATGAAACCCATCACTGCGGGACGGCTTACCGACTTACCAATGGCATCGGCGATGAAGTCAAAGCCGACGTTGACGATGATGTTGTCCTTGTGGACCGTCTCGACCTCGCCACTCGCGCGGCGAAGGATGAGGGTCATGGCGCCCTGAAGCTGCATGGATTCGTCGATCATGAAAAGTCCTCGTTAAATGAAACGTAGAAATGGCGCTGCCTCTTGCGAGAACAGCGCCACGGTTGGGGTCGAGTTTGGGAACGACGCGGTCTAGTACAGACGCAAGGTCGAAAGACTTCCAACGGGAGCAAATGCCGCACTTGCAGCCTGGATGTCACCGCCCATGCGACCGGCAAAAAGCCGCCGCTCAGAAGCGGTCTGACACACACCGATGCAGACGCGATCGTTGGCCGTCATCCCAAAGGGAACGTTCACGCGCCTAGACAGGTGGTCTTCCAGAAAGAAGGAGGATGTGGCTGCGTCGTAACCCACCAAGAGCTGCCCAGACGGGCCTGACGCGGTCCAGATCACGCAGGTTGTGATCTCGGCGGGGATGAACCAAAAGGAGGTGTGAAACACCGATGGAACGCTCACCGTCCAGGCCACACGGGTGGTGTCCTTGACCATCAGACCATCACCATAGCGGCCGGCCGCATAGGCGATGCCTGCCGCTTGGCTGGATACTGGGCTGCCCAATCCAGCCGTTGAACCGTTCAGGCGCCAGCCGTAGATCTCTCCTGCTTGCAGCGTGTCCTCGCGGGCAATTTGAAACCTGGCATCCACATTGGCGACCGCTCCGTCATACGCCCACTGGCGCCGGGCCGCGTCACCGCTCCACGGGAAATTCGCCTCCAGCCAGGTCGTTCGGTCATCGACCGAGGCGCCCAGGCTGTTGAGTAAGGTGTTCTGCGCCCGGATTGGCGACACCAGATCGAGTTCGAATAGGTACTCGGCCGTTTGGGCCCCTGTAGTCATGCGCAGGACGTTGCGGCCATTGACCGCGACCACCGATGCGAAATGCTTGGTGCCCGGAAAACCCAAGGCCTGCTCGTCCCGCTCCAGGATCAGGTTGGCGTTCTGCGGCTGCGCCACGACGGTCGACACAAAGGTCGGCGTGTCGCTGTAGATGCCCGGTGAGGCAATCGCCTTGATCCAGAACCTGCGCTCGCCATCAAAGCCCGAGGGCAGCGTGTAACTCGTCGACTTGACCTCGGCCACGAAGAGCGAAGCATCCCAAGCCGCCCCCTCGCGCAACTCATAACCCACCACCTCAGGCTCGGGGTTGGGCTGCCAGCGAAACTCCAGCCGATTGGCTGACTGCACGACATCGAACTGGCGCACGGTCGAGGGTGCGAGCAAGGTCAGCACGAAAGTCGTCACATGGGCGCTGTAGTTCCCGGAGGTATCGATCCCGCGTATGTGATACGGGTACTGCCCGGCAGCGCTCTGGTCGTGGACCATCTGGGTCGCCGCGGTCTTGGCCACCAACTGGGCGTTGTCCCAACCAGGCCCCACCCGCACCTCGTAGCCTGAGAGATCGGCGTCCAGAAGCTCGTCCCACTGAAGGAGCAGGTCCGACATCCGGCGCTGGACCAGAAAGCCCGTGACGTCGGACGGCGGAAGCGTTTTCCCCAGCACGGTCGCGTTGAGGGTCGCCGGCACGCTTTCCTTGCGCGTGATGCCAATGGCCCGCAGGCTGAACTCGTACTCACCTTCCTGCGCGTCACGGATTTCGGCGTAGTTGGCACTGGTCAGCGGCAGGCTCACGAAGTTGCCGCCCCTGACCCGGTACGACAGCCGGTACGCGATCGCAGCTTGCACCTCCGACCAGGACACTTGCACCAGAACCTGCGCCTGGTCCTTGACCCGGTAAAGGCTCTCTTGCACGGCAAGTCCGGTGGGTGTCGCCGGCACGTCCGAGAGGACCGTGATCGATCGTGGCTGGAGCGCCAGACCCTCCTCGATTGCGTCGTACTTGCTCGGGTTATGAGCCAGCGCCGTGACTTCATGCTCACCCGGATCACGCTCGGCGACAGCGACCACCCGGAAAAGTTGGGTCTCGACGATCGAGGAGGCCAACACCCAGATCGCATCCGTCTGCGGGACCAGGCTGAACGGGATCGTCACTGTCAAGGTTCGGCCTGAAATCGGCCCGACCAGTCGCTCTTCAACGGTGCCATTGGGCAGGATCACCGAGAGCCGCCACGGCAGATCCGCAGGCAGGTCCTGGTCCAGCGTCACGGTGCTGGCGGTTGCCGCGGCAATCCGCCCCCCCAACCGCATCCCTCCACGCACCGGGTCCGCGACCTTGATGACATCGCCTGGGCGCACCACGGCACCTTCCAGACCGGTTCTGAAAGTGACAATTTCTGACTCCGACTGCTCGGAGTACAAAAGCCACTTGCCCACACGGTGAGCCTGACCTCGGGAGGTGCATCCCAAAGCTACCACCTCGGCCTGCACGATGCCGTACCGAACGATACCGGCTGCGTCCTCGACGTACTCGACCTTATGCCGATAGAAGTCCTGCGGGTCGTTCCAGGTGACCAGGGCTACGGTGTGCCGGGCCTTGGCCGACGAGCCTTGGTAGGCGAACTCACCATCGATCACGTTGCCAGGGGCGAATTGGTAAACCGGGTCCACCGGCGCGTCCTGCGTGACCGTGATCGCCCCACCCGACCAATACACCATGCCCCGGAAAATCGAGGCCATATCCTGAACGACCTTGTAGGCCTGCTCCCGTGTCTGGAGGTACAGGTTGCAGGTAAAGCGCGGCTCGAGCCTACCCAGTCCGTCGGGAACGAGTTGATCGCAATACTGAGCCACTCGATACAGGGCCCACTTATCAACCTGCGCCTCCGGGATATAGCTGCCCAGCCCGTAGCGGGTGCTCGTGACCAAGTCATAAAAACACCAGGCCGGGTTATCCGTCCAGGCGATCTTGAAGGTGCCGTCCCAGACCCCGCTGTAGGCCCGAGCGGCCGCGTCGTAGTTCGCCGGCACCCGCACGCGTAGCAGCTTCATGTCGTAGCTGCGGCGTGGGATGGAGGAGAACTGCGAGGCATCGACCCGCAGCGCCACCAAGGCGCTGTTGGGATACCTCAGCTTGCTCTCGATGACCTCGGTGTAGGACTCCAGATAGGTCTTGTTCTGGATTGCCGATGAGGTCGAATCGGCCGTGATGCGGCGCACACGGATTTCCCAGGGGCCAATGCCCGTCAGGCGGACGTAATAGCCGCGTTGGTACTTGGTCGTGGTCTTGCCGGAAATCGTGTCGTTGACCACCTCCACGAAGCCGCCACCGTTGACCTGAAGGTCGATCGCAAAATTGACCGAACTGCCGTTGAGGTCACCATTGGTGGTGTCCTGGTTGGTCAGTTGAGGCACGCTCACCTTCACCCGTACCGCATCAATGTCTGGGTCGGTCACTGATCGCACGACCGGGTGACTCGCCTTGACCTCCACGCCCACGGCGATTTCGTTCTCGACTGACGAAAAGCCGGGCACATAGCTCTGCTGCTGGGTACCCGGCCGCGACTCCAGCGTCACGCCCGTGAAGTTGTATGAGCCGTCCTCGTTCTCGATGGGCGTGTCATCCAGATACACCGACTTGAGTCCGTCCGCCAGGCCCTCGATCTCGCCCTCTGAGATCAGGTCCATCACCCGGGCAAAGGCCTTCGAGCGCAGGCTGTCGGGTGCCTCTTGGGCGACACGGGCACTCCCGCCTCCGCCCTTGCCACCTCCGGCGCCAATGATCAGAGCGGTCGTCAGGTCGTTCATCAGGTTATTCAAAGGGTCACCTCGTCCACGTCGATCCCCGCGCTGATCACGGCTGAACCCACGATCAGACGGCCATAGCCCACTGGCACCGGATGCCCTTGGGCGGTGGTGTTCACCGCCCCGTTGAAGCTGTAGCTGGGCTTGTTTTCGGGCCGCTCAGACGGATCAGGCGCCTTGGGCGTGGGCGCGATCATCTGGGCGACGCCTCCCAGCACCATCGAAGTGCCGATCGAATACAGGGTGGTCTGCGAAAGAAACGATCCGGCAGCGGCCCAGCCCATCGGGTTCTACCAAGCGACGGCGATCAATGCCACGCCCAGCAGTATTTGACCCAGTCCATTGCTGCCGGCCCCGGAGACGACCGGCGCAATGGTGATGCGCTGCTGACCGGTCGGCTCATGCAATTGGTCGAGCGAGAGTGCGTCTCGCCCAGCCAGCACGCGATAGCCGACACCGCGCTCGCCAGATGCGACCAGTTCGCGCTCAAAGGCGGGAAAGTTGGCGCACAGCGCGCGTACTGCCTCCGCAGCCGAAGCAATGGCCAAGCGGTGGCGGCGACCGAATCGCTTGGCGAGTTCACCGAGAAGAATGACCGTGACCATACCGAAGAACGTGGGTTGTGACTTTTTGCCAGTAGCCGCCGTAGACATCACGGCTCGACAGCCTGCCCTGCAAGTGATGCAGGATCAGACCGTCGCCGAGGTACACGGCCGCATGATTGGGAACGGGCGACGCCACCTGCATCAGGAAGCAGTCGCCCGGCTGCAGATTGCGCAGGTCCGCGAAGTTGATGACCTCAAAGCCGACCTGTGAAAAGTTGTCCAGGTAGAGGTTTTCGCCCCGCTTCCACCAGTCATCGAATCGGGCAAAGTTGGGAAGAAGCACACCGCGGTCGCTGCGAAACCAGTCGCGCACCAGCGAATAGCAGTCCAGAACGCCATGGGACCACTCTCGGCCTACCAAGGGCGCGACAAAGCCAGTCGGCTCAATACGGACCCAGTCCTCGCTGGGGATCCCCACGATGTGCCACGGCAGACCGCTGGCCTCACAGGCCACCCGGTCGGCTTGGCTGGGCTCGGGCGACGTTCCTGGATGGCTGTGCACCACTCCCACAATCTCGCCCTGTATGTCGACTGCTGCGTAGTCCTCGGGGTGGATCACGAACTGGTCGGTTCCCACGCCGATGTTTCGGCAGCGGGCGTAGACCTCGCGGCCCTTGAGGATCACGAGCAGCCCACAAGCCTCGCGCGGGTACTCCGCGCGGGCGTGCTCCAGCGCCAGCGCCTTGTTCTCGGCGCGCATCAGCGGATCAGACCCGCAGCCGGAAAGCCCCCGAATGAGAGCTCGGCGTGTTGTCCAAACCGCGCCTGGCAAGACGACAGCCGCTTGCCGCAGACGTCCTGCGCACTCCCGCCCACCGGCTGATCGTTTGCATCGAAGTACGCGGAGCCGGTGTAGCCACACTCACTGCCGCGATATCTCCAGGGGCAGACGTTCTGGACGATCTGCCGACGCGGCAGAGAAACGCCTTCCAGATCAAATGAGGCAGCCAACTCGAATTCGACGACATCCCGGGTTTCGCGCGACTTTCGGTCGACGTAGTAGATGTCGTCCGCGAACTCGGCGGATCGGTCGGCGCTCGGGTTCACTGCGCCTGGAAAATTTACGGCGTCCAGGTACTTGGCCAAGGTGCGCTTGCGGGTGATCTTGGCGCCGATGAGGTCTTGATAGCTCAGCACCAGGGCCGTGATCGAGCCGGTGACGTTGGCCACACGCAGGCGTGGCCGCGGCACCTGACCTCCACCGTTCAGCTCAAAGCCCTCCACTTGGATTGGAAAGGCCTCATAGGCATTGCCCTGCCAAACGACCCGCTGCATCAGCGCGTTGGTGCCTGCATGAAAGCGCACCGGGCCCTGCCCGAACAGGGAAAGGTCCAGAACGAATAACTCGATCACGGCGCTGGGCGCGAGCTTCTGGATCTCGGATGTGATCGCCAAAGAGGTGGACGGCTGCGTCATGACAGATCAAACACTTGCTTGAAGGTTGCGCGCACCGTCTCGACGTTGGGCTCGTCCAAGGACCGGCTCCATTCCTCGCACGTGAACTTTCCAGAGGTTCCGGCCGGCGATATCCAGTCAAAGGTCTGGACAGCACCACGGGCACGCAGAAAGCTATCGATGGCGGCCGCATCCAAGCTCGTGCGGCCGCGAAACTCCAGCGTCCACACCTCGGGCTTGGTATTGAGTCCGAAGGCCAGCCGCTGCTCGTAGCCGTCGCCAAACGCCACGCGACGCACGTTGGGGCGCAGGGTCACGCTGGCACCGACTGAAGGTGTCCAAGTGAAGGTTGCCATTTACAAGGCCCTTCGCGTATCCAACAGACCACCCGCGCGCTTTTGCGCGAGCATCTCTTGGCGTACCGCACTGGCGATCGCTTTGCCAAGGTCACGGCCACCTGCGTCATCGCCGCTGGCAGCGGCTCCCGCGTTAGACACGCTCACCGAGATGTTGAACACGTCACCACCGCCGCCGCCAGACATCGTGACTGGGATGCTGCGGCCATCCGGCAAGGGCACATAGGCCTCATTCATTCGGCCCTCGCCAAACAGCGCCAGTTGCGGTCCGGTAGCGATGCCTCCGTTGGCGTACTGGTTGAGCGCAAGCGGTCCCATGTTGCTCATGATTCCGCCATTGGCTGCCGTCATCGTGATGGGCACCACCTGAGAGGCGGGCGCACCGACCGTCGCGCCTCCAGTGCTCCCAAATGCGGAGCCGATGAGCGAGCCGAGCCAGCCGGCCAATGGCCGCGTGATGCTTTGCTGAATCTGAATACGGATCATGTCCGAAATGATGGAATTGGCCAGGGAGCGAAAGTCCAGCTTGCCGGTCCTGACAAAACTCGTGATCGCATCAGTCATGCCGTTGAACGCCCGGGTCGTCGCCGACTCCATTTGCTTGCCCACTTGCTCGGCTTCCTCGGCCACAGTGCGCAAGGCCTTGGCAAAGCCCGCCTCAGGGTCGGACAGTTCCTTGGCGCGCTGCGTCAGAAGCGACGCGCCGTCTGCCGCTTGTCGCGCGGAGTCCTCAATCTTTCGCAAAGCGTCGGCGAGCTTCTCGTTGCCAGGCGCTGCCTGCGCCAGTTCGCGGGCCTGCTGCGCCAGTGTGGCCAGTTGGGTTGCGCTTTCCTGGCGGGCACTGGCCAGGCGGCGTAGCGAGTCAAGCTCGCTGATCGCGCCAGACTCCCGAAGCGTCTTGATCTGCTCTTCGACGGCTCGAAGTTCGTTTTGGCCTCGCGCGGCTTGCTCTTGCAGGTCCTTGAGCGACTCACCGGGCAGGCGAATCTGACGCTCCAGGTTGGATTGCTGGGCGTCACGCTCGAGTTTCTGGCGCTTGAGGATGATCTCGCTCAGCTTGTCCTGAAGCTTGAGTCTGTCCTGCACAGTCTTGGCCACCTTATCCAGACCGTGGCGCAGGATCGACTCTTCATCGGCCGACAGGGCACGCAGCTTGTCGGTAAAGTCCTCCTGGGCAGCCAGCCTCGCATCGCTCGCCTCCTTGAAGCTCAGGTACCCCTGGCTTTCGTAGAGGTCAATGATGCGTTGACGGTCTTTGAGGATGCCGCTTTCGACATCGACCAAGCCTTGCAGCCGCTTGATGTCACTGTCGATGCCGGCCATGGCATTGGCCGTCAACTTGTCAGAGGCCGTGTTGTAGTTCAGGCGTTTACGCGGCGCCGCGGCTTCTGTGGCGGTTTTGGCAGCGTCGGTGCCTTTTCGGATGTCCTCAAATCGCTTGGTGACCGCGTCAGCCAACAAGGGCATGTCCCACAGATCAACATAGTTCTGGTTGGCCTGTGCGACAACGGCGTTTCGCTTATCGAGAGCTGCCTTGAGCCGCGCCCGGTTCTCCTCCGAGAACGGATTCATGCCCTCACCGCCCGCCAAGAAGGTCCCTGCCAGCTCGATATCGGCCCAGACCGCCTGGAAACTGCCGATCACCGCCCTGACCGTGCTACCGATACCGCGCAGGGCATCGATGACCACGGCGATGGCGTAGGCCGTCTTTTCAGCCCAGTTGGTGAGCGTGCCATCCGAGCGCAGGCGTCGGACACCGTCTACCGCGTTGTCCGTACCCAAAACTACGTTCTTGAGTTCCTGGTACAGCACCGACATGGATGGGATGGCGGAGGTGACCAGGGTCTGCGCCACGAAGTTCGATTCAGCGCGCATACGCCCCATGGCCTTGGATGCGTTGTCAGCCTCCTCAATCTGCTTGGCGGTCAGCCGGATATTGAGGTCTTGGTTTTCAGCCAGGTCTTTGAGGAACGGGAGCATCGTTGCACCGGACTTCCCAAAGAGTTCCATAGCGATGGCGGTCTTACCCGCGCCGTCCTCAAACTCGGCGAGCTTGAGCGCGACATCGTTCATCACCTCCGCCGGATCACGCAGGTTGCCGCCAGCGTCCTTGGCCCGGATGCCCAGAAATTGGAGAGCCTTGGTCGCCCCGGCCGTCTCATCATCAACCCCGGCCAGTCCTTTCGACAACTTGGCCAAGCTGGCACCAATGGCCTCCATGGCTGTGCCCGAAATGGTCGCCACCGGCGCAAAGCCAGACAGGGCCGCCGCACTGGCACCTGTCTGCTCGGACAGTCCCTGCAGCGCGGCAGAGGCCTCAAGCGTGTGCGTCACGAAGTCGCGAAGCGCAGCGACCGAGGCACCGCCAATCACGACGGCAAACGCCGTCTTGGCAACACTGGCGACCTGCTGGAGCGAAGCCTTCATCTCGCTGGCGTGCTTGTCGAGCACCCGCGCACTGCGACCAAGATCGGCCTGAAATTCCGACGTCTCTGCGGCGAGCTTGACAACAAGAGAGCCAATGTCAGCCATTTTTTTTCACCCGGTGCGCGAACATGGCCTTGAAGCGGGCGACATTCACCTTTGATTCATCCTTGAGCGGCGGTCGGTCCACGAATGGCATGAAATCCTCTGGCGTGAAGGGCTTGGAGTTCTTCGCGCGATTGGCGTTGGCTAAGGTCGACGCGATCACGCCACTTCTCACATCGGCACGCATATCGCCAAAGGGCTCAATTTGGTAGAAGGCCATCCACTCCGTGATTTCGTCCGAACCCATGCGGGTCAGCAGCTCGCGCACCGGCATACCCAGCGCAAGTGCCAGGCGAAAGATGAAACGTCGGGTGGGGTTGGCCCTCAGGCTTTTTTTGCGACGTCTGCCTGCTCCGTGCCGATGCCGTTGAGCCGCTGTGCGACGGCGAACACCCGGTCAAGGGCGCGAGCGCTCTTGCGACCCAAGGCTGCGATTTCGCCATCCCCGAAAAGGCGGAGGCCGCTTTCGTCGCAGAGCGTAAGAGCTACGAGTCGGGCACGTACGTTCTCCATCCGCCCCTCTTTGGAGCCCTCTCGGCCAATGAGGCTCGCCTCAAAGGCATCACGGTCGGTACCGCTCATGGTCCGAACGTAGACGTCCCCGCCCCATTCGGAAACATGGACGGTTTCGCGCGGAAGATCGTCGGCCGCTAGGATCGCTTCTTTGGAAAGGATGTTCATACGCGTCATGCCTCCGTGATGTCGCCGTCAATCTCGATCGTGACGCTGGCCTCAACCACGGCATCCACGCCACCTTGAACGCTGAACTGGGTCACATAGCCGTAGAACGTCCAGGTCGCAGCCGGGGCCGTATCGGTGAAGGTGATCCTGAACTGACGCCGGGTGCGATTTCCGCGGTCGGTGCGCAGTCCCTGGTGGACCGTGTCATCCGGATTGAAATGCAAGCTCAAGCTCAGCTGGCCCTCATCGCGAAGGCCCACCCGCTTTTCTTTGGCGGTCGATGCGAGGTTGGTGACGTCGATGACCGACGCTTGGCCTCCTGGCCCTTGGAACGAGACCACGTTCGGGATAGTTTCAAACGCGGTGGCGCCGAAGCGCGCAATGATGATCCCCTGCGCAGTGATGGCAGTACTCGGCATAGAAAGCCTCCAACAAAAAAGAAATGAACCGCTTAGCGGTAGTAGGTGAAGTCCACGGACACCCGGTAAACCTGGGCGTCCTGGTCAAAGTCGGTCAGGCTCATGCGTACATCGGCAATGGTGTGGATGTCGGCCATCAAGGCCGCCAACACCTGGTCCTGCAACTGGTCGCAGACCTCAAGGGTTCGGGCAGAGGCGTCGACCTGCACGCGCGAGCGCTTCAGGGCACCCGGACCATCAATCGCGACAACGTGCGTCTGATCTACCGGGGTGTAGACAAGCGACGGGTACTGCGCGGTCTGTGGCGCCACCACGGCGTACACCTCTCCGCCAGCCAAGTGCTTGATCGCGTCATAAAAGTCCTGCATCGCTACCGACCCTTCAAAGCCTTGACTTCGATCTCGATGCGCTGTGCCAAACGACCCTTGATCGCCTCGACGGCCTCACGGCGCCGGGACTCGAGTGCCGGCCGCAGGAAGGGTCTGGCAGCCATCTTGCGTGTGCCGAATTCCACAAAGCGCCAGTACCAGGCGTCTTGCGAGAGGTTCCCGCGCTTGCCTTGATTGCGGTACTTCTTGCCCTGGCGGACCAACACGTAAAACGTCTGTCGCCCCCCACCGGATAGCTCCCGGATGTGCTTCATGATGACCGATCGCTTGAGCGTTCCGGCAGGCGGTTGCTTGATGCCCAGCGACTGCGCAGCCTTCGGCGCCCGATGCCGTGCCTCATCTCTGATGACCTTGGCGCCGGCATAGACCGCCGTTCGCAGGCCCCGATTCGCAATGCGCTGGGGCAGCTCACGAAGCGCCCGGTTCAGTTCAGCCAAGCCTTCAATGCGGACTGTTTCGGCCCTAGCCATCGCGCAAGCCTTCGCTGGCCAATAACGTCACCACGACATTGGCCTCATCCTCATTGAGTGCGGCGTGAATCGCAAACACTCGACTCCGGTATAAAACTCTCAGCTGGGCAACCGCCTTGGGGGCGCTGAACGCATCTTGGAAACGCACTGTGATCTGGTGGGTAAGCTCTGCTGCGACTCGATCGGCGATGCGGGCTTCCCGCCCCGAAATAGGCTGGATGTCAGCCCAGACTGTCCCCATATCAGCCCAGCCTTGCGTCGGGGCCCCCAGCATGTCCTTGCTGACAATGGGTCGCTGAATCCGGACCCGGTGATTGAGTTGTCCCGCACCGATCGCACTCATACAAAACTCACCCGATATCCGTCAAGCAGACTGTCCACAAAAGTTAAAGCGTCAATACGCCCACGCGTGAGCGTCGCAACCTCTTCCCGGTGCCCGTAGAGACTGCCCACACGCAGCTTGATCCAGCTCTTGAGCCCCTCAGGCACGGCACTGGCAGTGCCATAGCCAGCATCAAAGATGACGCCAACGGCACCGATTTGCGGCAAGGTTGCTGGCCATGTTTTCCCGAAGACTGGGGTGACGCGCGCCGGCTCGCACGCTGCATCCAGCACGTAATCACTCGAAGGCATCACCTGAGGTTCGCCATTCATGTCCAGGTAATGGATCGCTACCACCGACTGGACGGGGCATTTGGCGAGGAGGACAGCGTGTGCGGGAAGGCTGAACGATGCGCCGGCAGGTACGCCCATCAGCGAAGGCCCGGGAAGGGCGTCGAGCACCAGTTTCCAGCGGGCAGTTGTCAACTGCCGGCCGGTCTGGGTCTCAGCCGCCTGCCGGGCTGCCGTGATGAGCGCGCCGATCAGCGCATCGTCATCGTCAACATCCACCCGCAGGTGGAGTTTGGCCTCGGCAAGCGATACCGGCTCCTCTGAGGGGGGTGTGACGAGTTGGAGCGGCATGCCTTAGACGATTTGGGCCACAGCGGCCTGGTTGCCGGGGTCTGCAGGCAGCATTCGAGGGCTCACACCCAGCACCTGCGCCGCCGTCAGACTCGCCGCGCCCCCCACCGTCACCGCAAGACGCACGAAGCCAAAGCCGGCGACCGTGTCCAGGTCCTCTGGCTTGACGTTGATGAGCGCCTGCTTGTTGTCGCCGGTGGCTTTGGTGATCTGAGAAATCGCCTTGCCGGCGATGTCCTTGGCACCCGTGCCCACGGCGTCCAGCGCCTGCTGGACCTTGGCGTCTACCGTCGCACCCGTACCGAGTACTCCGGTTTGGATGACGGCCAGCAGGCCGTTGTGCATCGCCAGAGAAATCCATCCGGTGGTTGCGGTGCCTGCAGCCTGACTGGACGGATCCAGCGTGGCCAAGATGGCCAGCAATTCGCTGCCCTTTGCATTGGGAAACATGTGTGTTCTCCTTGAGTGTTAGGGCGTTCAGCGCGCGCCCAGTTGAACAAAGGGCGACAGGCTCGTAGTGCCCTTGGCAGGCGAGATGGGCGCCGCGATCTTGGATTGGCCGTCCATGCGGAACGTGGTGCGAAACGCCGTGAGGTCCGCATCAAAGTACAGGTGCATGGAGGTGGCCGTCTGCATGCCGCCGGCCTTGGTGATGGTCTGGTAGTACGACAAGTCCGCCAGCAGCACGTCGCCGGCTGCGGAGAAGGTGTTGGCGTGCTGGGACACAAAGACGGGCCGGCCCAGCAAGGTGCCGTAGGGAGAGACCTGAATGCCACCCACATTGATGCCGGTAGGCAGGTAGATCGGGTAGTTGCCCAGCGTCAGGGTGAAGAGCGCTGGCAACACGTCGTTGTTGACGATCCACACCGCCTTGGCAAACGAGCCGGGGGGCAAACGCGAGATCATCTTGGCCAGGTTCTGGGCCAAGAGCGTCTGCGTCGCCTGCCCCGACTCCTTGGCCACAGTCACCGTGGTGGCAGCGCTCATGCACCCCACCGGCAAGCCAGTGCCTGAGCCAAACAGGATCGACTCGTTGGTCTTCCACCGAATGGACGTTGCGATCTTGTCGGGCAGATAGGTCGACAACGCGTTGGAGTCATCCAGCAACTCATCGGTCACAGGCACCAGCGCCATGAGCTTTTTCAGGCGCAGGGTCGATAGACCTAGCACTGGCTTGGTGCCCACGGCTGCTGCCGCTTCGCCCTGCCAGTAAGCCCGGATGCCATTGGTTCCCCAGGGCGTCGTTTCGTCCTTCGGAAACGCCATGGTGTTGCCGGTTATCTCCACGTTATCGGTGAGCGGTAATAGGGAGTCCTCGCCCAGGGACAGTTGAAAGATCTCTTGGGCGAACTGCGGGGGCACCAGGAAGCCTCCGTCCTGGGCAGAGCCTTCGCTGCCAAACGATGCGGGCGCCACAGCGCCGCGGCCAGAGCCAATCAACAGTCGCTCATCAATTGAGCTACCGGGGTTTTGCGCGTGACGAACCGTTTTGAGGAAGTCGCCAACGCTCTTGAAACCATGCTTGGGGTCAGACTCGATGTTGTCGGTGACCGAAATGACGGAGGCGCTGTTCGCGTGGGATACGCCAACCTGGGCCACTCTGGCCATGTGGGCCTCTTCAGCGACCAGGGAAGCCTCGCGGTCAATGCCTGCCGAAGCGGCTTCGATCCTGGCCTTGAGTGCGTCAAAGGCGGTCAGTTCCTCCTCGGTCATGTCACGCGCCTCGGCTGCGGCGATATCGGTCAAGGTGCGGGCGTCCTTGACCAGGGCGGCTTTGCGAGCTTGCAGCTCGCGCAGTTGTTTGCTCATTGGTGTTGCTCCATAAATAAGAATGCCGCTCAGGCAAAAAGCGCAGAGCGGCGATTGAGGCGCGACCAACGGGTCGCAATGGATCAGCAGCCCTCGACGGAGAACTGCAGAAATTCAAGTGGAAATCTCGGTCGAAAGCGTCAGATCAGCGCGAGGGCTGCACGGGCCTGCTTGAGCCGGGAGGCGCCCACGGGCTGGGCGGAGCGAGCCGTCTTTTGGATCTTGGCCAGCACCTCGTCGAATGTGGCAACGCCATCGACCATCTTGGCGGCCAATGCGGCATCCGCTCCCAGCACCCTGCCCTCCCCCATGCCCTCGCGTACGTCATTGACCGTCAAGCCTCGGCCCTTGGCCACTGCCTTAGCAAAGGCGTGGTAGTAGTCGTCAACGCGCGACTGCATGAACGACAGCGCTTCAAGATCCAGTGGTACGTAGGGGTTGCCTTCAACCTTGAACTTGCCAGCCGAGATCAGGGTCGGCTTGACCCCATCGCCCTCGAGGGCCTTAGAATAGTCAAAGTGCGCTTGCCACACGCCAATGGAGCCGACCTCGCCGCCCGGGGTCACGTAAAACTCTCCGGCCGCGCAACCGATCCAATAGGCGGCTGACGCTGCCAGGCTGTTGGCTACTGCAACAACCGGCTTTTGAGTTCGGGCTTTCATGATCTCGGCAGCCAGCTCGCTGACGCCGTAGACGCTGCCGCCCGGGCTGTCGATGTCGATCAGGATCTGGGCCACGGTGTCATCGGCCAGCACTTGGCGCAAGGCCGACGTGAATTTCTGGGTGCTGGTGCTTCCGGGCCCCGAAATGTCTTCGACCATATTGCCTCGCTGCGTAATCACCCCATACAGGGGGAGCACCGCGATACCGGCACCGGCACTGGAGGCCGCAAACTGCTTGCGCGTGTCGCGCATTACCCGGTCTGTGTTGACCTGGAACAGCGTCTCTTCCTTTGGCGGTTCGTCTGAGGACCAGCGGGTGAGGACGGCCGTCATGGCTTGAAGCCGTTCCGGCATCAAGGCCCAAGGCGTGGTCAGAAATTCAGAAATCAGCAGTTGCTTGTTCATTCGTGCATCCCAAGTTGGACGAGCGCACGCGCCAGCGCCTGCTCATCGGATGGTGTTTCAAAATTGGCGGCCCAGACGGCGACGACTGACGGTGTCAATCCGAAGCTCTGGGCGATGAGATCGATCTCGTTGGGGCCAAGAGCCCCTTTCCTGCCGATGCGTCGGGCCAGCCGCTGCGCATTGGACTGGACCAGGCTGCGCAGCCTCAGGCTCAATCCCTCATCGGGCGTGGCAGTGCCATCGGTGTCAGCCGATTCAGGCTCCTGGTTGTAGATCTCTTGCTCCTCAGCGGCTGCCTCTTCGACCATATTCAAGGGTCGAAGAGGCTGGTCCAAGCCTTTGATCGGATTGAGGTTCTCGGCGACGCGCGCCTCGTTTCGGGTGAGCCAGCCGTTTTGGATTCCGCTTTGGTAATACGCCGAGCGGCTGGCTGCATCGCCCCGCATCAAGTTGGCGAAGTCGAACTCGACTTCCAGCTGATCACCGTCGAGCATCAGGTCGGCCTCGATGGATGCCTCCCACCGCTCGGCCCAAGGCGTCATGGTGTGCATGACGAACTCCAGACTCTGCTGCTCGATATTTGAAAAGGTAGCGCGGTCCAGGTCAGCGATCATGTGTGGCGGCACCCGAAACAGGCGGGCAATGTCCGTGATCTGGAACTTGCGCAGTTCCAGGAACTGAGCGTCCTTGTTCGTGACACCCACCTCGTGGAACTTCATCCCGTTCTCGAGCACCAGCACCTTACCCCGGTTGGCACCGGACTGGGCCGCCTGGTAGGACTCTCGGAACACCCGCTTGGCCTCGGAGTCCTTGAAATTGCCCGGAAACTCGATCCAGCCACCCGTGGGCTTGGCGTCGTTGGAAAAGAACCGAGCGCCATAGTCCTGTGCGGCCAAGGCCATGCCCAGGCTTTCGCGGGACAACTCGATCGGGCTCAGGCCCAACAGCCCGTCCGAAGACAAGCCGCGCAGGTGCCAGACCTCGCCCCGGCGCAGAACCATCTCCTGGCCTGCCGCGTTTTGGATCCGGTAGCGATAGTCCCCTTGCGCAAGTAGCTCCAAGCGCACTCGATCGGGGTGGATAGGGATCAGCTCTGTGACTTCGCCCCGGCCGTTGGTCAGGATCTGGCAAAAGGCATTGCCCCTGAGGGCCAAGTGGCCCTGCAGCATCTCGCGCCACTCAAAAGGGTTTTGATACCGGTTGGGCTTCTTGCCCAGTACCCGGTAGAGCCAATGATCGGTGACCCGGTCCTTCCCACCGTCAGCTCTTGCCCGGTACAACACCAATGGCAGCGACGCCATGGTCTCCGACAGGATCCGAACGCAGGCATAGACCGCTGCCAGGCGCATGGCCGAGTCAGGCGATACGCGCATGCCCGAGACACTGCGCACAGACACCGGCTCGAAGAAAAAGTCTCCCCACGCGGACCGGTCGCTGCTGGAGGCTTTAAATCGGTCAAAGAAGCTGAGGATTCCCATAACCAGTCTTGGCCATCAAAGCAGCATCAGCTCGTAATCGGATCCCAGCACCACCGAGTCTCCCGGTTTGATCGCCCGTGAAAGGGCCATGATCAGTGCCACGATGCCGTCGATCTTGTTTTCTGCTCGCTCCTTGCGCGGATAGATGTTGTCTTTGGCGTCCAGGTGGGCGACCACGTTGCTGGCCATCCACGTGAGCACAGGGTCGCCGTCGTGGACCAGCTTTCTTTGCAGCACCAGGGCTTCGAGCGTTTTCATAGGTTCGCTGAAATTCAGTACCGTGGGCCGCACTTCGATCATGGGTAGCCCCTCGGCCAGCATGCGTGTCGACAACTGGGTGGCCTGAAAGGGATCGAAGGCCACTGCCTGGACGGCAAAGCGCAAGACCAGGTCCAGCAGGTCGGCCTCGATCCAGCCAAAATCGATCACGTTGCCCGGCGTCACGGTCAGGCGCCCCGTCCGCATCCAACCGGGGTACTGGCTATTGCCCGCTGCCTGGACCGTGTCCTCGGGCAGGTAATACTTTCCAAACACCACGTAGGCGTCTGAGATCTCGGGGTGCTGAAACATCAGCATCAGCGCCGCGATGTCGGTCTTGCTGGCCAGGTCCAGGCCCACCCAACACGGCTGCCCCGTAAAAGCCTCGATATCCAGGGACGAGTCCCCGCAGGCATCCCAGGCCCGCATGTCCATCCAGGCCGTATCAGCGTTGACCCATTCGTTGAGGTGCTTCGTTTTGAAGTTATTGACCGCACTGGGCAGTTGCATAGCCTTGGCCTGCAAAGGTCCCAAGATCTCGGGCCGGACCGATATGCCCCAGTTGGGGTTGGCTTTGACCAGGGCATTCTCCGTGGTCCAGTCGTCCCCGTCATCAAGCCCGTACACGATCCCGAACTGGGTATCGTCTTCAATCACACCGTTGAGCAGCTTCGTCACGAAGGTTCGAGCCTCATAACAAATGCCAGCCCGGTTACTTCCGGCTGTAGTGATCACCCACAGCAACGAGTTGTCCCGCTTGCCGGTTCCGGTCTCGACCACGTCGTAGACGGTGCGCGTTTTGTGCGCGTGGAGTTCATCGACACAACCAAAGTGGATGTTCAGGCCATCCAGCGTCGAGCCTTCAGCCGACAAGGCTTCAAACTTTGAACCCGACGCCAACACATGCATGTTGTGCGCTCCCACGTTCACGGCGAAGCGGCTTCGAAATCCGGCGCTGCGCCTGGCCATCGTCTGGGCGTCACCGAAGACGATGCGCGCCTGATCTCGGGTCGTAGCCAAGGAGTACACCTCGGCACCTCCCTCGCCGTCGGCAGCCAGCATGTACAGCGCCACGGCCGAGGACAGCGTTGATTTGGCGTTGCCGCGCGGCACCTCGATGTACGAGCGCCGATATCGCCGCTTGCCGTCGCTCTTCACCCAGCCGAAAACCGTCGACAGAATGAATATCTGCCACGGCTCCAAAGTGATCGACTCGCCAGCCAGAGGCCCCTTCACGTGCGGCAGCCGCTCAATGAAGGCACAGAGGTTATCGGCTGGGTAGAAGCTGCGCCCATCGCGGTCCACCAGCTTTGGGTTAAAGCGGTACGGACTGCCTTTGCCCTTGAAACGGGCTAAATCGTTGAGCTGCCTCTGGCATGCCAACTGCACCCAGCGGCAGCTCAGGATTTCACCAGCCACCACCTGCTCGGCGTAGCGTTTGGCGTCCGCGGCATAGTTTTTTGCGACCATCAGCCTGCAATGTCCGCCCAGGGATCAAAGGCATCGTCGGCTGTCTCCATGGGCAGTGACACCCGGGAGCGAGACGCAGGGGTAAAGCCCATCTCGGTTGCAGCCTTCGTCATGATCTGCGCCTGCTTGTTGGCGATGGCCAGATACGGCGACTGCATCGGCACGCCAGTGTTGGGGGCCTTCACGAGCAGGCCCGTCTTAGCGATTCCAGCCTGGGCCTTTCGGTACAGGTCAGCTGCGCAGGCCCAGATCTCCAGCACCGACATATCGAGCTTCTTGAGAAGATTGGGTGGAGCGCAATCCAACGCGTATCTCCAGGCAGCTTTTGCCCCCTCGGGCATGTAGTCCGGCGGCTCGACCAAGTCCCCCTCTGGCTTGGGTTCGCGCAGGTTTGTCCGGCATCGCTGCAGCGTCCCCTTGATTTGCTTGACTTTGGTAGGCAGCGGTTTACGACCGGCCATAGGTATCCCATCCAGGGGGAGCCCCCCCTAGTTCAATTTGCACGCACAAAAATTTGGGCAGGCGCACGCATCGTGGCTCGCCATCCCTAGAGATTCACCCCCCCTGGGGGGCTACTGACCGCCCTGCTGACTCGCGGGCGGTCTTGCGGTTGTGACAAGACACGCACAGCGACTGCAGGTTGCTCACATCAAACCGCGCGCCGCCGTCCTTGATCGGCCGCACGTGGTCCACGACACGGGCCGCCACCAGCAAACCTTTGGAACCACAGGCGCAGCACAGCGGGTGCCCGCGCAAGAACAGGGCCCTCACCGAGCGCCACGGCTTGGACTGGTAGAAGCCCGCCTCCGCATCGAACCCACGCCGCGCACGCCCGTAATCGCGATGAATCAATGGCCTGTGAGCCTCGCAGAACCCGGGCATCGTTACCACCGCGGCGCATCCCGGATATCGGCAGGGAGTGGGTGCGCTTAGGGGCATCTGCAGCGGCCTTCGAACTGATTCAAGAAAGAAGCAACTGCTTCGGAGATTCCGCTTGGCTTCCTCGGGAAACAGAGCGTTCATACGAACACCATCAACAAACCAAGGGAATTGCCAATGACCTATCGAAGCACCGAATTCACCGTCGACGAGCTGGGCTTCATCCAGATCGCGCTGAACAAAGTCCTCGCTGCCGCGGCACGCGGAGAGTTGGACCTCAACCAACTGGCCCGGGAGGAAATGGCCTCAAGAGGCTTGGATCTCAAAGGCGACTGGGTCGGCTTTGATCGCGCCCGCCAGATCCATCAAGTGGAGGTGACCAAGTGAAGGCAGACAAGAAGCTCGAACAGCTGCTCGACCAGATCGCCAAGCAACACCTTTTCATCGAGACCCTGGAGACCCAGCACAGCGACCGGCTCGACTTTCACGACGTGAGCGTCTGGGGCATCAAGGCGGCGCTCGAAGCTGCCTATGAAGCTGGTCGCAAGTCCGCCAGGGTCAATCCAACAACCAATCACACACAACCTTAATCAGGAGAACACCATGACCATTCAACTCACCCCTTCCCAGCGCGCCATCCTGACTCACGCCCATCAGCACACAGAGGGCAAGATCATCTGGTTCCCCGAGAACATCAAGGGCGGTGCTCGCCAAAAGGTGATCGACGGCTTATCCAAGCGAACCCTGATCACCGAGGGCGGCAAAGACTGGCTCATGACTGCCGAAGGCTACGAGGCCCTAGGTGTCCCTCTCAAAGCGCCAGTGAGCGCCCAAGTACTCGCAGAGATCATTGAAGTGGCGGAGCAATCCAAGCCACGCACCCGAGACAACAGCAAGCAGGCGCAGGTGATCGCCATGCTCAAGCGCCCCGAGGGCGCCACGATCGAACAGATTTGCGAGGCCACACAGTGGCAAGCCCACACGGTCAGGGGAACGTTTGCCGGCGCATTCAAGAAGAAGCTCGGCCTGGAGATCACCTCGACGAAAGAGGCTGGTGGACAGCGGATTTACCGCGTCGCCTGACCAGGAGCCAAGCCATAAAAACAATGACCATCACGATCGAGAGAAAGCCCCTGACCATCACGTTCGATGGCCAGGAGATGCAGGTTGAAGAGTTGAGCATCCGACTGTCCTTCGGACGCAAGCCCACGGACATCACCGAAATCGCCGCCACGGGTGATTACGTGGTCTATGTGACCGAGACCCGGGTGATGGATCCAGAGGAATTCGATGGCTTTGCCAAAAACCTCTACAAGTCACGCGACTGGCTTAAGGGCAAGGGCGGGTATTTCATGTTGGGCCGGTTGTGCGTAGAAGTCCACGCACCGGGTCGTCCGTACCTGTACGTGGATCCGTCCGGCGGGGACAGCGGCCGTTATGTGGCCAGGCTGGGCTGATCGGGATCAGCTACGGCCTCACCTTCAGGGATGGGCTCGCCCACCCGGATGGCCTTGCGACCCGTGAACTCCTCCCAGCGCTTGACGATCACATCGACGTACTTGGGATCGAGTTCAATGAGTCGGGCGCGACGCCCTGACTTCTCACAGGCAATCAAGGTGGAGCCCGAGCCGCCGAACGGATCAAGCACCAGGTCTCGCGTCTTGCTGCTGTTGCGCACCGCACGCTCGACCAGTTCGACCGGTTTCATGGTCGGGTGCAGGTCGTTCTTGGCCGGCTTTTTGACGTTCCAGACGTCACCCTGATCACGGGCGCCACACCAGAAATGATCTGTGCCTTCGCGCCAGCCATACAGAATCGGCTCGTATTGGCGCTGGTAATCCGCGCGCCCGAGTGTGAAAGTGTTCTTGGCCCAGATGATGAAGGTGGACCAGCGACCGCCCGCTGCACGGAAGGCAGATTGCAGCGTGTCCAATTCCGACGAACTCATGGCGATGTAGACCGCACCCTTGGTGTGGGTGAGGATGTTCATGCAGGCGTCCAGCAGGAAGCTGCCGAAGCCTTCACCCAGGTTGTCATTCATGATCGGGCGGTTCTTGCCCCGCATCTTGTCCTTGGCCGTGTTGGCGTAGTTCACGTTGTAGGGTGGGTCGGTGAAGGTCATGTCCACCAACTCCTCACCCAACAGGGCTTTGAATTCATCGGGCTTGGTGGCGTCGCCGCACAACAGCTTGTGCTCGCCGAGGATCCAGATGTCTCCGGTCTTGGAGATGGGCGTTTCACTGACCTCGGGCACTGCGTCCTCATCGGTCAAGCCATCCGTCGTGGCATCTTCACCAGCGATCAGGGCTTCCCACTCCTCTTGCGAGAAGCCGGTCAGGCCCAGATCGAAGCCAGCGTCCTTGAGGTCGGCCAACTCAATGCCCAGCAACTCGTCTTCCCAGGATGCGTTCTCACCGATCTGGTTGTCGGCCAGGATCAGGGCGCGGCGCTGCGTGTCCGACAGGTGTTCAAGGGGCACCACAGGCACCTCGGGCAGTCCGAGCTTGCGTGCTGCCAGCAGGCGACCGTGACCAGCAATCACGTTATTCTGTCCATCAATCAGGATCGGAGCGCCCCAACCGAACTCACGAATGCTGGCCGCGATCTGGGCCACCTGTGCCTCCGAATGCTGCTTGGCATTGCGGGCATAGGGGATCAGTGCTTCGACCTGGCGGTACTCGATGTGAATAGGATTCATGGGGACCAGAAATGAAAAAACCCGCCGGGTCTTGCCACATGGGCCACCGGGCGGGTTCGTGAAATCGTGTGATCGGAGACGCATCTCTCGCGACCGTAGACAGAATTTATCGCGAATCCGGGTAAAACGCGACACACCCAAATTCGCGTTTTTTCCGCATCTGTTCGGATCGCTTCGCATGGGTCAGTGGTGACACGAAACGCCTATCAACCTCCACGCGAAATATGGTCCGTGATCACCTGAATTGCGACTTCCCAGTGGCGCTGGGCCGTTCGCGGTGCCACCCCGAAACGCTTGCCGATGTCGTACCAGCGCCAGCGTTCGGCCCGCATCCACACCAGCTTTCGCTGCTCCACCTCCAGACACTGGACCCACTGCATGACCACGAGCATGCGTTCAACCTCTGCAGGCGTGGGCGGAAATCGGTAGACCGGCGCATCGTCACTGGCCATACGCTCGTACTCCGTGCGAACGATGGTGGGCCAGACGTTGAAGTGGCCCTGCACCCTCACCGGTGGCAGGCGATGTGCCGTGCGTGCGGCCTCGATGAGCCAGTTGGCGACGTCGTCCGTCGTCCATGCGAGTGTTGCTGCAACCATGTCATCCCTCCTGTGTGTCCAAAGCCCAGTGCAAGAGCGCCAAGGCATCCGCTTCGTTGTCGTCGGTCACCGGGTGCCCCAGTGCCCGCATGGCCTGCATGACCTCGTCCTTGCTGGCGTTGCCTTTGCCGGTGGCGTGGCGTTTGATCGTTCCGACTGGTACGCCCTGGTACGGCAGGTTGTGGTGCTCGCACCAGGCGGTCAGCGTGGCCAACAGGCCGCCATAGACATGGGCTGCATCCACCCCGGCATGCCGGCGCACCTCTTCGAAGTACACGCTGTGGATGTCGCTGGCCAGGTGGCGCATGTCGCTGAGCCAGCGCTTGAATCGCAGGTAGCGCATGCCACCGCCCTCATAGCGGCTGGGCCGGAAGCTGGTGAATCCATGGGCGAGTTGACCGTCCATCGTTCGCATGGCCCATCCGGTGGTGGTGCCCAGATCGATCGCAAGGACCACGGTGCGTGATGCCGGCACCGGATCGACCGAGTGGGCAAGATCCCTACGTAACGGAGAGAGGGCATCAGCCCCCTCTCCTACGTAGTAGGAGGGGGAGATTTCGCCAACTTCAGAAGTGGCAGAAAGTGAATAAAAACAAGGACTTGGCTCAGTTGGCAACTTTTGCCAACTGCCAACTGCCAACTGAACCGGAAAATGGCTAAGTCGTTGATTCGTAATGGAATTAAGTTGGCAACGGTCTGCCAACTGAATCCAGTTGGCAAAACTTTGCCAACTTCCGCCCCTGTTTTTGCCAACTTGCTCCTGCGTGCTCTTGTGTGTGCCATCGCACAGATGCTGGCCAAAGCGGGCATTTTCCAAAGCGCGGCACATGATGGCGCGTGCGTGCGATTGCGCACCAATGCGTGCGCTCGCCAACGCGCCAACCGTGATGTCTCTATCTTGGCAAATCGTGTTCATTCGGACTCCTGTGGGTCATTGCTGGTTTCGGGGTAGACCCACACTTCCGGGTTCTCGACGGGCATAGCCGCCCCGGAAAGCGGGCACTTGTAGTGGGTGGGAAGGACGCGATGCGGCACCGTGGGCACCTCGCCGGTGTCCGGATCTGGGTCGCCCTGGGGCAGGTTGACCACCATGTCCTCGACGCACAGGTAGCCAAACTTGGAACGCCCAATCGAGGGCAGCCCGTAGTCCTGTGCGTTGCGGAAATACTTGATGTAGCCCTGTGTGGCCAGGGCAGACAGACGCTCGCGGATGGTGCGCTCGCCGCCCAGGCCGGCCTTGCCTTCGAAGGCTTCGGCGAACTGGTTGGCGGTGTAGCAGTTGCCCTTTAGGCTTTCGTCGAGCAGGATCTGCAGGATCACATCGAGCTTGCGCAGTCGCTCGGCATCAAGCCGATGACCATATTCCTTGAGGACCAGCCGCTCGCTGCCGTTCACGATCATCCACTGGTTATCGACCTTGTCGACGCAGCGGGTTGGCAGTCCAGGACCGTTGCGCAACTCGAAAATCAGTTGACGCACCGTACTAGCCTCATCAGGCCGGTGCAGCATCAGGCTGGCGGAGTAGTAGCTGCGCAGGCTGCTCGCGCCGGCAAAGGCCTGGAACGGATCTTCTTCGAACTGGCGTTTGGTGATTTTCTTGGTGTGATGGACCAGGATCACGCCCGCGTCCGGATTGACCGCAAGGTGCAGCTTGGCCACGCGACGCGTGAGGAAAAACATCATCGCGTCGTTGTCGTTCTCACCGCCAACACCGCCGCCGTCAAACACGTTTCGAATCGGATCGATGGCAATGATGTCTGGAGGCTCGCCAGCAAAGTGGGCGCTGATGGACTGGATCAGTTGCTCCAACCCCTCGTCGTTGAGGACCAGTTGCAGCTGGGGCGTGACCATCAGATTGCGACGGGCAAGCGCCAATGCTTCCTTGGGCAGGACGATGTTGTGCATGCGCTCCTTGAGGTACGGGTAGCGAACCTCGGCCTGGATGTAGACAACCTTGAGCGGTCGCGCAGGCACCATGTCCAAAAACGCCACGCCAGCGGCCATGTGGGCAAGCCACGCCAGCAGGAAATCGCTTTTCCCGACCTTGGGCGCACCGCCGAACACGGTGACGCAACCGTGCATGACGATCCGGTTGGAGACGAGATCAGTTGGCACAGGGGTGTCGTCATCCAGGATCTCGCCCATGGTGTAGATGGGCAGAGCCGAGGTGCTGGTCTTGACCGTGATGCGGTCGCCAGCTGAGATGAAGGCCTTGCAGTCAAAGCCTTCGGCGACCGCATCAGCTGCATCCCACTTCTCTGGTTTTGATTCGGGCGGCACAACGATGGCGACCGAGCGACTGCCCGCCGCGACGCAGGCCTTGGCTGCACTTTCTGCGTAATCCCAGCCGGGGAGATCCCGGTCAGGCCAGATCACCACATCCTTGCCCCGCAGGGGCGACCAATCGGTCTTGTCGATGGGCGCGCGCGCGCCGTTCATGGCGGTGGTGGCCACCACCCCAAGCTCAATCAAAGCCTGGGCGCACTTCTCACCCTCCACAAGCACCACCTGCCTGGCTGACGCCATGGCTGGCTGGTTGTAAAGCGGACGCGGATCAGGGGCACGCCACATCCGGGCGCGCACATCCCAGGGCCTGAACTCCTTGCGGCCAGGCTCTGGGTCATAGCGGTAGACCCGGGCGATCAGCGTGCCGTCGGCAGTTTGATAGTCCCAGATGGCGGTGTAGGGGCCAAGTTCATCGACCGGCTGCTGCCGGACGTCGCGCTTGATGGATTTGCTGATGGGTGGCGCCACGCCACACCATTGCCGAACCTCTTCAAGGATCCGGGTGAAATCTGTCTTGACGGACAGGTTGCGCGACAGGCCCCAGGCATCGAACACATCGCCACCCATATCAGTGGCGAAGTCGAACCAAAGCCCGCGTCGCGCGCCCTCCATCTCAACCACGAGGCTCTTGCCGGGTGAACCGTCAATGTCACCCACATAGAACTTCCCACCCCGGATACGCCCTTGGGGGAACAGGAACAGCAGGACGGACTCGAGCCGATCGATCAGCGCATGGCGCAATCCTTCGATATCTTCTGTCGTCCCGGGTAAGCGATCCGCTGCATCGTTGAAGTCGAAGTAGCTAGACTCATGCATCAAGACCCACCCCAGCAGCGTTCCTGCCATGAACAGAAGCGGCACTCCTGGTGGGTTGGCGTGGTCGAGAATCGGGGAAGAACTTCCCCCGCATCGGTGGCCGTGATGACACGCACCGCCCGATCGGACATGCGCTGAGCGAGGCCACCATCGAAGGGGACCAACTCGAACCAGATTTCCTGGCTGTCCTTGTTGATGGCTGTGAAGAGCGCAGGGTTCTGCGAGATCCCCGGAATGCTGGCCTCCATGTAGGCCTGATAGATCGCCATCTGCGCGGCATAGACGGGCTTGGACTTGGCCACACCGTTCTTGACTGTGTCGCGCCAGGACTTGTCGTTCATGGTCTTGCATTCCCACAGCGCGGGATAGCCCATACCCAGTGACGCCGGTCCGCTGTTCAGGATGCCGTCGACGTGTCCCTTGATGCGGCCGCGCGCCACGGAAAATCCGAACTGACCACCCTGAGCTTTGCGGGTGTACAGGTCAAACCCGATCAGGCGCAGCCAACGGATGGCGAGGTCTTCCAGTTGGTGGCCCACCTCGAATACCCGCAGCAATCGACCAGAGAACTCCCGGCCTGGATCCACAGGCGTGCGGGTGTACTCGAACTGGAGCGCACGCTCGCAGGCGACTCCCAGGCGTGAAGCGCCCAGATAGTCACGCCGCGTTTGCGCGTCGCGCTCCAGCGCCAGCGCGTCATCAATGAGCGAGCCGACCTGTTCATGAAATTTGGGACGGTGATTGAAGTCCAGCATCACACCCGTCCTTGCTGCCGGCCTGCAGCCTGCGTGGCAATACGCTGCTCAAGGAAGGCACGGTCCTTGGCAGCCATGCGTTCATGCTCTTCGAGCATGCGGTCCTGATAAGCGGACACGACCACATCGATGAGTGTGAGAACCTCCTGCCGGCTGTAGTCGGCCAGTGGCCGTTGCATGCCAATGGAGCCCACGTACTCACCCAGCGGGGCCAGGCAGGACTGCATGGCGGCGATCTCCATGTCACTGGGGTCGATCATCTGCCCCTCCGTTTTGTTCATGAGCTTGGAGAAGGCCTCCTGACAGCGACGCGAGCAGAACACCCACTTGTCGTTGTGGCGAGAAGGATCCGAATGGGGCACACGAGGGTTGAACCAGCCGAACCCTTTGGCTTTGCGGTGACAGACGGCACATTTCACGCAGCCTCCAGAACCTGGTGGGCGTGGGCATCGTTGGCCGCATTGACCAGACGAACGATGGCGTTGCGGTTGAACCGGAAGGACAGCAGCGCCGAGGCCTGGTAGCGGGTCAGACCAAAGTCAGCCCTCAACTCTGGCGGCAGATACTGGAGCTGCTTTGGTGTGGGCGATTCGTTGAGCCAGCGACGGGTCTTGTGCGCCGAGTCCTCGGATTCGTGGTCGTTCAGCCAGTCGTCGGCCTTGGCCATGCATACCGTGCGCTCACCCACCGCCAGCAGACAGGTGTTGATTCCCTTGCCGCCACCGATGGCATGCCAACGACCGTTGAGGAAGAAGATCCCGCCCCAGGCATTGAAACCCGTGGCCATGAGCGCGTCATCTGCGCCGAAGAGGTCGCACCAGCGAAAGTTCGAGCGGCTAAGCAAGTCGATCTCGCTCATCACGAACTTGTCGAGCACACCAGCATCCGGGGTCTCCAAGCGCTCCCATACGTGGTCACAGAACGGACACTCCATCACTGCCAAAGGCACGATGGCACCGCATTCCGGGCAATCCTTGGTGGGTGCCTCCCCATCGTGGTCATGCCCTTCAAGATTGACCTCTTGCTCCAGTGCGCCGTGCATGAGGCTGGCCGTGCCGAAGTCCAGCACGATGCAGTCGGTCTTGACCAGACCCGGGAACTCCTGCGGATCAACCGTGCGAAGACCCCGGCCCACCATCTGGATGAAGGTGGACTTGTAGGAACTCGGGCGCAACAGGACCACGCAGGATGTAGGCGTGTAGTCGTAACCCTCGGTCAGGACTGCAACATTGACCACCACCTGGGCGTTGCCGTTTTCATAGGCAGCCAACCGATCCTTGCGCTCGACATCAGACAACTCACCATGAATCAGGACGGCATTGATGCCCGCTTGATTGAATGCCGTGCAGACATCCGTGGCGTGCTCAACGGTTGAGCAGAACACGATGGTCTTGCGGTCACGCGCCTTGGCCTTCCAATTGGTGATCACGGACTCCGTGATCAGGGTCTTGTTGAGGATCGACGCGACCTCGTTCATGTCGAAGTCGATGGCGGTGCGCCGCACCTTGCGCAGGGCTTCCTGTGTGCCGACATCAATGACGTAGGTCCTGGGCGGTACCAGATGACCGCTGGCGATCATCTCGCCCAGGGTGATCTGGTCGGACAGGTTACTGAACACCTCACGCAGCCCCTTTCCATCACCCCGGTTCGGGGTGGCGGTCAGGCCACAGATGGCAGCCTTCGGGTTCTTGACCAGCACCTGGTCGATGACCTCGCGATAGCTGGGCGAGACAGCGTGATGCGCCTCATCAATGACCAACAGGTCCAGTGTTGGCATCTGCTCCAGATTGGCCTTGCGCGAGAGCGTTTGCACCATTGCGAAGGTGGCGTTGCCATCCCAGGACTTTTCGTTGGCGTCGTAAACCGAGGTCTTTAGACCAGGATTCACGCGCCCGAACTTGGACCGGTTCTGCCCGGTCAGTTCGGTACGGTGGGCCAGGATGCAGGCCTTGGCATCGGGCTCAACCAGAAGGCTGCCGGCCACGGCCGACAGCATCACGGTCTTGCCCGACCCGGTGGGCGCAACGGCCAGGGTATTGCCATGCTCGCCGAGGGCCGCAAGGGTCCTCTGCACAAGCAAGGCTTGGCGGGGGCGAAGAATCATGGCATCTCCCCCTTACTGAGCCCAGCTGGGACGACCCGGCACCGGTGCGCGTCCGGTGGCCTGCGCATAGGCGTTGGCAGCCGGCGCACTGGGTGCCGCAGGCGCTGCGCCGTTCATGTGCGCCGAGTACTCTTTGTGGTCAGGTGTGACGGCAGACTTGATGACGCACTTGTCCTGGCCGTTCTGGTCCTTCTCCCAGTCGACCTTGCCGACGAACTCAATACCCTCCAGGTCGGAGAAACCGCTGATGCGACGGGCGTTTTGAGCGGACGGGCTGCTGTCGCTGGGGTTGATGCCGCGAGCGGAGTTCAGGATGGCCTTGATGAAGGTCCGCCCCATGTTGGTCCACTCGGCACCCTTGGCGCTGTACAGCCCAATGAGGGACCACATCTTGCGACGGGCGAACGGCCCCTCGAGCACCACGAACTCGCAGTTCAGGTAAACAGAACCGGTGGTCATGCTGCGGGTGGCATAGCCGCCGGTCCAGCCCTGGGACGGGTCGTCATAGCCACCCGGCTTGATAGTCATGCGAACGCGCACCACAGTGCCTTTGGGGATGAGGTCGTAGCTGGATTGCTCGGCGGCAGAGTTGAAATCGAAGAAAGTCATGATCAGGACTCCTGAGAGGTAATTGCGGGGGTGGTGTTGGAGGCGGGTTCAGCGACGCTGGCCTGTGGACGGGCAAAGTCCAGGCGCTCGCTGGCCGGACGCGCGGGGCCGGCGATCTTT
>SXGQ01084923.1_pt1 | contig 38032 bp, 40 predicted proteins | sample 3178371 | NCBI WGS metagenome assembly SXGQ01 (sample SAMN11356859, study PRJNA531348) | freshwater metagenome | isolation source: freshwater sample F1-20 | place: China: Fuxian Lake, Yuxi | collected 2017-12-25 | reverse complement strand
GTCTGACCGACCTGCATGTCGTTCGGTGCGTAGCCGGCATCGACGGCCGCTCGCGAGGCGCCTACCGCCGCGCCCATTCGATCGGCCAATTGGTAGAGGATTTTGAAATTATCGGCGCTGGCCAGTGCGCGTCCGCCTGAGACGACCTTCTTGGCAGTCTGCAGATCAGGGCGATCGCTTCGCGCCGCGCTGACCGATACGAACCGAGTGTGTTGGGGTAGGGTAGCCGAAGGATGGGCGCTCTCGATGTCCGCTGCAGACGTGGACGATTGAGCCGCATCGAACGAGGCCGTTCGAACCGTCGCGACTAACTGCGTGCCCGCCACGACTTCAACGGTGATGATGGCGTTACCCGCGTAGATCGGTCGACGAAAACGAGTTGCGCTCTCGACGGCCATGATGTCCGAGGCCTGCGGCGCATCGAGCAGAGCCGCCACGCGCGGCATCAGATCTTTTCCGAAAGTCGTGGACGGACCGAACACGTGGCTGTAACCCTGAGCGAGTTCGGCGAGTTGGGGTGCGATGGTGGCGGCCATCGGATTGGCGTGCGCGGCATGAGCCACCGTGATCACCTTGGACACTCCGGTAATTCGAGCCGCGTCGGAGGCGACGGATGCGGGATCCGACGCAAACACGGCGACGTGAATGTCAGCGCCGGCGATCTGGCTCGCGCAATGGACGCACTTGGCCGTCGCGGCGTTCAACTTGCCGCCCTGATGTTCGGCAACGATCAAAATTTTGCTCATGGAAAGTCTCTGTAATACGGTGTCGTGATGCTTAAACGAGGCCCTTGCCGCGCAGCGCCGTGAAGAGTTCGCCGACATCCTTGACCATGACGCCCTTGCTTCGCTGCGAGGGCGGATCAAATTTGACAGCTTTCAGACGCTCGACCGTTGAGACGCCCAGCGCCGACGGATCGATGGGTTCGAGTGGTTTTTTCTGGGCCTTCAGGAGGTCGGGGAGTTTGACGTACCGCGGCTCGTTGAGCCGCAGGTCGGTCGTGATTACGGCAGGCAGATCGACCTCGAGCACCTCGAGGCCCGCGTCGACCTCACGAGTAACTTGAGCCGTGTCTCCGCTGATCTCGACCTTTGACGCGAACGTGGCCTGCGGTCTTCCCCAGAGCGCAGCCAGCATCTGGCCCGTCTGATTACAGTCGTCGTCGATGGCCTGCTTTCCGAGAATCGCGAGCATCGGCTGCTCACGCTCAACGATTTTGAGCATTAACTTGGCTGCTGAACCGGGTTCGACTACGGCGTCGGTTTGAACGTGTACGGCTCGGTCGGCGCCCATGGCGAGTGCCGTGCGCAACTGCTGCTGGCAGTCGGCAGGGCCGATCGAAACAGCGACGATTTCTTCGGCGAGGCCTTTCTCTTTGATGCGGAGGGCCTCTTCGAGTGCGATCTCATCGAACGGATTCACACTCATCTTGACGCCGTCGGTGATGACGCCCGTGCCGTCCGGCTTGACTCGGATGCGGACGTTGTAATCCACCACTCGCTTGATCGAAACCAAAATACGATTCATGAAACGTCAGACTCCTCGACACGGGGTTGGCCCTGAGGCCGAAGCGCGGATTCTACAGTCCCAGCGCGCCCGGGTTAAGGCGTCGCTGCGGGTCGATGAGCTGCTTGAGGCCGCGGATGAGTTCGGCCGTCTGCGGATCGCGTCCCCGCATGTACGGATAGAACTTGCCGATTTGCAAATGGATGGCGCCGTGGCGCTGGAAGATATCCGCGATGCCATGCTTCATTTTGTCTACGAGAGCCCGTCCTTCCGGGTTGTCGGCAAACTTCGGCAGGGTCTCTTGATAGCCCGCCGGCAGCAATCGCTCTTGGGCGATGTTGTAGCCGTCCTCCCAATAAAACACCGGCTCGTAAAGGAAAGCGTTGGTTGCCACTGTCATGAACATCGCGCCGTAACGAATGCGCAGGCGCTTCATGTCGGCCTCGTGCGATTCGTAATAGCGACTGATCTCGGCGCGGAACGCATCCACTCGTGAGAACGGCAAAATGCCATGGATCGGTACCCAGCGTTCGCCTCGAGGGCTACGTACGTTGTAGAGCGGCATGAAGGGCATGGCGTTGGCGACCGTCGGCACGGTCGCGGGGACCTCCGCGCCGTGCGGCTGAAGCGCCGCGCGCAATTTGGCGACGGCCGCGCGACACGCGGCATCGTCGATGCCGTCCACGATCCAGTGCCCTGAGAACACGGCGCCTTTCAAAAAGCCGCGACCCGCAAAGGCCATCTTCGCGAGGTTGACCAGTCCGTCCATCGGACCCCGCGAGGTCTTCCAAACCGCCAACGCCGATTGCATCGCAGTCGCCGCGTCTGCTTTGCCCAGTTGCCCTTGCTGCAAGGCGGGATCGAGCCCGAAGTTCGTCAGATTGAGGCCGAGCTTGGCGGCGGCCTCCATGCCCGCAGCGAGACTCGGAAAATCTTTGAACCCAAAGGAGAGTCCCATCACATGCGAGTTGCGCTTCATCAGGCGAAGCGCAACCGCGGTTTTGATGCCGAGTGCGCCGCAATCACCCATGAAAAGCCCGGTAAGGTCGGGTCCGTATGAGCGGAAGAAGGGTGCCGAATTAGCCGCTCCCCAAGAACCCGTACGCACGATCTGCCCCGAGCCAAGCACGACTTCGACGCCGAGCGTCGTTTCGCCTGACACGCCGAACACGCCTGTACCCCAGGTGACGCTACCCTGCGAGAGTGATCCGCCGACCGTTGCCGCGAGCCCGGAGAAGGGGCCGAAGAAGGGTGTCCGCAAACCTTTGGCCGCGAGCGCCTCGTTGAGTGCCGCCCAGGTCACCCCCACTTGGACGACCACGTACATGTCTCGCTCGTTGATCTCTAGGATCTGGTTCATGCGAGAGGTGTCGATGCTGATCGAGCCCGCTTCACTCGGCGTATAACCGTCGGTGTAGGAGGCGCCGCCGCCCCGGGGAACCACCGCCACGCCGGACTCGACGGCCAACTGCACGATTTGAGCGACGTCCGCCGAATTCGTCGGCCTCACGACGGCAGCGGGTAAGGCGCCCGATTTGTAGATATCGGTGGAATAAAAGCTGCGCTCGACCGGATCAGTCAGGACATGGTCGCGACCAAGCAAAGACTCGAGACGGCTGATCAAAGAAATTGATTTGTCTTGAAGTTCAGCGTTCATGAGGCATCAGTCCTTCAGCGTGAGCCCGAGACGAGACGCGGCGTTTGTTGATGCGGCGGGTCGCGCTGCTGCTCGGAAAAGGTTTGGCGAATTTTTTGCGCCGTATCGCGAAGCTTTGGCAGGAACCGCTCGACGGCGAGCTTCAGCGGGACGGCCGTTCCGCTGAAGCGGATGGTCACGGCGGCCAAAACGCGATCGTCGATCATGATGGGGACGGCCATGCTGATTTCATCCGACACACGTCGGGCGCGCACCGCCGAGGCATAGCCTTGCATGCGCGCATCGTTCAGGATCTTCATCAGGTCGGCGCGATTTTTGGCGAGCGCGTCTTCCTCGCGATTCGATCTGGCAAGAATTTCGAGCAGTGACTCGCGCTGAGTGGGCGACGAAAAGGCGAGATACACGCGACCCGATGAAGACGTCAGCAACGGAACGCGGAATCCTGCCGAATAGCGCTCGACGGCGAGTGGACTTCGATGGTCGGTCGATTCGCGGACCATCATCGAGGTACCCGACAGCGAGGCGATGGCGACCGGCCACACGATTTCTTTCCCGAGCTCATGGATGTAGGGACGGGCGATCTGGGTCACCCAGGCTTCGTCGTCGTAACCATCGGACAGGCCGCGGACCATGATGGTCAAACGGTAACGATCGTCGGTCGCATCTCGGTAGACGAAGCCTGCATGGCTCAGCGTTTCGAGGATGCGATAGGTGGTGGTGCGCGGAAGGCGAATGTCCTGTGCCACCTCTGAGACGGTGGCGCCATTGCGCAGGTTGAGGACGGTCAACGCATCGAGGCCGCGAATCAGGGCGCGGATCGGACGAGTGGACTCCATGATGATTACCCCCGTAATTCAGAGTCTGAAACCGAGTGTAGAAGAGCCCTCCAGTGCTTGTCCACTCAGCGGTCGACAGACCGCAGGCTGAACCGGTCGATGATCGGTTCCGTCGGGGCCAAGACCATAATCGGGACGTTGCCGCGATGAGCCGCGGTACGAGGGGGTCTTGATGAAGCTCAGAACAGGGCAATTGCTCGCCTACGCCGCGCCCACCGTCGCGCTGCAGGCCATGCTGGTTCCGCTCTATAACTTCCTACCGCCCGTTTACTACTCGGCGGACGTCGGGATGGTGGCGCTCACCGTGGCCACGGTGTTCGCCTTGGGCCGATTCTGGGAAGCCCTGATCGACCCGCTGGTCGGCGCGTTGTCGGATCGGACGAAGAGTCGATGGGGTCGGCGTCGAGTGTGGATGATCGCCGGAACGCCGATTGCCTTGGTGTCGGCGTGGTTCTTGTTGCTGCCGCCAGAGGGGGCGTCTGTTTTTTATCTCGCCGGTTGGCTGGTGCTCTTCTACGCCGGTTGGACGATGGTGTACGTGCCACATCAAACCTGGGGCGGAGAGCTATCAGACGATTATTCTGAGCGGACGCGCATCGCGGGCTTTCGCGAAAGCGGCGCGTTTTTCGGTTACCTCTGTGCGAGCGCAGTGGGCATCTTTTATTGGATATGGTTCAAAGGGGTCGCGTTTCCGAGCTACGCCCAAATCGTGCAATCGGTCGGTGTCTTTTTTGCTGTCGCTCTACCGATCGGAATTCTTTGGTGTTTCTCGAGAGTGCCGGCGACAGCGGCACATGCCGAACAGACTCCGGGTTGGGGTGAGTTGCTCGGCATTCTTTCGCGTAATGCGCCGTTCCGTCGTCTCGTCAGTGCTTATTTCATCGATCGGCTGGCGCTCGGCGTTTACTTCGGTGTACAGCCCATCTTGATTTCGCAAGCGCTCGGTATGCAGCAGCATGTGCTCACGGTGGCGATCGTCAATACGATCGCTGCAGTCCTGTTGGCGCCGACTTGGATTCCGCTGGCGAATAAACTCGGCAAGCATCGTGCGTACTGCGTCGCCAATGTCATCACGGCGATCGGTTACGCGTCGCTCTTTTTCATACCTGATGGAGCGATCATTCCAGTGCTGCTGGCCAATGTAGTGATGGCGTTCGGGAATGGCGGCACGATGATTACGCCGCCCGCGATGACCGCGGACGCTGTCGACTCCGACGAACTGCAGACGGGTGTCGCCCAGATGGGCGGACACATGGCGTTCCTGGCGTCGGTCTTCAAGTTTGGGATGGGTCTGGGGCTATTCGTCGGAATACAGTTCGTCTCGCTTTTCGGTTATGTCGATCTCAGTCAAACCCTCGATGCCGGAGTCGAGCAGGGCGTTCGTCTCGGCGCTTCGTGGCTTCCCGCGTTGATGCTGTTGCTGCCGGTGTGGATGATGTGGCGCTACCCGATCGACGGTGCGCGTCACGCTGAGATTCGCTCGGCGCTCGCCGAACGTCGGAGGTCTCTCGCATGAAAAAAGCGTTGCGTTGGATGTTGAAAGGAATCGGCAGTCTTTTCGCGGCGCTCTTCGGCCTCGTGATCACACTGATGCTGATGATCTGGGTGGCCGATCCGACCGTACTGCGCAATATCGTATTCGGGCAGTCACCCACGGATCCGACCGGTATCGAGAAATCTCAGCCCCAAGAAGCGGTCGTGGGAAATCCGCAAGACAACATCGTGGTGGGCGCGGCCAACTGGGCCGACTCCCGAGGTATCGCCGAGGCCGAGCGCTACGCCGAGGAGACGGGTTCGGTCGCCTTGCTGATTTACCATCAAGGCGCTCTACGATACGAAAAGTATTGGCCGGGATTCGATCGAACGACCCTCACCAATCCCAACTCGATGCATAAGCCAGTGCTCGGGTTGATGGTGGGCGCAGCGATCGATGACGGGTTTATCGACTCTGTCGATGATCCGGCCTCCAAGTGGATCACGGAGTGGCAGGGCGACGCTCGTCGAACCATTACGGTGCGCAATTTGCTGCAGATGTCGAGTGGGTTGGAGGTGCCGATCTTCGGCACTTGGAAATCCGCCAAAATTTTGTTTGGCTCTGATCTGGCTGCGGGTGTGCTCGGTTTACCCAGCGTGAATCCGAGCGGGAGCGAATACCAGTACAGCAACGCCAATTCACAATTGCTTCTGATCCTGCTCGAGCGGGCGACCGGTCAGCGTTATTCGTCCTACCTATCGAGTCGGCTTTGGCAGCGCCTCGGGGCCGATGATGCCTCGTTGTGGATGGACCGTGAGGGCGGATTACCTCGAGGCTTTTGCTGCTTGTTCGCGACGGCACGCGATTGGTTGCGCGTGGGGCGCTTGTTCTTGGACGGAGGTCGAGTGGGTGACGATCAGGTGATCCCGATCGAGTGGATCGCGGACACCGTCATGCCGGCGCCAAAGAATTCTAACTTCGGATACCAGATCTGGTTGGGCTCGCCCCCCAGTACCGAACGTCGATACAACGATTACACGATCAAGGCCTATCACTCTGAGCCGTTCGCCGCGAAAGACATCATTTACATCGACGGGTTTGGCGGACAGCGAGTGTACATCGTGCCGTCGCTCGAACTCGTCATCGTACGAACGGGTAAATCGACGACCTCGTGGGATGACGCGATCATTCCCAATGCAGTGATCCGCGCAGTGTCTATGGGAGTAACTCAGTGAATCGACGACTTCATTGGCTGGAGCGAGCGCTGTCTCTGGCAATCTTTGGACTGGTTCTTTTTCAGATGTATCAGTCCACCAAGGTGGGGGTGACACCGCGCGGGACTGCGGCCCGCGAGGCGCTGCAGCATCTACACATTTCCAACGGCCTTACCATCTTGGCATTGCTGATTCCGAGGCTGTGGCTATGGGCCAAGTTACCGCGGCCGCCGCGCCCCACGCGAGTGCCGCCAGCGGCCGATGACCTCGCGCGCGGCTGCAGCTTGGCGCTTTATCTGACGCTCGCGGGTTTCTGCATCACAGGACCGATGTTCGCTTGGACCGAAGGGCATTCAACGTCGTGGTTCGGGGTGCTCACGGTGCCTTCATTGTTGCCTGAGAGTTATCGACTCTCCGTCACCTTCGGATATCTTCATAGCGCCTTCGGGTTTCTGGTGATCTATCTCTTCGTCGCCTCGGTGTTGGTTGCCTTGTGGCAAGCGTTGCGATACCGAATCGGACCTTGGCGAATGCTTCCGGCGATGAGCTGGGGTGGATCGGGCGCCGTCGATCTCGCCAAAACACCGGTGGGTTGGCGGGTCGCCCATGCGGCGTCTTTAGCGGTCATCCTCGCGGTCTCTGCGTATACGCCTTATCAAATCTTCGGTGTCGTACCGTTCACGACCTCCAAACAACTTGTGGCGTCGGGGCCGCCGCCTGCGGTCGATCCCTATCTGAATGTGGGCGTCGCACCAGAGCTGAGTACTCAGTCACAGCAAGATTTCATGTGGTGTCGCTTCTGCCACAGTTTTGAGCAAGGCGGACCGCATGCCGTCGGTCCGAATCTTCATCGTGTGTTTGGTCGGCGCGCGGCGAGTGCGCCGGGGTTCTATTACTCACAGGCGTTCGTCGAAGCCGGTGAGAGCGGGCTGGTGTGGGATGAAGACACCATCAACACGCTTATCGCCGACCCAGAAAAGTTTTTGGATGGCCGTCATCGTATGCGCTACAAGCCCATCACCGATGCGGAAGAGCGCCGTCAGATCGTGGCTGCCTTGAAAGTGGCCACTCAGTGATCGCGCGAGTGCGCTGATTACCGAGGGGTCGTCGCGGAGTTCGAACTCGATCGAGCCGCATCGGCCCCGGCGAGAGCGCCCAAGGTGACCGCCATGCATAGACCGACGGCGGGCAGGTAACCGGTCACTCGCGATCCCGAGATGCTACGGGCCGCGCCACCGCCTGCGTAAAGGTTGGGTAATGCTCGCCCGTCTTCACGTAAAACTCTCGCGTTTTCATCGATGAGAAGGCCGCCCTGAGTATGAAACAGTGCGCCCGTGACGCGTACGGCGCAAAAGGGTGCTTGCAGAGGTCGGGTTCGCTGATCGAAGTGTCGGCCAAATCGGTCCGGCTTGCCGCTCGCGCGGAGCATCTCGATGACGGCGTTTTCTTTGGCCAGAGAGCCGGCAGGCAGATTGCAGGTCCGCTCGAGCGCGTCCCAGCTATCACCTCGTCGAATTGCGCCGACTTCTTGAAGTTGGCGTTGGTCGTTGGAGTGCTCGAGGCACGCTATATGCTGATTTTCGTCGAATACCACCCAGGCGATGCCTTGGGGTTGGGCCAAGACCGGGACACACATTCCGGAGATGTTGGCGAGCTCGTGAGTGAAGCGGCGTCCCTCGATATTGACGAGAAAACCTCCTTCTATCATGAGCGGATGCGGAACGACGATTTGCTGGGGCTCAGCGAGCGTACCGAGACCCTGATAAGCCGACATTTCGCGGACTGCAGCGCCGAGTGCCTGTCCCCAAAGAATTCCATCGCCACGGTTGCCTTCGTGGCCAAAATAACGCGCACCCGCCATGTCGGGAATATGGCGGGCGAGCATCTCGCGATTACCGCCGTATCCGCACGTCGCGAGGATCAAGTAATCGCAGCCGAGGTGCTCGACGACTCCACCCGGCCGTTGAATTCGCACTCCGAGAACGCGATCTTCATTATTTGCGTAGACCGCAGTCACCTCGGCCTCGGTCATCACTTCAACCCCCGCTCTCGCGCAGGCATTGAGAAGCAGGGACTCTAATTCTTCGCCGGTACGACCGGGAGGTAAATGCAGGCGAGGCTTTGAGTGACCGAGCCCCGTCCACTTAAAATCCACTTTCAAGGGCACGCCATGGGTAGAGCTGAGCCAGTCGACGGTGGGACCCGAGCGTTCGCCGATTCGTCGCGCAAGCGCCTCGTCGGCTTCGCCCTCGGTTTTCGCCATGACGTCCGCGACGAAAATTTCGACGCTATCTTGAATCCCGTTCTCGCGTTGGCTGTGGGTGTTGACTGCGCAAATTGCTCCAAGGGACATCGAGGTACTGCCCCAGGGTCGTTTGTCGCGCTCCAAAACGATGGCCTCAACACCCTGGTCGCGAGCGGCGAGGGCGGCGGTCAGGCCGCAGGCGCCGGCACCGACGATGACAACGGGGACGGAGAACTCAAAATCGGGGATCGAACTTCGGATTATGGTCATGCTCCGAATTATGACCTGTCGCCGAAGGTCGGGTCCAAATACAATTAAACTTAGACTCGAGGAGTGTTCGTCAGATGGCAAAGATCATTGTTCTCTTCAATCTCAAGCCTGGCGTGAGCGTCGCCGACTACGAGGCGTTCGCGCGTCATACCGACCTACCTATCGTCAACGCGCTGCCCTCGGTAGATCGATTCGAGATCTTGAAGTCCGAGGGACTGTTGGGCGGAGGCGCATCGCCCTATGCCTATGTCGAGATCATCGACGTCAACAGTCTCGATCAGCTCGGGAAAGACGTCTCGACAGAGACCATGCAAAAAGTCGCCGCTACGTTTCAAAGCATGGCCGATAAGCCGCTGTTCATCGTGACGTCGACGCTCTAGCTCGTCTCTGCGATCAGCTCGATCCACTCACCGGCCACGCCGGCGATGACGCCTGCGCGGCGACCCCCGTAGGGTATTCCAGAGAATTCTCGCGGAGCCTGACGCCAGGGCAGGTCGTCGACCCATCGATCGGTCTGAAAACTCACCATGGCAATGCCCGGAGGCAGATCGCCGCGTCGACAGGGTCGAGGAGACGTGCTTGAGGGATACTCGTCGAGCTCCAGTACAAAACTCGGCGACAGCGGGACCAGCGCTAATGCGATGCGATGGTCGGCTGGCAGCGATAAAGCGTGGTTGAGTACCGACACCCGCGAGGGGAATGAGTCGGTGACGGTAATTCCGAGCCGCAGCGCATAAAACTCTCGAAGCGCCGATAGCGATGATCCGCCAACCACCATGATGAAACTACGATCGACGAACGCCCGCGCGGTAGTCTTGATGAAGGTACCGCCCTCGGGTGGAATCCGCGTGAAATAGTTGAGCTCCCGATTCGGTCCGATCGCCTGCATGGCGATGATGCTCGGATTCGAATCAAGCGGAGCCGAGGCACCGATCACTTCGAAAGGAGAGTCCGGTTTGCGTAACCGCTGTTCCAGCGACACGGGATCCAGAACGAGCATTTCATGGGCATTCCAGCCGTGGGTCTGCAAGGGCGCAAACCCGGGCGTGATGGGGCGTTCAATGAGGCGAAGTATGACCTCCGATCCCGCCGGGCTTCGTAACAGGGCGTAGGGGCTGCCTTCGACGAGGGGCGTGTCCCAGGTGTCCGCAAGCTCGCCGTCGATGTGTCCGCGCTCCACGCGCTGATACCCCAGCCAATCCGCATAGGCACACTCCGCCTCAGCGAGGTCGGAAACCGAGAGCGTCACGATTCGGATGGCGCGCAGCATGCCGACTAGTCTAGCCGTCCTTGGGGGCGAGAGGTCGCACAGTGGACAGTCATGCTGAGCAGTGGCGGGTGGACTCCACCCGGGCGCCCTTCGCGGCGTATATTCCGGTGAGGGTCAGACCTAAACGGTTGGAGGAGAGCAGATGAAGTTCATCGCCCACAAACGCAGTCGCGCGGTTCAGGCATGGCTCAAGCAAGAGATCGCCGAGCAGAAGAAGCGATACAACAAGATCGTCGGGGAGCAAGAGGCGTTGACGCCGAAGCGCGACAAATGGATTGCGGACTTCCTCTACCGAATTCAGACCCGAGGGGTCCACGTTCACTACAACCAGATGCGTAAGGTCGCACCGGAAGAAATCCCGGTGAAACCGAAGCGTAAGTTCAAGGTTGTGTTCTGATCGACGTCAAGGGAGTACATCACCATGGCTAGACCGCATATCGAACCCTTCGTCGATCGCGACGTTCCCTTCAAGAAAATGACCCTGCCGGGTTTCCCGAAGGGCATGCACTACAAGATGCTGTCGCTCGATACCGACGACGGCGCCTGTACCATGACTTGCCTCTTCGAGCCGGGCTACCGCCAACCGCCGGGCATGAGTTACACCGAATACGAGCTCTTCGTCATGTCGGGCTCGATCAAGGTGGGCGACAAGGTGTGGGGGCCGGGCAGTTATTTCTTTGTGCCAGCGGGTGTGGCGATGGAGGAATTGACCTCCCCGCGCGGCGCCACGGGTCTTATTTTCTATAACTACGGCGAGCCGTCTTTCGTCGAGTCGACGAGCGATCACAAAAACGCAGAGCGAAACCGTTTTGCGGCCGTCAACTCGTATGACGACATGCAGTGGACGTCCACCAACTTCTATCCGGCGACGGCTCCGGGATGCATGGTCAAGATCCTGCGGTTCGACCCGCGGACCCAAGGCTTCACGTTCCTCTATTGCATGACGCCGAACTTTTGGCAGGACAACATTTCCTACCACGACTGCTGCGAAGAGGCGTATCACATCTGGGGCACGTCCTGGATGATGCAGTTCGGTGATCTGCCGACGGGCGGCTACTTCTGGCGTCCGCCGTATATCAACCACGGTGCGTTTGCTTCAAAGCTTGGCATTCTTGCCATCGGCCGAACGGACACCCAGCTCTACAATCACTTCCACTTCAATCCGTGGACGAACATCGAAGAAAACCGTGATCGTGCGGCCAATCGCATCATGCAGTGGAAGCCCGACCTTTATAAATGGATCAATACCCACGGACATAACCATCCGGTCGACTTCGAGTACGACCATGGTCATGCGCATGGCGATATGCCACATCACCACGGTGACGGGCACGTCGAACATAAGCACAAGAAGAAGCGCCGTCGGCGCTGAAGTCTCAGGGAGAGACCATGCAGGGGCCGCGAAAGCGGCCCTTTGCATCTTGGTCAGGCTTCCGTCGCGAGCACACGCCCGCGTGTGCCAAATCCTTGGTGAGCTTGCCGCCCGTAAGTCACTTTCTCGCTGCGTTTACCCGTCAGCACTTCAAGCATGCCTTGAATGCGTCGCATGCGGGAGGCGACGAGGGCGCCGTTGTGGTCGTTGAGATCGCGGCAGCGACGCGCGAGATCGGCACATTCGGCCCAGCGGGGCGGTAACATACGTTCTGGATCGCAGGTTTTTATAAGGCTGGCGAGCCCGGCATTGTCGATCGAGAACCCGTGGAGGCGTAGTAGACCCTGACGCTCGCTCTGCAGTCGAAGAAGCGCCAACATGCAGTCTTGACGTGAACGGCACGCGGCCTCGAGACGCTCTGGCGAGTCGTCGCGAAGCAATATCGACTTCTCGGTCTCGAGAAGTGATTCGAGCTGAGTCAATAGTCGCTGCTCGTCCTCCAGGAGACGAGTCAGGACTTGTTTGATGTCCTCGCGTGTCGACATGCGTCGTTCGTCACACTCTTCCCGACGCCTTGCCAATCTCCCAATCGAGCTTCATGAGCTGATCGGCGATTTTCTTGGAGTCGACTTGGTACTCGCCACGCTCCAGGGCGAGACGGATCGCCTCGACCTTGGCCTCGTTGATACCCGAAGAGGCGGCAACCCGTGTCTCAAGGTCGGCCATCCGGCGTGCGGAGGTCGAGACCTCGACGTTCGGGCGACCGGACGCGCTGTGCTCCGAGTTGCCTTCGACCGGCTTCCCTCGGGTGCCGGCGGAAGGCACGACACCCACGGAAGGACGGGGATCCAATCCACTGATTTTCATAGTCATAGCATCACTCTCACGTTCTGCTTCAATACACTTAACGGCAGGCTTTAGGAAAACTTTAGAGTCACCCTCGAAAAATGTGACGCCCATCGCGTTCCCGGAGGCCTGCTCACCGGTCCACTCTCACGACACCCGGGGTATCGGCCCGTGCTTGAATCACCTTGAGGGAGGTCGAGTGTCTGATGCGAACTGTTTCCCCAACGCGCGCATCGGCGAGGGCGACGCCGCTTGATCGGATCTCGATTCCGGGAGCCGCCGCGACGACCATCACTACCTCTCCACGCTTGATGGCGGGGGGGCGGTCGAGGGCGTCCATGGGGATCACGGCATCGGCTTGAATGCTCCGCCGTACGAGGAACCCTACGACTGCTTCCGGGGAGCTGGCGCAGCACCGGGCTGTCCCGGGAAATCGACGGGTCTCGACCCGAACGTCGGCCGGCCCGACGGGGCTGCCCATCGGGATTGCATGATTGGCGACGACGACCGCCGCCTCCGTCGAGATGGCCACCGGGACATTGACCGACCACTGCACCATCCCCGCGGTACACGCCACACGGAGGTTGGCGCGCGGACCGAGAGTGACGTTGGCAGGCAAGCTGGCCTGCAGCGGTTGGTCGCAGGCGACCAATTGGAGACGTCGGTCCAACGGACTGACCTGGGCGGTTGATCCTGGCGCCTGACGCTCCACCTCTTCGATCGCAACTCGCTCGACCGCAGCGAGATCTTGAATTCTTGGACCCGACGCGTGTGCGACCGATCCGATCGCCAGGAGTAGCGCTGCGGGCAGAAGGGAGGGGGCGTGAGGCGTCATAAAGCCGTCCTTTACGTGGTTCTGGCCCAATCGTTGCAACACCCATGCCATGACGGGTTCCTGTTGGCACGGCGGTTGCGACGACCGGTCGAGAGCCAATTTTTTGGCGGAGGACCGAATGCTCGATCTCGACAAACATTTCGCAGTACACGCAGCCGCGCTGCGTTTGAGTGCGCAACGTTCGGAGGTGATCGCCCGAAATCTGGCGAATGCCGATACGCCGAACTACAAGGCCGAGGACTTCGATTTTCGCAAGGCGCTCGACCAGGTGATCGGCAACTCAGGACCCGGCAACGGGACGCTGAGTGCCCCCCAAGCGGGCGCGTTGCGTACGACTCAGCGACTGCATATCGGGGGTCCGTCCGACTCAGACGCCGTCAATGGCGTGACCTTGACCAAGGTAGATCGAATCCCGCTCGCGCCCGCGCTTGATGGCAATACGGTCGACGTTTCTCTGGAGCAGGCCGAGTTTTCAAAGAATTCGATTCGCTACCAAGCCTCCCTCAATTTTCTCAATTCGCAGATGCGCGGCCTCATGACCGCCATTACGGGGCAGTAAGCCATGTCCAGCTTCCGAATTTTCGATATCGCAGGATCCGGCGTCGCCGCACAGAACGTTCGGCTCAATACGGTGGCGAGTAACCTTGCCAACTCGAGCAGTGTCAGCAGCACGCCCGAGGGAACTTATAAAGCGCGATTTCCCGTGTTCGAGGCGGTGCGCGGTGAGATCAACGGTCAGGAGACGGGTGCTGCAGTTCTCGTCAAAGAAGTCATCGAGTCGGGTCGTGCGCCGAACTCGCGTTACGAGCCCTCGAATCCGCTCGCCGATGTCAACGGCTTCGTCTACACGCCGGACATCAGCACGGTAGAGCAAATCACCGACATGGTGTCTGCGTCACGTTCCTATCAAAACAACATCGAAGTCATGCGAACCGCGCGTGACTTGATGATGGCCACGTTACGTCTCGGACAGGGCTGATTCGGAGAGCACCCATGACTACCCTCGAATCCTTAGGCTCCAGTTCCGCGCCCACCGTAAGCCCGCCGCGACGCAATCAGCTGCAAGAGCTCGGGTCCGATCAGTTCATCATGCTGATGGTGGCGCAAATGAAGAATCAGGATCCGCTGAAGCCGGCCGACCCGGCGGAATTTCTTGGGCAGTTGGCGCAGTTCAGTACAGTTTCTGGTGTGCGTGCGATGCAGGACTCGATGTCGGACATGGTCACGGCCATGCGCTCGTCGCAGATGCTCTCAGGCACCGGCATGGTAGGCCGCGAAGTGTTGGGTGCATCGAACGCCGCGACCTACGATGGCGCCACCGCGATCAACGCCGCGGCCGATCTGCCGCTCGGCACCTCTGGGGCGATGGCCGTCATCAAGGACGCGTCCGGCGCCGTCGTTCGACAGATTCCGCTCTCGGCGCGCCCGGGGCTCAATGGCTTCTCCTGGGATGGGCGCGATGACGCCGGCGTCTCTGCACCTCCAGGGCGATACAGCATCGAAGTTTCTGCGCTCTCCGCCGGGCGCACGGAGTCGGTTCCTACCTTGCTCTTACGGTCGAGTCGATAGCGTGACGCTCGACACGGCGAGCGGCGGCTTGATTCTCAACACCTCTCACGGAGCTTTGCCGTTGACTGCGGTTCGGCGCGTGCTCTAACCCAACTGATCGATTTTTCGAAGGAGATCCACCATGTCAATGCGTACTGCCGTCACCGGACTGAACGCCTCACAGACCCAGCTTTCGGCGATTGCCAACAATTTGGCGAACGCCTCGACGACCGGCTTCAAGTCCTCTCGAACCGAATTTGCCGATATCTACTCCGCGGACGCCAATGGAACGACGCCCGGGTCGGGTGTACGCGTCGCGGGCGTCACCCAGATCATGAAGCAGGGTGGACTTGAGTTCACGGGGAACACGCTCGATCTCGCCATCAATGGCAATGGATTCTTTGTCGTTAAAAATGGTGAAGCAACGAGTTACACCCGTGCGGGGAACTTTCGGCTCAACACCGACGGCACGATCGTGAACGCCTCGGGAGATCAGCTGATGTTCTATCCGCCGACAATCCCTAAGGATACTCAAAACAACACTACAGCGATGACCACGGCTTTCACTGTGGTGACCACACCGAGCACGACGAATCCGGCATCGATCGATGCCAATAACCCATTAACGATTGGTGGGGTCGATTACCCGCTCACTCGGTTGGATCTCGATCGACTCGGCGTACTTCGCGCTACCTATTCGAACGGCGAGATCCGCGCGTTGGGTCAAGTCGTCGTCGCGACGTTCTCCACCCCGACCAACCTTGCTCAGCTTGGAGATACCAGCTGGAAGGCGACGTTCGGTTCAGGCCCGGCGGCGCTCAACGCGCCGTCTGTTGGCGATCGTGGAACCATCGAGGCTGGGGCACTCGAAGCGTCAAACGTCGAAATCACGGAAGAGCTCGTGGACATGATCACGGCTCAAAGAAACTTTCAGGCAAACGCCAAGATGATCACGACCTCAGACCAGGTCGCACAGACCGTTCTCAACATCCGTTAATGACGGTCTGACGCCAAGGAGTCACGAACATGTCGATGCGTACATCAGTTACCGGGCTCAACGCCGCCCAGACGGAATTGTCGACGATCGCGAACAACCTCGCGAATGCGGCGACCACTGGGTTCAAGGCCTCTCGGGTGGAGTTCGCCGATATCTTCGCCGCCGATGCGTCGCGGGTGACACCGGGCTCTGGCGTTCGCGTGGCGGGCGTCACGCAGATGATGAAACAGGGTGGCCTGGAGTTCACCGGACAAAATCTCGACTTGGCCATCAATGGCAACGGCTTTTTCGTAATGCGGGATTCGAACGACCAGCTCACGTATACCCGCTCTGGGAACTTCCGCCTCAACACCTTTGGTGAGGTGGTGAACGCATCAGGCTCGAAGTTGATGTTCTTTTCGCCAAACGGGGATGGAACCTTCGACGAAACGGAGGGTGGACTGACGTCCATCAATGCCGACTCACCGAATGAGAACGGCGCACCCCTTACCCGACTCGATGTCGATCAAAGCGGTGTGATGCGCGCGTCTTACTCGGATGGATCAATCGTTGATCTTGGGAAAGTGGCTGTCGCGACATTCTCGACCCCGACCAATCTCGCTCAGCTGGGCGATACGACATGGCGTGCCACGCTGGGTTCAGGTGAACCGTCGATTGCGGCACCGGGGGTGGGTGATCGCGGCAAGATCGAATCCGGTGCGCTCGAGGGCTCAAACGTCGATATCGCCGAGCAGCTCGTCCACATGATCACCGCGCAGAGAAATTTCCAGGCGAACGCAAAGTCGATTTCGACGGCTGACGCGATCGCACAGTCGATCATCAATATCCGCTGAGCGACGTGACAGGAGCGATCTATGGATAAGGTGGTTTATACATCGATGGGAGGCGCGAAGGTCGCGCTTCGTGCGCAGGGGATCAACAGCCACAACCTTGCGAATATCAACACCTCAGGCTTTCGTGCCCATCTGACTTCCTCCGAGCCCGCCGAATCCGGTGGCGCTGCGCGCGTCAACGTGGTTCGTGCTCGTGAGACGTTCAGCACTGACAACGGACCGCTCCAGGTCACCAATCGCGAGCTGGATGTTGCGCTGACCGGCCCGGGTTGGCTGGTAGTCGAAGATGAGCTCGGGCGAGAAGCGTTTACCCGTGCGGGCAGTTTGCACATCAACGAGCTCGGTGAGCTCCGCAATGCGGCGAATCAATATGTGCTGGGTGACGGCGGACGACTCATTATTCCGCAGCATACGTCGCTGACGATCGCGGCGACGGGCGAGATCAGCGTCGTTCCGATCGGGCAGGGTCCCGAAACGGCGACCGTGGTGGGCAAGCTTAAGCTCGTGAATCCCGAGGCGCTCTCATTGCAGCGCGGTGTCGACGGCTTGTTTCGCGACCGGGATGGAAACTTCGCGGTGTCGGATCCTTCAGTCCGCGTACAGTCCGGCGCTCTCGAGGGCAGCAATGTCAACGGTGCCGAGATCCTGGTGAATATGATCGAGCTCTCACGAAGTTTTGAGATGCAGATGCGTACGATCCGGGCGGTGGAAGAAAACGCGCGCAGCGCCCAGTCGCTGCTTTCGCTCACAGGTTAAGAACGTTTAGAGAGGTTACGACGATGGACGCATCACTTTGGGCTGCAAAAACCGGACTGGAGGCGCAACAGACGCGCATGACGGTCGTCGCCAACAACTTGGCGAACGTCAATACCACAGGGTTCAAAAAATCCCGCGTCGCCTTCGAAGATTTGATGTTCTTCTCTTGGCGTTTTTCGTCGTCATGTACTCCATCTCCTCGCTGAATGAGGGTAAGTATCGCGTCATGGCTGACTCCATGGCGGCGGCGTTCCGTGGTGAGCCGATGCGGCAGACTCCGATCGCGGCCAAAACCGAGGACGGGGTGCCGAGCACCGATGTGATCACCCTGCAGAATCCGCCGCAAGCGGGTCAGAATGCGACGCCGCCCTCGCTCATGAAACAAAATCCGGCTTCGCTCGCCGATATCGGGGATGAGGTCGCCCGTGCGATGGCGCCGCTCGTACTCAAAGATGAAGTGATCATCCGCAAGCATGAAAACTGGCTGGAGGTCGAAATCAAGAATGATGTGTTGTTTCCGAGTGGCTCGGCCACACTGACCCCTGATGCGACGGGGATCGTGCAGCGGTTATCGTCCGTCCTTGCGGGGCTCCCCAATCCGATTTTCGTCGAAGGGCACACGGACAATGTCCCGATCGCGAGTGCGGTCTTCCCGAGCAATTGGGAGCTCTCCGCAGCCCGCGCCTCGGCAGTTATCCGACTTCTTGCGGCGGGAGGCGTTTCTCCGACTCAGATGACGGCTCTGGGGCTCGGTGAGTATCGGCCCACTCAAACAAACGATTCGATAGAGGGAAGGGCTGCCAATCGGCGCGTACTTCTTGCTATCCTTCAACCTGAGCGCATGGGTCAAAGTTTGTATTCGCAGTCGCGTGATCCGTCGCTCGAGATTCCCAAGGCTCCGCCTCCCACGCCTTGAGCCTTGGCGTTCGTCACGTTGTCCTAAGGGGCGAATATGGGTCTCGATGCGAGACAGTTTCTTGCGAAGCTGCAGGGCGATATTGCCTCGGGCTCGATTGAGATTGCGGGTTTCCCCGACTCCTGTGTTCGCCTGCTCGTTGAGCTAAAGGACGACTTCGTTTCGACCCAGACCCTCGAGCGCATTGTCCGTGGGGACGTCGCGCTATCCGGTCGTGTCATCTCGATGGCGAACTCCGCCGCATTCCAATCGTCGACGGGGCCAACGACGACCATCAGTGGGGCCATTGCCCGAATCGGTCTGGCCGCACTTCGCACGGTGGCTCTTGCGTACGCCTTTGCCAGTTTGCGCGATATGAAGCTCTACAAACCGGTGCAAAGTCGTATGGGAGAAATTTGGGCGAGGAGCGTGGCCCTTGCGACGCTTGCTCGTGCGCTATCGCTCCAGCTCGAAGGTCGTCGAATCGATCGCGACGCACTGATCTTGGGTGGAATGCTCTCGGGAGTCGGCAAGATTTACTTGCTGGCGGAAGCGGCGGCTCACGAAGACGTCCTTAACGACTTTGCGGCCGTGGAGCATCTGCTGCAGACTTGGCATGTGAAATTGACGGGCGCCATGCTGAAGAACTGGGAGTTCCCCGAGGCCGTCGTTCGGGCAGCAACCACCTACGAAACCGCAAAAGACCCGTCATCAAAAGATCCGGTCGCCGATCTTTTGTACGTCGCAGGTATTTTCGTCGATTCAAAAGGCGATACGGCGAGTGTGGCCTCGAGATTACCCTTGGTTGCACCGGCGATGCGTCTGGGTCTGGCGACAGTCAATCCTGAGGAGATCCTCAGTTCGGCGGCGCAAGAAGCGGCATCCTTCGGAGGAGCGTTGGCGTGACGTCGATTTTCCGCGTATGCATCCTCGCGGCACTGCTTCTCTTATCACCCCCCTCCAACGCGGTCGAGTACGAGTTACGCGAAGATGGCGGCGACATCTTCGGCAAGGTCGAGCGTATCCGTACTCGCTATGAAGACACACTGATCGAAATCGCTCGTCGCTACAGCCTTGGATACGAGGAACTCGTTCGGGTCAATAAAGGGGTCGATCCTTGGTTGCCGGGGGAGGGGACGCAAATTGTCATTCCCGGTCAGCGGCTGCTCCCGCCGTCGGATCGTGAAGGCATCGTGGTCAATCTTCCCGAACATCGGATGTACTTTTTTCCGAAGCCCAAGACAGGCGAGTCTGCCAAGGTGATGACCTTTCCGGTAAGTGTCGGAAAAATGGACTGGCAAACACCCATCGGCGTCACCAAAGTCGTTTCGAAACAAAAGGATCCCCCGTGGTATCCCCCGGAGTCGGTGCGTAAAGAGCATGAGGCTCGTGGTGATCCGTTGCCGCGGGTTGTTCCGCCAGGACCCAATAATCCGCTCGGAGGACATGCGCTACGGCTCAATATTCCGGGAGGAGCCTATCTGATTCACGGCACCAACAATCCAGACGCGGTGGGCATGGCCGTGACCCACGGCTGTCTTCGAATGTACCCGGAAGATGTGGCCGTGTTGTTCGAGGCGGTCAAAGTGGGGACCCGAGTCAGTCTCGTCAACGAGCCTCTGAAAATGACCCGTGTCGACGGTGAGGTGTGGATTGAAGTTCATCCGCCGGTCGATGCCCAGGGGCAATCGGTCGCCGTCAAACTCGAGGATTTCGAAAAGCGTCTCGATAGTTTGCTCGGCGACTCGGAGGTGGCAATCAATTGGGATATCGCCATCGAGGCTCTGCGAGAGGCGAGCGGTATTCCCGTGATGATCGGGTTGGAGCTCGCGCCCGAATCCGATACGACAGAGAACCCACTTGTCGAGGCGGTTTCGCCTGCCATGGCCTCACGCTGATCCAACAGGACGCTCAGAATGTTTAATCCAAGTGGTCTCATTACTTTGACGTCCGATTTCGGCTTGAGTGATCCGTTCGTCGGTGTGATGAAAGGCCGTATTCTCGGCGTCGCGCCGACTGCGCGAATCATCGATCTCACGCATGACATCGTCGCGCACTGGCCCGCTGAGGCAGGTTTTTGGCTTCGTCGTGCATTCCAGTATTTTCCCCGCGGCACAGTACATGTCGCGGTCGTCGATCCGGGAGTCGGCACGACGCGTGATATCGCGATGGTGATGCTGGAGGGCCATGTATTCCTGGCGCCGGACAACGGGCTGCTGGCTGAGGTCGTCAGTCACCAGACGAATGTTCACTTATGGCATCTCGACATGACCCGATTGGATGGCCTTGGAATCGATCGTCCGAGTGCAACCTTTCACGGTAGAGATATTTTTGCTCCCGTCGCGGCAGCCTTGGCCGCCGATCGAATTCGGCCTGAGGGTATCGGGCGCAAGGTCGATGCGTTGATTCCCGGGTGGGTGGATGAGGCGACGGCTGACGCGCAACGTGTCGCCGGTGTGGTCATCACCATCGATCATTTTGGAAATCTGATCACGAACATCGATCGGCGATTGTGTGATCGGCTTATCGATCCGGTCGTGCACGCTGGAAAGCTCTCTCTGCCGCTCAGTCGCACGTACGGCGATGCCCAGCCCGGAGATCCGATTGCGCTCTTCAATTCCTTCGGTGTGGTCGAGATCGCGGTCGCCGAGGGTCGGGCGGTGGATGCGCTCGGTCTTTCGCGTGGCGCCCCGGTCTCCGTTCGAGATGGGGTTCGTCGCAGTTGAACTTGCGCCCCGCCGCGTTTTCGCTATAGTTCCCCGGTCCTTCACCCGGGGTTCTGCGTAACCCATTGATTTTTAAAGGTTTAAGATGTCAGAACGAGATTCTGAAGGCTTTGAGCTCGACGAAGAGATGCTCGGCGAGGCGGCAAGTAACGAAGAAGACCAGGATTACGATCGCTTTCTCGACCGGGTCGACCGGCGCGCGCGCCCGACGCCCGGCAAGCGCGGCAAGGCCGCGTGGAGCAAGCTCGAGGAAGTGCTGGCGGATAAAAAACTGGCCAAAGATCTCAGAGAATTCTACGACGACGAACTTTGATCTCGGGAGGATCACGTGACGTCCTCCGACAGTGTTTGGGTCGTCCTCAAGTTTGGGGGGAGCAGCGTTTCGTCCGCTCCCAACTGGCGCAACATTCGTGACATCGCGAATCACCGTCTCGAGACGGGAGACCATGTCCTCATCGTTCACTCCGCCCTGAGCGGCGTCACCGACCGCCTTGAAAAAGCGTTAGTTGCGGCTTGTGAGGATCGGCACTCGCTGATCGTAGATGATCTCCGTCAGCGCCATATCGAGCTTGCCTCCTCACTTGGCGTTGATGGTCGGGCGCTGCTCGAATCCTCGTTTTTGACACTTTCGTCGCTGCTGTCTGGGGTCTCCGCGAAAGGCGCTGCCGATAATCGTACTCGCGCACAGGTCATGGCCTTTGGTGAGTTGTTGTCGACGATGATCGGCGCCCAGTTCTTGCGCCAAAGCGGTCTTCCGGCCTTTTGGGTGGACGCTCGCGACTACCTCAAAGCGGAATCGCGTGAGGCCGCCACCGTTCAAGCCGAGTACCTATCCGCCACCTGTAACTTTTCACCCAACGTGGAGGTTCAGGCGCGACTCGCCTCGCGTGGGCGTCTCGTGCTGACTCAAGGATTTATTGCCAGCAACGCGAGGGGTGAGACGGTGCTGCTCGGTCGAGGTGGGTCCGATACGTCGAGCGCTTACTTTGCGGCGATGCTGGGGGCGAAACAACTTGAGATCTGGACCGATGTCCCCGGAATGTTCAGCGCGAATCCCCGCTCGACCCCGGGCGCCCGTCAGTTGTTGGAACTCACTTATGACGAAGCGCAGGAAGTTGCGACCGCCGGTGCCAAGGTCTTGCACCCCCGCTGCCTGCTACCCGCACGAGAGCATTCCATTCCGATTTTTGTTTTTGCGACGCAAGCGCCGAACATGCAGGGTACCCGCATCAGTGCGAATCCGCCGAGCGATGCGGCGCAGGTCAAGGCGGTCTGCGTCAAAAAGGGCGTGACGCTGATCTCGCTTGAGAGCCCGGGCATGTGGCATGAGGTGGGATTTCTCGCGGATGCTTTCCAGATCTTCAAGCGACATGGATTGTCGGTCGATTTGGTCTCCACGTCCGAGACGAACGTGACCGTGTCGCTCGACCCGCAGGCGAACGCGATTGACCCGCTCGTACTTCAAACATTGAAGGCGGACCTGGCTCTCCTCTGTCGAGCGGAAATCATCGGACCTTGCGCCTCGGTCAGCCTTGTCGGTCGCAACATCCGTAGCATCCTCCATCAACTGGGTCCCGCGCTCGAACTTTTCGCGGAGCAGCGGATTTACCTCGTCAGCCAAGCGGCGAACGATCTGAATCTCACTTTTGTCGTCGATGAGGGGCAGGGAGATCGCTTGGTCGAGGATCTCCATCATTTGTTGGTCGACCCGGTTCGCGATGACGTCGTGCTCGGGCCAACCTGGCGACAACTATTTGAGACGTCCGCGGAGACTCAAGCGGTCGCGGCGCCCTGGTGGGTGGGTAAACGAGCGCGCCTGTTGTCGTTGATGAGTGATCGGGACGCGGCCTATGTCTACGACCTCGAGACGGTCCGAGAGCGGTGCCAACGCTTGAAGGCTCTCCGCGCCATCGACCGAGTGTCGTATGCGATGAAGGCAAATCCTCATCCTGCGATTCTGCAGGTCGCTCATGCGAACGGACTTTCTATTGAGTGCGTCTCTCGAGGGGAGGTCGAGCATGCGCTGTCGACCTTGCCGAGTCTGCTGCCGCAGGACTTGCTTTTCACGCCTAACTTCGCCACGCGCGACGAATACGCATGGGCGCTGAGTCGGGGTGTGCAGGTCACGCTCGATAACCTGTATCCACTGGAGCGATGGCCGGAGCTCTTCGCGGGTCGCGATATCTTCATTCGACTCGACCCCGGAATGGGTCGTGGTCACCACGCCCACGTTCGCACAGGCGGTACGCAGTCAAAGTTTGGTGTGGCGAGAGGTGAGATCGATGCGCTGATTTCAGCCTCGGCGAAAGCCGGCGCTCGGGTGGTGGGTCTTCACGCGCATACGGGAAGCGGGGTGTTCGATGTCGACAACTGGCGCGACACGGGGAACTATCTCGCCGGTTTGTTGAGGGTGTTTCCCGATGTTCGGGTAATCGACCTCGGCGGTGGAATTGGGGTGCCCGATCGTCCCGGCGCTCCCGAATTTGACTTCACGGCATTCGATGACGCGTTGCTCCAGCTCAAGTCCACTCTGACGAATGTCTCCTTGTGGATTGAGCCTGGTCGTTTCGTGGTCGCGGAGGCAGGAGTGCTTCTTGCGAAGGTCACCCAGATCAAGGGCAAGGGCGATGCTAGCTTCGTGGGCGTTGCGACCGGGATGAATTCCTTGATCCGACCTGCGCTCTACGGCGCTTACCATGTCATCGTGAATCTCACTCAGATCAGCGAGCCTGACATGATGATCTGTGACGTGGTGGGTCCTATTTGCGAGACGGGTGACGTCCTCGGACACGCACGCTCGTTACCGCGGGTGACGTCGGAAGGCGATGTGTTGCTGATTGCGACGGCTGGAGCCTACGGCGCGTCGATGTCTTCGAATTACAATCTTCGCTCACCTGCCGAAGAGTGCGTACTCGAGCTCTAGTTGGGTGTATGGCGCCGGCGCAGCTCATTGATGACGTCGAGAAGCGATAACCCCCGCGCCTTGAGCGCGACGGTCAAGTGAAACAGCAAGTCAGCCGCTTCGTTCCGCGCCTCGTGGTCGTCACCGGCAGTGAGCGCGAGAGCGGTCTCCAAACCTTCCTCGCCAACCTTTTGAGCCAAACGTTTCGGACCTTCACCGATCAGCCGCGTGGTGTAGCTCGCCGGATCATTTGAGCGCATGCGTTGTTCGATGACGTTTTCGAGCGTTGCCAAGAACGCAAAGTCGCCGCTTCTCGTCAACCGATCGTCGCCAAAACACGTGACCGTTCCTGTGTGGCAGGCCGGACCGTGGGGGCGCACGAGAAGCAGCAGCGTGTCTCGATCGCAATCGGCATGTATCGCGATAAGCGATAACGTGTGACCGGAGGTCTCGCCTTTTTCCCACAGGCTTTGACGGCTGCGACTCCAGAACACCGCTCGACCGCGCTCCAAGGATTGTTCGATCGCCTCGCGGGTCGCCCACGCCACCATCAAGATCTCGCCTGAGTCGACATGTTGAGCGATGACCGGAATCAGTCCATCTTCGCCGTAGGTCAGCTGGGAAAGGGTGTCGCGTGTCACGATCATGGACGTACCTCAATGGCGGCGGCTCGGAGCTCGCGCTTCAATGTCGATATCCGTAACGACCCGCTATGGAATACGCTAGCGGCGAGCGCTGCATCGACGAGTGCTTGTTCGAACACATCAACGAAATCACGCGCGGATCCTGCACCCCCCGAGGCAACGAGGGGAACCCGGCAACTCGTCCGTAACGTTTTCAGTTGCAGAAGATCGTAACCGGCTCGGACGCCGTCACTCGTCATGCAGTTGAGGACGATTTCGCCGGCTCCGCGGTCCTGCACTTCGATGAGCCAGTCCAACGTTGCACGACCGGAGTCGCGAGTGCGTGATGGATCACCCGTGTATTGCCGAACGCGATAACCGTCGGACGTCGTATCGCTATCGATTCCAACGACGACGCATTGGCTGCCAAATCGGCGGGCCAAGTCTTCGATGAGCGCAGGGTTGTCGAGCGCGGGCGAATTGATGGAGATCTTCTCCGCTCCCGCGTTGAGAACCGCCTCGGCATCCCTCACGCTGCGAATGCCTCCGGCGACACAAAACGGAATGTCGAGTACACGAGCGATGCGTGCGATCCAGCCTCGATCGACCGTACGACCGTCGGGGCTTGCCGTGATGTCATAGAAAACGAGTTCGTCGGCACCGTCGTCTCTGTACCGGGTGGCGAGGTCGAGGATGTCACCGACAATCTTGTGGTCTCGGAATCGAACGCCCTTGACGACCTGTCCGTCTCGGACATCGAGACACGGAATGATTCGTCGTGCCAACATCTCAGACTCTCATCCACTTGCGAAGTTCGACATCGCCCATATGGCCTTCGAGCAGGGCGCGTCCGCTGATGGCGGCTGCCATCCCCATGCCGTTCAGTAACTCGAGATCAGTGACGTCCCGGATGCCGCCGGACGCCTGCCATTTGATCTTTGGATAGCGGCTAAGGCATTGCTGATAGAGGTCAGTGTTCGGGCCGGCGAGAGCGCCATCGCGACCGACATCCGTGCACAACACATGCTGCAGACCCGAGGGCAAAAATTGCTCGACGGCCCGCCAGAGCGTGATCTCCGTCGCCTGCGTCCAGCCACGGGTCTGAACCATCGGATCTCCAGCATCGACGCGGACGTCCAAGGCCAAGCAAACCCGCGCTTTTCCAAAAAATCGCATCCACGTGCTGACCTCGACGGGTTTTTCGATCGCCGCGCTACCGACGACTACGCGCGCGACACCTGCTGACAAGAGCTCATCTACGGTCGCGAGATTGCGGATACCGCCGCCGACTTGTAGCGAGAGCTTCGGAATCTTAGCCATTTCGGTGATGGCGTCTCGGTTCGCCACGGCCCCATCGCGCGCGCCATCGAGATCAACGACATGCAGCCAACGAGCCCCTAACATTCGGTAACGCGCGGCAAGTGCCTGAGGTTCGACGTCGTAAACCGTCTCTCGACTGAAATCTCCATAAAGAAGTCGAACGCATTGTCCGCCTCGCAGATCGATGGATGGAATTAATCGCATGACGGCAGGCTCAAGAAATTGGACAGTAAGCGTGATCCGGATCGACCCGAGCGCTCAGGATGAAACTGTACGCCCCAGAAATTGCGATGGCGCACGACTGAAGAAAAATCATCGCCATATCGAGTTGACGCAACGGTATTGGCATGGCTGAGCGGCGCAGCATAACCGTGCACAAAGTAAAACCAGTCGTTTTGATCCAGCCCGTGGAGCAGAGGATCGTCGACGAGCGCCTCCAGCGTATTCCACCCCATGTGGGGAACTGAGAGCCCGTGACCCGGGCGCATTGCAGTAATCTGTCCTGGAATGAGTCCAAGACCGGGGGTGTCGCCTTCGGCTGACCCGTCGAAGAGCAATTGCATGCCAAGACAAATACCAAGCACCGGGCACCGCAACGATCCGATCACCGGAATCAGTCCGAGTTGAGTCAGGCGCGCCATGATGGTCGACGCGTTTCCCACGCCAGGCAGGACTACGCGATCTGCCGAGCGGATGAGTGCGGCCTCCTCAGTGACGATCGTTTCGACGCCGAGACGGTCAAAGGCATAACCGACGGAGGCCAAATTGGCGCCGCCCGAGTCGATCACCACGACGTGTGCCGACGAGTTCACAGGACTCCTTTGGTAGTCGGCAGATCGTCGCCTTCGCGCCGACAGGCCATACGGAGTGCTCGACCCACGCCTTTGAAACAGGCCTCCACTTGATGATGCGTGTTATCGCCTGTGACCGAGATATGAAGTGCCGCGCCGAGCGAATCCGCCAGAGATCGGAAAAAGTGAGGAACGAGCTCCGTGGGTAAGCCACCCACTTGGTCTCGACCGAACTTTCCCTCGAATACACTGTAGGCTCGCCCTGACAAGTCGAGGGCTACTTGGACTCGTGCTTCATCCATCGGAAGGAGAAATCCGTATCGTTGGATGCCTCGCTTATCGCCCAACGCGTGACGAAGGGTTTCTCCGAGCGCGAGCGCGCAGTCTTCGATGGTGTGATGTTCATCGATATGCAGATCACCCTCGCATTTGAGGGTGAGCGCGAAACCGCCGTGTTTCGCGATTTGCTCCAGCATATGGTCAAAAAAACCGATGCCAGTCGACACGTCCGTCGGGCCCTCGGCATCCAGATTGACCGTAACCCGAATGCGCGTCTCCCGAGTGACGCGAGTCAGAGAGGCCTCGCGGCTGAGTAAAGCCTGAGCGATGCCAGGCCAACTTGTGTCAGCAGCTCCAGACAACGAGAACCGACATGCTCGGACACCGAGGTTCGCTGCGAAAGCCATATCGGTGTCTCGATCGCCGATCATTGCACTCGATTTCAGGTCGACCGAGCGGGATTGGACCCACGCGTCAACTAGGGTCGTCTTGGGTTTTCGGCAGGCGCAACCGTCGTTTGGCCGATGCGGACAAATGAAGACGTGATCGAACGTAATGCCCTGGGTGGCAAACGCGTCGACGACAAAGCGCTGTGGGATATCAAAATGCTCGGTCGGAAAACTCTCTGAGCCGAGGCCATCTTGATTCGTGACCATGACGAGTCGGAACCCCGCTGCCTGCAACCGACTCAGGGCGGCGAAGACGCCTGGAACAAACCGAACTTTCGACAGGGCATCGACTTGCTCGTCTGCAGGCTCCTCGATGAGGGTTCCATCTCGGTCAATGAACAGTACCTTCATTGGAGTGCTCTCCCTGAGAACGTTGAGCACAACGCCTCGATGATCCGATCGTTTTGCGCCGGAGTTCCGATGGTGATCCGAACAGCTTGACCTAGCGGGCCACGTCCCGAGAAATCTCGGACGAGAATGCCGATGTCCCGCAGACACGCGAGTATCGACGCAGCCGCTGTCGACTCGATGAGTAAAAAGTTACTGTCACTTCGGTAAATTTTTTGGATCAACGGTGACGACGCCAGTTGGGCGGCCACACGGTCCCGCTCTTTCACGATGATTTCGACCCTCGAGGCGATCACGGCTCGAGACCCCTCGTGCAAAACCCGTATCGCTTCATCGATGCTGGCACTCGAAATGGAGTAGGGCGGGACAATCTTTCGCAGGAGGGCGATGACAGACGGTTCGGCAATCACCGCGCCAACCCGGGCCCCGGCCAATCCGTACGCCTTGGAGAGGGTTTTTAGTACCACCAATTGTGGGTACCGCTCCCTAAAGCTGATTGCTGAGGGCGCGGTCGAATACTCAGCATAGGCCTCGTCTATCACGACGACGCATCGATCTCGAGCGTAGTCGAGCAAAGATTCGATACACGCACTTGCAAACGCATTGCCCGTCGGATTATTCGGCGAGCATATCCAAAGAATTTTAGCGCCCTCATCGACATTGGCCTTGATCGCAGCGATGTCGAGCTCGAATTCGTTCGTAAGCGGGGCTTCGAGGATCTGCGCGCCTTGGGTGGCTGCCGCGACGGCGTACATACCAAAAGTAGGCGGACACACCACGACGGCGTCGCGTCCCGCTTCGCAAAATGTTCGAGTCAGCAGATCGATGCCTTCGTCGCTACCCCGCGTGACCAACAGATCGTCGCTCGAGACGCCAAAGGTGTGGGCGAGGGCTTCAATCAGGGCTGGCGGTTGTGGCTCAGGATAACGATGGAGCGCGAGGCGTTCGCCCTCACTCCCGATCGGAGGCGGCCACGGGGACTCGTTGGCATGCAAGCGCTCAAAACGCGCGTCCCAATGAGCATGTTCATACGCACGCATCGACACGATTGCCGGTCGTGCGAGCCGCGAGAGGAAGTCGTTTCGACGGGTGTCAGTGGGCTCTGACTCGGCCGAGTCTTGAAGCGCCTTAAGGCGAAGGTCGACCGCAAGTGCATGAGCGTCGAGTCCTTCGAGTCGTGCGAGAGTGCTCGCAGTCGGGCCAAGATTGAGTAAGCCCTCTCGAGAGAGCTCTTGAACGGTGATTCGTCGTTGAAAGTCAGAGAGTGATAGTCCGCTGTACGCGCGGGCGTAACCATAGGTGGGTAAAACATGGTTGGTGCCGGAGCAATAATCGCCCATCGGCTCAGGGCTCCATGGACCCATAAACACGGAGCCTGCAGAACGGATTTCATCGAGCCAACGACGCGGCGCTTTGATTTGCAAAATGAGATGCTCAGGCGCGTAGTCATTCGAGATGGAGACCGCTTCGGCGAGAGTATCGACGATGACGATGCGACTGCGGCTCAGCGACTGATCTAAAATTTCGCCACGGGACAGAGACTTTCGAAACTCGATTGCGTGTCGTCGAACCGCTTCGGCGAGAGAACTCGACGTCGTGATGAGAATGGCCTGGGAGAGCGGGTCATGTTCGGCCTGAGCGAGGAGATCGGCGGCCACGAAGGCAGGATTTGCGAACTCGTCGGCAATGACGAGCACCTCGGAAGGCCCGGCAGGTAAATCGAGCGCGGCGCCCCCCGGGTCACTGGCGACGATCTGTTTTGCAGCGGTGACCCAGGCGGATCCGGGGCCAAAGATTTTGTCTACCTTCGGGATCGTAGCCGTCCCATACGCCATGGCGGCGATGGCTTGGGCACCGCCGATCGCGAATATCTCGTCGATGCCGCATAGCCGTGCCGTGGCAAGGATGATGGGGTCGATTCGTCCTTCTTGTGTTCCCGGTGAACACATCACTCGTCTTTTACACCCTGCGATGCCAGCGGGAATGGCCGACATGATGAGTGCAGAGGGTAAAGGCGCACGACCGCCGGGAACGTAAAGCCCGACTGCATCGATCGGGCGAACAATGCGCTCGCAGAGAACTCCGGGAGAGGTTACGACCGACAACGGCGGTGTCCCTTGCGCCGTATGGAAACGCCGAACGTTATCGATTGCACGCCGCAACGCGACGAGGGCGTTTTCACCAACGCGCTGCAGGGCAGCATCGACCTCTGACCGCGGGACACGAAGAGTGACCGGCGCGCCACCGTCAAAGCGTCGTGCGTAGTCGAGGAGGGCCGTGTCTCCTTCATTGCGGACACGCAGGACCGTCTCGCGGACGAGCGCCATGATCGATTCGCGATCTTCGGCCGCGGGTCGCGATAAGGCTGCGTCGCGCTCCGCCGCGCTCAAGCTCGAGTAGTTGAAGATCGGCAACATCATGCCAACATTTTCTCGACGGGAAGGACCAGCAAAGAGCTGGCGCCTGCCGCCTTAAGCGCCTCGAGCGTTTCCCAGAAGACGTTTTCTCGGCATACCGCATGAATCGCGACCTTATCCGCGCTGCCCTCGAGAGGCATGATGGTCGGAGACTCGCTGCCAGGCAGAAGACTTCGGATAGCCGGGAGCGCTGCGCGAGGCGCGTGTAGCATGATGTACTTGCTCTCGCGCACCTGCTGAACCCCGTCGATACGCATGAGTAAGCGCGCTACCCAGTCGGACTTCTCTTTGGGGAGTTCGACGGGCGTTCGTACGAGCACTGCGTGACTCTCAAGAAGCACCTCGACCTCGCGAAGTCGATTGGCCTCAAGGGTCGAACCGGTCGACACGAGGTCGCATATGGCGTCCGCTCTGCCGAGTCGCGGCGCGATTTCAACGGCTCCAGAGAGCGTCACGATTTCGGCGCGTATCCGACGATCGGTCAGCCACTTCGCCAATGCGTAGGGATAGGTCGTGGCAATACGACGCCCTTCGAGTGAGGAGGGTCCGCTCCAGCTGACTTCATCGGGTACAGCGATGGACAGACGGCAGCGACCAAAGTCGAGTGAACGAAGGATTTCGAATCGAGCAGAGTGTCCTCGAGCAGCCAGTTCGAGTTTCTTTTCTTCGACGACGTTGAGGCCCACGAGGCCGAGATCACACACGTCTTCCTCGACTAAATCCGGAATGTCATCGTCACGAACAAAAAGTAGATCGAGCGGCATGTTCTCGCCGAAGCCGAGGAGTTGATCCTTGGCACGCGAGAACTTCAACCCACATCGAACCAGTAAATCGGTCGACCGCTCGGTCAGACGACCGGATTTTTGAACGGCAAGTTTGAGGCGCAAGGGTTTTTCCATGGTGTGCTCCTTAGCGACCGGTTGAGTGGGCAGTCTTTGCGCTGGCCACTCGGCGTGCCGCGATGTCGTATCCGCCATTGCCGGAACCGACATACCTCGCCACTCGGGTAATGGTGGTGACGCTGACGCCGGTGAGCTTATGAATCTCGCGATAAGGTAGACCGCGCTCGAGCCACTCGACAACGGCCCACCGGTCGTACATCGCTTGAAGCTCAGCCGGGGTGCAGAGGTCACGGAAGAACGCACGGCACTCCTCGACGGATCGGAGGGTTAGCACGGCCTGATACAGATTGCGCTCCGCCTTGGCTTCTTGTCGAGGCGATTGCCGAGCATGGGTTTTCATGTGATCTTCCGCGTGATTTAACGTGCTAATGTTTTAATACGTTAAAACATTGTAGCAAGTTTGGCAACCGGACCGTTGACTCTCCTCATGGCGGCGGATTATCATCCGCCTGTTCATCGAGACCGGCTGAGGGAAAGGCCCATAGACGCCGGGGCAACCGCCAGAGCTCGCCAGCTCTGGTTAAGGTGCCAACTCCGCGCAATCCCGAAAGGGAGGCGTCAGATGAACGATCTTGAGGCATACATGACGTCGTCCACTCATCAAAAATCCGGGTCCGGGAGCGCCTCCGTTGAGAGGGGCGAGGTCTATTCCGACTGTCGCGAAGGGATGCTGGAATCGGTCACGACGTTACTCCTGCGTCACGGCGGACGAGTCGATACCCTCAAAATTGGCTGGCGCCTAACGGGCCCGCCGTCTGCGCCGATTGTGGTCGCCCTGGGCGGCATCTCTGCTCATCGCAAGGTCTTCGCTGCGCGAGGTGAGGATCCGAACTCTGGCTGGTGGTCGGAAGTTGTCGGGGTGGGCCTGGCCTTGCCTGCCGAACACTATCGCATTCTTTCCTTCGATTACCTTGGCGGAAGCGGTGCGACCAGCGGGCCAAAGGACGGTCGGGACTTTCCCTCGGTGTCGACCTACGATCAGGGGGAGCTTCTCCTGCGTCTCCTGAATCACCTTCAAATTGACCAGCTGGATGCGATCATTGGAGCGTCGTACGGTGGCATGGTCGCCTTGGCGTTCGCAGAGCAATACGCCTACCGAGTGAAAAAATTGGTGGTCATCAGCGCGGCTGATCGCACGAGTCCCATGTCGACGGCGTGGCGAAGCGTCCAACGTCGAATCGTGCGCTTCGGCGTCGAGTCGGGTAAACCTGAGCGGGGACTCGAGCTTGCGCGGGCGTTGGCCATGTCGACCTACCGCAGTGCGGAAGAGTTTTCGAGTCGGTTCGCCGGGGCAGCAGAGGTTCGCGACGGACGTTTTGTGTTTCCGGTTGAGGACTATCTGATGGCACGAGGCGTCGACTATGCTCGTCGTTATCAACCCGATTCCTTCCTGACACTCTCAGAATCGATTGATCTACATCAAATCAACCCCGATCAGATTTCAGTTCCGGTGGTTGCCATTGCGGTGAAGCAAGATCAGTTGGTGCCGGCGGTCGATATGCAGTCGATGTGTTCGCGACTGCCGAACGCACACGTTCATGAGATCTCGTCGGTATTCGGGCATGACGCGTTTTTAAAAGAACACGATGCACTTAAAGCGATTTTCAGCGCCGAGCTGCCGCCAACCGCGTAAATGATTTCGGGGATGATCCAACTATGACGAGTCAAAAAGATCCGAGAACGCAGGCGGTGAGGGCGGGCCTCGAAACTGACGTCTCGACGGGTGCCGTCGTTCCGCCGATTCATCTTAGTTCCACGTATGCGTTTCCGCGTTTTGGAGAGAAGGGTCGCTACGACTACTCGCGCTCGGGCAACCCCACACGCGATCTTCTTGCCGAAGCCTTGAATGGGCTTGAGGGCGGCGAAGGCGCCGTCATCACCGGCTCAGGGATGGGCGCCATTGCGCTCGTGGGGCAACTCCTCCCTCGCGGTTCGCGGATCATCGCGCCGCACGACTGTTATGGCGGGACGTTCCGCTTGCTTTCGGCTTGGCACCGCCGCGGTGATTTTGTCGTCGACTTCGTAAACTTTGGCGACCCTCAGGCCCTGCAATCGGCATTCAACACACCGGTCGCACTGTGTTGGATTGAAACCCCAAGCAATCCACTTCTCCGAATCACCGACATCGAGGCCGTCTCCAAGCTTTCGCATGCCGCGGGCGCGCGGGTGGCGGTGGACAACACCTTCTTGTCTCCGGCCCTCCAAAATCCTCTTCAACTGGGGGCGGATATCGTTGTTCACTCGACGACCAAGTACATCAATGGTCATAGCGACGTCGTCGGTGGTGCGGTGATCGCAGCGCAGGCGGATGTCGCGCAGCAGCTTGCGTGGTGGGCGAATGCGCTTGGCATGACGGGTTCCGCTTTCGATAGTTTCTTGACTCTGCGGGGACTCCGTACCTTGCACGCGCGAATGGCGTTGCACGAGGCGAACGCGAATTCATTGGCAGCATGGCTCGCACGACAGCCAGGCATCAGGACGCTCTACTACCCGGGGCTTGCGACACATCCCGGACACGAGCTCGCGCGACGGCAGCAAAAAGGGTTCGGATCCATCATTACCCTCGAACTCGATGGCGGGACGCCGGCGGTCGAACGTTTCGTCTCGTCGCTGGAGTTGTTCTCGCTTGCTGAGTCGCTGGGCGGCGTGGAAAGCCTGATCGCGCACCCTGCCACGATGACTCACGCGGCCATGGAGCCGGAAGCAAGAGCGACCGCAGGATTAGTCGATGGTTTACTGCGGCTGTCGGTGGGAATCGAAGCGGAGTCGGATCTTCGGCGAGATCTCGAGCAGGGCTTAAAAGCGATTCACTGAGCCTCGATTAGAGCGCCGATAGAATTGCATCGCCCATCGCGCGGGTGGTGAGTGCGGAGGCGCCACGCGGGGCGATGTCCGCGGTTCTGGCGCCATGTGCCAAAGCCTTGGAGACAGCCGCCTCAATTGCCCGAGCTTCTGTTTCGAGGTCTAGGGAATGACGCAGCAGTAAAGCCGCGCTCAAAATCGTCCCACAAGGATTGGCAACGCCACGACCGGCAATGTCGGGGGCTGATCCGTGTATCGGCTCGTAGAGCCCCCGACGGTTATCCCCCAATGCGGCAGAGGGCAGCACGCCGAGCGATCCGGCGAGCATGGCGGCCTCGTCGGTCAGTATGTCGCCAAACAGATTCTCGGTTAGTACAACATCAAAACTTCGCGGATTTCGAATGAGATGCATGGCGGCCGCGTCGACGAACATGTGCTCGATAGAAACCCCCGAAAACTCATCTCGAATGATTCGCTCGCTAACGGCGCGCCACAAACGCGAGGTCTCCAGGACATTCGATTTATCGACCTGCGTAACTTTACCGCGACGCTTCTTGGCCAGTAGGCCGGCCACTCTCGTGATCCGCTCGATCTCGGCGACGGAATACGCGCACTCGTCTGTCGCGCGATCTTCGTGCTTGGTTTTCCGCCCAAAGTAGATTCCCCCAGTCAGTTCCCGCACGAAGACGAGATCGACACCCTCGATGTACTCTCGTTTGATCGGGGACGCCTCGAGCAGCGCAGGCTGAACCGCGACCGGTCGGAGATTCGCATACACGCCCAACTCTGCGCGGAGTCGCAGCAGGGCCGTTTCCGGACGAACCGGAGCGGTGGGCCCCCACTTGGGTCCGCCGATAGCGCCGAGTAGTACTCCATCGGCTTCGAGGCAGCCCTTCAGCGTGTGAACGGGTAAGCCGTCATTGAACTCGTCGATCGCGATGCCCCCAAAGGGGAGTTCGTCGAGGATGAAGGCGTGCCCAAACTTTTCGGCAACCGCTCGAAGGATGCGTACGGCCTCAGCCGTTACTTCAGGTCCAATGCCGTCGCCGGCGAGGATCGCAATGTGGGCTTTCATGCTCGGCGACGGGCCTCATACTGTTCAATCTCGCCGTTCTTGGACAAGAGAAAGCCCAGCTCGTCGACGCCGTTCATCAAGCACACACGCGCAAAAGGGTCGATGGGAAAGCCTACCGCCGGTCGACCGGGTACCGTCAGCGTCGAGGCGCGGAGATCGACTTCGACTTCAACACCGGGATTTTGGAGTAACCACGCGTGCGTGGCGTCGTCTACCACAATTGGCAGCAGCCCGTTCTTAAGCGAATTATTTTTGAAGATGTCTGCGATCTCGTTGCTGATGACCGCTTGAAATCCGTAATCGACCAGCGCCCAGGGGGCGTGCTCGCGCGATGAACCGCAGCCGATATTGCGACCCGCCACCAAAATGCGGCATCCCTGTGCCTCAGGCTTGTTGAGGACGAACTCGGGACGTGGACGACCGCTCGCGTCATAACGCCAATCGGCAAACAGGGCGTTCCCCAAGCCTTCCTTCGACGTGGTGGTCAGGAATCGAGCCGGTACAATCTGATCGGTATCGATGTTAGTCGAGGACATGACAACGGTACGCGAACGAATAGTGGTGATGGTCATGTTGGATGCTCAGGCGCGCAAGAATTGACGAGGGTCGGCGACGCGACCCAGCACAGCGGAGGCGGCAGCCGTCTCCGGGCTCGCGAGTAAAGTTCTCGCGCCGATACCTTGCCTGCCCTCAAAGTTTCGGTTGCTCGTGCTGACGGAGTACTCACCTTTGTTGACGGTGTCACCGTTCATCCCGAGACACATCGAGCATCCGGACTCGCGCCATTCCGCGCCAGCCGCCTTGAACACGTCAGCCAGACCCTCGGCTTCCGCGAGGCGCTTGACCTCTTGAGATCCCGGGACGACGAGCATCTGTACCCCCTTTGCGATCTTTCGCCCGCTCAACACCTGAGCCGCCGCGCGAAGATCCACGAGGCGTCCGTTGGTGCAGCTACCGACGAACACGACATTTACCGGGGCCTCGGCAATGGGCTGACCCGGCGAGAGTCCCATGTATTTCATTGCGGCATCGAACACCGCATCGCCTCGGTGGTCTGGAATTCGCCCGGTGACCGATACGACCATGCCGGGATTCGTTCCGTACGTGACCATTGGTTCGAGTGACGAGGCGTCGATCTCGACGACCTTGTCGAAGGTCGCGCCGTCATCGCTTGGCAGTGTTTTCCAATAGGCGAGGGCATCATCCCAAGCCTTTCCTTTCGGCGCGCGCGGCGTATTTTTGAGGTATTCATACGTGGTCTCATCCGGCGCAATCATTCCTGCGCGGGCACCCGCTTCGATCGACATGTTGCAGATCGTCATTCGCTGATCCATCGATAATGCGCGAATGGCTTCACCTCGGTACTCGAATACATAACCTGTTCCGCCAGAGACACCGACCTTGCCGATGATCGCCAGAATCAGATCTTTGGGTGTGACGCCCGCGGGCAGTCTTCCTCGAACCTCGATGGCGCAGGTTTTCGGTTTCTTTTGTAACAAGCACTGGGTCGCCAACACATGGCCGACTTCGGTCGTCCCGATACCGAAGGCTAGCGCACCGAATGCCCCGTGCGTCGAGGTATGACTGTCTCCGCACACAATGGTCTTTCCGGGCTGGGTGATACCGAGTTCCGGTCCGATGATATGAACGATGCCTCGCCGCGAATCTTGCAGACCCAACAACTCAACGCCGAACTCCGCGCAATTGATCTCAAGTTGTCGAATCTGTTTCGCTGCCGACTCGATGGAGATCGGCGCGCCCCCAAACACTTGCTCGGTCCGCGTGGGCGTTGAGTGGTCCATCGTGGCGAGGGTGAGGTCAGGTCGTCGAACCTTCAAGCCACGCTCTCGCAACACGGTGAACGCCTGGGGTGAGGTGACTTCGTGGGTGAGGTGCAGATCAATGAAGATCACGGCCGGTGTCTCTGCGGTTTGAGGAGCCACCTCGTGTGCAGACCAGACCTTTTCAAACATGGTTTTCGCGGAGGTCATCGATTCTTCCTTATCAAATCCCAATGATCAGGCAGCGACCTGAGCGCGTTGCGACTGCTCAATGCGGTTGATCACTTCAAGAAATGCTCGCGTCGCAGACTCGACGATATCGGTGGTGGCGCTTGCGCCGCGGTAGCTTCGCCCGTTGAAGTTGACATAGACCACCGCCTCACCTTGGGCATCCTCGCCCTCGGTCAAGCTTCGCAGTTCAAACTTCTGCAGGGCAGGCTTGATTCCCGTCGCCTCTTCGATCGCCTTGAACGCAGCATCGACGGGTCCGTCTCCTGAAGCGCTCCGTTCGATCCTCGCGCCATCAGCGTTGAGCAGGGCGACCGTGGCTTTTCCGCCGCCATCGACCTCCGAGGTCGTGCGCAAGACCGACAATGTCCAAGGACCCGACTCGGTACCCTCCGCGCGCAGCACGAGGGCCTCGATATCACCGTCGAAAAGCTCTTTCTTTTTATCTGCAAGAGCTTTGAATTCCGTGAAGACGCGCTCGAATTCTGTTTCTTCGAGCTCGAAACCTAATTCCTTGACGCGCTCACGTAGTGCGTGACGTCCACTATGCTTACCGAGAACCAAACTCGATCGAGCGAGACCGACATCCTGCGGACGCATGATTTCGTAGGTGCTCGCATGTTTGAGCATGCCGTGCTGATGAATACCCGACTCATGTGCGAACGCATTTTCGCCGACCACCGCCTTATTGCGAGGGATGGGCATGCCCGTAATGCTTGCGACCAGTCGGGACGTCGGATAGAGACGCTGCGATTGGATGTTCGTCGCCGCGTTGAAGAACGTCTCTCGTGTGCGCAGCGCCATGACAATCTCTTCGAGCGCGGCATTCCCGGCC
>SXGQ01431242.1_pt1 | contig 38042 bp, 31 predicted proteins | sample 3178371 | NCBI WGS metagenome assembly SXGQ01 (sample SAMN11356859, study PRJNA531348) | freshwater metagenome | isolation source: freshwater sample F1-20 | place: China: Fuxian Lake, Yuxi | collected 2017-12-25 | reverse complement strand
GCCGTCATGCCGCCAATGGTGGCGTCGGCACCCGGGTCGATCGGAAACATCAACCCGGTGTTCTTCAGGTGGGCATCCAGCTGCAACCGCGTCAGCCCTGCCTCCACGGTGACATCGAGATCCTCGGGACTGAGCCGCAGCACCCGCGTCATCCGGGTCATGTCGATCGAGACGCCGCCGTGGATGGCGTTGACGTGACCCTCGAGCGAACTGCCCATGCCAAACGCCACGATCGGCGTGCCGTGCGCGGCGCAGATCCGGACGATGGCGCTGACCTCAGCGGTCGAAGTCGGGAACACCACCGCCTCGGGCATGCCGGCGGCGTGCCACGACTCGCCGTGGCTGTGGTGTTCGCGCACCGCCGCGGCCGTCGACACCCGGTCGCCAAGGAGACTTCTCAGTTCGTCAATCACTACGACATTATAGGTGTCTGCCATGTTCACACCGAAGACGTTGTCGTTCCTGAAGTCGCTCAAGCGCAACAACCAGCGAGAGTGGTTTCACGCTCATCGCGATCGGTTCGAGGCCGAGTGCCGCGCGCCGATGGTCGCCGTGGTCGAACGGCTGGCCCTCGACCTGCCGGCGTTCGCACCGGAGTTGCTGGTCGGGCCGAAGGAGTCGTTGTTCCGGCAGTTTCGCGACACGCGGTTCAGCGGCGACAAGACGCCCATGAAAACCAACATTGCCGCGACGTTTCCGCATCGCGCGCTCGGCCGCATGAACGGCGCCAGCTGCTATTTCGAAGTAGGGCCTGATTACGTCTGGATTGGCGGCGGCGTCTACCGGCCCGACACCTCGCAACTGCAACTGCTCCGCGAGCATATTGCCGCCAACCACCGTCAACTCGAGGCCATTGTCAGCTCGCCGGCATTCAAGAAGCTGGGCGGGCTGCGCGGCGACACGCTCACGCGGGTGCCGCGCGGGTTCGACAAGCACCACCCGGCCGCCCGCTACTTGATGCACAAGCAGTTCATGGCCTTCCGCGAAGAGCCCGGCACGTTCGCGACGTCGAAGGACTTCTACAAGAGCCTGCTGGCGACGTTCAAGACCCTGTCGCCGATGGTGAAGTTCCTGAACGAACCGCTGATCGCGGCGGAGTCGCCATTGCGCAAGGCGCGTCTAGACTTTTAGTCGCGTCGCGACGAAGAACAAGACCGCGCCGGCGGCGAGGGCGGCGGCGCCGGCTGTCAGCTGAGCCTGGCTCGCACCCGCCAGGATTCCCAGGGCCACGATCGACGCAACCACCGGGATCACCGGGCCCAGGGGAACGGTGAACTTCGCGGGGGCGACCGCCCCATCCAGATCGCTGAAGTGCGAGCCGACCTGCGCGGCGATCTCCCGGTCGTGCTTCCTGAGCACCAGCGTCGAAGCGCACACCGCCAGGTACATCACCAGGCGCGCGATGGCCGACACCGCCGCGAGCGCCACGAACGAACCGGTGAGCGCCAGCGTCAGGGCCACCACCGCCGTGAACAGGATGGCGTTCGAGGGCGTGAGGTACGCGGGGTGAACGCGCGCGAACCACTTGGGCAGGTCGCCGTTCTCGGCCAGTGCGAAGAGAGTGCGCGACCCGTTCAGGATCTGCCCCATGTTGTTGCCGGTCATCGACACCGCCGAGCCGATCGAAATCATCAGCGCGCCGGCCGCGCCGATGAAAATGGCCGCGCCGTCGGCCAGCGGCGTGCGGCTCGCGCCCAGGTCCGGCAGCACCCCGGTCGCCACCAGTGACGTCAGCGACATGACCACGGCCACCGTGATCAGCGTCGCCACGAAGGCAAACGGCACGTCGCGCCGCGGGTGGGCCGCCTCGCCGGCCAGCACCCCGGTGACCTCGTACCCGCCATACGCGAAGATCAGCAGGATCAGCGCGCTCGACAGTTGCTGCTGCGTGACCGCGGGCATCTCGGCGAACCGCGCCGGGTCGATGTACCAGATCCCGGCGATGATGAAGAGGGCGAGCGGCGCCAGCTTGCCGAGGGTCAGCGCGTTGACAACCCACGACGACTGCTTGATGCCGCGCACGTTGATCCAGGTGATCGCGATGGTCAGCCCGGCGATCAGCGTCATGCGCGGCAGGCCCGCCGCCAGCGCCGGCCAATAGAAAGCCAGCGCCAGGGCGAGCCCGTTGGCGACCGACGCCTGGCTGGTGACGCGCGTGAACCACATCATCCAGCCGACCTCGAATCCGACGAAGCGGCCAAAGGCCGCGCGCGCCGGCAGGTACGGGCCGCCGGTCTTCTCGAAGCGGCTGCTGACTTCCGCAAAGCACAGGGCGATCGACAGCGACAGCAGGCCAACCGCCATGAACGCCAGCGGTCCCCATGGACCAACCAGCCGCGCCACGTCGGCCGGCAGCAGGAAGATGGCGCTGCCGATGACCTGGTTCACGCCGATGGCGGTCAGGTCCCAGCGCCCGAGCGCGCGCTTGAGGGCAGGTGTCTCAGCCGTTCCAGCCATCGGGCTCCTTCGTTCCGGACGGCCTGGCAGCGAGGGCCCGCATGATCACGCAACCGGCGAGACCGAGTGTCAGGTGGCGGCAGTGAAAGTGCGTACGTGGCACGGGCAGACTGGAAGGATCGAACGCCGGTTGTATCATGATTTCCGCATGAGCACCACTTCCCCGGGCGGCGTGCGCTCGACGCTCGAGGCACGGGCGTACACCGAGCCGGCCTGGTTCCAGTCCGAGAGCGACCGGATCTTCGCGCGGATGTCTGCCGTCATCGCGGCACACGCCTGTGCGTGACGGACGAGGGGACGTTCGCGGGCAGCCTCCAGTGTCCGTATCACGCCTGGACCTATGGGCTCGACGGCGCGTTGCTGGCCGCGCCGCAAATGGACGCCGCACCCGGGTTCGACATCAACCTGTCGGCTGCCCCGCCGCCGCTTGGCGAACAGATCCGCGGCGATCCATCCGCTGCTGAACCGGATGCACCACTACCTCGGCGCCGAGAACGTGCCGTCCACCGAGACCTACTGCGGCGGGGCGATGGGATTCAAGGACGGGGTCGAGACGCTCAGCACCGACGGCAGGCGCCGCCGGGCGGTGCTGCCCGGTCTTGGCGAGCGCGAACGGGACCTGGTCAACTACTTTGCGATCTACCCGAACTTCCTGCATCAGTTCGTCCTGAAGGCACTCAAACACGAAGATCACGAAGGGCGCGAGGCCTGATTTCGTTCGTGGTCTTCGTGACCCGCGTGGTCACTTGCCAATCCAGCCGGCGTAGATCTCAGGCCGCCGGTGCTTGAGGAACAAGCGCCGCGCATTTGATTCGGCCGTCTTGCCCAGATCAATCTCGGCATAGACGATCTCGTCGGCGCCTTTCGCCCCGCGCGCGAGCACGTCGCCGTCGGGGCCGCACACGAACGACTCACCCGCGAAGTCGAGGCACTCCTCTTTCCCGACCCGGTTGCAGAGCGCGGTGAAGTAGCCGTTCTGGAAGGCGGCCACGCGCATTTCGGCTTCGTACAACCCCTCGGGCCACTCGTCCACCGCGCCGGCCTGCGGCACAATCACCAGGTCCGCGCCGTTCACGGCGAGGGCGCGCATGTATTCCGGGAAATGACGGTCGTAGCAAATCGCCACGCCGACCTTGCCGACCTTGGTCTTGAAGACCGGCACGCCCTTGTCGCCAGGGGTGTAGTAACCCTGTTCGTGGAAGCACGGATACTCGGTGATGTGGACCATGCGGGTGACGCCGAGCAGCGTGCCGTCGGCGTCGATCACCGGCGAACTGTCGAAGGTCTGGTGGCCCTCTCGCTCGTAGAGGTTGATCACCACCACGATGCCCAACTCGCGGGCCTTCTGCTGAAACGCCTTGACGGTCGGGCCATCGAGCGGCTCGGCCAGTTCGCGGAAGCCGCGCTCGGCCGGGCGTTGCGGGTAAAACCACTCGAATGCCAGTTCGGCGAAGCACGCCAGCTGCGCGCCATTCTGCGCGGCGGTATCGAGCGCGGCGAGGCCGCGCGCGACGTTGGCGGTCTTGTCGGTGGTGGCATGCTGCTGGATCAGCGCAATCTTCATCTGCTCACGATAGTTCAATCACGGGGGTTCCATCACGAGAGCTCATCACGGTGGTTCTGGGCCGGAAGGGGTTATCATGGCGCTGCCATGCCATCCACTACACGCCTGTTCGGCCTCATCCTGATCGTGCTCGGCATCGCCAGTTACATGGCGACCGGACGGACGAGCGTGACCGCGCTCATCCCCGCTATTTTCGGGTCGATCTTCGTGATCTGCGCACTGATCGCCCGGACCGAGTCCATGCGCAAGCACGCCATGCACGTCGCGGTGGCGGTCGGCCTGATCGGCGCGCTGGCGTCACTCGGGCGTGCCATTCCGGCGGTGATCGACGGCGGCGCGGCCCGGCCCGCCGTGATGTCGCAGCTCGTGATGGCCGCGCTGTTGATCGGCTACGTCTACCTGGGCGTGCAGTCGTTCATCGCTGCCCGCAAGGCACGGCTCGGCAAGTAGTCCGGCTCGGCGTGATCCGGCCGACGCCGGACGCTACCGGTGTGGTGGCCGCCTTCAGGCGGACCCGGTCTTGCGCGCTGGGTTGAAGAACGGCGTCGGCACCACCGTCGCCTTGGCCCGATGGCGCACGGCATCCACCGTCATTTCCATTTCCAGCCGCGTCCCTGTTGCGAAATGCGGGGCGTCGATGGTCGCGAGCGCAATCAGCTTCTTCAGGACCGGCGACCAGGCGGTGGAGGTTGCGCGGCCGACCTGCGCGCGGCCCTGGTAGACGGGCACAGCGACGCGCGAGGTGCCCGCTGGGGCGGTCGGCGGCAGGCCCACGGCTTCGTACAACTTCTCCACGTCCGTCCACTCGAGCTCGAGTCCGACGATCTGTCTGGCCCGGCCGCGGCGGATTGCCTCGGCCAGCGCCTTGCGGCCAATGAAGGGGCCCTTCTGCAGGTCAACCAGCCGCGCCATGCCCAACTCGAACGGCGTGTACTTCTGCGACTCGATCAGGGCCTTGCGGCTGCCGTGGAAGTCGACGTCGATCAGCAACAGTCCAGCCTCGATGCGCGAGATGTCGAGCGCGAGCATGCCGACCGGGTGCAGGTCGAACGCGGGACCGGCCGCCACGATCGCGTCCCAGACCTGCAACGCGGCATCCCACGGCATCCAGATTTCATAGCCGAGGTCGCCGGTATAACCCGTTCGCGAGATATCCACCGGAATGCCGGCAATGGTCGCGCTCGTGGCGCGGAAATAGCGCAGCGAATCCAGGTTGGCGTCACTGACGCGGCGCAGCAGGGCAGCCGCCGTGGGGCCCTGCAACGCCAGCGCGGCCACTTGCTCGGAGACGTCTTCGACCTGGACGTCGAGCCCCGACGAGTTCTGCGTCAGCCAGCGCAGGCTGGGGTCGGCCGCCGTCCAGCGATACGACTGCTCCGCCACCCGCGTCACCGTCCCATCATCGATGACCTTCCCATCGTCATCGCACCAGGGGGTGTAGTAGACCTGCCCGACGGCCATCTTCGTGGCATCGCGCGTGATGATGCGGTTGACCAGGCGGGTCGCGTCCTGGCCCGACACGCGGTATTTGAAAAGCGGCGAGATGTCGATCAGGCCGCAGGCGTTGCGCAGGGCGTTGTATTCGTGCTCGTAGTGGGTCTCGTAGGCACTGACGGCGTAGTAGCCGGCCCAGTCGCGATAGCTGAGGCTTTCGCACAATTCGCGCGTGCGGGCATGGAAGGCGGAACCAACGGGCACGGCGAAAGTATACTTTCGTCGGGCCTGCGGAGCAGGCCCGCCGAGCGGAGCGAGGTTGAATAAAACCGTGTATGACGCGATTGTGATTGGCGGCGGGCACAACGGCCTGACCTGCGCTGCGTATCTCGCCCGGGCCGGGCGCAAGGTCCTGGTGCTCGAGCGCCGCCATGTCCTCGGTGGCGCCGCCGTCACCGAAGAGGTGTTCCCCGGCTTCAAGTTCTCGGTCTGCTCCTACGTGGTCTCGCTGCTCAGGCCCGAGATCATCCGCGAGCTCGACCTGCCGCGCCACGGCATGGAGTTATTGCCGCTCGACGGCACCATGACCCCCATGCCGAACGGCGACTACCTGTGGCGCGTCAACGATCACGACAAGACCCGCCGCGAAATCGCCCGCCACTCGCGCCTCGACGCCGAGGCGTACGACGAGTACGGCAAGGCCATGGTCGAGATGGGCCGGTTCGCCAAGCCGATCATGGGCATGCTGCCGCCCGACCCGACCTCGCTCGACCCGCGCGGCCTGCTCGAGCTGCTGGGCATGGGCAAGCGGTTCCGCGACATGCGCTTCCACGACAAGGTGAACCAGGTCCAGCTGCTCACCATGAGCGCGGTGGATTTTCTCGATCAATGGTTCGAGACCGACGTGCTGAAGGCGACCATGTCGGCGTCGGGCATTATCGGGACCTTCCTGGGGGTCCGTTCACCGGGCACGGCCTACGTGCTGCTGCATCACTACATGGGCGAGATCGACGGCGCCTTCCGGTCATGGGGCCTGTCGCGTGGCGGCACTGGGGCGGTCTCGAACGCCATCGCCGCGGCCGCCATCGAGTTCGGCGCCGAGATACGCACCGAGGCCACGGTGGCGCAGATTCTCAGCAAGAACGGACGGGCCACCGGCGTCGCGCTGGCCAACGGCGACGAGATTCACGCGAAGGTGGTGGTCTCGAGCGTGGACCCCAACCTGACGTTTCTGAAGTTCATGAACGAGCGGGACCTGCCTGGCGAGTTCGTCGAGGGCGTGAAGCGCTACAAGTACCGCGGCTCGTCGGGCAAGGTGAACCTCGCGCTCGACGCGCTGCCCAATTTCACGTGCCTGCCCGGCGCCGGTCCGCACCTGCGCGGCGCCATCTCCATTTCTCCCAGCGTCGACTACATGGAGCGCGCCTACGACGATGCGAAGTACGGGAGGTTCTCGAGCCGCCCGTACATGGACATGGTGATCCCGTCGCTGACCGATCCGTCGGTCGCGCCGCCGGGCAAGCACGTGATGTCGTGCTTCGTGCAGTACGCGCCGTATCACCTCAAGGACGGCGTGTGGGACGACCGCCAGCGCGAGGCGTTCGGCGATGCCGTGATCGATACCATCGCGGAATACGCGCCGAACATCAAGGACATCATCCTGCACCGGCAGGTGCTGACGCCGCTCGACATCGAACGCGACTTCGGCCTCACCGAAGGCAACATTTTCCAGGGCGAGCTGACACTCGAACAGCTGTTCTTCCTGCGGCCGGTGCCCGGCTACGCCCAGTACGCCACGCCGATTGATCGCTTGTACATGTGTGGATCGGCGACGCACCCCGGCGGCGGCATCATGGGCGCGCCAGGCCGAAACGCCGCCACGCGAATCCTCAAAGAGGTGTCGCGATGAAGGCCCCGCCACGCTACGACGCGATCGTGATCGGCGGCGGCGTGAACGGACTGACGTGCGCCGCCATGCTCGGCAAGGCGGGCGTGCGCACGGTGCTCGTCGAGCAGCGCGACGACGTCGGCGGCTGCGCCGCTGAAAGCGAGATTGCGCCAGGCTTCCGCGTACCGACGCTGGCGCATGCCACCGGCCCGGTCCGCCGCGATGTCGTCGAGCACCTCCAGCTGTACCTGCACGGCCTCACGTTTCTCGATCGGGCGATTGATGTCAGCAGCCTGTCACCTGACGGGCGCGCGCTGCCCCTGTGGCACGACCCTCGCAGGACCGCCGACGGATTGGCCGCGTGGTCGCAGCGGGATGCGCAGGCCTGGCCGGCCTTTCACCAGTCGCTCGCGCGGCTTGGCGGGCTGATCGGCTCGCTGTTCCAGTCGGCGCCGCCCTCGATTGATGCGCCGAATGCACGCGATCTGTTCGCGCTGATGCACACGCTGTCGGCCTTCCGCGGACTGCCCAAGGCCGACCAGTGGCGGTTGCTGCGATGGGGACCGATGGCGGTCGCCGACCTGGTGAGCGAGTCGGTGGAGAACGAACTGCTGCGGGCGACGCTGGCGGCCGACGGCATTTTCGGCGCGATGCTGGGCCCATGGTCGGCTGGCAGCGGCTTGCAGTTGCTGCTGAGCGCGGCCAACCGGTCACTGGCCTGGCCGGGCGGCCAGGTGGTCGCCGGCGGACCTGTCGCCTTGGCGCGCGCACTGCGCGGCGCGGCCGAACGGCACGGCGTCGAGATCCGGACCGGAGCGGCCGTGGCGCGGATCGAGGTAAAGAACGACCGCGCCGCGGGCGTGACGCTGGCGACTGGTGCACACATCGAGGGACGGGCGGTGGTGTCGGGCGTTGACCCGAAGCGCACCTTCCTTGCGCTCTGCGAAGCCGACCACCTGCCGCCGGAGTTCTCGTGGCGGATCGCGAACTACCGCTCGCGCGGCACGCTCGCCAAGGTCAACTTCGCGCTATCGGCGTGGCCCTCGTTCACCGGCGCAACGCGCGAGATGTTATCGGGGCGCGTGCGCCTGGCGCCGGACCTCGACTACCTGGAGCGCGCGTTCGATCACGCGAAGTACGGGCGCTACTCAACCCATCCGTGGATCGAGTTCACCGTGCCCTCGATCGACAATCCCGCGCTGGCGCCTGAAGGCGCGCACGTGCTGTCGGCGTACGCGCAGTTCGCGCCGTTCCAACTCCGCGACACTAACTGGGACGCCGAGCGCGATCGCCTTGGCGACATCGTCACCACGACGCTCGAACAGTACGCGCCCGGTTTCTCCGCCTCGATCGTTGCGCGACAGGTGCTTACGCCGCTGGACCTCGAACGCGGCTGGGGGCTGAGCGGCGGACAGATTTTCCATGGCGAGCTGGCGCTCGATCAGTTCTTCACCATGCGCCCGGTACTGGGATTTGGCAGCCACCGCACGCCGATTCGCGACCTTTTTCTGTGCAGTTCGGGGTCCCACCCCGGCACCGGCCTCACGGGGGGCTCAGGGGCCAACGCCGCGGCGGTGATTGCACGCGAGCTGACTTGACCAGGTCGCCGTCCGCGGCGACCATCCAGACAAGCGCGCTTACAACGTCGTCTTACTGATCCTGTCGGGAGTCGGGAGGGTCGATCATGTGTTCCTTGCCTTCGTCCTCACCGTTGGAATGACTGCCACGGTGCTTGCTCAGGCCCCGCTGGTCGTGGTCCAGAACCTGGAATCGGGTCAGGGCGCCGACCCGGAGTTCCTCACGCGCGCCCGCGAAGAGGCCAGGCCGGTGTCATTGAATGAAGGGGAAACGAAGGCCGTCGACGTCACACTTTCGAAGTTAACGCCGTAGGCGCCACGCTCGTATGCTGTAGGTGTGAAGCAACTTCTTCTGGCTCTTGTGTGCGCGGGCCTGGTTTCGACGGACGCCCTCGCCCAGGGCGGCGGACAACTACCTCCGGGTGGCGGCCAGGGGCTCCTGCGGGGACAGGCGCGCGCGACACCCTTGCGCGACGATGCGCCCCGCGGCACCGCCGTCATTCGCGGACAAATCGTATCCGCCGACACCGGCGCGCCCATTCGCCGGGCGCAGGTGCGTATTTCGTCGCCCGAGGCTCGCGAAAGCCGGGTGGCAGCCACCGACGCGCAGGGCCGCTTCGAGGTCAAGGAGCTGCCCGCGGGCCGCTACACCATCAATGCCAGCAAGGCTGGCTTCGTCACGCTGCAGTATGGCCAGCGACGCCCATCCGAATCGGGCACACCGATCGAGCTGGGCAATGGGCAAGCGCTGGACAAGCTGACCATCGCCTTGCCGCGCGGCAGCGTGCTTGGCGGCCGCATCACCGACGAGTTCGGGGAGCCGGTCGCCAATGCCAGTGTGATCGCGATGCGCTACAGCTATGCCGGCGGCGGCCGGCGCCTGACCGCCGCGCCGGGATCCAACTCGCGCGACACCACCGACGATCAGGGCCACTACCGCCTCTTCGGCCTGCCACCCGGCGAGTACTTCGTGAGCGCGACGTTGCGCTCTGGTCCCGAGGCCGCCGACCCCACCGGTGAAGTCTCAGGCTATGCCGCCACGTACTTTCCCGGCACGGCGAACCTGAACGAGGCATCGCGCGTGACGCTGGCCGTGTCGCAAGAGAACACAACCGTGTCGTTCGGGCTGATTGCCACCAGGCTGGTGCGGATCTCGGGCCAGGTGCTCACCTCGTCCGGCGAGCCCGCTGCGGGCGGCAGCGTGATCCTGATGCCGGGGGGCACCGCCGGGGGGCGCGGCATCCTGATGCAGCAGGGCGGCGGCGGACGCATCGATCGCACCGGCGCCTTCACCATTGCGAACGTCGCGCCAGGACGGTACCAAGTGCAAGCGCGAAGCGGCGGCCGCGGCGGCGAAGGAGAAATGGCCAAGATGGATCTGGCGGTGGGCGGCGAGGACGTCTCCGGCGTGACCATGGTCACGGCGCCCGGCGCCATCGTTACTGGCCTGGTCGTGAGCGACACCGGCGAGCCGCTCGACTTTCCGGCCCAGCAACTGCAGGTCGCCGCCCGTGCCGCCAGTCCTGACGCACCCGGCCCCGGCGCGGGTGGCGGCGCGCGGGTCGGCACGAACTGGACCTTCGAACTGCGCGGCCTGACCGACGCCCGCCTGTTCCGCGTCAACGCACCGCAGGGTTGGACGCTGAAGTTGGTCGCCCTGAACGGCCAGGACATCACCGACGTGCCTACGGAACTGCCGCCGGGCCAGTCGGTGGCGGGCATGCAGATCGTGCTGACGAAAAAGACCACGACCCTGTCGGGCGTGGTGTCGGACTCGCGCGGCAAGCCGCTGCTCGACGCGACCGTCGTGGTGTTTCCCGCGAACGAGCAGTTGTGGACGTTCCAGTCACGGTTCATCAAGGCGGCGCGGCCCGATCAAGAGGGCACATACCGCGTGGCGGGCCTGCCCGCGTTGGAGGATTACCTGATCGTCGCCGTGCAGGGCCTTGAAGACGGCCAGGCCGGCGACCCCGAGTTCCTGGCCGCGGTGAAGGAGGCGGCCGCGACATTCACGCTGGCCGACGGTGAAGCCAAGGCCGTTGACGTTAAACTCCCCGCACCGAAATGAGGACTGATCTGTGGGCGATCGACCCGGTGTCTTCGATCTCGGCCGCCGCAAGCAGCCCTAGAAGTGGTCGGAGTGCCAGTACACCACTTCGGCCGCGGCGAGCGGCGGCAGCGGCAACATCCGGTCGCGCAGCGGACGGATCATCAACACTTCCTGGGTCGGCCTCGTGGCCGCGACCTTGAGCTGCGGCGGCACCAGCGCCTGCGGCCACCAGCCGCGAATCTCCGGCAACTTCTCGCTCGGGTAACGCGCCAGCATCACCTGGAGCATGGCGCCCAGGCGTGCGCCGGCCGGGTCGCGATCGCCGGCCTCCTCGATCATCCACCGGCCGTCCTGTTCGGTGGCAACCAGATAAGCCACTGCCTGGTGGCCCTCTTCGGCCACAAGGAACTCGGTCGTCCGCACACCCGAGGGCGACAGGCCAGAGAGCAGCCGCTTGCGGGTGATCCCGAAGCGAATGAAGTCTTCGCTGCGATCGAGCGCCAGCCGCGCGCCGGCAGACCGAATGGCCGACATCTCGACAATGCTCGGCAGGTCGCGCTCGTCGCCGCTTCGCACCAGGATTGCTGGCGCCCCGCCTTTCTTCTGGTCGACTTCGAGCACCCATTCGGTGAGCGGCACCGGCACGAACTCCAGGCGTTCGTAGAACGCGGGCGGAATCTCGGAGAAGAGCATGGCGAACTCCTGCCCTTCGGTCACGGCGGTCTCGAGCATGCGGGCGATCAGCTCGCGCGCGGCGCCGCGGCCGCGATATGCCGCAGGAGTGAACACGGCGCCAATGCCCAGCACCCGGCGAATGCGGCCGTCGAGACGCAGCGACAGGTCGTAGCGCTTCGCGCTCGAGACGACGTGAGGACCGTCAATGAGCGCCACGCGGTCGAGGTGCGCGGATCCCCACGGCGTCTTGACCTGCGCCGCCCAGCTTTTGCCGTAGTGCGCGCGGGTCAGTCCGTCGTTCCAGAGGGAAAAAGTGTCGTCGAGCACGCGCTCGAGGACATCACCAACGGCAGGAACGACGTGAAATGGCATGGATTAAACGATGGCTCGACGCGGCGGGTCGAATCAGTCAGTAAGAGGTTAACTCATGTGGACCCGTACCTTTGCCGTCTTGTCGTTGATCGCCGTCGCCGCCGGCCAGCCGCAGGCGGGCGCGCCCGACCCGCTGCCCACGAGCGAAGACGCCGCCACCCACGCGCTCAATCGGCTGACCTTTGGCCCGCGTCCGGGTGACGTAGCCCGCGTGAAAGCCGTGGGCCTGCAACGGTGGATCGACCAGCAGCTCGACCCGTCGCGGATCGATGATACGGCGCTCACCGCCACACTGGCTCGGCTGGAGACGCTGTCGCTCGACTCGCAGACGATCCAGCGCGAGTACTCGGGCCCGGCGATGGTGGAACGGCGCGAACGGCAGCAACAGGCAGGTCAGGCGGGTCAGGCCGGTGGGGCGAGTGGGGAGAGGGAAGCCAGCGCGGCGCAGCGGAAGGATCGGCAAGTCATCGCCGAACTCGAGGAAGCGAAGCTGTTGCGCGCGGTCCAGAGCGAGCGGCAACTGCAAGAAGTGCTGGTGGATTTCTGGTTCAACCACTTCAACGTGTTCGCCGGCAAGGGCGCGACCCGCAACTACCTGAACGAGTACGAGCGCGAGGCCATTCGCCCGCATGTGCTCGGCCACTTCCGCGACATGCTGGAAGCCAGCGCGAAGAGCCCCGCCATGTTGTTCTACCTGGATAACTGGCAGAACGTGAGTGAAGATTCCCCGTCCCCGGGAGGCGCGCAACGAGGCGTCAACGAAAACTACGCGCGCGAACTCATGGAGCTCCACACCCTCGGCGTCGACGGCGGTTACACCCAGGCCGACGTCAAGAATGTCGCGCGCGCGCTGACCGGCTGGACCATCCGGCCGCGCGAAGGGTCCGGCACGATGTTCGTGCCACGCCTGCACGACGACAAGGAGAAACAGGTGCTCGGCCACACCATCAAGGCCGGCGGCGGCGAACAGGACCTCGAACGGGTCCTCGACATCCTGGCCGCGCATCCCTCGACGGCGCGGCACATCGCCACCAGGCTCGCCATCCGCTTTGTCAGCGACACGCCGCCGGCCGCGCTCGTGGATCGCGCCGCGGCACGGTTCACGGCGACCAACGGCAACCTGCGCGAGGTAGTGCGGACCATCATCACGTCGCCGGAGTTCTTCGCGCCCGAGGCGTCTCGCGCCAAGGTGAAGACGCCGCTGGAGTTCGTGGCCAGCGCGCTGCGGGCCACCGGCGCCGAGGTGCGCACGGCGCTGCCGCTGGCGCGCGAGCTGCGCGACATGGGCATGCCGCTCTATTTCTGCCAGCCGCCGACCGGCTACGACGACACCGCGACGACCTGGGTGTCGGCCGGGGCGCTGGTCAGTCGGATGAACTTCGCGGTGGCGCTCGGCAAGAACCAGGTCCGCGGCGTCCGGATTGCCAATCCGCCAGCCGATCTCGTTCAGGAGATTGGTTCACCCGCGTTCCAGAGACAGTGAGGCGGTCATGACGTCACGACGAGTGTTTCTCAAGAGCGGGGCGATGGCGATGGTGACCATGGGGTTTGCGCCGTCGTTTCTCACCCGAACGGCGACGGCGGCCGGCACGCGCAAGAAGCTGTTGATCACGGTGTTTCAGCGCGGCGCGGTCGATGGACTCAACATGGTGGTGCCGTACGGCGAGGCCGACTACTACCGGGCGCGGCCCTCCATTGCGATCGCCAGGCCCGGCACCGACGGCGGCGCCATCGATCTCAATGGGTTCTTCGGCTTGCATCCGCGGCTGTCGTCGTTCAAGCCACTGTGGGACCGCGGTGAGCTCGCCGTCGTGCAGGCGTCGGGATCGCACGACACCACGCGATCGCATTTCGATGCGCAGGACTACATGGAGTCGGCGACGCCGGGGGTCAAGAGTACGAAGGACGGCTGGCTCAATCGCTACCTGGCCGCCTCTGCGGCAGCGCACGATGCCGCGGTCGCCGCGGGCCGCAACCCGTTGCGGGCGGTTGCGCTCACCTCGCAGATGCCGCGGACGCTGCAGGGCGCCGCGCCGGCGCTTGCGGTCGGCAAGACTGCCGACTTCGCGGTGGCCGACATGAGCGCGCGCGCGTCATTCGAGGAGGTCTACCAGTCGACGCGGGACCAGTCGCTGAACGGCACTGCCGGCGAGGCTTTTGATGCCATGCGGGCCCTCGCTGCGAAGACGGCCAGGCCGTACCGGCCGGCCAACGGCGCCGTCTATCCGCGGTCGCCATTCGGGCAGGCGTTGCAGGAGATTGCGCGGCTCGCCAAGTCGGACGTCGGCCTCGAGATTGCCTTCGCCGAAAGCACGCAGTGGGACCATCACGTGAACCAGGGCGCGGCGACGGGACAGATGGCCAACCGGCTCGACGACTTCTCCCGCGGCATCGCGGCGCTCGCGCAAGATTTGGGCGAGCGCATGGCCGACACGATCATCCTCACGATGTCGGAGTTCGGCCGGGCGGTGGCCGAGAACGGCAGCCGCGGCACCGACCACGGTCACGGCAACGCCATGTTCGTGATCGGCGGCAGCGTGAAGGGCAAGGAGGTCTACGGCAAGTGGCCGGGCCTGAAGGCCGACCAGCGCTTCGAAGGCCGCGACCTGGCGGTGACCACCGACTTCCGCGATGTGTTCAGCGAGGTGGTGGTGAAGCACCTCGGTGCCACGACTCACATGGCGGGGCCGGTGTTTCCGGGCTACGACGTGAAGGCGTCGGCATTCCGAGGGATCGTGCGATAGGGATGCGGCCAAACCTCGTATAATCCGCCCTTCAGGGGGTGAGTGCTTATGCGGTGGGTTTCGGTTTTGAAGGCAGCGGCGGTCGCTGGAGTGGTCGCGGTCGCAGTCTCAATCACGGCCATGCCGTCGGTAACCGGGCAATCCCGGACCTCCGGGATACCACGCTTGAACGGCAAGCCGGATCTGAACGGCCTCTGGCAAACCATCAATACCGCCAACTGGGACATCCAGGCGCACTCGGCCAAGCCGGCCCTGGCCATGCGACCGGGACCGGTGGTGCCGGTACCAGCCAAGGAAGTGCTGGCGTTTGGCGCCGTCGGCGCCGTGCCGGCCGGACTCGGCGTAGTGGACGGCAACGACCTGCCGTACCTGCCTGAAGCGCTCAAGAAGAAGGAAGAGAACCAGGCCAACTGGCTGACGCGCGACCCGGAGATCAAGTGCTACCTCCCGGGCGTGCCGCGCGCCACCTACATGCCCTTCCCCTTCCAGATCTTTCAGGGCGACGGCACGTTCTTCATCGCCTACGAGTACGCCGGCGCGGTGCGCAACATCTACATGAAGGCTCCCCAACCGGCCGCCATTGACAGCTGGATGGGCGAGTCGTACGGCCGCTGGGAAGGCGACACGCTCGTCGTCGAGGTCTCGGGCTTCAACGATCAGTCGTGGTTCGATCGCGCCGGCAACCACCACACCGAACAACTGAAGGTCACCGAGCGCTACACCATGACCGGCCCGGACCATATCAACTACCAGGCCACCATCACCGACCCGGGCACGTTCTCCAAGCCGTGGACCATGAGCATGCCGCTTTATCGGCGGGTCGAACGCGGAGCGCGGCTCGGCCAGTTCAAGTGCGTCGAGTTCGTCACCGAATTGATGTATGGCCACCTGCGAAAGGAGCCCATCAAATGAAACTCGTCGGCCTGACCTTGGCGGCCGCGGTACTCGGGCTCGCCGCGGCCGGCGCGCAGGCGCCCGCGGCCAAACCCGCGGCCGGCCAGAAGCCCGCCGCCCAGAAACCCGCGGCGCCGCGGACCGGCGCCATTCCACGCACCAGTGACGGGCGGCCCAGCCTCCAGGGCAACTGGACCAATGCCACCATCACGCCGCTCGAGCGGCTTGGCGCCAACCTGCCGCTCGTGCTGACTGAAGAGGCAGCGGCGGAAGAAGAACGCAAGACACAGAACGCGATTGAGGCCCGTGAAGCTGACAGCGATCCGAATCGCGGCGCCCCACCGGTCGGCGGCGAAGCGCGCAAGAGCCCCAATGCCGAACCGACCTACCTCGAGCGCGTGTGGCAGGCCGGGGCCGGCGTGGTCGGCGGCTACAACTCGTTCTGGGTGGATCCCGGCGATCGCGTGCTGCGCGTCGATGGCCAGCCGCGGAGTTCGATCCTGATCGATCCGCCCAACGGCCGCGTCCCGGCGCTGACACCCCAAGCGCGGGCGCGCCTGGCGGAAGCGGCGGCCGAGCGCAAGAAAGCCGGCGGCGAGTTCGACCATCCCGAGCTGCGGCCGCTCGCCGAGCGCTGCATCACATCGTTTGGCAACAACCTCGGGCCGCCGATGCTGCCCAACTACTTCTACAACAACAGCTACAGCATCGTGCAGACCAAGGACAACGTGATGATCCTCACGGAGATGGTGCACGACGTGCGGACGGTCCGGCTGGGCGGCACGCATCCGCCCGCGAGCTTCCGCCAGTGGTTCGGCGACTCGATTGGCCGATGGGAGGGTGACACGCTGGTGGTCGAGACCACCAACTTCCACCCGAATCACGGCTTCCGCGGATCGTGGGAGAACCTGAAGGTGACCGAGCGCTTCACCCGCAAGGATGCCACCACGCTGAAGTACCGATTCACCGTGGAGGATCCGACGACGTTCACGGCGCCGTTCACCGGCGAGCTGGAGTTCCGCGCGATGGCGCCCGACGAGCAGGTCTACGAGTACGCCTGCCACGAGGCCAACTACGGCCTCGAGGGCGTGATGAGCGGCGCCCGCGCGCAGGAGCGGGAAGCCGCGAAGAAGAAGTCGCAGCAGTGATCGCGGCGGCCGGGGCGGGAGTCTTGTCATGAACATCGATCGGCTCGCCACTCCGGCCGTCCTGATCGATCGCGCCCGCGCCGAGCGCAACCTCGATCGCATGCAGGCCGCGGCTAATGCCCGCGGCGTGCGCCTGCGGCCCCACACCAAGACCCACAAGAGCCCCATCGTCGCCGGCTGGCAAATCGCGCGCGGCGCCATCGGCATCTGCTGCGCGAAGCTGGGCGAGGCCGCAGTGTTTGCGGCTCACGGCATCGCCGACATCCGGCTGCCCTACCCGCTGAACCCCGCCAGCGCCGAGCGCGTGATCGCGCTGCTCGATCGCACGCGCCTGTCGTTCATCGTCGATCATCCGGGCGTCGCGAAGCAGTGGTCCGACGCCATGGCGCGCGCGGGCCAGCAGGTCGATGTGCTGGTGAAGGTGGACGTCGGCTTCCACCGCTGCGGCATCGACCCGGCGGCCGCGGGCGCGGTGGACATGATCAGGGGCGTGGCCGCGCTTCCCGGCCTGCGGCTGCGCGGCCTCCTCGCCCACGCGGGCCACGCGTATCACGCGCATTCGGAAGACGAGTTGCGCCAGATGGCCGAGGGCGAGGCGTGGACCATGCGCGGTCTCGCCGCACGGTGCCGCGCGGCCGGAGTCGTGATCGATGAGGTGAGCGCGGGCGCCACGCCGCCGGCGCGGTTTTCGCTGCAACAGGACGGCTTCACCGAGTACCGGCCCGGCAACTACGTCTACTTCGACCGCACCCAGGTGGCGCTCGGCGCCGCGACGCTCGACGACTGCGCCCTCACGGTGCTGGCGCGCGTGGTGAGCAAGCCGACTGCAGACCGGGTCGTTCTGGACTCGGGCTCGAAGACGCTCACGAACGACGGCGCCAGGGGTTTCGCTCCCGCCCCCGGCTACGGCACCATCCTGCGCGACGGACGCGCAGATGACACGCTGCTGATCGAACGGCTGTCTGAAGAGCACGCGACGGTCAAGGTCACGACCGGTTCGACCACGCTCGAACCCGGTGACCTCGTCCGGATCGTCCCGAATCACTCGTGCGTCGTGTCGAACCTGGTCGATCAGGCGTGGCTGGTGGACGGCGACCGCGTCGACCCCCTCCCCATCGCCGCCCGCGGGCGAAGTACGTGAGCGGGCGCGGCCTGCTCCCCTATTGAAACGTGTAGAATGCTCGGGTGGCGAGCAAACCAGACGGCACCGAGGCAGTTGGCATGGTCGAAACCCGCGGGCTCGTGGGGATGATCGAGGCGGCCGACGCCATGGTCAAGACCGCCAACGTGGTGTTTGTCGGCTGGCAGAAGGTCGACGCGGGCCTCGTCACGGCCATCGTGCGAGGCGACGTCGGGTCCGTCAAGGCCGCGACTGACGCCGGTGCGGCAGCGGCTCGCCGGGTTGGCGAACTGGTCGGCGTGCACGTCATTCCACGCCCGGCGGAAGATCTCGAGAAGATCTTCCCGATGCTCCGCCAAAAGATCTAGCCGCGTCCCGCTTCCGCGTTTCCCTTGGCGCGCTTGCGCGCCGGACGCTCACGCGCAATCAGCTGTCGCAGCTTGATGCCCTCGCCCAGCATCAACAACGGCTGCGCCGCGTCGTCGAGCAGGTTGAACAGGTCGCCGGCGTCGTTCCTGGCGTAGATGTTGTCTCCGTCAATGAAGAGGGTGACGGCACCGCCGCCTTCGATCGCGTCGTAGAGACGCGTCTTGAAGCGCGACTTCAACACCTGCAGCAGCTTGCGGATCTTCTGGACGGTGAAGCCCTTGCGGCGCAGGTCGGCCAGCACCATCAGCTCCAGCAATTCAATTGGGGTGTAGCGGCGTTCGGTAAAGCCGCCGGACTCCGTCCTGTGCGAGGGCACCGCGGGGAGAAAGATCTTCCGCTGCGCCCACCACTGAAGCTGCCGCGCACTGAGGCCCGTGAGCTGCGCGACTTCCCGAGAGCTGTAAAGCTTCTTCAGTTTCATCGCGGCTCACCGGGCCGTTAACCGTCGCCGAATTCCTCCAGGTGCGGCAGGCTGGCGGCGACCGCGTCGGCCATGGCGGCGCCGTCAATGTCCTTGGCGGTGACACCGCCCTCCGAGTGCGTGGAGTACGACAACAGGACCCGCTTGTAGTGAATCTCGATGTCGGGATGATGGTCGGCGTCTTCGGCGCCGGGCACGAGCGCGCTCACGAACAGCACGGCTTCAGGAAAATCCTGGAACGTGAACTCCTTGCGGATCGCGTCGCCGGCCTGGCTCCAGCCTGCCAGGGTCTTCAGTTGCTCGGTCAGCTCGGTTGGGGTCAAAACTGCCATCTTGAACCCGATGATATGTCACAGCCGGCCATGACGGGCAGGGGCCAGGTCGCGGAGCGCCGGGTCGCCGGCCCGGTCGAAGACCAGGTCGTCCACCAGCTGCACCGTAAGGGGCGTCAGCATCACGCCGTTTCGGTAGTGGGCGGTGGCGTAGATCAGGCCCGGCACCGCGGCCGAGTGGCCCAGGATGGGCAGGTCATCGGGTCCGCGGGGACGCAAGCCCGTGCGCACGGCGGCGATGGGCGCATCGGCCAGGCTGGGCACCAGCGCCTCGGCCGTCGCCCGCAGGCTGGCCACGCCCTCGTCCGTGTGACGTTCATCGAAGCCGACATCCTCGACCGTGGAGCCCACGAGCACGGTGCCGTCGGGCCACGGCACCAGGTAGCCGGTGGGACCCCACATCACCCGTCGCAGGGCACCCGGCTCGGCTGCCAGCTGGATGAGCTGCCCGCGAATGGGCTTCACGGGCACACGATCGGCGCCCGCCACGCTGACCTGCGGCGACCAGCTGCCCGCGGCCAGCACCACGCGATCGGCATCCCAGCTGGCACCAGCCGTCTGAACGCCAACGCGTCCCGCCGGCAGCGAATGGATCCGGATTGCCCCCGTCTCAATGGTGATCGACGCACCCAGCCGCTCGGCCGCGGCGGCCGCGGCCAGGGTCACCGAGGTGACGCCCACGAACCCGTGCGTCGCGATGAACAAGGCGCCGCGCGCGGCGGTTGACGCCAGCGGCTCGTAGTCGCCAAACGCCTGCGGCGGAACCCAGCGATGGTCGAGACCGCCGCCCGTCAGCGCCGCCGACAACGCCGTGAGGCGGTCGACGTCCGCATCATCGAATGCCAGCTCGAACGTGCCGTTGCGCTGGTAGACCACGTCGTGGCTGCTGTCGGCACGCAGTTGGGCGATGAACGCATCGAAGAGGTCGAGACTGCGTCGGCCAAGCGCCCGCAACACCGCGGACTCGTGGCCTTCGATGTAGGGCGCGAGGATGCCGGCCGACGCGCGCGTGGCGCCCTGGCCCGGCTGGCGGGTTTCGATCACCCTGACGTGCGCACCGGACCGGGCGAGTTGATGGGCGATGGTGCAGCCGACAATGCCGGCGCCGATGACGATGATGGAAGGGGAGGACACCCTTACAGATTACGCCGGCGGTTCTTAGAACCCGAAAGACGCGCCGATTTCGACTCGCCGCGCCGGGCCCGCCGAGGTCGGGGTGCCGAAGAACGCCGACTGCTGGTTGCCGATGAAGGCGTTGTAGTTCACGCGGTTGAACGCGTTCTGCATGTTCACGAACAGGTCGAGGCGATACTTCTGGTTGCCGCCCTCCATCACCATGATCTGCGGGCCGCCGCCGTCGCCGCCACCGGGACCACCGGGGCCGCGCTGAGCGGCCACGCCGCCCGACGGCGGGGGCATCGGCATGCCGCCCGGGAAACCGGCGCCGCCGGCGCGAGGGCCGCCGAGGCCGATCGACTTGTTCAGGCGCACGTTCGCGGTCCACTGCGACGCGCCCCTCGCGCTGTTGCGCGCCACGCCTTCCGGACGATCGTTGAACACCGTGTCGCCGTTGGCGTCGAAGCCGGTGGTGATGTTGTAAGGCAGCGCCGACGACCCCTGCATGCCAAGGCTCAGGCGCACGCCGCGGCCGACCGGCGAGTTGAAGTTGAAGAAGATGCGGTGCCGCACGTCCTGCGCCGACGGTCCCCAATCGAGATCCGGGTTGAGGCTGTCGGAGGGGAGCGACGTCGCGCCATCGGCGTAGTTACGGGCGCTGCCCAGCTGATACATCACCATGCCGAGAATGCGCCGCGGGGCGTAGCGCATGTTGAGTGCCACCGTCGCGCGATCCGAGGCGCGCTTGCCGCTCGACTGGATCTCGCTGATGTTGCCGACCGTGGGATCAGGCCGCACGCCGTTGACCGGCGCGTTCACGTTGATCGACCGCAGCGTGTTGTAGCCGCGCGTCATCATGTAGTCGGCGCGCAGGTCGGCCCACGACGTGAGCGGGCGCTCGAACCCGACCGAGGCCTGGTGAATGATCGGCTGACCGAGCGACGCCGAGCGGATAATGCTGGCCGGCAGCCGCGTGCCGCCGCCGTCAACGAACGGAAAGCCCGGGTTCTGGACGATCACGTCGACCTGGTGTTCGCCGTCGACGCGAATGGTCTGCTCGTAGAGGTTCGACTCGTACCAGTCGTAGAAAATGCCGTAGCCGCCACGCACCGTGGTCTTGCGGCTGGCGTTCCAGGTGAACGCCGCGCGCGGAGCCAGGTTGAACCGAGAATCCACCTGCGTCTGGATTTCCTGGCGCACGCCGAAGCTGAGCTGCAAGGTGCGCGACGGGCGGAAGTCGTCCTGCAGGAACCAGCCGGCCTTGACCTGCGAGTAGTCCACCAGCGGGTCGCCGACGCGGATCACGTAGTTGGCCGGCAGGCCGGCGTTGAAAGCATTGGTGCTGGTGAAGGTGTAGGTGCCGTTGCCGTTGGTGCGCTGCGTGCTGTCCCACCAGCCCGCCTCGATCAGCACGCCGGCGCGCAGTGAGTGCTTGCGGCCGATGGTGAAGTCGAAGTTCTGCGCGATCTCCAGTTCACGCGCATTGCGGGTGCCCGACTGGCCGGCGCCGCCGGCCGTAAACGCGTCGTTGACGCGAATGGTCGGAGCCAGCGAACCGGGCCGCGTCGCGTTGGTCGAGTGGTTGAACTCCACCCGGAATTCGCTGAACACCGACTTGCCGATCACGTTGGTGGACCGCAACCGGAAGGTGTCGGTATTCATCTCGGTGGCATAGGCGCGCTCGGGCAGGTCGAAGTCGCCCACGCCGAGGTTGCTGCGCTCGTTCTGCCGGCGCGCGTACTCGGCCCGGATCTGGCTGCTGCCGCCGAGCAGGTGCTCGACCCGCGCGCTGAAGTTGATGGCGTCGGTCGGCGACACCGCCAGGGCATTAAAGGTGCCGCTATTGGGCGATTGCGCGACGATGGTGCGCGAGTCGTAGGAGTTGTTGCCGTCGAACGACAGCGATAGTCCGGTGCGGCCCTTCGCGATCGGGCCCGAGAAGTTCACCATGTAGCGGCGCATCTGCTCGGGACCCTTTTCGTCGGCAAACGCATTGGTCGCGTTCAGCGATTCGTCGCGGAAACCGATGTTGGTGCCGCCGCGCCACTCGCCCGTGCCCGGCTTGGTGATCACTTCCACCCGGATCATCCCGGCCTCGTGGTACTCGGCCGAGAACGAGTTGGTGTGGAAGCGGATCTGCTGAATCTGGTCTTTGGGCGGCAGGCGGCCACCGCGGAACCCGTCCACGTAGATCTGCGCGCCGGGGCCGGCCATGCGCGCCAGCTCGTCGGCCATCTCGTCCGGATCGTCGGGCAACGAATCGATTTCGTCCTGCGTGAGCGTGGTCGTGAAGCCGTTGTCGCGCCGGTCGGCCGCGCTCTGGTCCTGCACCACCACCGTCTGCTCGATCGCGGCCACCGCCAGCCGCAAGGTGGTGCGGTTGTCACCGCGGCGCACGTTGACGGGCATGGCGATGGGCCGGAAGCTGTCGGCCGCGGCAGTGACCTGGTAGGTGCCGGGATTGAGGCCCTCGAACACCGCCACGCCACGCGCGTCGACCACCGCCGTGAGCGCGACGCCGGCCCCGTCCGTCACCGTGACCCGGGCGATGAGCAGCGCGGCCTCCGTCTGGTCGAGCACGGTGACCCGCAACGTTCCGCCCACGCCCGTCCCCTGCACGACTTGTGCGTGCGCCATCGGCGCAACCAGGGACAACGCCGCAACCAACAGGCTTCCGATGATTCGTTTCATAACAGTCTCTGTTCCGACGTGGGGCGGCACGGGCGGCACTAAAGTGCCGCCCGTCCTGGCAATCCGCGTTATTTCTTCTCCCAAACGTCGGCTTTGATCGTGGGGTTGACCTTGTACTTCTCGACCGTCCATTCCTCGTTCGGCTGGCCGTCGAGGGAGATGTCGATCTTGTGCGGCAGCATGATCCCGTCGACCTTCTTGTAGTCGGCAAGGTGCATGGCGTAGGTGCCGAGCGCCGGTGGGTTCTTACGCATCTCTTCGGCGCGCTTCTGCATCTCTTCCTGCGTCATCTGCGGCGGCGGGCCGCCGGGGCCACCAGGGCCTCGGCCCCGACCACCGGGACCGCCAGGACCACCGGCGATCATCACCATGGGCTTGGGGTCCTGGTACTGGACCATCAGGGGAAGGTGCGTGGCCTGATCGATAAAGAGGCGCAGAACGCGGCCGGTCTCTTCCTTGGTTTCGAGAATGTCGGCCTTGCCGTCGGGCGATTCGGCAGTACCCGCGTCGGTCCAGGCCGCGGGGCCATCGGCGACGAGCGCCGCCATCCACCGGTGCAACTGGACGCGCGCACGGCGCACGCGGGCCTCGTTCATCTGCTCTTCGGTCATCGCGGGACCACCGGGACCACCCGGGCCAGGGCCGGTGCGCATCTCGATGCGCATGCCGCCACCCATGCCGCCGCGATTGGCGGTGTCGTCCCAGGCAATGTTGCCGGCCAGCACCGAGGTGCGCTCGATCATCGGGCCGCCCACCATGCCGCCCATGGAGATCTCTTCAACCCGGCGCATCTTGTCGGGACGCACAATCGTCAGCGCCATCATGCCTTCCATGTCGCGGCCACCCATGGAGCGGCGGAACGGCCCCTCGGCGGTCAGCCCCTTGAGCGCGGCCACTTTGTCTTCCCCGCCGAGCGCCTTCTTCGCTTCGGCCAGCACGCCGGCCACGCGGTCCTGCGCCGCGAGTGGAAGAAAGGCAATGCGGTCGATTGGGATGGTGGACGCCAACATCACGGCCGCCACGGTTGTTACTAAAGCTCGCATGATCTCTCCTCGTTAACAGGAACCGGGAACGGGTCCCGCTGGGTTCCAGTTGATATTACGGTCGCGCCGCGTAATCAGACGTTAAGGCTGGGCAAAGGGATTGTTAAGGATGTTAAATGCTTGATTTCGTGGGATTTATGGCATTTTCTGCGTGCTAGACTTCGCCCCATGGTGTACGGAACGAACCAGCCGAAGGGCATGTTCCTGAAGGGGGGCCGCGTCTCGGCCGTCACGGTGCTCGTGGGCCTCGTCATGCTGCTCGTGCCGGCCCTCGCCTACATGCAATACCAGTGGCTCGGCCAGCTGAGCACGGCCGAACGCGAACGCATGCAGCGCACCCTGCGCACGGCGGCGGCCCAGTTCGCCACCGAGTTCGACACCGAACTGTCGCGGGCCCTCGTCGGCCTGCAGGTCGACGGCGCCACCATCCGCGACCAAAACTGGACCGGCTACGCGCAACGCCATTCCGCCTGGACCAACAGCGCCTCGGAGCCGCGCCTCGTGCGCGAGGTCCTGCTCGTGGACACCCTGCCTGGCACCGACCTGCCGGCGATCGGTTCGCAGGAGGCGGTGCCGATCGAGCGTCTTCGCGTGCGGCGGTGGAATGCGCAGACCCTGGTGTTTGATGCCGCCGAGTGGACCGCCGACCTCGTCACCATTCGCGCGTCGCTCGCCACGCACTTCATCGGGTTTCAGATGGAGCGCTCACGCAGCGGCGGCGGCCCCAATGGCGGCGTGCTGGGCGATCGCCGCCGCGAGAGCTCTGTCGCGCTGTCACTCGGCGACGACAACACGCTGGTCTCGCCGGTGACGCTGTTCGAGTTACCCGACAACCGGCGCGGCGCGCCCAAAATCACCATTCTCGGCTTCACCGTCGTCCGGCTCGACCCGGTGGTGGTTCGCGACACGCTGCTCGCATCGCTCGCCGCCCGCCACTTCCACGGCGACGATGAAGAGGTGGACTACCGCGTCGCCGTGGTTCACAAAGACGACGTGACCAACGTGGTGTGGGAGTCGGAGCCGGGCGTGGCCGAGCGCATCGCCGCCTCGCCGGACGTATCGCAGAACTTCATGGGGCCAAGGCCGGATCAGATGTTCGTCTTTGCCCGCGGCGGTTCAGGCTCCGTGCCGCCGCCACCCCCGCCGCCGGCCCCGCCGGCAGGTGGCACGGCGCCACCGCAGCTTGCCGTGGAAGACGCGGCCAAGGTCGTGGTGTCGATGGTCGAGCACGAAACCCGTGGCGCGGGCGGCGGCCGCGTCATCACCCGTTCAGCCTTCAACCCGTTCGATGGCCGATGGGTGCTGCTGGCCAAGCATCGCGCCGGCTCGCTCGAGGCGGCCGTGGCCGCCGTGCGTCAGCGCAACCTGCTGGTCAGCTCGAGCGTGCTGCTGCTGTTGACGATGGCGATTGGGTTGATCGTGGTGTCGGCACGGCGGGCGCAGGAACTGGCGCGGCAGCAGATGGAGTTCGTGGCGGCGGTGTCGCACGAGCTGCGCACACCGGTGTCGGTGATTGGCGCCGCGGCCGGTAACCTGGCCGACGGCGTGGTTGGCGATCCCGCTCGCGTGCGCAAGTACGGCGAGACCATCCAGGGCGAGGCCCGCCGGCTGGCGGAAACCGTCGAGCGCGTGCTACAGCTGGCCGGCATTGCCGCGGGCCGGGCCGCGGCGGCGCCAGTGCCGGTGTCGCCATCGGACTTGATTCACGGCTCGATCGGCGCCTGCCGGAACGAGATCGAGAACGCCGGCGTGCAGGTGGAGATCGCGGTGGCGCCGGACCTGCCGCCGGTGCTGGGCGACGTCACGGCCCTGCGCTCGGCGCTGCAGAACCTGATCAGCAATGCGGTCAAATACGGCGGAGACGCCCGTTGGCTGCGCGTCTCGGCAACACGATCGGGAGTCGGGAGTCGGGAGTCGGGAGTCGGGGGCAAGAACGTCGTCTTCACCGTCGAAGACCACGGCCTGGGCATCGACACCGACGACCGCAAGCACATCTTCGAGCCGTTCTACCGGGGCCGCGAGGCCGTGTCGAAGCAGATCCAGGGCAGCGGCCTGGGCCTGAACCTGGTGGCGCGCATTGCCGAGGCGCACGGCGGCCAGGTGAACGTGACGAGCGAGACCGGCAAGGGCAGCGTGTTCACGCTGACGTTGCCGGCGGTCACCGATCGCGCGGCGGCGGAGTCGCAGGCCTTTGCGACCGGCCTCGAAACCTCCAGGTCCTGATCCGTGTCAGAAAAGCGACTGCTCCTCGTCGAAGACGAGCCCGGCCTGCAACTGGCCCTCAGCGACCGGCTGTCGGCTGAAGGCTATTCGGTAGAGACCGCCGGCGACGGCAACGTCGCTGTGACGCGGGCCACGGGCGAGCCGTGGGACATCATCGTGCTCGACGTGATGCTGCCGGGCCGCGACGGCTTCGACGTGGCGAAGACCATTCGCCAGCAGGGCATCCAAACGCCCATTCTCATGCTCACCGCCCGCAGCCAGGTCGTCGATCGCGTCGTCGGACTGAAGCTCGGCGCCGATGACTACCTCACCAAGCCGTTCGAGACCATCGAGTTGCTCGCGCGCCTCGAGGCGTTGCTGCGCCGCGCGCCGAGCGGTTCGCCGGGGCTGTCGCTCGAGCGTTACAGCTTCGGCGACATCACCGTGGACGTGCGCAAGGCCGAGGTCATGAGCAAGGGGCAGCCGCTGGATCTGTCGGCGAAGGAGTTCCAGTTGCTCAGGTACTTCATCGAGCACCGCGGCGCCACGATCTCGAGAGACGAGTTACTCCACGAAGTGTGGGGCTACAGCGCCATGCCGTCCACGCGCACGGTGGACGTGCACGTCGCGTGGCTGCGGCAAAAGCTCGAGACCAACCCGCGCGTGCCCCAGTTCATCCTCACCGTGCACGGCCTCGGGTATAAGTTCGCGGGTTAGGTCTCGCTGCGGTTGATCCACTTCGGGGCGTCCGGGATCTCGATCGTCGATAGGGTATCGAGTAGCCGCTCCGGGTGGTCATCGACGACGATCGCCGCGCGGTGCACGGGCTTGATGAAGCCATCGGTCACCGCCTGGTCGATGAACAGCGCCAGCGGGGTGTAGAAGCCGGCCACGTTCAGCAGGCCGCAGGCCTTGCGGTGCAGACCGAGCTGCGTCCAGGTGATGGCTTCGAAGAATTCCTCGAACGTGCCGACGCCACCGGGCATGGCCAGGAACGCGTCCGACAGGTCGGCCATCATGGCCTTGCGGGTGTGCATGGAGTCGACAATGCGGAGATCGGTGACGCCGTGGTGGGCCACCTCGCGATCGTGGAGCGCCCTGGGGATGACACCAATCACCTCCCCGCCGGCCGCGAGCGCCGCATCGGCGATCACGCCCATCAAGCCGACATTGCCGCCGCCGTAGACCAGGCCAATCCCTCGCCTGGCGAGCAACGTCCCCAAGGTCGTCGCGGCCTCCGCATAGGCGGGATTCACGCCAACACTCGATCCGCAAAACACACACAGTCTCTTCATATCGTCAGGTCTTCAGTATGAGGCCAGATGCCGGCTGACCGGTGGCGCGGGTGACCGCGTCCAGGTAGATCGAGACCTGGCGGACATACGCATCCTCTGCCGTGGCGATCTCGATGTCGGTCTTGAAGTCGATCACCATCCAGCCGGCATCGGTTTCGTAGGCCAGGTCGATCTGGCCGTCGATGATCTGCGGCGTTCCGGTGCCGTCATCGATCCGAAGCGCCACGGGAACCTCGCGCCACACGCGTCGGCCGGCCGCCTCGGCCGCGCGCGCTTCCGCCAGGCGGGGATGTTTCAGGACGTTGACCACCATGACGCGCGCCGCCGCCTGCTCTTCGTCGGTGGCGCCGAGCAGTTTGGCATGCAGTGCCGACAGTTCTTCCACTTCGCCAGAGGTCGCCGTCAGCGCGACCGAGGCCAGCAACGCGTGCACCAAAGTGCCGAATCGCTTGCCTGACGGACGCGGCAAGCGCACAGACGCATCCTCGACCACGACCGCCGACACTGGGCGCCCGTCATCGCCCGACTCCTTCAACTGCGTTGGCGTCGTGACGATTATCGACGGCGCTGATCCTTGCGCCTGCACGGCCGCGCGCCGCTCCTTCCACTCGTCGTAGCGCGCGCGGTCGGTGGCGACGTCGATGGGGCTGGCATCCTTCGAGATGAGATCGTCGCGGCGCAGTCCCAGCGGCACGTCGTCCGCGGTTTCGAGCAGCAGCGGATCCCACCACACCACCGAGTAGGCCTGGCCCGACTCGTCCGCGAGCTGGTAGGTGCCCGGACGCACCGTATCGTCAACCGGCTGTCCGTCGGCGCGGGCGTCGGGCATGATCGTCTGCTTGCCCTTGAACAACGGCACGCCCCGGGCGGGCGACGGCGATTGCCACTGGTCGCGCGGCGGATAAAGTGCGCGAGTGAGCGGGCGCAACCATCCCTGGTCGTACGGTCCGTCACCGACGGCCGGCACGATCAGCACGTCGCGGGCACGGGTCGCCGCGACATAGGCCAGCCGGATCCCTTCGGCTGCATCGCGCTTTGCCTCCTGGTCGTTGTGTTCCAGGAGCTCGACCGGCGACCAGCCGCCAATGCGCATGGCGCACAGCCGGTTCGCCGGATCGAGATACCGCGAGGCGTCCTCCAGGCTCAGCTTGCAGGCGATGTCGGCCAGGACCACCACCGGAAACTCGAGGCCCTTGGCCTTGTGCACGGTCATCATGCGCACACCGTCGCTGCCCTCTTCGAGGATCGGCGCTTCGGGCGAATCGGCCCGGCCCGAAGCGTCGTGCAACGTGTCAACGAAACCGCGAAACGAGAGCCCGCCTTCTGCTTCGTAGCGACGCGCCAGGTCCGAGACGTGCAGGACGTTGGCGAGCACCTGCTCGCCGCCACGCCACAGGATGAAGCCGGCATGCGCCCGGGTGATCGCAATCAGCCGGCCAATGGTGTCGGCCACCGGCCGGTGGTTGCGCGCGGCGTGCAGTTCGCGCAGCGTGGTCAGCGCCTTCGCCACCGGCTGCAACCGCTCCGGCAGCTCCTTCGGCACGCGGTACGGATGAAAGGCGCGCGCGATCGAGTGATACTCGAGCAGCTCTTCCTCGCCAATCGCGAACAACGGGCCGTGGAGCGAGGCGTACACCGACAGTTCGTCCTCGGGCCACTCGATGGCGGTCAGGGCGGTCCGAATCGCATCCACCTCCTCGCGCTCGTGAAAGGTCTTGCCGCCGACCAGCAGGTGGGGAATGCCGGCGCCTTCGAGGGCCTCGACATACCCGCGTGTGATGTCCTGGCCGAAATGCAGGAATCGCCTGAACAGCAGGCAGACATCGCTGGCCACGATCTTCCGGCGGGTGCCACCGGCGTCCACCGTCCAAGTGCAGTCCGGCGACAGCAGCCACCCCAGGAACGCCGCGATCGCGGGCGGCTGCGATTGGTTGAGGGCCGTCTGGGTCACCTGCGGCGGGCCGTACATCTGCCGGCCGTACGGGCGCGGCACCGGCAGCGCGACGATCGACGGCTGCTCGGGGGTATCTTCCCGGTGACGCAGCAGCGGCACGTAGTCGGCCTGCAACGAGTGCTCGTCGCCGTCCATATCTGGCTGGAACGCGGCGTTCACGAAATGCTGGATCGCGGGCACGCTGCGGAACGAGGTCTGCAGCGTCACGGCCATGGCGCCGCTCTTGGCCAGGCTGCTGGCAATGCGGCGATAGGCGCCGACGTCGGCGCGGCGGAAGCGATAGATCGATTGCTTGGGGTCGCCAACGATGAACAACGCGCCGGGACGCAGGGCGCCTCGATCGTCGCCGGCGAGGCGCAGCAGCAATTCCGCCTGCAGCGAGTCGGTGTCCTGGAATTCATCGACCAGGATCACGCGGAAGCGCTCGCGGAACTCGCGGCACACCTCGGCGTTGTCGCACACGAGGTCGCGCGCCTTGATCAGCAGGTCGAGAAAATCGAGGGCGCCGGCCTCCTGCTTGCGTTCCTCGTAGCGCCGCAGGCAGTCGCGCATCTCCTCGTGCAGCAAGGCCGCGAGGTCGGCATCGGCCAGGTCGCGAAACGCCTGCAGGTCGCGAACGATCTCGGCATGCGCCGCCAGTGCCTGCTCGCGCGTGACGCCAATCGCAAACGCCGCGCCGGTACCTTTCTTCGGATGCAGGAAGTCGCGATGGTCCGCCAGGGCGACCAGCGCAGCCTCCCAGCCATCCCAGGTCCCCTCCGGCACCATGTCGCCGACCCGCCGGCGCTGGCGTTCGATGTCCTGGCTGGTCGTGATGGCGGCAGCCACGGACGTCGAAAACTTGTCGTCGCGCTTGATCGGCTTGCCGGCCAGGTCGGCAAACCCGCGCAGCTTGCCGGTCAGCAGCTTGATCGCCGCCAGGCGGTCGTACGCCGGCCGGCGCCACGGCGCCGAAAAGTCGCGCCTTTCGCGCAGGCTGCGCGCCGCCACCCGCAAGCGCTCGATCGGGCCGTCCTCGCTGTCATCGTCAAACCGCCACTTGACGGGCCGTCGCAACGAGCGGCGGACGCCCTCCTGGGCATTGCCCAGCTGTTCGTGCAGCCAGGCCGTGAACGCCTCTTCGAACAGCCGCTCGGCCTGCGCGTCGGCCAGCACCGTGAACGCCGGGTCGACCCGCGCCTCGACCGGCCGCTCGCGCAGCAGTTCGGCGCAGAAACCGTGAATGGTGGTGACGTGGGCTTCTTCGAAGTCGTGCACGGCGTCATCGAGGCGCCGCCCGGTTTCCGTCTCGGGCGAGGTGCGCGCCCGCGCGCGTTCCAGCTCTTCGCGCAACCGGAGCTTCAAGTCACCGGCGGCCTTCTCGCTGAACGTCACGGCGACGATCTGGTCGATGGTCGCCCGCTGATGTTCGATCAGCGCGACGATGCGGCCGACGAGTTCGGTGGTTTTGCCGGTGCCGGCCGCGGCCTCGACAATCAGTGTCTGGTCGAGCTCGCGAGCAATGAGCTGCCGGTTCTCCTCGACGGTCTTCTTGCCCCCCATCATGGGATCTTCCTCAGCGCGTCGAGGTCGGCGAACAACTTCGCATCCTTGCGACGGGTGCGCTGCTCTTCGCCGCGCCCGCACACCACCTTGAAATCACACCACTTGCAGGCCTCGTGGGCAGGGCGGGCCGCGAGCGCGCCGTTCTCGATCGCGCGATCGACGATCTCGAGCACTTCGAGGCCCCGCTTCGGCGCATCACCCATCAGCGGGATCTCGTACGGCTGAAACCCGCCGGCGGTGGTGCAGAAGAACAGCCGGCCCGAGAACACCGTCTCTTCCGGAAAGAGCGCCTTCAGCGCCAGCCCGTAGATCACCGGCTGCAACACGCGGCCGCCATCGACGACAGTCTGGCCGGATTTCGTGCGGTTCTTGCCGGTCTTGTGATCGGTGACGCGCAGGAAGCCGGTGTTGCGATGACGCTCGATCATGTCCATCGAGCCGCGCAACTTGAAGCGGCCGTCGACGAGCGCGGGCGCGGCCACGCTATGCGGGTCGCGTCCGTCCATGTCGGGCAGGCCGAAGCTGAATTCGAACCGCTCCGGCGTCCAGTCCGCGCCCTCGTCCGCCAGCTTCTCGAGCCAGGTCTGGAGGTCGGCCGTCATCAAGCCGATCTCGTCGCGCCAGACGCGATCAATGGCGGGGTTGAGCCGGTCCTTCTCGCGATCGTGCACTTCCCGAATCGCCGTCGCCAGGTGCTCTTGCGCGGCCGGCAGGTTACCGGCCGACAGCGGCAACAGGCCCTCGGCCTGCAGCCGGCGAAGCGCCGCGGCCTGCATCTGGTGAAACAGGTCGCCTCGCGTCAGCGGATCCATCTTCTGCAGCGGCGCGGGCGCGTCGAGCGGGGCCAGGCGATAGACCGCGGCCATCAGGAACTGGTAGGGACAGGCGGAGTATCGCTGCAGCGCGGTCAGCGAGTACGGGCGCGCGCCCAGCCGTTGCGACGACAGGGCATCGCGAGTCGTCTCAGCCGATCGGACAATTCCGTCGGCGGGCTCCCACTGCTTGCGGTGATGCCGTAGCCATCGCGAGGTCAGCGACCGCTGCAGTTCCGGGCTGAGCTCGTAGAGATACCGGGCGCGGCCCTTCGCGGCGGCCGACTTGGTGCCGAGCAGCGCGGCCAGCGTCGACAGGTCGTGCTCGAAGTCGTCGATCGCGGTTGTGGGGTCCACCGGCGCGGGACGAGCCAGGGCCGAACCACCGGCCTGCAGCGCCCGCGCGGCGATGATCTGCGCCGGCGGAATATGGCCTTCGATCGCGCGCGCGATGTCGAGCACGTAGAACGACGGCACGCGCGGACGCGACTCGTTCAACTCGATTCGCGGGAACGACACGTACAGCCGCTCGGCCGCGGCGTCGGCCGCCAGCGACAGCTGCAGGCGCTCGTCGGCCGCCCGGCGCGCCTGGGTCGCGAGCGCCGCATCGGCGGCTTCCCGCCGGCGATCGGGCAACAGCGAATCCTCGCGAATCCGCTGGGGGAACATCCGCTCCGCCAGCCCGGGTACGAACACGACCTTGAACGAGCGGCCGCGGGCGGCGCTCGGCGTGCCGACGAACACGCGGCCGTGCCGGCGGCGCGGCGGCTCGTGGGTCAGCGACGACAGGCGCGGCGTGAGGACGTCGCGGACTTCTCGCAGGCTGACCGGGCCGATCGCCGACAGGGGCGCCAGCTCGCGCAGCACCCGGACCACGCGCTCGGGTTTCGCGAGCACCCGCGGCGCCAGCCGCTCGATGGCGGACAGCCAGTCGCCCCAGGTCTGCGCGGTTTGCCACTCGGCCATCTCGGCGAGAATCGGCTCCGCGAACGACCGCAGGGCGCGCAACTGCTCGCGGTCGCGGACGAGCGCGCGCACGCGCGAAGCCTCGGGATCCTCGGAGCTGGCTTCGCGGACCCGGCGGTCGTACTCGTGCTCGAGCCCGGCGAGGCGCCGCTGCCAGCGATCGAACTTGCCGATCACCGCCGCTTCGACGATCAGGTCTTCCCACCGCCACGGCGCGCGCAGCGTGCCGGCCAGGTCGTAGCTGGACTCGCCGCGCGCGACCTGCGCGCGCGCCTCTTCGTCTGGCTGGGTGTCTTCGGCCCGGTCGGCGGGCGGCAGCAGCGCTTCGACCAGTTCGTCGGCCGGCGGCGACCACTGGTCGGCATTGCCGGCATCGTTGAGCGGCACCTGGCCGAGCGAGACGTACTCGGCAAACCGGCGCGCCGACAGTTCCTCGTCCGCGCACGCGAGCAGGGCGAGCATGGCGCGGCCGGCGGGATCGGGCCGCCGCGTGCCGCGGTGAAACCAGGCGGGAATACCGGCGCGATCGAGCGCGTGCTCGAGCACGCTCAGATAGGTACCCGGCGCGCGCAGCAGGATCGCCATCTCGTCGAACGCGGTGCCGCGCGCGGCCTCCTGCAACAGGCGCCGGGCAATCTCGATCGATTCGCGTCCCTCGCCGGGCGCCGAGAACAGGATCACCGAGTCGTCTTCCTGGCCGGCCGGCGGAGTCTCGTCGGCGAACAGGTGGCGCTGCAAGCGCTGCAGGGCACGGTCGCCTGGCAGCGGCGCCGACGAAGCAAGGCCGAGTTCATCCAGCGTTCGGCGATCGCCAGATGGCGCGGTGACGATCACGGCCCTCGCTGCGCCAATCACCGCCCTGACGAACACCGCCTCGGCTTGGGAGTGAATCGCGACATCGAGCAACACCACCGTTTTGCCTGAGAGCAACTCTCGGTGCGCGACGAGCTCCGCAGTGGCTGTCTCCAGCATCGTGGCGTAATCGATCGCGCCGGCCTTGCCGCGCTCCTCAATCGCCCGTTCGAGCAGTTGGGACAGGTCGTCGTTGGCCGGGTGGCCAGTCAACCGATCCGCATCAAGTCCAGCCATGCGCAACTCGCCGAGTGTCCGGCTGAGCGCACGTGGGAATCCAGGCATGTGGGCCACCGGCGCGAAGTAGCCGAGCTGCTGGCCTTTCAGCAAATCATCCGCGACCCTGGCGGCCACCGCTTCGTCACTGAGCGGAGCGCTCGGGGTGAGACCCCGTCGCGCCAGGGCCGGCACGGCCAGCTTCGCGACCAGTTCGGTCAGGCCGACCCGCGTGATGCCGAAGGTCGCCCCGCGCTCGGCCGCCAGCGCCAGCGCAAACTCGTCGGCTGCGCCCCGGCTGGCGCCGACGATCAGGATGGGCGGCGTGGCGGCATCGAGGCTCGCCCGCGCCTGGGCAATCCGGGTCGCGCTTGAGGGCGAAACGATGGAGAGAATGGATTCGGACAAGAGGGACCCGGAAGCACGTCGAGGATACAACGCCGGGGACAGTTCCACGGATCAGGACACCCGCGGCGAGCGCAAATCCGCGAATCCCGCGAAAACAGGCGTAGAATTCAAAATTCTTCGAGGCCTGGCCCGGCACGGCACTTGCTCAGCAGAGGTCAGACAGGGGAACGGTCATGGAGTTCAACAAGCTGGTCTTCGCGGGATTGTCGATTGGGTGCCTGGCGGCGGCCGGCGGCGGGTCGTACCTCGCGGTCCGGCAGAATCAAACTTCGGGTGCCCTGCGTGCCTACGGCGCCTCAGCTGCCGCGGGCGCGCCGGTTGAACCCGCCGCGGCGACCCAACCGGACGCGCCCGTGACCGAGTCGGAAGGGGTCATTGCGCCGGAACCGTCGACTCCGGCCACGACGGTGCCCGGCACTCCTACCCTCCGCATGCAGGACATCGCCCAGGCCCCGGGCAAGCCGACCCGCGCTTCGGCCGCTTCGGCGCGCCCGGCCTCCCCCGCCCCCACGCGCCGGGCACCGGCTGTGCCCGAACCGCCGCCGGTCGCCGCCAGTGCGCCGCCTCCCGCGCCGGCACCGGCCGCCTCGGGCGGCACGATGTGGGAGTCGCGCCCGTCGGTGCAGGCCTCTGTGCCGGAGTATCCCGAGCCCGAACCACCGCCTCCGCCACCGCCGCCGGCACCCGAATTCGTTGACGTGACCGTGCCGTCTGACGCGGTGCTCGGCCTGCAGATCGAGCGGACCGTGTCGAGCGAACTGGCCCGCGTGGAAGACAAGGTCGAAGCCCGCGTGACGCGCGACGTGCGCGTGGAGAACCGCGTGGCCATCCCCGCGGGCTCGGCGGTGCGGGGGTCGGTCACCGAGGTCGACAAGGGCGGACGCGTGAAGGGCACGGCGCGCCTCGCCATCCGTTTCCACACGATCGTCCTGGCCGACGGCACCGAGCTCGCGCTGAAGAGCGATCCGGTCATTCGTGAAGGTCAGTCACCTGGCGGGGAGAGCGCGGCCAAGGTCGGCGGTGCGGCGATTGGCGGCGCGATCCTCGGCGCCATTCTCGGCGGCGGGCGCGGCGCGGCCATCGGCGGCGCGGTTGGCGCCGGCGCCGGCACGGCCGCGGCGATGAGCAACGATCGCAACCCGGCGACGCTGACGGCCGGCACTACGGTAACGGTCCGCATGCAGGCGCCCGTCACGGTGACGGTGCAGAAGGAATAGCGCGGGCGGCCGCGCGCGCTGACGGCCTAGGGCGCCAGGACGCGAATCGTCCCGTCGCCCTTGTTCAGCAGGAACACCCGGCCACCGTTGCCTTCGCTGATGCGCAGGTCGGCGCGGGTCGACGGCTTCTTACCCTGGGCGGCATTCTTCTCCTGGATCACCTGCAGCACCGTCTTCGCCGTGCCGTCCGCGTTGATCAGAATGCGGCGAATCGACGCCTGGCCGCCGTTGGGCAGGCGATCGGCGCTGACGTAGAAAATCTCGCCGCTCGGCATGTCGGTGAACATCAGCAGGTTGGCCAGTTGCGGCACTTCCTTGCCGCGATACACCATCAATCCGCTGGCGGCCGACTGGTTCTGCATCAACTTGTCGTTCTGGTCCCACTCGGCCACGGGATAGGTCATCGCCGGATCGCTTCGCGGTTTCTCGATGCTCACGGCCTGCCGGCTGACGAACCGGAAGCTCCCCTCCCAATCGTTCCAGCCCAGGTTCGCGCCGGCAGTGACCGGGCTCACTTCCTCGACGATGTTCTGGCCGATGTCGGCGACGTAAAGGGCGCCGGTTTGCGAATCCCATGCGAACCGCTGTGGGTTCCTGGTGCCGTAGGCGTAGATCTCGCCGAGCGCGCCGGCGCGGGACACAAACGGGTTATTGGCCGGAATGCCGTACTTCTTGTTGGCGCTGCTGGTGCCGAGCGGATCGATGCGAAAGATCTTGCCGAACGCCGAACCCAGGTCTTGCGACAGGCGCAACGGATCGCCGCCGCTGCCCCCGTCCGCCACACCGGCATACAGCAACCCGAATTCGGGTGTGCCGGGCCTGGCCAGCGGGTTGAACGCCAGGTGACCGGCGTTGTGGTTGGCATAGGGCTGTCGGAAGCGCATCAGCTCGCGCGGGGGGCCGCCGTCGTAGGCCGGTGCGCCGGGCGTCTTCGCAGTCCACTCCAGCAGCACCGTGTCGTGCGTGGTGGCGGTGTGGCGGGTCGTGAAGTCCGGCGACGCGCCCTGGTTGGAGGTGTCGGTGTAGGTGTAGAACTTGCCGAAGCCGGGCGTGCCCGGCTGGCCGAACTGCGGGTGGAAGGTGAAGCTCTGGAACCCGCGCTCGCGCCCGCCGGACTGCACGGCCACGCCCCACGCCGGCGCGTTGATGTCGAGGTAGAGCGCGACCTGCCGCCCGTCGTAGCTGACGCTGTAGATCGGCCCGCGCATGTCGTTGGCGAACAGCCGCCGCGTGGCCGGCTCGTCCACGAGGTTCATCATCCGCGCCGCCGCGCCGTCGATGTCTGGCAACGACGCGAACTCGCGCGCGTTGACCCTGATCACCCCGGCCGTCGGCTCGATCGGTTCCTGAAAGGGGTCGTTGCTCTGCCCGGGCAGCAGCGGTGCGGCCGGCTGAGGTGGCTGCGCCGCCACCGGCGACGCGACGAGGAGCGCAATCAGGAGCAGGAGCGGGCAGGCAACCGGCATGTCGCTACTACGATAACCCCACCTTACCGATTCTCAACCGGCCCGCAGTCCCGTCGTATGATTGGCCCTGGAGGCTGATGATCATGCGTTCACTTACCACCGCCCTGGTTCTCGCACTGGGCGTTGCCACTCTCGCGGCTCAGACGAAACAGGAACGAGCCGGCATCGTCAATTTCACGAAGGTCGACGCGGTCGTCGCCTGCGGCGGCGCCACCGAAACCGCGGCGCTCGAGGGCCTGGCCAAGGACGGCTTCAAGGCCGTGATCAACCTGCGGATGCCGACGGAAAAGGGCGCCAACATCGAGGAGAACGCGGCGCGCGCGAAGCAGGTCGGGCTGAAGTACATCAACATCCCCTTCAACGGCCAACAGCCGGATGCCAAGGTGTTCGACCAGTTCCTGGCGGCGATCGCGGACAAATCGAACCAGCCGGCCTACGTCCACTGCGCGTCGGCGACGCGCGTCGGCGCGGTCTGGCTCGCGAAGCGCGCGCTGCAGGATGGCTGGCCGATCGAGAAGGCCACGGAAGAGGCCCGGCTAATCGGCCTGGGCAACCCGGCGCTCGAGAAATTCGCGCTTTCGTACGTCGAGAGCCACAAGCAGTAAGCCGGGCCTGTTGCCGGTGCCGGGGTTTGACACTCCGGCACCTCAACAGCGATACTGAGCGGTCGTTGGTGCGGCGATTTCTCCGACTTGGTGGGCCGCACTAGTGAGCTTGGTCGCGCGTCCGGCGCGACGTCTCAAGCTCCGCTGCGCTTCGGCGCGGCGCTATCTAAGTCGCGAGGCAGGCCCGCGACTGATCGCGGGCTTTTTTTATTGGGAGTGTGAACTTGGGTAATCGATACATCTTCTCGTCGGAATCGGTCGGTGAAGGCCATCCCGACAAGGTCGCCGACACGATTTCCGACGCGGTGCTTGACGCGTGCCTCGCGCAGGACAAGTTCAGCCGCGTCGCCTGCGAGACCTTCGTCAAGTCGAACGTCGTCGTGATCGGCGGCGAGATCACGACCAAGGCCAAGCTCGACTTCGTCAAGATCGCGCGCGACGCGATTCGCGGCATCGGCTACGTCAATGACGATGACGTGTTCCACGCCGACAAGGTGTTCGTGAACGTGCTGGTGACGCAGCAGTCGGCCGACATCGCGCAGGGCGTTG
>SXGQ01613572.1_pt1 | contig 38054 bp, 40 predicted proteins | sample 3178371 | NCBI WGS metagenome assembly SXGQ01 (sample SAMN11356859, study PRJNA531348) | freshwater metagenome | isolation source: freshwater sample F1-20 | place: China: Fuxian Lake, Yuxi | collected 2017-12-25 | reverse complement strand
CAATCGAGGCCCAGGTCGAAGCTAGCGTGTTGATGATGTCCACCAACAACATTTTCAGCCCTGCAAACGGCCAGCCAATTATTAGTCCATCCCAGGATATCGTTATGGGTTGCTACTACTTGACCGCCACCCGTGGCGAGATGGGTGAAAGTGGTGAAGCGGGCGAAGGGAAAACTTTTGCAAGCATCAAGGAAGTATTTACCGCATTTGATCTTCGCAAAATTGGGATCCACGCCCGTATCCATGTGCGATTACCAATTCACAAAAAGTTTATCTCTGAAATTAGATTTGAAAAAGATAAAACCAAGGTTGAAGAGCTTCCAAGAAAATCAAACGGTCTCGTCACCACCACTGTTGGAAGGGTCCTGTTCAACAACATTCTTGAAGATCGCATGGCGTTCTACGATCTTGCGCTTTCCACCAAGAATTTATCCCGCATCATCGCTGAGTGCTACCAGGCGCTTGGACGGCGTGCCACCATTGAACTACTTGACCGCATGAAAGAAATCGGCTTCCGCGAGTCAACCCGTTCCGGTCTTTCGTTTGCAACTGATGACCTCCGCACCCCGGACACCAAGGAACGCACCTTGGTTGATACCGAGAAGGAAGTTGAGAAAATCCGCAAAAATTATGACAAAGGTAACATTACCGAAAGGGAACGTTACAACAATGTCATCGACCTTTGGACTAATGCTAGCAAAGCCATCACAAAACAGATGATGGAAGATCTTCGAAACGACACCCGTCCTGATGAGCATGGTAAAAAACGCCCATACCTTAACCCTATTTTCTTGATGGCCCATTCGGGTGCACGCGGTGGTATTGAACAAATCCGCCAGCTTGCAGGTATGCGAGGGTTGATGGCAAAACCAAATGGAACCATCATCGAAACCCCAATCAAGGCGAATTTCAAGGAAGGTCTCTCTGTACTTGAATATTTCAGCTCAACCCATGGCGCTAGAAAAGGTTTGGCTGATACCGCGCTAAAAACTGCTGACTCAGGTTACCTCACAAGAAAATTGGCTGATGTCGCCCAAAATGTCGTTATCACCATGCATGATTGCGGAACATCCTCCGGGATTGACAAGGCAGCCATCTTGAAAGGTGAAGAGACCGAACGCTCGCTTGCTGACACCATTCGTGGAAGAGTCAGCAGGGTCACGATCACCAATCCTGTCACTGGCGAAATTATCGTTGAAGAAAATGACATGATATCAACCGAAGCCGCTCAAAAGCTTGAGTATTATGGCATCGACAAGATCACTGTAAGAAGCCCCATGACATGCTTGGCTCCTCTTGGAATCTGCAGGTTGTGCTATGGTATGGATCTTTCAACCGGATCACTGGTTGAGGAAGGCATGGCGGTGGGTATTATCGCTGCCCAGTCCATCGGTGAACCTGGAACCCAACTTACCATGCGTACCTTCCACATCGGTGGCGTGGTGAAGCGTGAAGTGGGTGAAAGTGAACACAAGGCCAAAAAAGCCGGTACTATCAGCTACGAACGCCTGGACATCGTTATCAATGATAAAAAGGAAAAAGTGGCTCTCACAAGAAATGGTGAAATTAAAATTCTGGGACCAAAAGACAAGGTCTTAGAGACATACCCTGTACCGAATGGCTCGGTTCTATTCGTGGAAAAAGGCCAGAGTGTCACGGTTGGAACCATGCTCTGCAAGTGGGATCCGCATATCATTCCGATCATTGCGGACCGAGGTGGTAAAATTAAATTCGATGACATCGTCGAAGGCGAAACCTTCCGAAAAGAAAGCGACGAGGTCACCGGTGCTGAGCGTTGGGTCATCATGGAACACAAGGGTGAACTGCACCCACAGGTCTTTATCGAAGATGAGCGTGGTCAAAAGCTCATGTTTTATTACATGCCTGAAAAAGCAATTCTTGAGGTTCGCGAAGGACAAGTTGTTTCAGCAGGCGCCTTGCTTGCCAAAACACCTCGTGAAGTCTCAGGCACGCAGGATATTACAGGTGGTCTTCCCCGCGTCACTGAAATTTTTGAAGCAAGAAGGCCGCGCGATCCCGCAGTTATGGCTGAAGTCGCAGGTATCATCGAGATCGGCGATAAGCGCAGGGGTAAACGAACCATCTATGTCAATCCAATTGATGACCATGGCAAACCAACAGGTGATAAGATCGAGCATCTTGTTCCCCCAGGCAAACATCTTAGAGTTCATGCGGGTGACAGGGTAAGGGAAGGCGATGCCTTGGTCCAGGGACCATTGGCGCCCCATGATATTCTTCGAATCAGTGGTACCGAAGCAGCCCAGGCTTATTTGGTCCGCGAGATTCAAGCTGTTTACAGAACACAGCGAGTTGACATCGATGACAAGCATATTGAAATCATCGTTTCTCAAATGCTTCGCAAAGTAAAAGTTGAGAAGATGGGAGATACTGGTCTACTGCCCGGGTCAGTCATCGATCGCTTTGCATTCCAGCACGTCAATCAAAGGCTCCGGGAATGCGTTAAAATCAAGAAAGTTGGTGACTCCAAATTCGAAGAAGGCAGGATTATTTCAAAGGAAATCTTCGAAGAAGAAAGAGCATTGCTTGAAGCTGAAGATAAAGTTTTACCAACCTTTACCAAGCCTGAACCAGCAACCTGTAGCACCCAACTCCTAGGTATCACCAAGGCTTCTGTACAATCGGATAGCTTTATTTCTGCGGCATCTTTCCAGGAAACCACAAAGGTTCTGACGGAAGCGGCACTTGCAGGCAAGGTTGATTACCTGGTTGGTCTCAAAGAAAATGTGATTCTTGGTCATCTTGTTCCTGCTGGGACCGGATTCAGTGATCACCAAAATTCGGAAGTTAAGGTTAATTCTCCCTATGTCGATGAAAGCTCAGAAAACATGGGTGGTAAATCAGGAGACATTGAAACAGCCTTAACTAATTAATATCAATAGACTTAGGTATTGTACGGTTAATCCGTTATGATACCTGGTTTGATGACTTACTTGACCTTGTGTGGATTAGTTTCTAATTTAAATGTTTAAGGTGATCTTGTCCATATGGACTCGCTATCCTGTAACAAAACCCTTGATTTGGTTTGACACTATGCCAACGATTAATCAATTAGTTCGAAAACCCAGAGTTCAACAATATAGTAAACCAAAGCATCCTGCCATGCAGGGTTGCCCTCATAAAAAGGGTGTTTGTTTACAAGTCAAAACCATGACTCCCAAGAAGCCTAACTCCGCGCTTCGTAAGGTTGCTCGTGTACGCCTTTCCAACCAAATTGAAATCACCGCATATATCCCTGGTGAAGGACACAACCTCCAAGAGCACTCAATTGTTCTTGTTCGTGGTGGCCGTGTTCGCGATTTACCTGGTGTTCGATATCACATTGTTCGTGGTGTGCTAGATTCCCAGGGTGTATCTGATCGTAAGCAAGCTCGTTCCAAGTATGGAACGAAACGTGAATCCAAGTAATTGTAATTATTGTTTCAAGAACAAAGGTAATACGAAATCATGGGTAAAAGGACTGCAAGTGCTGACACACTTAAACCTGATCCAGTTTATGGCTCAAAATTGGTCAGTAAATTCATCAATTGCATCATGACTTCTGGAAAAAAGCAGACCGCAAGTCGAATTTTCTATGATGCGATGGCTCAAATAAAAAAACGCATTCCAGATATGGACCCTCTCGAAGTTTTCACACAGGCTGTCGAGCATGTGAAACCAACTGTTGAAGTTCGTAGCAAAAGGGTTGGTGGGGCTACTTATCAGGTGCCAATGCAAGTAAATCGATCCAGACAGCAAAGTCTATCAATCAGGTGGATTGTTGGTGCCGCACGCGACAAAGTTGGGCGTCCAATGTATCTTCGTTTAGCTGATGAGTTGATTGCAGGCTTTCGTCGCGAGGGTGAAGCTATGGCTAAACGAGAAAACACCATCAAGATGGCTGATGCAAACAAGGCGTTTGCTCATTTCGCCTGGTAAGTCTTCCTGTACCACTAAAAAACCGGGCCTTCTGGATTTGCTTCCAGCGGGCCTTTTTTATTTGATAACCCAAGTTACAATTATTTTTGAGTCCTCCAATGGCTAATGAAAAAATCGACCTCTCAAATTTTAGAAACATTGGGATCATCGCGCACATCGATGCCGGAAAAACCACCACCACCGAGCATGTTCTTTATTACGCGGGGGTGGTTCACAGATTGGGAGCCGTTGATTCAGGCAATACCACCACAGATTATGACGAGGAGGAGCAAGAGAGAGGCATCACGATTTATAGCGCCTGCATTCCATTTCAATGGCGCAACGCGAAAATAAACCTCATAGACACCCCAGGACATGTTGACTTCACCGCTGAGGTTGAAAGAAGCCTTCGTGTGCTTGATGGGTGTGTAGTCGTGTTTGATGCGCAAAAAGGAGTGGAAGCTCAATCCGAAACAGTATGGAGACAGGCGGACAAATATGAGGTTCCCCGATTGGTTTTCGTCAACAAAATGGATGTTGTTGGCGCTAATTTTGAAAACACAATAGCGGAAATCACCACCAGGCTTGAAGCAAAACCGGTTCCCATAATCATACCAATGGGGAGTGGTTCCATAAAAGACAGTGACAACCCATTTCATGGGATAATCGACCTCATTGAAATGAAGGCACTCGAATTTGATCCGGCAAATCAGGGGAAAACCATTAAAGTTTTCGACATACCTGAAAAGTACAAAGATCACGCCGATAAATGGCGGGAAAACCTCATTAATCAAATCAGTGCGATAGATTCCAAGGATAGAATCGCCACCTATTATCTCGAAGGCATGGAAATCCCATCGACACTAATCCGGGAGGTTTTGCGCGAGGGAACCATTAAAAGAATAATTCAGCCTGTACTTTGTGGCAGCGGCCGTGAACACATTGGTATTCAACCTTTGCTTGATGCGGTAAGCTGGTATCTTCCAAGCCCTTTGGACAGACCCCCCGTGACAGGGATCAACCCGAAAAAGAAAGACAAGGAAGAAAAACGAAATCCCGACTCAAAAGAGCCGTTTTGCGGACTCGTCTACAAAATCACATCTGATGCGCATGGGGAATTGTTTTTTGTGAGAATTTATTCAGGCTCACTAAAAACAAGCAGCAGGGTCCTTAACACAGGAAGAGACTCCAAGGAATTTGTGGGAAAAATATATCACACCGCGGCGGACCCAGCAAGCAGGACGGAATTAAATGAGGCATTTGCGGGTGACATTGTCGGAGTGGTGGGAATGAAAGACGCCATCACAGGTGACACTATTTGCGATCCTCAAAACCCTATTTTGCTGGAAAAGATCAAGTTCGCAGAAGCGGTTGTAAGCCGATCCATCGAGCCTGAATCGTCGGCAGACAAACAAAAGCTGATTGACACCTTAAATATACTAAGAAAAGAAGACCCCACCTTTTCAGTCAAAATCGATCCTGAAACCGGCCAGACCTTGATGAGCGGGATGGGGATGCTTCATCTGGAAATCAAGCAGCACAGAATGGAGCGTGACTTCCGGCTTAAGGTCCGGGCTGGAAAACCCAGGGTAAGCTATCGTGAAACCCTCAAAAAAGGATTGAAGGTCGAGGGCGAGTGCATCAAACAGTCGGGTTCAACTGGACTATTTGCCAAGCTAATGGTTGAGTTTTCTCCAATTGCTGAACTTGCGGATAAAAACGAAGATTCCATCAAGGTCTCGCACAAACTAAAACCCGATGAACTTCCGCCCCTGCTCCTTAATGCCGCGGAACAGGGTATTAAATTAGCCCTTCAATCAGGAGAACTTGGATACCCTGTGATGAATGTTAAGGCACTTATCACGGATGCAAAAATGGATGAACAGCTTTCAAGCGAAGTTGCATTTCAGTCTGCAGGCGCCGATGCGGTTCAAAAAGCATTAAAGGACAACATGATTTTATTGGAACCAGTTATGAAACTTGAAGTTACGCTTCCAGAGGAATATCTGGGAGCCATTACTGCGGATTTAAATGCCCGAAGGGCGGAAATTAGGGAATTGCATGTCAGGGGGAAAATGAGAATTGTGGAGGCAATAGTTCCGATGGCGAAACTATTTGATTATGCGGATAAATTGCGAAGTTTAAGTCAAGGGAGAGCTTCCTCCACGATGGAGCCTTACTCCTATGCCCCCGCCCCGAGCGAGGTCTTAAAAAATATGCTTAATCCGTTTGCTTTTTAATCAAGAAATAGCCCTTGGATTTAAGGAAATTGTTGTTTTTCTTTCGATTGTTGTTGAAAAGGACGGATTATTTCTTATTTTATGTGTTTGGATGCTTTGCGCTTATATTTTTGCGAATCTTGACAGTAGGTTCCTAAGTGCATATCCTTACTGTTTCCCTTTATAACAGGGAATAATGAAGTAATCGTGAGGAGCGGAACGGTGGCTAGCAGTAACGAAAAAATCAGAATTCGGATGGAAGCATATGACCACGAGGTTTTGGACAGAACTGCCCAAGAAATCGTTCTAATTGCAGAACAATCCGGTGCTATCGTGAATGGCCCTATTCCACTGCCAACACGCGTGGAACGATACACAGTGCTGCGAAGTCCGCACATTGATCGGAAATCAAGAGAGCAATTTGAAATAAGAACACACAAACGCTTGATTGAAATCCTTCAACCCCAGGGCAAAACGATCGAGGCTCTTAACAAAGGCTTGAGCTTACCCCCCGGTGTGGACATCAAAATCCGTGTAATGGCAGGTGCGGCCAAATAATTTGGTTTAATTCATTACGTTTGCGTTATTTGCGCCAAATGGAATGAATAACCGAACGGTTATTTTTGATTATTGGTTAAATTTAGGTTTTTGGCGGTCCTTTGGCGCTTAAAACAGTATTATGTTTTTAACAGTGATTAGTCTAAAAATTAGTGATTAATCAAGTCGATTTTACAGGCGGGATGGAAATGCTAACCGTAAGTGTCTTTAACAAACAAGGCGAGCAAGTTGGTAGCGAAAGCATCAACCCTGCTGATTTTGGTGGCGAAGTAAAAAAACAACTTCTCCATGATGTTGTGCTTATGCACTTGGCAAACCAAAGGGCAGGCACTCACAGCACACTTCGCAGGGGTGAAGTTGCTGGTAGCACCAAAAAGTTGTTTCGACAAAAAGGCACAGGTAATGCCAGGGTTGGTAACAAGCGAACCAATAAGCGCCGTGGTGGTGGTACGGCCAAAGGTCCCAAGCCAAGAGATTATGAATATCACCTTCCTAAAAAAGCTGTTCGAGCAGCAACACGAATGGCGCTTCTTAGCAAATTTCAAGACAATGAAGCCTTGATAATTGATGATCTGAATTTGGCGGAAGTAAAAACCAAAAGTGTGGTGGCAATTTTAAAAGCTCTAAAACTTGAAGATACCACCTGCCTTCTCAGCATCTCTGGAATCAACAAAACTCTTTATTTATCTGCGAGAAATCTTGCAGGTGTGAAGGTTCTTCCTGCTTCCGAGTTGAATGCTTACACTGTTTTAAAACAAAAGCGGTTGGTTCTTACCAAGGAAGCCCTTGAAGAACTTAAAAAGAAAAAAACAAACTAGTATCGATTTTGAGTTATACGGATAAATACCGATGAATACATCAATGCATAGTAACAGAACAAAAGCAGGTGGGCCAAAGCTCGATGCTCACCAAGTAGTGATTCGCCCCCTTATTACCGAAAAGGGTACGCATCAATCTACCCATAAAGCTGCATATCCCTTTGAGGTCAACCCATGGGCAACCAAGGTTGAGATTAAGGCGGCAGTTGAAGAATTGTTCAATGTTAAGGTTGCGAGGGTCAGAACTGCTAATCGGTTGGGCAAAAACAAGCGATTCAAGAATCGTATTGGAAAGCTTTCCAACTGGAAAAAAGCGATTGTCACTCTTAAGGAAGACAGTCCAAAAATCGAATTATTCTAAATTATTTTTTGAAATTTGTTGATACTTGAGGTGAGAGATGGCAATCAGACAATACAAACCGGTCACCCCGGGACGAAGGCAAGGAAGCGTCAGCGACTTTGCAGAAATAACCGATCGAAAGCGTAAACCCGAAAAAAGTCTTCTTGTTCCAAAAAAGAAGACAGGTGGAAGAAACAATCAAGGGGTTATTTGCACGAGGTTTCGTGGGGGTGGTCATAAACAAAAATACCGCCTTATTGACTTCAAACGTAATCATGATGGCGTTGTAGCCACTGTCATTTCAGTAGAATATGATCCAAATCGAAGCTCACGCATTGCCTTGCTTGAATATCAGGATGGTGAAAAAACCTACATTTTGGCACCTGAAGGCTTGACTGCTGGTGAAAAACTGATGAGTGGCGAAGATGTTGAGCCAAAAGTTGGAAACTGCATGCCACTTAAGAAAATTCCCCTTGGCTTGACTGTTCACAATATTGAACTTCAACCAGGCCATGGTGGGCAGGTTTGTCGTAGTGCCGGCACTAAGGCCACCCTTACCGCTCGCGAAGGAAAATGGGCTCAGATTACTTTGCCATCTGGTGAGGTGAGAAGGGTTAGCTCAGATTGCAGGGCCACGATTGGCATGATTGGTAATACTGAGCACATGAATGTAAGCCTTGGTAAAGCGGGTCGCACCAGATGGATGGGAAGAAAGCCTCATAATCGTGGCACTTCCATGAATCCTGTTGATCATCCAATGGGTGGTGGTGAAGGTAGAACTGGTGGCGGTCGAAATCCTTGCGGACCTACTGGTGTGCTTGCCAAGGGTGGAAAAACCAGGCAAAAGCGAAAACCATCTAATTCATCAATAGTAAGAAGAAGAAGACCTGGTCCTCGGTATGCTGGCACATAATATTAACTGGTCATAATCGAAAGTTACTCTACATTAAGTAGATACGGTTTTTTTGGAGCTAGTTCGAGCATGAGTCGATCGTTAAAAAAAGGCCCTCACGTCGATGAGAAGCTTTTTGCGAAGGTAGAAAAGTCGATCAAAACAAATAATCGTGAGCCGATTAAAACTTGGTCTCGAGATTGTACTATTATTCCTGAATTTGTTGGCGCTACTTTTCTTGTTCATAACGGTAAGTTTTTTCTCAAGGTTTATGTGACTGAAGATATGGTTGGACATAAATTAGGAGAATTCGCCCCGACAAGAACATTTAAAGGGCATAGTGGCGGGAAGGCGAAAGCCTAGTTTAAAACATACCCCGGGGTGGAGCAGAGGTAGCTCGCCAGGCTCATAACCTGGAGGTCATAGGTTCAAATCCTGTCCCCGGAATTAATTGCTGGTGTTAATGTTAGATATTGAGGTGGTTAATGCAGTACAACGCAAAACATAGATATGCTGATATGTCGCCCCGAAAAATCAGGCCTTTTGCAACCCTGATCCGTGGTCGGACAGCGGAAGAAGCACTTGAGTTGCTTCGTTTTGTCCACAATCGTAGTGCCCGACTACTTGAGCAAGTTGTAAAGAGTGCCTTGGGTAATGCTGAGTTTCGTGGCGCAAGAGATATTGAAGAACTTATAGTCAGTGAGTCTCGAGTTGATGGTGGCCCGATCATGAAAAGAATCATGCCTCGCGCCCGTGGCACCGCCTATCCAATCAAACGAAGAATTTCACACATTCATGTAACTCTTTCTGATGGACAGGAAGAACCTGCTAAATAATTTTATCTGATATCTTGAATTAGGAATATTGGCTTAAGGATTTGTTAAAATGGGACAGAAAGTACGACCAACTGGTTTTAGAACAGGCATTATGCTTCCTTGGGAAAGCAATTGGTTTGCTGGTAAAAAAGATTTTGCTGAGCTTTTATTCGAAGACCAAAAAATCCGAAAATTCATTCATGGCCGATATCCCGCCTCAGGTATTTCCAAGATTCGTATCGAAAGAACCAGGGAAAAGGTAGTTGTTGTAATTCTTACCGCAAAAGTTGGTGTCATTATTGGTAAGAAAGGCCAGGAAGTTGAAAAGCTGACTAAAGATCTAGAGACTTTATGTCACAGACATATTGAAGTTAAGACTGTTGAAATTGCAAAGCCTGAAGTAGATCCTCAACTTGTAGCCCAAGAAATTGCAGAACAGTTGGCCAAGCGAGCGAGCTTCAGGAGAGTCACAAAACGCGCCCTTGAAACAACATTAGAAGCTGGTGCCAAAGGTATTAAAGTACTTCTTTCTGGCAGGCTTGGTGGTGCAGAAATGGCAAGGACGGAAGGTGCAATGGCTGGTAGCGTGCCCCTTTCCACTTTGCGTGCCAAGGTTGAGTTTGGCTTCACTGAAGCAAAAACCGGCCAAGGCAACATAGGTGTTAAAGTTTGGATTAATAACGGTGATTTCCTGACTGAGGAGACTATCGATGGCTCTGATGCCAAAGCGGGTAAAGTTTCGAAAAAGCCAACGCGGCAAAATAAAAGGTAATGCCCACAGGGGTAATACCGTCAGCTATGGCGATTTCGGTTTGCAATCCCTTGATGCAGGGTGGTTATCCGCCCAGGCAATTGAGGCGGGTCGTATAACCGCATCCCATGCTATTCATGGTGAAGGTAAATTGTTTATAAGGGTTTTCCCTAATAAATCCATTACTTCCATCCCTGCAGAAACTCGTATGGGTAAAGGCAAGGGTGAACCTGAGTATTGGGCTGCTGTGGTTAAGTCTGGAATGATTTTATATGAAATTGGTGGTCTTCCAGAGGCTATCGCCAAGGATGCGTTAAGCAAGGTTGCCTACAAAATGCCATTCCGTTGCAGGTTGGTTTCTAGAAGGCCAAGCATCGGATAATTTGCTCAGGTGGTTTTTTAGTTGAGGTGAGTTTTAATGAAATCTGTAGATTATAAAGGTATGGGCGACGAACAGCTTGAGCTTTCGTTGAAGGATCTTGTGAAAAATCTTTTTCATTTGAGATTTCAGTCCGCCACGGACCGTTTAGAAACACCCAGTGAAATTCGCAAGGCCAAGAAAGAAATAGCAAGGATCAAAACTTTTCAACGACAACGTGTGCTATTAAAAGAGCGCGCAACAAGTTCAGGGAGTAAGTAGCAAATGGTGGAGGCTAAAAACACACGCGGACGAAGGCGGGTCCTGGTTGGTGTTGTGACAAGCGATAAATGCAGCAAGACTCGCACAGTCTTGATTCCACGGTTGGTAAAACACCCCAGATATGGAAAATATGTTCGTAGAAGTACTACTTGCCATGTTCACGATGAAAACAACGAATCACGATTGGGTGATACTGTTGAAATTGTCGAATCAAGGCCGATTTCCAAAACAAAATTCTGGCGTTTGTCCAGTGTCGTCAAGAAGTCGTTGAACATTCCCAGTGTGAAGGATATCACGCAACCCGTTTAATTTCGGGATTATTGATTTTCGATTATTTACTTTAGAAAATGTTGGGCATGATATGATTCAGATGTACACATACTTGGACGTTGCAGATAACACAGGTGCAAAAGAATGCATGTGTATCAAGGTGCTAGGCGGCACCAAAAGACGGTCCGCTGGACTTGGTGACTTGATTGTCGCAAGCGTCAAAAAAGCAATACCAGGTGGTGATGTAAAGCCTGGGGAAGTTGTGAAGGCTGTGATAGTCAGGGTGAAAAAGACCACCCGAAGGGCTGATGGTAGCTATGTTCGTTTTGATAGGAATGCCTTGGTTCTTGTTGACGCGGAAATGAATCCGCGTGGCACTCGTATATTCGGCGCCGTAGCCCGTGAACTTAGGGATACCGGGTTTGCCAAAATTGTGAGTCTGGCTTCTGAAGTTGTATAAGTTGGTTAAAATTCGAATTGCGGAATAAGGGTTTTTTATCATGCATGTTAAAAAAGATGACCTTGTAGAAGTAATATCCGGGGACGATGCAGCCAAAGGTCGCGCTCAAAAGGTCCTAAGGGTTTTGACTTCCAAGAATCGTATTGTTGTTGAGGGAGTTAATCGTGTTTACAAGCATGTAAAACCGAATAAACTGAATCCTCAGGGTGGTCGGCTTTCAGTTGAAGCTCCGATTGATGTCTCGAATGTTTTGCTTTTTTGTCCTAATTGCAAAAAAGGTGTTCGATACGGAAAGAAGATCACTGATGGCAGAAAGTTCCGTGAATGCAAGAAGTGTAAATCTGATTTAGGCACTATTTCCAAAGCCAAATAGATTTATATTTTTGACTGATCATTTATTTTTTGTTTTTGGGCTAAAGCCCGGCGAGTGAAATATGGCAAGGTTATTAGAGCGATACAATAAAGAGATAGTTCCCCTTATTTCCAAGAAACTTGGAAGAACTAACATATTCAGCCTACCTAGACTTTCCAAGATCGTCATTAACATGGGCGTTGGAAAAGCATTGCAAGATAAATCCAGAATGGAGCAATCTGCGGATCAGTTGGCGCATATCGCAGGTCAGCGTCCTCAGATAACCAAAGCCAAGCTTGCTGTGAGCGGTTTTCGACTTCGAGAGGGTAATGCAATCGGCTGCAGGGTAACTCTGCGTGGTAAAAGAATGTATGAGTTTTTAGACCGTTTAGTCAGTATGGCTCTTCCTCGTATTCGTGATTTTCGAGGTTTGAACCCAAAGAGTTTTGATGGGCAGGGTAATTACAGCATGGGTATCGCTGAACAAGGCGTATTTCCCGAACTGGACCCTGATAAATTAAATTTTGTCCAAGGTATGGACATTACCTTTGTAACTACGACCAAAAGTGATGAAGAGGCGCGTGACCTCCTTCGTGCCTTTGGCATGCCATTCAAAGAATAATAACGGGAAATAGTCAAACATGGCAACGGATGCAAAATTAGCCAGGTTTCGTAGAGATATGACGAAACTTGACAAAAATAAAAAAGACCCCAAGAACAACCCAATGGCCCCAAGGGAAAAAATTCGGGTAAGGCTGCGTTGTAAGATTTGTGGGCGCCCAAAGGCTGTTTTCAGAAAATTTGGTATTTGCAGAATTTGCTTTAGAAATCTTGCAAGTGATGGACTGATTCCTGGTGTAACCAAGGCTAGCTGGTAAGGTACTTTTAAAATGATGACAGATCCGATTTCAGACATGCTCACTCGTATTCGTAATGCAAATCGCATTGAGCGACCTCTTGTGGACATGGATTCAACCAACTTTAAGATTAATGTTGCCAAGGTTCTTAAAGATGAGGGTTTCATTGTTGATTATCAAGTCGGCACTCTGCAGAAAGATGCCCACGGTGCCAAGGTACTGCACCCTGAAACCGATCTCAGTAAGCCTCATCTTATCCTTCGAATTTTTTTGAAGTACGGCCCTGAAGGCGAAAAAGTAATCAGGCACATAGAGCGAAGCAGTAAGCCTGGTAGAAGGTATTATTGCAGGAGCAACCAGTTGAGACCTGTTCTTGATGGATTAGGCATAAGCGTTTTGTCGACTAGCCAAGGTGTGATGAGTGATCGTGTTGCTCGTGTTAAAAAACTGGGCGGCGAAATGATTTGTAAGGTATGGTAAACTAAGGTATTCTCCCATGTCAAAAATTGGAAAAAAAGCAATCATAGTTCCTCCAACCATCAAAGTTAAGATTGATGGTGGAAAAGTTTTTTTGGAGGGACCAAAGGGAAAGCTGAATTTGACTCCTCATCAGAATATCAAGGTGAGTTTCAATGATGCTGAGAAGTCCATTAATGTTGAACGAATAAATGATGAGCGTATAAGTAAATCTGTTCACGGACTTACTCGAACCTTGATTGCAAACATGGTTGAGGGTGTTCTTAAAGGCTTTGAAAAAAGACTTAGGATCGAAGGCATTGGTTATCAGGCGAAAATGGACAAGAAAGCCGTTGAGCTCACTGTCGGTTTTGCCAACAAAATCAAAGTTCAACCTCCTGAGGGTGTGACTGTTGAGGTTCCTGAACCAACTGTGGTTTTGGTCAAGGGCGCTGACAAACAAATGGTGGGCCAGTTTGCCGCGGATGTCCGGGCAGTGCGTCCCCCTGAGCCTTATAAAGGCAAAGGTATCCGTTACGATTACGAAATAGTACGTCGCAAGGAAGGCAAAGCCTTCGGTAGCGGTGCATAAGGTTGGAAGATAAAAATGAGCGAACAAAAATTAAAAGAAATCCGAAGAATACGCAGACAAAATCATGTTCGTAGAACAGTGGTTGGCTCTGTATCCAGACCAAGGTTAACTGTGTTTCGAAGTTCGAAACATATTTACGCACAACTTATTGACGACACTAATGGTCGCACGCTTGCCTCTGCGAGCAGCAACAGCCCTGAGATTAAAAAATCCATGGCTTACGGGGGTAATGTACTTGCTGCAAAGGCTGTTGGTAAACAACTAGCCGAAGCTGCGAAGTCCAAAGGAATTTCGAAAGTGGCGTTTGACCGGGGTTACTACCGTTATCATGGTAGAATCAAGGCCCTAGCTGATGCCGCGCGTGAAGGTGGTTTGCAGTTTTAATTTTATCCAGTTAGTTTTCCCTTAATAGGTATTCAGAGATCATGGCAAAAGATCGGGAACCAAAACAAGAAGAACTTCAAGATCGCGTGATTAAGATTCGGAGGTCTGCGACTGTCGTCAAAGGTGGCCGTCGCTTCAGCTTCAACGCATTAGTTGTTGTTGGAGACACCCGCGGAAAGGTCGCGGTTGGATATGGCAAGGCCAAGGAAGTCCCCCCTGCCGTAGAAAAGGCGACCAAAGATGCCCAAGGTGCGATAAAACGATCAAGGCGTGTGTCTCTTCGTGGCGACACAATCCCGCATAGGGTAATAGGCCGTTTCGGTGCCAGTCGAGTGATCATGGTACCCGCTGGTCCAGGCACTGGTGTCAAAGCTGGCGCTGGTGTTCGTGATGTGCTTGAGGTATGTGGTGTAAAAAACATTCTTACAAAAGTGCATGGCAGTACTAACCCAATCAATCTAGTCAAAGCAACAATCGATGGCTTGCAACAACTACGATCTCGTTCAGAAGTCGCAATGCTTCGTGGAGTCACACTCTAATGGATCTTACACAAGTACACAAAGGCGTAAGTAAACTTAAAACCAAAAAACGCGTAGGCCGCGGTATCGGTAGCGGTCATGGAAAAACATCATCCCGTGGCCACAAAGGTCAATGGGCAAGCGCTGGTGCGGACAAACCAATCGCGGTGTTTGAAGGCGGACAGATGCAATTATTCCGCCGCATTCCCAAGCGTGGTTTTAGTCATGGCATGTGGGACAAGAAATTTCATATTGTGAATCTCGGTTCCATTGACGCTCATTTCAATAATGGTGAAACAGTAGATCCTGAATCAGTGAAGAAAAAAGGTCTGGCCAACGGCCCATCCGATGGCATCCGCATCCTGGCCAAAGGGGATCTTTCCAAAAAGCTCACCGTACGAGCGCACCATGTGTCAAAATCCGCAACGGAAAAGATCATTGCGAAGGGTGGAGTTGTTGAAATAATTCCAGCACCTGCCAAACCCACCAGAAATAAGATGGAAGTCAAATCCTAATTACGGGATTTGGCTTTTTCAAAATCTTTTGTTTCTTTGGGTTCGGTTTAAGATTACCATTCTGGGAGTAGACTTAGGGTAATCCGGATTGTTCTAAATTGGCAATCTGCGGTATACCCAACTGCAGGAGCCAAGCATGGGCAAGTTGAGTGCAATTTTAGCTATTCCGGAACTTCGGAATAAAATCCTTATAACCTTGTTGTTTCTTGCCGTTTACAGAGTGGGGTACTCTATCCCACTCCCATTTGTAGACCAAACATTGATGAATCGAAATGTTGGCCAAGGTGGCCCCTTGGGTGACATTCTTGGTTATGTTTCGCTTTTTAGCGGTGGCGATTTAAGCAATGCCACTCTTTTTGGTTTGGGCATTATGCCTTACATTTCCGCTTCCATTATTTTTCAATTACTTGGCGCGGTTTACCCTCCATTGGAAAAACTTCAGAAAGAGGGAGAATCCGGTCGCAAAAAAATCAACAACTACACTCGATGGGCGACTGTAGTGATTTGTTTTTTCCAAGCTTTCATGTATGTCCAATTCATAATGCAACCATCCGCCAGAGGTGGTCAAGGTTTCGCATTAACACAACCTGTCGATTATAATGTTGGGTATTATTGGATAACCATGGTCTTAATTATGACAACTGGAACAATGTTCCTGATGTGGATGGGCGAGCAAATTGATGAATATGGGATTGGGAATGGCATAAGTTTGATCATCATGGCAGGCATTGTTGCCAGAATCCCCGCAGCAACGGCTTCATTGCTTTTTGAAAACGGGAAACTGAAAGAATCAATATTCACTTTGGGTGGTGGTTCAAGTCAGGATATCAGCTTTGAAAAACTTGTAGTTTTACTTTTGCTGTTCGTTGTGGTGGTGGTTGCTGTCATAGCGATCACCAAAGCTCAACGCCGTATTCCCACTCAATCCGCCAAGCATGTTCGTGGCAGGAAAGTTTTTGGCGGCACCAGACAGTTTTTACCACTCAAGGTCAATCAAGCCGGTGTTATGCCCGTAATTTTCGCAAGCAGCCTTTTGATCCTGCCCTATTTCATATTCAATTTCATATCCAGCGCGACAGACTGGAACTGGGCCTCTTCACTCAAAGATGTATTCGAGCGACAGGGTTGGGCCTACACTGTTCTGTTTGTTGTAATGATTTACGTTTTTTGTTATTTTTGGACTGCGATAATATTTAATCCAAAAGATGTCGCCAACAACCTCAAGGACTTTGGAAGTTTTATCCCAGGCTACAGGCCAGGAAAAAGAACCTCTGAATATCTTGAAAAAGTTATGATGAGAATAACTTATGTGGGCGCCGCTTTTCTTGCGATAATTGCGGTTATTCCAACCCTCATCACCAGTACAATGGATGTGAGGCAGGAGGTTGCCAGTTTTTATGGTGGAACTGGCTTGCTTATCGTTGTAAGCGTGGCTCTTGATTTAGTGCAAAAAATCAACAGTCATCTGGTGATGCGAAACTACCCGGGACTTACTGAAGACTAAAATGGCCATGGAAGCCAGACCTACCATAAGTTGGCTTTAATCCCTCCTTTTAATTTGGTTTTATTGACAGGATTTAGGTGCTTGTTTTAAATTCCAAATACCATGCCCTGAAACGGTTGTTTTATGCGAATAATATTAATTGGGCCTCCCGGATGTGGCAAAGGAACCCAAGCAAAACTCCTTTGCAAACGAATGAAGCTTGAGCATATCGGTACTGGTGACCTTCTCCGGGAAGCTATTCGAAATGAAACCTCCGTTGGACGCCGGGCGAAACCTTTTGTCGAAACAGGAAACTTGGTTCCCGATGAACTTGTCAACGACTTGGTAAGTGAACGATTTCAAAGGGAAGATCGTCCAAAAAATTTCGTTCTTGATGGCTACCCAAGAACTTTGATGCAGGCAAAAAGCCTGGATGCAGTCCTATCAGGTTGCCACCTTCCTCTTTCGTCAGTTGTATTGCTTGATGTTTGCGACACTGAAATCATCAAAAGAGTCACTGGCAGGTGGAGTTGTCCTAAATTAGGATGCAAAGCCACATACCACTCGCTGAGCAATCCAAGTAAAGTTCAGGGTATATGCGACGATTGCAAAACAGCACTTGTCCAAAGGGAAGATGATCATGTGGAAACAGTCAAATCAAGATTAACTGTGTATCACAAGGATACTGTTCCATTGATACCTTATTACAACGACAATGGTTTATTAAAAAAGATTCATGGGACCGGCGACATAGAGCAAATCTACCAAGCATTGGTGACGGCTTTAAGTGTTTGAGGATCAATGTTGAGGAATTTTTTTGCAAACCGTCCTGATTTAAAAAGTCCCCGCGAAATCAGCATGATGCGCGAAGCGGGAAAATTGGTGTCATCCGCCCTGAAAATTTGCAGGGGTATGGTAAAGCCAGGCATTACCACGATTGATATCGATAAAACAGTTGAAGACTTTTACAAACAAAACAATGCTTTACCTCTATTCAAGGGTTACCCGGGAAAAGTCCCTTTTCCAGCAGTGACTTGCATTTCAGTGAATGAGCAAGTGGTTCATGGGATTCCTGGTGGAAAAGTTTTGAGGGAGGGCGATATTCTAAAAATTGATACCGCCTGCAAACTTAATGGTTGGTGCGCGGATGCTGCAATTTCTGTCCCCGTTGGATTGATTAGTGACGAAAAAAAAAGGCTTATTGATGTTGGCGAACAAGTACTCCAGATAGCAATAAAAGAATTATCCCGTTGCAAATGGTGGAGCGAAGTTGCATTTAAAATGCAAAAAACTGCTGAAGATGCCGGTTTTAGCGTCGTTACTCAATATGTGGGCCACGGTATTGGAAAATTAATGCATGAATTCCCCCAAGTTCCCAATTATGTAAACAGGGAGGTAAAGAAACAGGATTTTAAATTGGAAGAGGGCTTGGTTCTTGCGGTGGAACCAATGATTAACATGGGAAGAGCTGAAACCGAGGTTTTAAGGGATCATTGGACGGTTGTAACCCGTGACGGCCTCCCAAGCGTGCATGTTGAACACACATTGGCCCTTACCAAGGAAGGCGTCTATGTGCTTACAGCAGAGGAAGAATTGATTATAAAAATTTAGATTTAAAGAAAAGCTTAGATTTATTGAAGAAATATGAAGAAATACGATGTTTTGGACTTGTTTTTTCTTGTAACTACTTGCCGAAGCCCCTTAACCATGGTAAAAAAATAGTTTACCTTAATCCGTCAAAAGACGGGAGTGAGAAATGAAAGTAAGAACTAGTGTAAAAAGAATTTGCGAAAAATGCAAATTAGTGCGTCGTCAGGGAAAAGTTTATGTAATTTGCAGCGATCCTCGCCACAAACAAAGGCAGGGTTGATCAAGGGAGCCAGAGAATGCCGCGTATTTTAGGTGTTGATATTCCGAATGAAAAGCCTACCCATATCGCATTGCGCTATATTTATGGAATTGGCCCTGCTCTTGCACTAAAGCTATGTGAGGAAGCTCGTGTAGATCCACTCAGGCGAGCCAAAGACCTCAACGAGGATGATATTAGCCGCTTGGCTAATATTCTTGACCGAGAATATGTGGTTGAAGGACCTCTGCGCAGGCAGATTGCGCAAAATATTGCTCGTTTAAGGGATATAGGTTCCTACAGGGGATCCAGACATCGCCGCAGCTTGCCTGTTAGAGGGCAAAGAACTAAAACCAACGCACGAACCAGAAAAGGTCCTAGAAAGACGGTTGCTGGCAAGAAGGGCGTAAAAGAGCTTAGAGGATAGTATTGTAATTTATTTTCCCGGAGATATTTTTTCGTGTCCAAGAAGAAAAAACAGCGTCGTAATGTCAGTAGGGGCGTAGCTCATATTCTTGCTACCTTCAACAACACAATTGTAACCATCACTGATACCAATGGTGACACATTGTGCTGTGCATCTGCTGGGACTTGTGCGTTCAAGGGGAGCAGAAAAAGCACTCCGTTCGCGGCCCAGCGTGCTGCAGAAGAAGCAGCTTCCCGAGCTCTCAAGTTTGGTTTAAAGGAAATTGAAGTCCGGGTAAAGGGCCCAGGCTCAGGTAGGGAGTCAGCGATAACCGCACTTCAAGCCTCGGGTTTGAATGTCAAAGCGATTGAGGATGTGACACCCCTGCCTCACAATGGCTGCAGGCCACCCAAGCGTCGTCGTGTTTAATATAGGAATTTGTATCCGTAAGGAAGTTTTGTAACTTTAACCGCTAGAGATAGTAATAACATCCATGGCAAGAATCACCGATCCAGTTTGTAAAATTTGTCGAAGGGAAGGCGTAAAGCTTTTTCTAAAAGGCCTTCGCTGTGAATCTCCCAAGTGCGCCCTTGAACGACGCAATCAGCCGCCTGGCATGCATCTTCGTCGCAACAAACCCAGTGAGTATGGGATTCGACTTCGAGAGAAACAAAAACTCAAAAGGTTTTATGGTTTGCTTGAAAGGCAATTCAAACGATACTTTGAATTAGCAAGTCGATCCAAGCAAAATACTGGTGAAGTTTTGATTACCTTGCTCGAAAGAAGACTTGATAATGTTGTGTTCAGGTTGGGATTTGCTCCCAATAGGGCTGCAGCAAGACAGTTGGTTGCCCATGGGCATGTCACTGTAAATGGTATACCAACAGACATCCCAAGTTTAATTATGAAGCCAAACGACGTTGTTTCTGTGAAAAATCGGAAACGGTCCATTGATTTGGTAAGGCTTCAAGTCCAACAAACATCGCCTAATGTTCCTAATTTCCTGACAATAACCAATCAGGAACCTCCAGAAGGCAAGATGACTCGTATGCCTACTCGTGGAGACATGGATCCTCATATTGAAGAAATTCGTGAACAGTTAATCATCGAATTCTGCTCTCGTTAATTATTGGAATACAATATTTGATTTATTATTAAGGCTTTAAAAAAAATAGCCTTCACGAAGTATAAGGAGTGATCTAATCATGCGAATTCGCTGGAGAGGCTTGGAACTTCCAAGCAGGGTAAATGGCGACCGTTCGACTCTTTCCGATACATACGGCAAATTTTATGCAGAACCTTTTGAAAGGGGTTTCGGTGTATCCATTGGAAATAGTATCCGAAGAATTCTTCTTTCCAGCTTGGAAGGTAGTGCGATCACCCAGGTTAAAATCGAAGGTGTTCAACACGAAATCACAACGATTCCCGGTGTTGTTGAGGATGTCATTGATATCGTTCTTAACATTAAAAGTCTTGTTGTCAAAAATGTGAGTGATCTCCCCCAGACCATAAGGATTGAAAAACACGAAAAAGGTGTTGTTACTGCCGCCAACATCATCACAACCGAAGCTGTTCAGATCATCAATCCCGAACATGTGATTGCAACATTGACTGATGATGTGCCCTTCAAGGTTGAAATGACTGTTGAAAACGGCCGTGGTTACCGCATGGCTGAAGAAAATGTCAGCGGTGATCGTGAGATTGGCGTGATTCCAATTGATTCAAGTTTCACTCCCGTGGTTCGCGTCAAATATGAAATCGAAGAAACCCGCGTGGGCCAGAAAACCAATTATGACAAGTTAATCTTGGAAATATGGACCAATGGCACAGTAACCCCTCAAATGGCTTTGGTTGAAGCAGCCAAGATCCTCCGCAAGCATTTGAATCCATTCATCCAATATTCTGAACCCGGCCCTGAAGTTGGCTTGGAACACATTCAAGAACCTGCGACATCTTCAACTGTTGACCTTGAGCTTGAGCGCAAGCTCAACATGAGTCTTGCAGAATTGGAATTATCTGTTCGAGCAACCAATTGTCTTGAATCAGAAGGTATTTCAACCGTGCGTGACTTAGTGATGAGAACTGAAGAAGAATTGCTTGAGGTTCGCAATTTTGGTGAAACAACCTTGAAGGAAGTGAAGATTAAGTTGGAAGAACGAAACCTTAAACTTGGGTTAAGGTCCGCTGCGCTTCGCAAGTAAAACTTTAATATTAACTACATAAAGCAGAGATTGAGCCATGCGTCATTTAAGAAGAGGAAGACAACTAGGCAGGAATCAGGAACATAGGATCGCCTTGTTCCGAAATTTAACCCGTGCTTTGTTTACTCATCGTAGAATTATCACAGGTTTGGAAAAAGCCAAGGAAGTTCGGATATTTGCTGAAAAGCTTATTACTTTAGCAAAGAAGAATACGCTTCATGCAAGAAGGCTTGCGCTTTCCCGCCTCCGCGACAAAGAAGCGGTTGAACTCTTGTTCAAAGAAATAGCCCCACTTTTTGCAGATCGTAAAGGTGGCTACACCCGTGTTTTAAAGCGTGAAGAAAGACGCTTGGGTGATGGTGGCCAAACAGCATTCCTTGAATTGGTCACAGAATCAAGGTCCAAACAATCTTCTTCCAGTGCTCCTGTTGTTAAAGACTCCGAAGATAAATAACCTTTAAATTAAGTTTAAAAAAGCCAAGGTGATAACCTTGGCTTTTTTATTTATCCATATTAACAAAATTCAAAGCTAGTGTTGACTGGAATCACCACCGGGTGTATCTACCGCTTAATTGTTTATAACATTGGTGGAGAGCGAAATGTTTAACATTAAATTAATAGCAGCGGTATTAATGTCCTTAAGCAACCAAAATGAGGTTGTTTTTAGGGAACAACCCCAAACAGATGAGTGCCTTAAAATCGAATTATCGTTGAATTTAAAGGGCGAAATGAAGGTTCAACGGGATGGTAAATTTGTATCCATTCCCATGACCGCAACTGCCAATCACAATTTTGAAGAAAGAATCATTCATCTATCTTCCGCTGGAACTCCCGATAAAGTTGCGAGAAATTATTCCAAAGCCGAAGCAATGTTCAATATTGAAGGGGTTAAATCTGAAAGAACATTAAGAAAACAAAGAAGTCTTTTAGTCGCACAAAGGCCTGAAAGTTCAATTTTTGTTTATAGCCCTAAAGGCCCTTTATCCCGGGAAGAATTGGAACTTATTGGAGAACATTTTGACACATTATCAATAAGTAGCTTAATACCAGTTAAAGGAGGGCTTTCAGCGGAATCTTGGAAATTAAAGGATACCGTAGTTCAAGCAATATGTAATTTTGAAGGTCTATCCGAGCACACCCTAACCGGCAAAGTGATTACAAACGAAAATGGAATCATAACATTCAAAATCGAGGGAACAGCATCGGGTGTTGAGTCCGGGGCAAGCGTGACATCAACGATAACCGCCACCGGAACCTGGGTTGAAAAAATCGGGAAAATCAACTCTTTAAGTTGGAAACAAAACGATAACCGCGAGGCTGGCCCTGTAAATCCAGCATCAAAAACTGAGATGGAAATCAATATCAAAAGAACAACATTGGAAACTCCCGAAACCCTTAATGATGCAGCATTGGTTTCCATACCCCAGAATTTTGATGTGCCCAACCTGATGACTTATGTGGAGTTCAAAGACCAACAAGGCAGGTTTGACTTATCAATGAGCAGAGATTGGCAGTTGGTTGCAAAAACTGAAAACCATGTGGTATTAAGATTGGTCGAAAAAGGGGATTTCATAGCCCAGGCAACAGTTTCAGTATGGAGTAAAGCAGAACCGGGAAAACACTTATCAGTTGCAGAGTTTAAAAATATCACGGAAAGAACACCTGGTTGGGTGGTTGAAAAAGACTTACAAGAAGGCGAAGTCCCGTCAGGTGAAAAGGGGCGATGGGTATACAGGATTTCCGCACTGGGACAACTTGATAATATTCCAACGATGCAGAACTATTACGCCATTGCAAGCCCTAATGGTGAGCAAGTCGTAGTTACTTTCAGCTTATCCCCCAAGCAAGCCGAAAAACTTGGCACAAAAGATTTATCACTAATCGGAAGTTTAGAACTGCCTGGTAATTCAGGAAAATAATCTCATTTCAAAACTCTTAAACGAATTCAGTTGGGGTATCCAATCCAATATTGAAATCAGCAAAAACATACAAAAAAGTGGATACTACCAGCGTGATTAGTGCTTAGAGGAAAACGACATCTCATTTCGCTTCTTCGTCAGATTTAAGCATCACCCAGCAAGTGGGCAGAAGAATCATTAAAATCCCAACTGTCTCAGTAGCACTAAGGGATTTTTTCCAGAATAGAACATCACCAATAAGTGCAAAAACCACCTGGCTAAGACCAACCACGGAAATTTTTGTGGGGGCACCATAAGCAAATGCCAAGGTTAAAAAATTTTGGCCTATTGTCGCGGAAAGACCAATTCCCACAAGAAGCATCACTATTTTAAAATCCGTATTCTCCAATACCGTGTTGATATTTGGGGAAAAAGGCAGGATGAAAAAACACAAAAATGTGGCCACTCCGGAAAAATGCACAACAATCGTTTGTGTTGGCACCCCTTTGACCTTGTGTAATCCTATCATTGCCAAAGCTGTGAAGAACGAAGCCATTATCGCGGATAAAATAGCGAGATAATTATCATTCACATGGGGATTTTGAATCACTGCAACCCCCAATATTCCCATCAAAACAGCAACCCAGTCAGATATCGAAGGCTTCTTGTCAAGCATGGGCCAAGATAATAAAGCCACCCAAAGGGGGAACATGTTTGTCACAGTCAAAACCAATGAAAGTTGTAGTTTTGTGAGGGCATAAAAAGAGCAAACAAGACTTAAACTACCTGCTATGCTGCGAAGCCATAAATTGCGAGACCCTATAACAACGGGATTCACTCTAAATAAGATTGCCAACAAGAAAGAAAACAAAAAAACAAGGGATGCTCTGAAAAAAGCAATAATCTGCCAATCAAGGCTGATTCCAATTGCTGAGGCATGACCCAAGGCGAAAGTGAAATTACCCATGAAGGTAAAAGCCAGACACCCACAAATCATCCATAAAAACGGCATAATAGCCGATCGGTTCATTCTTATCCGCCAATTTGAAACAATAAAACAAAAGCTTATTCAGCGGCTGGGTTAGGATGTGCAACTTTTGGCCATTTTCGCTCAAAACCTTTGTTGGTCCAAGTGACATCATTGTCTATATCGTGACACTTTTGACAAAACTGATCAACTCTACCTAATCGACTTTCCTTGTCTGCGGGGGTTTCCATAGCTGAAGATTTCCATGGATTGATAAGTTTATACCATGATTCGTCATTAGGTTTTTTTACATGCTCGCTTGATGGGCCGTGGCAACTCTCGCATCCAACATTAATAAGCAGAGGTGACTTTTCAAAGGTGCTGAAACCTGATTGATAACCAAAACCCACAGTGTGACATACGATACATTCGGGATCATATTGTCTCAAAGAAGGCTCCTTGGCATCAACAAGAGTCTGGTAAGCATGGCTATGGGGTGATTTTTTCCAAACATCATAAGCCGACTCATGGCATTTTTTGCATTTTTCTGACCCGACATAAGTAGGATTTGAATTAGGAGCAGACACCTGAACAGGATGCCTTGCCTGCCCAAACCTCGACAAATAATTTTCATTCTTCAATTCTTTGGCATAAGATTCCATTAGTTCCATGACCGGGTGATTCTTTTTTGCGGATTCCGGTGTCAAGTAATCCTCGGACATTTGTTCGATAGTATAACGAAATTTAAAGGGTTGGGTGGGATTACCAGTTTTATAAACCCCAAGGATTCCAACATATTTACCTTTTGTGCCCATTCGTATGATCAAGGATTGGTTTTTATTTTCGTGATTCACGACCACTGGATTTGCAGAGGGTTCATCCTCCTCACTCAGACACATTAATATTTGAAATTCAGGGAAAGTTTGCGATGCTTTCAAAGCCTCAGTCACTGGCTCTCCTTTTGGACTTCGATTTAGCACGCCCTGATATAACAACAATCTAAGTTGCATGTTTTGTTGATTCATTTCCTTCAAAACTGAATCAAGCGCACTTTTAGAAGGACCAAATTTAACCCTGGGATCTTTGATTTTTTCGGCAACATTCGGGCTAACAACAGAAGTGACTCCAACCTTTATGTCGGTACCCTGTATCTCCATCTTGTGCCAGGCGGCAACTTGGTCGGGAAATTCCTTATCCCGCTCCAATAGGTTTGCTGCAACCACCCTGGGGCTGGGTTCATTAAGCGCATACTCCGCTAGGGCATTGAACAAAGGCAATGCTGTCTCATATTCGCCAAAGCCCACTGCTGAATAACCAATTTTCTTTTGTGCATTCATCGCATAGCGATATTTGATCAACCCCTGCTCATTTGGAAGGGAAACAGGCCCTTGTTTTTGGGAGAGATCGCCAAGATCAACCGCAGTGATATTCCACCCATTTGTTTTTAACGCCTGGACAAAATTGTATCTCCTTTCCAAGCCTCCGACCTGGGGACGGGAACAACCGCAAGGCAACAAATATCCATGTTGTTGAGCAGTAAGGATGATAGCTAAATCAGGTTTTTCCCATTTTGACAAGCCTTTGGGAACCGGAGTGGTTGAGGCGATTGCAACAGGTTCCTTACTTTTAGGCTCCTGGGCAAAAACTTGCTGAAAAAGCCCAAATTGAAAAGACAGAACACAAATGGCAAGAATCAAGCAAAAAGAAGCTGTTGTATAAATCCAAAAAGTTCTAACTGAATTTAAAAAAATATTGTTAGTCATCACTTATCACCTTCCCTGGTGTTAAAAATTCAAAACTTTAATTGTCAGAACGGCCTTCCACAGGAACCCTTATGGTCCTTGCGGAATCGCCCTTTGATTTCAAATAAAAGGAACTATCCCTATAGAACTCATCATCCCTTGGAAACGGACCGCTAACGGAATTTGGTGCGATTTCAATCAAATACTTCCAAGTTCTACGGCCCGCAACATCCTGAGGCCAACCGGTAAAAGGTTTAACCTTCAGATAGGGAGTGGTCTTAACCGTGTCTAATTCAAGGTCTATTCCCTGCAAATCCGTCTCAATTTTCAGTTCCCTTTTGGCACCCATCGTCCTCTGGAATACCCCCATTGAAAGACGACCTTTTTGTTCCGCATCCAAAATTCTAAATTCACCTTCCACTTTACCGGTAATTTTCACTTCAACTTTTGAGTCTGATTCAAATTCCTTATTATTATTCTTAGTGATTATGAACTCAATTTGTCGACTAAACGGACCAAGTTCCATAAGGTCTTTTCCCCCGGGAACATTATAAGAAGCAGTTACTGGAACCAAATAACCAGACAGAAGCGAGGCACCGTTGAATTGTTTTTCATCATTTTTCAGCTCTTCCGCGCTAAGCGGCACGGGTTTCCCAACATGGATAGTTTCATCAGGCCGTGGACGGGTCATTTTCGCAACAAATTCAAACGATTTTCGAGTGGAAGAATAACATTTGAAAAAGGCTTTCTTTTCAGGAACCAAAGGAGATAACACATCAACAGAAAGTTCCATGGGATTGACAAGGAGGGCGGATTGCACATTTACCAATGCCTCCAAACGTGACTCATTTCCACCACCTTTTTTTCCCATCCAGATGTTCGCGGTAAGACGGTTTGGACCTAATTTTTCAGTTTTCCATTGAAGTCTTATCCATCCAACTGATCCACCATTTAAAACAGGTTGTTCATTTTTCTCAAGTGCCACGGGAGTAATTTGTTTTTCAAGGACATCTTTGACATTATTTTTTGACAAAGCCTCCTCGATTTTTACAAGATTAATTTTGCCCATGGCATCTTTGATATCTAGGTTTTTTAACCAATCGGGAGGAATTATAAAAACAAGCACACTTGTGCATGTGCAATTTTTACTGTCCAACCCTATCTTCAATGGAAGTGCCCCCTCGTGAGCAAAAAGAAAATCCTGCATTCCACCCATTTTAAATTCATTTTCGATCGCACTTATGCCATCAGAGGGGTAGACTTTCTGCAAAAAAGCAAGTTCTTGGTTTACACCATCATCAATAGAATCAGCGTTTTTTGGAGTATTATCTTTTATTTGAACTGGTGTTTTAGGGTCACTTAATCCACCCAGATAATTCATTGCGAATGTAAGGGCAAAAACCATGATCCCAAAAATAAGGACAGCAATCACACCCTGGGAAGATTTCATAACCCTTTAACCCCCGCATCAAAAACAATATCTGCTATGGTATCACAACAGGTTCAACTATGCCAAACATGCAAAAACTCATTTTTTGAATCAAATTAAAACTTTAAATAACAACAAATCAATTGGCTTTAGCAGATTCAAGCAATTGGGATAGACCCTTGGAAAAGCCGTCTTCATTGGAATTGGTCGCATCTAACTTCAAAATCTTGACAGCTTTCAAATTTTCACATCGGATCATCAATATACTGGTGGATTGTTCTAATTTGTACTTTTGTAAATCCGCAAGATCATCAACACCTATCTCAATGAAATCAGACTTTTCTTCTGCAATTGCGGTTCTTAGTGCCTTCACAAATTCGTTTCTTTTTTCATCATCCCTGACTACATTTTTTATTTCAGGATTCACAAAAATTGCCATTGCAGAAGAAGGAAAACCCTTTGTTTTATTACCTTTGATTTTTACATTAAGATCTTCTAGAGATTTGGGAAGAAAATCCGGTATGTTTGCTCCCTGAAAAAACATCAAAATGAAAGTTTTCTCAGGTTTTTCATTTATAAGGGCACGCAACCTATCCTTTCTAGGTCCATGGACAACAAACGGATAGAACGGTCCCGGCAAAATCCCACCTTCCTTGAGCACAACTTCCGAAGATGACTCACCTTTTTCCTGAGCCGCACAAAGGATCTGAGAAATAGCTACAACAAATATTAATGACAAAATACTTCTCATAATAATCACCCCATCAACTGATATTGATCGAAAAACAAAATAAAATCACGCTATGATTTTTGAAATCACCTCGCCATGGACATCGGTAAGTCGCATATCTCTTCCACCAAATCGGAAAGTCAACTTTTTGTGATCAATTCCCAGAAGATGCAGCATGGTAGCATGCATGTCATAAATTTCGACTTTCCCATCAATCGCATGGTAACCAAAATCATCCGTGGCACCATAGCTAGTGCCACCTTTCACCCCGCCTCCCGCCATCCAATAAGTAAATCCAAACGGATTATGATCCCTTCCATCATTTCCCTGGGCAAATGGCGTGCGACCAAACTCTCCAGACCAAACAATAAGGGTGGACTCAAGCATCCCTTTTGACTTTAGATCATGAATCAATCCGGAAATAGGCTGGTCAACAGCCAAGGCGTTTTTTTCGTGGCCTGCCTTTAGGTTACTATGTTGATCCCACCGGTCCGCACCCACAGATGGGCATGTCAATTCGATAAACCTCGCCCCTCTCTCGATTAAGCGCCTTGCAACAAGGCATTGGGTTCCAAAAATTTTAGTCGGGCCGTATGTCGAATTAACCCCGTACAAATCCTGTGTAGCCTTTGATTCATTCTTAATATCCATCAAATCGGGTATTGAGGATTGCATTAAAAAAGCAGTTTCCTGATTGGCTATGGCCGCCTCGATTTGGTCATTAGCGCCAATTTTTTTTGAGTTCAACCGATCCAGTCGATTTGCAAGGTCAATCTTATCTTTTTGGGATTTCTCAGTTACTTCCTTACGATTGATGTTAGCCACAGGTGCAGGGCCATACTTGAACACGGACCCTTGATAAGCAGCAGGTAAAAAACCACTGTTAAAATTATCAAGACCACCGGGGGGAATCAGCCCGCCATTAAGAACCAGAAAGCCTGGTAGGTTTTTGTTAAAACTACCCAACCCATAGCTTGCCCAGGCACCCCAGCTAGGTCTTCCTTGGAAACCACTTCCCGTGTGAAGAAAATAATTGGCACTAGTATGCTCAGGAAAATTAGAGACAGCAGATTTTATAATGGCAAGATCATCAACATGTTTAGAAATATAGGGAAATAAATCACTGACCCAAGTCCCGCTTTGGCCATATTGCTTGAACTTCCAGGGCGACTGCAGAATTTTCCCAATGTTATTGAATTGGGTGGGTAAAACCTTGAGTAATTTATCGGGAGACTCACCATGGTATTTATTTAAAAGCGGCTTGGGATCAAAAGTGTCCATCTGGGATGGAGCACCATCCATGTAAAGAAAAATAACATTCTTAGCCTTGGCCTTGTGATGCATACCTTCTGAATTGTCAAAGTTGTTTTTCTGGTTCTCGCCGGCATTTAAAACACCAAAAGCAATTGCACCAAAACCATTGGCACAACCAATAAGCATGTTGCGCCTTGAAAGAAATTTGGGTTGAATTATTCCACATTGCATGGTTTTCGGTTCCTAAAAGGAAACTAGGGAATCCAGACAAATTCCTTCACATTCATCAAAGAATGCGCAATGGCAGTCCATTTTTCAGTTTCAGGGGAATCAGGTGAAAACATTCTCAAGAAGTTGGAGCATTCCTCAATTTCAGAACCCGAGGGTGGCCTACCAAAAGCTTGTTGAAACATGATTTCCAACCTTGCATTGGAATCTGAAGAATAAGCAATTACTTTTTTGGCCCATTTCTCAGACTGCTGGTGAACAAAAGGATCATTCATCAATATCAACGCCTGGGAGGGAACATTAGAAATACTGCGTCGCCCAACGGTAGAAAACGGAATGGGAGAATCAAAAGCCAGCATGAAGGATGATAGGAAATTTCTTCTAACAGAAAGATAAATGCTCCTTCGTCCCCCTCCGTCCAAAGGTCCACTTGCCGGCCTGCCTCTTCCTTCTTGAAAGGAGGACAGGCTCACATTTATTGATGGACCAAACATGGTATCATTCAACTCTCCTGAGATCTTAAGAATCGCATCACGGATGGATTCGCCTGAAAGCCTTTTAATATTCGCATGACTTAACAAAAGATTACCGGGGTCAATCTTTTTTGTGTTTTCTGACTCAACCGATGACAATTGATATGTGGATGAAAGCATGATTTTTCTTATGGTTTTTTTTATTGACCATCCATCATCAACAAATTGAACCGCTAAAAAATCAAGGAGTTCAGGATGTGTGGGTTTCTCTCCTAGAAATCCAAAATTGTCAACTGAAGCTACAATTCCCCTCCCAAACAGATGATGCCAAATACGGTTAACCATGACCCTTGGAAGAAAAGGATCCTTTTCAACATCAGTTATCCAATCTGCAAGATGTAATCTGCCACTTCCCAAATTTTCATCAGGGAGCTTTGTTCCCCCAAGCGCGGCAAGATAAGATCTAGGAGCGGGTTCTCCAAGACTTTTGTGATTACCCCTCACAAAAACCTTCTCATCAATACCGCTGCCATCAGCCAAAGCCAAGGCAAGTTGGGATTCCCACTGAACTTCAGCCTGAAGCTGTGTTTGTTTTTCAGCAAGAGAGGTTAATGATTGTTTGCCTGATTGATTGGGATCAGCCTTTACCAAACCAGACTCAATAAGAATGTTCGCAAGATAAAGGTTTGCAGCATTGGTTGAATTGTCAGCCATTTCTCCTTTTTCAATCATCAATGCAAGCCCATTGATTCGACTTTGCACATCATTTGTGAAAGATCCACTGCCTTGGGAGGCCAAATCTTTAACCAAATCCTCTCGGGGAGAAACCGGTGGATTAGGACGATCAATTCCGCCGTTTATCACAATTCGTAATGCAAAATTCAAATCATCGGATGAAAACTCAAGATGTGTGGCTAATTTTTTGTATCGGGTAAGGTCAAGGCTTACCCACGACCATTCATTTAAATCTATATTACGGACCAAGTTTCCATGTAAAGGACCGGTTAGCATTAGGTGGTCACCAACCGAACAGAAAACCTTAGCTTTTCCTTTTGCCAAAAAATGCACCCAACCATCCTCAAGTGAAAAAGTAGGAGTGATAAGAACCTTCCCCGCCCTGTTACCACCAAGCGCCCCTGGTTCAGGTTCAGCTCCCTTGGCATGCTTCAAATCCTTCCAAAAAGGATCTATCATCGCGGCAGACCTTTCAACTAATTGAAACTCAAGCTTTGATTTGGATTCTATTATCCGGATCGAACCAGATTTCGCTGGTGTGCGTCCATAACTAAAATCATCAGGCATCCATGAACTTTGTGGTTGTTTAGAATAATCAACTACAACTTTACCTGCTTTAGGCAAAGCAGAGAAAGCATCAATGGCGTTCACCGGATTCTTATCAACAATACGACTGGGATCAGTAAGGAAAATCTTTTTGGCCAAGAAACTAGCTGGATGTTTTTTATCCGCGTCCACCCTCAACCAAAATGACAGAAAATCAGAAAACCTGGCAGGATCGATTTTCTCCGACAGCGCGACTTGCTCGAGTTGTTTTTTGCTAATTTTCACCAATGCAGAATTGACGGAATCATTTTGAACCGGGGAATTGGTAAGCTTGATGGCATCGACGGCAATATGCCCCCAACCCCTGGTTTCCTGGTCAATAATTTTAATGACCGCTTTTTTACCCATGTACTTTCGGACATCGATCGAAACTGGAGTCATCGCATTCTGATTTTTACCTGTCACGCTTGCGACAACATTACCATCAATCATTAAATTCACACAGGTTTTACCAACATGGGCGCCACCACCAACAAGAAGTGAAATAAAGTCACGCTCAACCTGAAAGGGATCAGAAGTAAGGGTTCCTGTGGGCTTGTCTGAGCGGACAATTTTATTGCCATTTTTTTGAATATAAGAATTAACCAGAAACTTTCCTTGGAACGATCCGTCTTTTTGCTCTGGCGCAAGATCATCGCCGGAAACGGGAGAATTTCCAAAAGCTTCCCCTTCCGGTTTCCAACCCTTAAAATTTCCAGCTTCAAAATCACTCAACATAATGTCCTGGCTGGTTAAAATTGTTTCAACGGGATTCTTGGCAGCCAAATACGCAATCTTCGCCGCTTTTGAATAAGCTTTAAAATCATTTGCTGCATTTTTAAGCATTCCAGCCAATTCGTCGCGAATCTTGGGCTCAAAACTCCGCCTTAAATCAACCAACTTTTGATCAACCTTTTTGTTTTTCTCAACACTCTGAAACCTTGAAAGCCGATAGTGACTACTTTCAAGAAATCCAAAAAGGGAGTAATAATCCTTTGCGGTTATCGGGTCGAATTTATGATCATGACACCGAGCGCAGGCAATAGTAAGGCCGAGAAAAGTCTTCCCTATCACATCAATACGGTTATCGAATCGATCCGCCTGGTCCAACCTGATATCGACAGGCGAATGAACCTCCTCGCCAAGATAGAGAAAACCCGTGCCAAGGATGGATTCGTTCCAACCGTGAGAGGGATGCAATCTTGGTTGGGCAAGCAGGTCGCCTGCAAGGTGTTCTTTAACAAATTGGTTATAAGGAACATCCGCGTTAAACGCGCGAATAACATAATCCCGATACTGAAAAGCATTTGGTATGTTAAAATCAAATTCATGTCCCCGGGACTCACCATATCGCACCAAATCAAGCCAGTGTCTGGCCCATTTTTCACCGAATGCCGATGAATCAAGCAACTTATCAACAACTTTCTCAAAAGCGTTTTGGGATGCGTCCTCTAAAAAAGCCTTGGTATCAGCAGGAGATGGGGGAAGACCAACCAAGTCAAAATAAGCCCTACGAATAAGGACTTCTTTTTGGGCGGGGTTGGATGGAACAAGCCCTTTTTCAATCATTTTTTCATTTAAAAACACATCGATCGGAGACTTTGCCCAGGCCCCGGAAATCACGGGTTTTGCTTTGATTTTGGCCAATGGTTGCCATGCCCAATGTTTTTTTCTTTCTTCAATGTTGAATGAATTTGATTTTATCGCGGTGCTTTTTTCATCAGGCCAATAAGCTCCATCTTTGATCCAAGTGCGGATATCCTCGATCTGAGAAGCCGAAAGCTTGCTTTTTGGTGGCATTTTTATCTCATCATCATAGCTGACCACCTTCAACAAAAGACTTTCATTTGGTTTCCCCGAAATAAACAAAGGCCCTGTATCCCCGCCCTTCAATATCGAGGGTTTGGAATCCAACAAAAGCCCGCCTCGTTGTTTTTTTTCAACGCTATGGCACTCATGGCAATAATTCACAAAAAGCGGGCGAATTTTATTCTCAAAAAACTCTACTTGTTTCTGGTCAGAACCCAAGACCTTGGGGGTATGGGTCAACAGAAAAACAACCCAAAGCAATGAGAAAACTTTCCATCCCATAACCACACCTTTAATTGTGAGGAATCATAGACATCCTTAAATTGTAATCGATTTCGGCAATAATATCCAACCGCAAAGGAGTGATCATTTTTGAAATAGATCAATACAAAGCAAGGTATTTCTTCCCCGCACATACAAGAGACCTTTTGCCAAAACAGGGGCACACCAACAAGGCTCCTGAAGGAGTGGAACCCCATTCGATGAAAATGCCGCGACAGATACCTTTTCAAATTTTTCAGGATTGATCTTTATCAAATAAAGCAAACCATCTTCAGCCTGACAAATGAAATGACCATCAACCTGAAGCAAGGAACAACGGGTGAGGTCCGGCACCGACCATTTGACCTTGCCTGTTTTCATCTCCACGCACCTTAACTCCGCATTTGACTTATGCCTTCCACTCGAGCCATAAATGTAGCCATCAACATGGATTGGGGTGTTCCAATGGCACTGCATGGATTTATCCCTGCCCCGGGTTTCATCATCCCAAAGTACCTTGACAACTCCCTTTTCAACTTCCAACAAAGCGGAACCCGGACCATATGTCTCAGAAATGAAAATCTTATTCCCGACAACAAGCGGTGAAGCGGCGTTGACGCTTTCAAGAACACGCGATCTCCAGGGAAAATAAAAATCCTGTTTACCCGTGCCAGGTTCAAACCCGATCAGCCCGCCCCTTGCCAAATGCAAGCCATATTTTCTACCGTCAATTGTTGCAAGAACAGGACTCGAGTAACTCGCCAGTTCATCTGAAAACTTATAAACAACCTTGCCACTATATTTGTCATAGGCAACCAATCCGGTGCCATTTCCCTTCAGTTCAGAAAAATCCACCTTGTCACTTCCTTTTGGGCTTCCTCCCACAGGCACCAGAAGAAGTCGCCCATGAACAACCGGCGTGCTTCCAACACCAAAAAAGTTTTGAATCACTCCAAATTCTTCAACCGTGTTGGTCTTCCAAATAACTTTGCCAGTTGAAACATCGATGCAATGCAAAAGCCCCTCAGGACCGATAATGTAAACGCGCGCACCATCCACAATCGGATAACAACGAGGGCCATTACTATATCCGTATAAATCCTGATAATTTGATTCGTAAGTGAAAACCCACAATTCCTTGCCTGTCTCACTATTACAACAGCGAAGCCTGGCAATCCCCTTGGATTGATCAAATAGAAAAGCCCTGCCCCGACTGATCGCTGGCATGGCATAACCATCCGCCATCCTTGCACCCCAAAGAAGTTTGGGACCACCAGCAGGCCAGGGAGTTATACCTTTTTCTGGAGAAAAACTATCACCATTTTTACCAAGAAATGATTCCCAATCAGCCCCCGTTTTTCTTGTGCCAATGTCCTCAGGCAGAACCTCATTGGCTATTTCAGCCCCATTGATAAGCGGAAGGACTTGCAAAAGAAACAAAACCACAAAAAACATCAAGAACTTGAATGGTTTATATCCCAACATGATTGGCCTCCATACCCTAATTAATTCAAACTTTTATTTCAAATCCAAATCTTCCACTCCATCAAAGCAATCCATGGGCGGTTTACGAAGAAACTCAATTGCTTTTGACATTAAACTTAATGAGGGCGGATCGTAATTTCCACTTTGGTTGGTGATAAGCGGATACAAGTCACGGCAAGCAAGACCAAACTTTTTCGACTCATAGTTTACAAGCGCTGATTCATACACATCAGCATCACTTTTCCATTCAATCGAGGACACTTCAGCATGGAGTTGATAAAGATCCACAGGTTCGTTGATGCCTACGACTCGCACTTTGCGCAGCCTGCGGGTCGAAAATGATTGGCCAATCATTTTTTTTGTGGATCCACTTATCAAAATTGGGACGCCCATCACCTTGGTTGCACCCTCGATTCGACTAGCCAGGTTGACAGCATGACCAAGTGCGCCATATTGAAATTTCCTAAGACTCCCAATATTTCCGCATAAAGCATTTCCGGTGTTAATCCCAATACCAACTTTAACCGGCATGGAAATTTTATTCTTCCATCGATCTTGAATTGAGGGCATTTTGGAAACCATTGCCAACGCGGCCTTACAAGCTTTGATGGCATGGTCAGACTGGGGAGCAGGCGCATTCCACATCGCCATGATTCCATCACCCAAATAACCAACAACCACCCCTTCAAAAGCCATGATACAGGAGGTGAGTTCCTCCATTACATCAGCAACCAGATTACAGGTTTCTCTTGGATTTAAAGCTTCCGAGATTCGGGAAAACCCCCTTATATCAGAAAAAAGAACGGTGATTTCAGTTTCATGGCCCTCTAGAAGTTTTGGATTCTTTTGTAATTCCCGGGCAAGATCACCAGAAAAAAACTGTTCAAACTGAACCTTCAAGCGGCCAGCCTCAGCCTCCTGTTCCTGTCTTGCAAGGCCAGCCCCTACTGAACTTGCAAGCAATTGAATAATCTGGGCCTCCAAGGGATTAACCCCCAGGCTTGCCCCCCCCATGGCGGGAGCTTTGCTTCGGACTCCATAAATCGCACCAACAACTTTTCCGGTCTTATCAAAAATCGGTGCTGCTATAACAGCTTGAATCCCCATCACGCTTTCACTTTGACTCTGGAGAGCGGCACCACTTTGATAAAAAGTTTTCTTTTCCTTGGCCATCTTAGCCAAAACAGAAACGCTAAACTCCCTGTGATCAACATCCTCGTCAGGAAAGCGGGCTTGAACCATCCACCTGCCATCCTTGATCATCAGGACAAGACCACGGTCCAATCCAATGAGTTCCACCACCGCCCTCGCAGTATCCTCGTAAAACTCCATTGAACCACTGGCTGACTTTTGCACTGCGATCAATGTTTCAAACCACAGCGCGAGTTTTTCCGGACTGGGAGATTGTCCCAAATCCAGCAGGCTTCCCGAGGATTGACTTGCGTTCAAGGTTATCGCAGCTTCCATGGAATCCAATAATGCCAGATCCTCGCCCTCAAGCTCATCTTCCCGGATGGCTTCGATTTTAATGCTGGTCTCACCAACATGGATCAAGACAGGCAATTCCACTTGCATGGACATTCCAAGGCTTATGGATTCTCCCTGGTCCAAACGGATTGAATTCCTTTGGCTTAAATTAAATATGCTGACTTTAGAATCATCTATCTGCTGGATTCTGGCATGATTACCAGAGACATAGGAATCGTTTACAACAAAACGCGGGATATTATCACGCTTGGGTCCTCGACCAAACTCAAATGGGCCATATTCATGATCAAATTCAGCAATCTCACCCTTGTAATCAACAGTAAAATGAAGCATCGAAAATCTTTCCGCAAAACACAAAAAATACTTATGACTAAGATTATCAAACAAAAAAGCTGGCGAGAAGCTTTTTCCCGCCAGCAATCTTATATCGGAGAATTCTAACTTTTCGTTAAAAAGTAAGACCAAACTGAATGGACAATGCTTCAAGGCTCAGGTCACTCAGTCGTTTTGAGGTTTTCCCAAAACTTAAGGATTGAAAGTCCAAGCTATCAACCATGTTGAAATAATTATACAACTCATAACCAACCTTGAAATGCATATGATCCTTGGTTAAGACGGCGCCAACACCAGTTTCTAGAACTGGCACAATCTCATGATACTTGTTTCTGATATTGTAAAAGGTGGTTTCACCATTCCCATTGGTCTCTGTCAAATTGTTGTTGAAAGTTCCGCTTAGGAGTGCAACCTTGCCTCTTGCATAAAGACCAAAATGCTTGGTTAACGTATAAGTGCCCTCGCCACCGGTGGTCAAACCAGCTCCAGTAAAATTAACCGGGCTACTCACAAAGTCATTGACAGCCCCCAGAGATCCACCGTTATAAATTGCGCTGAATTGTTGCTCGATCCATGCTACCCTGCCACCACCGGTGAACCTGAAATTCAAATTGTCCGCTGCCCTGAAATTACGACCTACATCGATATCAATGACATTCATGTCAAGATTGCCCATGGCACTAGCAGTAGACACATCATCAAAGGTGTTGTTTGTGAGGGTCGCGTATAAAGCACCGCCATTAGGTGCGGACAAATTGGAGGAAGCATTGGAGTGCAGGTAAAAATAACTTACACTCGCATCCCAACCATCCTCAAACTGATAGCCCAGCCCAACCCGAAAAGCACTCCTTGTTTCCCAATCGAGTGAGTTTAGATTTCCGTTGATCACCCCAAGTCTTTCACTGGAAGTTATTGCAAAATCAAAAGCATCCCGCCTTGGTTTGACAAGAAGGTATTCACCCGTCATGAACAAACCTTCGAGCCTATAACTTTTACCATTTTTTTCAGACTCAATAAATTCGGAACCAGCATCCCGGACCTCTGTTGATTCCGAACCCAATACAGCTCCAACTTCATTGGTTTTAATTACAGAAACCGGCTTTGCAACACTATCTTTCAAAACATTGTCTTTATCACCCGGAATGATGGAAACAGGGGGTTTAACAGGTTGAGGAGCGGCATCATCCACAGACCTTGATTTGTTTTTCAACAAATCATCAGGAATCGGAAGAACCAAAGGCTTGTTTTCATCATTTGCAACTACTTTTGATTTACCTTTCTCAATTGGCAAGGGATCAACAGGAGCAGGCATGACCAAAGGTTCCAAT